>Ga0310838_1000200_pt1 | contig 72748 bp, 65 predicted proteins | sample SM_ome_6_FD_202241 | JGI IMG/M metagenome (GOLD analysis project Ga0310838, IMG submission 202241) | Sorghum-adapted microbial communities enriched on stacked mutant (SM) sorghum from Joint BioEnergy Institute, Emeryville, California... ...
CACCAAAGTTCCTAAAGATACAACCCAAAGCATAGATACACGAATTTCTTAAGAAAAATGCCCGTCAACCCAGACAGCGCAAGGGATAGCGGGTATTTCATTTACCTAGTAACTGTCGAACTCGGGGAACAGATGGCCATGATGTTGCCGGAAGTGGAACTGCTGAAGACGATTCCAGGCTTGGGGGACCAGCTTGCCGCGGTGCTGGCAGTGGAGATTGGAGATGCGTCGCAGTTTGAAACGCCAAAGCAACTCGTAGCCTATGCCGGGCTGGATCCGGGTGTGTACAGTTCGGGGAAGTTTACCGCAAGCAGAAATCACATTCGAAAAGAGGCTCCAAGCGATTGCGCCGAGCGCTCTCCATGGCCATTCAGTGTGGCCTCAGGAAAGGGGTTAACGAACGGCTGATGGCATACTACGAGAGAAAAAGAAAAGAGGACAAGCCCTACAAGGTTGCCGTAATTGCCTGCGCCAACAAGCATTTACATCACGTTCATGCCATCCTTGTGAAAGACGAGCCCTATAAAGCCTGAAAATTCCATATCTACCCAGAAAAATCTCCGCACCAAGGGGTTGACAAAGTACTAGCTGTTTTCTCTGCGTTTAATGTTCCAACCGCTTCTGCGTGGCTTCGCGCACCGCTGCAGCGTGGTATCCACATTGCGTTTGGTTCGGATTGCCATTGTTTGCTGATTGGTCGTTGTCGTTTTTTTGTTGTTTTTTTGAAAAAACACATTGGTTTTTTCGAAAGACCGCGCCGCTCTCCCGCAGTACGATACGGTCGTACACCACACCACACGAAAAAAAAGGAAGGGGTAGACCAATGAAGAGAAGATTCAGCGTGCTCATGGTTCTGCTGCTCGGCATGGCGCTCGTCGCCGCCGGCTGCGGAGGCGGCGGTTCCGGCGGCAGCGGCGGCGGGAAAGCCGGGTTCATCGGCATCTCGATGCCGACGAAATCCTCGGAGCGCTGGGTGCACGACGGGAACAACATGAAAGCCGAATTCGAGAAGCGCGGTTACAAGGTCGACCTGCAATACGCGGAAGACGTCATCGAGAACCAGCTCTCGCAGATCGAGAACATGATCACGAAAGGCGTGGACGTGCTCGTCATCGCCGCGATTGACGGGGAATCGCTCACAAACGTCCTCGACAAGGCGAACAGCGAAGGCATCAAAGTGATCGCCTACGACCGGCTGATCCGCAAATCCGAACATGTCAGCTACTACGCCACCTTCGACAACTTCAAGGTCGGCGTGCTGCAGGCGTCCTACATCGAACAGGCGCTCGGGCTGAAAGACGGCAAGGGGCCGTTCAACATCGAACTGTTCGCGGGCTCGCCCGACGACAACAACGCCTACTTCTTCTTCGACGGCGCGATGAGCGTGCTGCAGCCGTACATCGACTCCGGCAAACTGGCCGTCCGGAGCGGACAGACGAACTTCGACCAGGTGGCGACCCTCCGCTGGGACGGCGCGACGGCGCAGGCGAGAATGGACAACCTGCTCAGCGCCCACTACACCACCGAGCGCGTGGACGCGGTGCTGTCGCCGTATGACGGCATCAGCATCGGCATCATTTCGTCCCTGAAGGGCGTCGGGTACGGCTCCGCCGACAAGCCGATGCCGGTCATCACGGGGCAGGACGCGGAGCTCGCGTCGGTCAAATCGATCATCGCGGGCGAGCAGACGTCGACCATTTTCAAGGACACCCGCGAGCTGGCGAAGAAGGCGGCGGAGATGGCGGAAGCGGTGCTCAAGGGCGAGGAGCCGGAAGTGAACGACACGACGACCTACGACAACGGCGTGAAAGTGGTGCCGTCGTACCTGCTCGAACCCGTCTCCGTCGACAAGACCAATTACAAGGAAGTGCTGATCGACAGCGGCTACTATACGGAGGATCAATTGCAATAACCCTCCATGCGGAATTCCGGCGGGGAGCGATTTCGTGACGGCCGTTTCGGGGCGCGTCACGAAATCGTTTCCGCGAAGGAGAGAAACGAAGCGATGGACAACATCCTGCTGGAAATGCGGGGCATCACGAAGACATTTCCCGGCGTCAAGGCGCTGAGCAACGTCAATCTGAAGGTACGGGAGGGCGAAATCCACGCGCTCATGGGCGAGAACGGCGCCGGGAAATCGACGCTCATGAAGGTGCTCAGCGGCATCTACCCGTACGGCACTTACGAGGGGGAAGTGCGGTTCCAGGGCCGGCTGTGCCAGTTCCGGGACATCCGCGACAGCGAACGGCTCGGCATCGTCATCATCCACCAGGAGCTGGCGCTTACGCCGTATCTGTCGATCGCGGAGAACATCTTTCTCGGCAACGAGCGCGCCCGGGGCGGCGTGATCGACTGGGGCGAGACGATCGCCCGCGCGCGGGAGCTGATGGACATGGTCGGGCTTGACGAGTCGCCGAACACCCGCGTCATGGATCTCGGCGTGGGCAAGCAGCAGCTTGTCGAAATCGCCAAGGCGCTCAGCAAAAACGTCAAGCTGCTCATTCTGGACGAGCCGACCGCCGCCCTCAACGAGCACGACAGCGAGAACCTGCTGCGGCTGCTGGGGACGTTCAAGGCGCGCGGGCTGACGTCCATCCTGATCTCCCACAAGCTGAACGAGATCGTCCAGGTGGCCGATTCCATCACGATTCTGCGGGACGGCGCGACGATCGAGACGCTCGACACCGCGAAGGACGAGATCACGGAAGACCGGATCATCAAGGGGATGGTCGGGCGCGATCTGAAGCACCGGTATCCGGAGCGGGTGCCGAACATCGGCGGGACGATTTTCGAAGTGCGGAACTGGAACGTGCACCATCCCCTCCACCCGGACCGCCGGGTGATCGAGGGCGTGAGCTTCCATATCCGCCGGGGCGAAGTGGTGGGCATCGCCGGACTGATGGGAGCCGGGCGGACGGAGCTCGCGATGAGCCTTTTCGGCAAGGCGTACGGCAAAAAGATCAGCGGGCAGATTCTGATCAACGGCAAGCCCGTCGAACTGCCCGACATCCCGGCCGCCATCCGGAACGGACTCGCGTATGTGACCGAAGACCGTAAGAATTACGGCCTGATTCTGATCCAGGACATCAGGCGCAACACCACGCTCGGGAAGCTCGGGAAGGTGTCCCGGCGCGGCGTCATCAACGAACGGCAGGAAGTCGTGGAGGTGGAGGGTTACCGGCGGAAATTGAACATCAAGACGCCGAGCATCCTCCAGACCGCGATGAACCTGAGCGGCGGCAACCAGCAGAAGGTCGTGCTCAGCAAATGGATTTTCACCGACCCGGACGTGCTCATCCTGGACGAACCGACCCGCGGCATCGACGTCGGCGCGAAATACGAGATCTACACGATCATCAATCAGCTCGCCGGCGAGGGGAAGGGCATCCTGCTCATCTCGTCGGAGCTTCCGGAGCTGCTCGGCATGTGCGACCGGATCTATGCCATGAGCGACGGGCGCATCACCGGCGAGCTGTCCCGGGCGGAGGCCACCCAGGAAAACATCATGCGACTCATGGCGCGAATGGAGGGCGACATCCGTGCAAACGGTCATTAAACAGTTCAGGACCAACATCCGGCAGTACGGCATGTTGATCGCGCTTCTGCTCATCATGCTGCTGTTCCAGATCCTGACGGGCGGCATTCTGCTGAAGCCGCTCAACGTGACGAACCTGATTCTGCAGAACAGTTACATTCTGGTGCTTGCCATCGGCATGGTGCTCGTCATCATCAACGGGCATATCGACCTGTCGGTCGGCTCCGTGGCGGCTTTCGTCGGCGCGGTGTCGGCGTTCATGATGGTCGAGCTGAACGTCCCGCTCGCGGCCGCGGTCGTCCTGTCGCTGCTGCTCGGCGCGCTGATCGGCGCGTGGCAGGGCTACTGGGTCGCCTACGTGCGAGTCCCCTCGTTCATCGTGACGCTGGCCGGCATGCTCATGTTCCGCGGGCTCACCATGCTCGTGCTGAAAGGCCAGTCCGTCGGACCTTTCCCCGAAGCGTTCCGCGCTCTGAGCTCCGGATTCATTCCGGATTTCTCGCACGGCGGGAGTGTGCACCTGCTCAGCATCCTGATCGGCGTCCTGCTGGCGGGGCTGCTCGTTCTGATCGGATTTTACAAACGCGTGACGGACATCCGGTACAATTTCGAAGTGGCGCCGCAAGGTTATTTTGTCGCCCAGATGGCCATCCTGGCCGCCGCGCTCATGCTGTTCGTCTATGTGCTCGCCAGCTACGAGGGCATTCCGAACATCCTGATCGTGCTGCTCGTCCTCATCTTCCTGTACACCTTCGTCACCAACCGGACGGTGATCGGCCGGCACATCTACGCGATGGGCGGCAACGAGAAAGCGGCGATGCTGTCGGGCGTGAAGACGAAGCGGGTGTCGTTCTGGGTGTTCGTCAACATGGGCACGCTGGCGGCGCTGTCGGGCCTCATTTTCGCCGCCCGCCTGAACGCGGCCACCCCGAAGGCCGGCGTCAACTTCGAGCTGGACGCGATCGCGGCCTGTTTCATCGGCGGCGCCTCCATGTCCGGCGGCGTCGGCACCGTGATCGGCGCGGTCATCGGAGGCCTCGTGATGGGCGTCATGAACAACGGCATGTCGATCCTCGGCGTGGGCATCGACTGGCAGCAGGCGATCAAGGGGCTGGTGCTGCTGCTCGCCGTCGCGTTTGATATTTACAACCGCAACAAGTCGTCTTGATTGCGCGGCAGACTTCCCGTTGAGGGCGGTCTGCTTTTTTATGGAATTTTTGAGGTGCGGGCTGCTGGGAAGCGACCTGCGTCGGGCTGCGAAACTGAGACACGCTATTTTGGCAAAAATGGCATAAGTCGAGTTCGTAACGAAACTGAGCGATCTTATTTGCCTTCCGAAGCCGGTTTTTGACCCGTTCCGGCGTGAATAACGTGCCTGAGTTTCGTTGCAATGCCGGAAAGCCGTGATTTACCCACAATAAAGTGTGATAGTTTCGTTAGATTTTGCTCTACAATTGATTGACGCTTCTGGCGTGCCGTTAATGTCCGCTCGAGGGCATCGAGCGTACCCGTTAACGGCACGCCGTGCCGTTACAGGCGGCTTGAAGCCGCCGCGCGCATGCGTTGACGTGCAATAACGGTCTGGCGTGCCGTTATTGCCCGCTCGAGGGCATCGAGCGTACCCGTTAACGGCACGTCGTGCCGTTAACGCTCGCGTACGCCGCCAACTCCTTTCCCAACGCAATGGCAACTGTGTTACAATAGCGAATGGGCCGAGGAAGGAGATTTGTTATGGCGAAAATTCGACTCGTTGCGCTTGATATGGACGGCACCTTGCTGAACGACCGCCAGGAGATCAGCCCGCGCAACGCCGCGGCGATTCGCCGCGCGCTGGATGCGGGCGTCATCGTCTGCCTCGCGACCGGCCGGGGCGTGCAGAACGTGCTCCCGTACACGGAACTGCTCGATCTCACGACGCCGATGATCACGGTGAACGGCGGCGAGATCTGGCATCGGCCGCACGAACTGCACAGGCGGACGGCGATGGACGCGGCGGATGTGCTGCGCCTGCGCCGGCTGGCGCTGGAGCATGGCGTCTGGTACTGGGCCTACGCGACGGACGGCGTCTACAACCGGGAGCGGTGGGTTGAGCCGGAGGAGGCCGCGGAGCGCAAAGTGTGGCTGAAGTTCGGCTATTACGAAGAGAATGAACGGCTGCTGGAGCGGATCCGCGCGACGGCGGAAAGCTGGGGCGGATTCGAGATTTCGAATTCGTCGACCGCGAACATCGAGCTGAATCCGGCCGGCGTCTCGAAGGGCGCTGCGCTGCTCGAGCTGTGCGGGCTGCTCGGCATCGATCCGTCCGAGACGGCGGCGGCGGGCGACAGTCTGAACGACCTGTCGATGATCCGCGCGGCCGGCCTCGGCGCCGCGATGGGCGGCGCGCAGCAGCCGGTCAAGGAAGCGGCGGACATCGTGCTGCCCGGCAACAACGAAGACGGGATCGCGCATCTGATCGAACACCACGTGCTGGGCAGGTGATCCCGCATGTGGCTGGAAATTTTGGCCTGGATCATCGTCGTCCTGCTGTTCATCATCGGCATGGCGGGCGCGGTCTATCCGATTTTGCCGGGGGCCCTTGCGATTTACGCCGCATTCTTCGTCTACGGGTTCATGGTTTCATTCGAGCCGTTCGGCTGGGTGTTCTGGACGATCCAGACGCTGATCGTCGCCGTGCTGTTCCTGGCCGATTACGCGGTGAACGCCTGGGGCGTCAAAAGGTACGGCGGCTCGCGGGCATCCGTCGTCGGCAGCACCATCGGCGTGCTCATCGGTCCGTTCGTCATTCCGGCGTTCGGGCTCGTCATCGGACCGTTCGCGGGCGCCGTCATCGGCGAACTGTTGGCCGGATCGGACCTGGACCGCTCCTTGAAGGTCGGATGGGGATCGCTCATCGGCCTGTTCACCAGCGTCATCGTGAAGATCGTCCTGCAAGCGGCCATGATCATCCTGTTCCTGCTTTGGCTGATTTTCTGATCGTACAGACGGTGAAGGAGGCCTGTATTCATGATTCGCGTCACGGTATGGAATGAATTTCTGCATGAGAAAGAGCACGAAGAGGTCATCAAAGTGTATCCCGACGGCATCCACAACGCGATTGCGCGGGGCATTGCGGAAGACGGCATCGCGGTGCGCACCGCCACGCTCGACCAGCCGGAACACGGCCTGACGGAAGAGGTGCTGAATGGCACCGACGTGCTGATCTGGTGGGGCCACATGGCCCACGACAAGGTCGATGACGCGATCGTCGACCGCGTCCACCAGAGAGTGCTGGACGGCATGGGGCTCATCGTGCTGCACTCGGGCCATTTCTCGAAAATCTTCCGCAAACTCATGGGCACTTCGTGCGACCTGAAATGGCGCGAGGCGAACGAGAAGGAGCGCCTCTGGGTCGTCAACCCGGCGCATCCGATCGCCGCGGGACTGCCCGAGCACATCACGCTCGATCACGAGGAAATGTACGGCGAGCACTTCGACATTCCGGCGCCGGACGAGCTCATTTTCGTCAGCTGGTTCGAAGGCGGCGAAGTGTTCCGCAGCGGCTGCACGTTCTATCGCGGGCAAGGCCGGATATTCTATTTCCGTCCCGGCCACGAGACGTATCCGACGTACCACAATCCGCAGATTCTGCAGGTCATCAAGAACGGCGTGCGCTGGGCGGCTCCCGCGGGGGCGGCGAAGCCGGTGCGCGGCAACGCGAAGCCGCTTGAGCCGATCAAGGGCTGAACCTTGTCCGGCCGGCGGCCGGACCCGAATGAAGGACTGGATAACGTGAGCCTGAAGAAAGATTCCCTGATCCGGGGCACGATCATTCTGGCGGCCGCCGCGCTCATCGCCCGCTTCCTCGGCATCTTCCAGCGGGTTCCGCTCGACTACATGCTGACGGAGGCGGGCGGCACCTATTTCACGGCAGCCAACAATATTTATCTGCTGCTCCTCGTTGTCGCGACGGCGGGCATTCCGAGCACGATCAGCAAGATGATTGCGGAGCGGCACGCGCGGGGGCGAATCGCGGAGGCGCGCGATATTTACCGCGCCGCGCTGCTGTTCGGCATCGTGACGGGCGTCATCGTATCGGGCGCCCTGTTTGTGTTCGCGCCGATGCTCGCGCAGGACAATCCGGGCGCGACGGCGTCGATCCGCGCGATCGCGCCGGCGCTGCTCCTGTTCCCGGTCATCGCGATGATGCGCGGATATTTCCAGGGGCGGCAGTACATGACGGCGGGCGGCGTCTCGCAGATCGTCGAGCAGATTCTGCGTGTCGTGACGAGCGTCGCGCTCGCGTTCGCGCTGCTCGGCTGGGGCTACGGAGACGAACGGGTGGCCGCGGCGGCGTCGGCGGGCACGATCTTCGGGGCCGTCGGCGCGTTCGCCGTCATGCTCGCCTATGCGGCGAAGCTGCGGCGGGCGGACGCCGCAGACCGCCGGCATGCCGCATCGGCCCGCGGGCGCGGCGGCCGGAAGCTTCGGTACGGCGACATCTACCGCGAGATTTTCCGGCTGTCCGTGCCGATCGTGCTGACATCGATGACCGTGCAGTTCTTCTATTATTTCGATACGCAGTTTTTCTACCGGCTGACGGAGTCGTTCTACGGCTCCCGCGAGCTGACGAACGCCGCGCTCGACATTCTCGGGATGAAGGCGCAGACGATCGCGGGCATACCGCCGATTCTGGCCGTCGCGCTCAGCCAGTCGATCATCCCGGTCATCTCGTCGGCCTACGCGACGGGCAACATGCGGGAAGTGAGCCGGCAGGCGTCGCTCGTGCTGCGCATCGTCATTTTCACCGGCGTGCCGATCGCGCTGGCGCTGACCGCCGCCGCTCCCTCCGTGACGGGGCTGCTCTACACGCCCGGCGGCAGCGGCGTCGTCGCCGCGCTGACGGCCGGCACGGTGCTGCAGATCGTCATGATGACGACGAACTCGACGCTGTTCGGCCTCGGCAAGCCGCGCCAGGCGATGTACCATACGCTGACCGGCATGGCGGTCAAGGCGGGGCTGAGCGCCGCGCTCGGTCCCGCGCTCGGCGTGTACGGCCTCATCCTCGCGTCGACGATCGGCTTCCTCTGGATCGGCTGGTTCAACGTGCTGTCGATCCGCAAAGTGGTCCCGATCGCCGTGCTCGGCTCGCGCTGGCTGCCGTACGCGGGCGCCGTGCTGCTGGCATCCGCGGCGGGATTCGGCATCGACCATGCCGGCCTGCGGCTGCTGGACGCCCTGCCGTTCAAGCTGGCCTGCTTCTTCACGGCGGCCGCTTCCTGCGCCGTCTCGGGCGCGGCCTATCTTGTGTTCATGGTGCTGTTCGGAGCGGTCACCAGAGAAGACGCGGCATCGTTCCCCGGGCCGCTCAAGAAGCTGTTCGAGCCGCTGCTGCGCATTCGGGCGCGCTAGCGCAAAGCGCGGAATCGCGAAGCTGGCAAATCCATGAGATAACGTCTTTGCAAGGCCGCGGTAATCGCGGCCGGTTGTGTTTTCAGAGGGTTGCGGTCACGCAGGATTCTGTTGCGATCGTGTCCAATGTTGGAAGGGATTTCATAGAGTCCGGCACATTCGGGAGAAGACGGATCCGGCCATGCGGATGAGGAGACGGCTTGCGCTGCGCATCAGTCGCCGTTCGGATTCGGGCATCGTGACGAAGGCGGTTTCGATGATAAAAAATATCTATCACCATCTCCTGAAAAATGGTAATATGATCATGCTACCCCATCATAACACGAGAGGAGAAACACGGAAGGCATGCGGATGAGAAAATGGCTTGGGCTGGCATTGTCGGCGCTGCTCCTGTTCGCGGCAGGCTGCCAGGCGGTGCAGGGAGTCGATCTGAACGAAGTGCTCAAGCTGACGACGAAGACGATCGCATCCGAGAGCAGCGCGGTGTTCGAGCTTGAGGTGGATTTGAGCGAGGACGTGTTGGCCGAGATCGCGGCCGGCAGCGAGGAATTCGCGGCGCTCGTTCCGCTGTTTACCCATGTGAAATTGGAACTTGACGAGATCAAGGTGAAGAACGCATCAAATCTGTCCATGAGCGGCACACTGTCGCTCGGGGACATCGGCATCGGCTTCGCGATGCAGATGAACGATTCGGTGATGGCGGTCGAACTGGACGGCGCAAGCGCTCCGATCGTGATCGATCTGGCCGGTCTGAACGCGCAGTTCCCGCAAGCCGGGCTTTCGGCGGAACAGCAGCGAGAGGCTCAGGAACTGGCGCTCAAGTTCCTTGATCCGGTCAGCGATTATCTTGTCGGCAACATGCCGAATGTGTCCGATATTTCGGTGGCGCTGAACACGCCCGCGACGGTAGGCGGGGAAGAGCTGTCGCTCACCCGGGTGAGCGTCCGGCTTGACGGCGCGGAACTGCTGGAATGGCTGAAGCAGTATCTCGAGGCGCTGACCGCGGACGAAGAAGGCGTCCGGACGTTGATGCAGGCGATCGCAACCCTCGCAGAGGCACAGTCGGAATTGCTCGCCGAGTCCGGCGTGCCGGTCGACGTACCTTTCGGAGAAGACGGCGAAATGGATATCGAGACGGCGGTGGACGAATGGACCGAAATGCTGAAGATGGCGTCCGCGGCGATCGCCATTCTGGAAATTACGGAGCCTGAAACGATCGGGTCGATCTTCAACGAAAATCTCACCGTGAGCGCCGATCTCTATATCGACGGCAAGCTCAATGTCCGCAAACAGGATTTCGTGGTCGAGTTCCGACCGGACGCGGCGGATCTGGCGGCGCTTGCCGGCGACGATTCGCTTGCCGGACTGAACGGCATCCGGGTCGCCTATTCCACGGAAGTGTGGAACATCAATGGCGATGTGGAGCCTGTGGCGCCGCGGGTGCCCGAAGACGGCGGCGTGACGCCCGAGGAAATGGACGAGTGGTCGACGGCGGAAGCGCTTCGCTTCTTCGGCCCCGGATCCGGTCTGTACGAATTGCTCGCGAATCGGCTCCACGTGGGCGAACAGGTGCTGTGGTTCGATCCCGAGTTTGAAGACCCGGCTCCGGTCAAGGCGCCGAACGGCTGGACGCTCGTTCCGCTGCGCCTTACGGCGGAGGCGTTCGAAGCCGAAGTCTTGTACGATCCGGAGACGCGAAATCTCATCCTGCGCGACGACGCCACCGGCAACGAAGCGGTGCTTACGGTCGGCAGCAGCCAGGTCGTGGTGAACGGCGAGACCGTGGATTGGGTGTACCCGGTCACCATCATGGCGGACGGCCTCGCCTATGTGCCGGGACGCAATCTGATGGAGACGCTCGGCGGCTCGATTGCATGGAGCAGCGATTCCGACAACCCGATGCTGTACTTGAAGCGCAACGTCGCGGAACTGATTCAACCGTAACCGGCATCGCGGCCTATCGGACGATGGCGGTTGAACCGCCAGTGCATGCGAGATGGAAGGCAAGGTGAACCCAACATGGACAAAGCGGTTGATGCCGCGGATTTCCGCAGCCGGATCGGGCGGGACGTCCTGACCGTCGCGGTATTCAAGGCGGACTGGTGTCCGGATTGCCGGTTTCTGGATCTGTTCATGGCGGACATCGAAGAGGCGTACCGGGACCGGATCGCGTTTCTGGAAATCGACCGCGATGACATGCATGACGTGTTCATCGAGCTGGACATCTACGGCATTCCGAGCTTCGTCGCGTTCCGCAAGGGGCGCGAGATCGTCCGGTTCGTCAGCAAGCTGCGCAAGTCGCGGCCCGAGATCGAGCGGTTTCTGGACCGCGCGATCCAGGTGGACGCGGCGCTGGGCGCGCCGTCCGGTATGGAGCGTCCGCCCGGAGTGTCCGATTGAACGAGCCATAGCAACAACGACGGAAGCGGCAGGGTTCCCTGCCGCTTTTCCCGTCGCCGCCACGTCGAGTTCATCGTTTCTACATGGAATTCGCCGGATACAATCGCTATAATGTAGTGTTGACAGAGTCTGTGAAGCGAGCCGCCGGGCTTCCTGCCCGTTTTCCGGATCGTTGGACAGAAGAAATGTGGTGAGTAGATGACAACCGGCGGTTACCGCAAACTGGCCATCGCGACCTGCATCGGCATGCTGATCGTGCTGCTTGGAGGCGCGCTTGTGACGAATACCGGTTCCGGCGACGGCTGCGGATCGGACTGGCCGCTCTGCCACGGCAAGTTCATCCCGGCTTGGACGCTGGAATCGGCGATCGAGTATTCCCATCGGTTCTTGACCGGCATCGTTGGCATTCTGGTCGTGATCACCTGCGTCTCGACTTACCTGTACGTGCGAAGAATGGACAGGCGTGACCCGGAACCGTTGTGGTACGCCGGAGGCATTTTCTTGTTCACGGTCGTCCAGGCGCTGTTGGGAAGAGCGGCGGTGAAGACGCCGCAGTCTCCGCAAGTGATGGCCATGCACTTCGGCATCTCGCTGTTCGCGTTCGCCAGCACGCTGCTGCTCGTCCTGTGGGTGCGGCGCCAGGGAAGAGGAGGCGATTCCCGGAAGCCGACCGTTCCGCGGGGAATTTTCCCGTTCGCCCTGGCAACCTCCGTATACAGCCTGATCGTCATTTACCTGGGCGCCTATATCCGGCACACCGATTCCGCCGGCGGCTGCGGCACGGACTGGCCGCTGTGCAACGGCGCCGTCGTGCCGGATCTGGAAGGGGCGACGCTGGTCGCCTTCATTCACCGGCTGGCGGCGGCGCTGTTCCTCGTCGTGGCGCTCCTGCTCCACGCATACATCCGGCGCCGGCGCCGGGCGGACGCCGAAACGGCGAAGATCGCCTCATGGGTGCTCGGGCTGACCTTCGGGCAGGTGCTGAGCGGCGCGCTGGTGGCGTGGACGGTGGGAAACGAGGATCTGTTCATTTTCACCAGTCTGCTGCACAACCTCATCATCTGCGGACTATTCAGCCTGCTCGTCGATCTGTCCGTCCAATCGTGGCGCCGCCGCGCCGAGGACAGACCCGCGGAATTGCAGGCTTAGGGAGGTGCCGCGTTGCTGCGCACGTTGTTCGGCGAACAGCCGAGACGGATGAACGGGCGGATGGCCGAAGTGTACAAGGAGATCAGCCAGTTCGCGAATCTGATGCACGATCGGATCGCGTCCGGCAAGGACCGCGACTACCGGCTGCGCGTGTACGAGATCGGCGCCCTCGGGCTTCTGGCGTCGCTCGATGAGCTGGAGCAGAGCCTGTACGCGGCGCGCGGATACGCCCATCGCATCAGGAAGGATTCGCTGGCGCACATGTCCCATGAGGAGCAGCTCGATTATTTCCGTTACGTCTATTTCGACAAGAACGGGTTCATCCGCGTGTTCGCCATTCTCGACAAGCTCGGCGCATTCCTGAACGACGCGCTCGGGCTGCAAACCGAGAAGATCAAGCCGCAATTCTCCTACTTCACCGTGCTGCGCGGCATGCGGCAGCGGCGGCTTCACCCGAAGCTGTCCGCCGCGCTCGACGAGCTGAAGGAGAAGTACCAGGCGCCGCTCGCCGAACTGCGCAGGCGGCGCAACATCGAAGTCCACTTCATGAACACCGAGATGATGGACGACCTGATGCAGAGCCGGAAGTCCTACGGCAAACCGGCAAAGCTGGAAAACATCGAAGAGCAGGTCAGACAACTGGAAGAAGCGTTCGAGATGATCACGTCTTCCCTGTGCATCGCGTTCCGCTATGTCCGGCGCTGGATGAAGTAGCATCCGGGCCGGGAGCGTCCGCGGGCGGGGGAACGATGCGCGGAGGAGGAATCGATGGAGCTGAAAGGGAGAAGGGCGCTGATCACCGGGAGCGCGAAAGGTCTCGGCAAGCGGACCGCGCTGCTCCTCGCCGAAGCGGGATGCGACGTCATCGTGAACTATGTCGGCAGCCGGGCCGAGGCGGAAGCGCTGGCCGGGCGGCTGCAAGGACTCGGCGTCCGGTCGGGCGCCGTGCGGGCCGACGTCTCGGACCCGCGGCAGGTCGAGCGGCTGGCCGAAGAGGCGGAGCGGCTGCTCGGCGGCATCGACATCCTGGTCAACAACGCGGGCCCGTTCATCCGCGAGCGGCGGCTGTTCGCCGATTATGCGCCGGATGAGATCATCGGGCTGGTGAACGGCAATCTGCTCGGCGTCATGCTGCTTGACCGGCTGCTGTTGCCGGGGATGCGGCAGCGGGGATGGGGGCGGATCATCCATTTCGGCTTCGGCCACGCCGGCGAGTCGCGCGCCTGGCCGCACCGCGCCGTGTACGCCGCGGCGAAGACGGCGCTCGTCTCCTTCACGAAGACGCTGGCCGTCGAGGAAGCGGCGCACGGCATTACGGTGAACATGATCTGTCCCGGCGACATTCGCGGCGCGAACAAGGAGAAGTCGATCGACGACGTCCGGGGCGAGATCGACCCGGAATCGCAGCGCCGGCCCGGAACGGGCGAGGACGTGGCGCGCGCGATCCGGTTCCTGTGCGACCCGCGGTCGGACTTCATCACCGGCAATCTGCTCGATGTGACCGGCGGCTTCGATCCGATCCGGAACACGATATGAAGTGCTTAAAGAAAAAGCGTCTTGTACCGCGGATGTTCGGGCGAACGGCCGCGGAGGCAAGACGCTTGTTTCTTGTCCAAATGGAGGATATCAGAATACTTGAATAACCTCTTGGATGCCTTCGACTTCTTCAAGCAGCGCGCGTTCGATGCCGGCTTTCAGCGTGATCGTCGAGCTCGGGCAGCTGCCGCACGCGCCCATCAGGCGCAGTTTCACGACGCCATTCTCGACGTCGACCAGTTCGACGTCGCCGCCGTCGCGCTGCAGGAACGGACGCAGCTTGTCGAGGACGTCGAGCACTTCGTCGTACATCGTCTGATCCGTCGTATTGCTCATTTGCCATCAGCTCCTTTCTTGCTTACTATTTATTATAGTACAAAACGGGCAGAATGAAAACGGACCGGATGAGGGGCAGGTGAACCGCGTGGATCGGCCGATCATCGAATTTTGCGCGAGCAACATGCATCACGGCACGGACGCGGTGATGCGCCGGCTCGAAGCGGAACCGGACAAATACGAAGTGATCGAATACGGCTGTCTCGGCAACTGCGGCGAATGTTTCCTGTTTCCCTACGCGTACGTGAACGGCGAGATCGTGGCCGCCGAGACGGCGGATGAGCTGTACGAAGCGATTCTGAAGGCCGTCCTCGAGCAGCAGGCCGAGCGGGAGTTGCTCGACAGGCTGATTGATGATCTGTGACTAAGGACGCCCAACTTCACGCAAAGGGATGAGCGCATGCAGATCAGAGGGCCGAAGCTGGGCTTGCAGGGGCCGGTCGTGTCGTGGCAGGACCCGTGGGCCGGGGATGAATCCGACAAGGTGATGCGGACGGGAACCGGAGCCGTCGTGCCGAGCCAGGACGACCGCCCGGAGCCGAAGGCATACGTTCAGATGCTCAAGGAGTTCGGAGCGCAATTCTATGTCCATCACGCGTTTCCCGGCCGGGACGCCGAGCCGGCCATGCTGGCCGACCTGGGGGAAGCCGGCATCGACCTCGTGCTGGGTAACGAATACGGCAACATCAACGGCCCCTGGGTGCCGGGCACGAACCGGTACGACGTGCCGGACGGCGCGATCCGGGACGCGCTGCGCTCCGGCCGGCTGATCGGGCTGCTGTACGACGAGCCGGAACATCTGCAAATCAACGTGTCCCAATACCGCAAGGACGGCTGGCATCCGCACTGGGCGCAGACCGACGGGCTGACGCTGGCGAAAGCGCGGGAAGCGGTTTTGGAAGCGATTGCAAGGCGGGTGCGGCATGTGGAGACGCTGGCGGAGGACATGGGCATTGACCCCGGCCGGTTGCCGCTGATCAGCGAGCATGTGTTTCCCGTGTCCTTCCACACCTGCGCCCGCGCCGGCATGGCGGTCTGTCCGAAGGTGATGAAGGAATCGTTCCAGCCGCTGCAGCTCGCGACGGCGCTGGGCGCCGCCGTGCAATACCGGCGGGACTTCTGGATTTGCGCCGATCTGTGGGGACCGGATACGGGGCCGTGGTTCACGCGGTTTCACGGTTTTCCCGGACATTCCCCCGAGGAGTTCGATTCGGCGCTCAAGATGGCGTACCATATGGCGCCCAGCCATCTGTTCACGGAAAATATCGACTGCCTGCTGCGGCACCGCGGCGGAACGTTCGAGAAAACGGCGTTCGGCGAGGTCTGGGAGGCGTTCGTCCGCGGGTTTGTGCCGGAGCATCCGCTCGCCTGGAGCCATTCGGATGCCGCGCCGGACATTCTCGTCATCCATTCCGACGACAGCAATTACGGCCAGAACGAGCGGCTGTTCGGCAACCGCAGCCTGCGCGGCGCGGAGCATTCGCGAAGCATCTTCGAAATCTGGCATCTGCTCTCCCGGGGCGCCATCCCGGCGCATGGAAGCTGCATGCACATCCCCGGATTCGATTTTCCGCGGCATGTGCTGCGGAAGGCGAAGTCAATCCGCGATTACCCGCTGGAGAGCGGGTTCGATTTCGCGGGGAACGCGCCGGTCCACCCGCTGTTCTGTCCGATGAACAACGCGCTCGTGATGGATGCGTTCGCTTGCGACGGTGAGATGGGAGATCCCGGCCTGATCCTGGTCGGCGGATCATCGGTGTCGGCGTCCGCGCTGGACGGGGCCGTGAAGCGGGCGGAGTCGGGCGCGACGGCCGTGATCGGCCGCTGGCTGATTCCCGAAGACGCGCCCGGAGCGCATGCGGACAAGCCGCCGGACGGACGCCGGCGGCCGGTGGATCGTGACCGACTCGTTCCTGTCGGACGAAGCCCGGGAAGCGGCGGACCCGTTCCTCGGCGACGGGACGCTGTGGAGGCAGCGTTTCGGAGCGCACGAGGTGCGCATCGCGCCGCGCGACCGGCAAGGCTTCACGCTGGATTTCGAAATCCGGCCGGTCTGAAGCGCCACCCCGTCATTCGCTCGCCGGGTTCCGCCCTGTCACCGGACGTTCTGCTGGAATTCCCGGGGCGTCATGCCTGTCGCTTTCTTGAAAATCCGGCTGAAATAGAACGGATCGGGATAGCCGACTTTCTCGCCGACTTCGTGCACGGACAGGTCTTTGCGCTGCCGGAGGAGCCGCATCGCTTCGTTGATCCGGAGCACGGTGATGTATTTCGAAGGCGTCTCCCCGGTATACTTGTAATAAATTTTGCTCAGGTAGGCGGCCGAGAAATGGAACTGCCGGGCGATTCTCTCAAGGCTGATCTTCTCGTGGAAATGCTCGCGCAGATACTGCTGCACCCGCTGCACGCATTTCTCCGGGTCGCTTGATTCCGCGAGCGGCGTATCCGCGAGCTCGCCGTAGACGTCGTTCAGCACGTCGGCGAGCTCCTGGTTCTTGATCGGCTTCAGCAGATAGTGGCGGACGTTGAACCGCATCGCCTGGCGCGCGTACTCGAAATCGGCGTAGCCGCTCGCGATGATGATGATCGTGCTCGGATAGTAATTGCGCACTTCCTCGATGAGCTTGAGGCCGTCCATGACCGGCATCCGGATGTCGGTGATCAGGAGCTGGGGCTGCACCCGCCGCACCAGCTCCAGCGCCTCCGCGCCCTGCGACGCTTCGCCGGCGATCCGGAAATGTTTGTTGCACTGCCTGATCTTGCGCACCAGGCCGGCGCGGATCAGATCCTCGTCCTCCGCCACGACGGCTGTAAAGCTCTGTTGCTGCATCCTTATCCCTCCTTGTCCGTCGGGCCACCGAAGGCGATCGACGCGCCGCCTTCCGGCAGGTTCCGGATCGTGAACCGCTTCTTCTCCCCATGCAGCAGGTCCAGCCTGAGATACAGATTGAGCAGGCCCATGCCGTTCACCTCGAGCGCCGGGAACGACTTGTCCTGTTCATACGCCGCCATCTTCTCCCTTAACGCCGCCAGCTTCTCCTCGTCAAAACCGCCCCCGTTGTCGCTTACCTCGATGAGCCACCCGGCTTCATCCGTCGTCCCGACAATGTCGATCCGCCACGGCGGAGCATTCGCCGCCGCGAATTTCAGGCTGTTCTCGACGAGCGGCTGAATGGACAGCTTCGGCACGACCTGCGCCAGCATGGTATCCGGCATGCGCACGCGGTATTCCAGCCGGTCGCCGAAGCGGACCTTGTTGATCTCGAGGTAGTTGACGGTGTGATCCAGCTCGTCCCGCAAGGGCACCTGCCGCTCCTTGGACGTCATGTAGCGCAGAAAATCGGACATCCGCTCGATGGTGAGCACGAGCGTGTCGTTCATGTTCTGCTCCGCCATCTCCTGCAGATTGGCCAGTGTGTTGTACAGGAAGTGCGGGTTCATCTGCGACTGCAGGGCGCTGAGCCGGGCTTGCAGGCTCTGGGTCTCGGCGAGCAGCAGATGGTCGAGCGAATCCTTCAGCCGGAAGCTCATGTCCAGGAACGCGTCGTGCAGCTCGTTCAGCTCGACGAAACCGCTGTTCAGCCTGCGGCGGGCGATCAGCCCCGAGCCGAGATGCTCGAGCGAGAGGTTGCGGATGAGCCGGCGGATCCGGTAGAGCGGGAACGTGATTTTCTTCGCCGCGTAGAACGACAGCCCGACGCCGAAGGCGATCAGCAGGAACGCCGTGCCGAACAACTGATAGGTAAACTCCCTGAGCGGCCGGAACAGATCCTTCTCGGACGTGGTCAGGATCGTGTACCATTCGGTCGACGCCGTGTAGTGGATGGACATCAGCTGCTTCTCGCCGTTCAGCGGATCGGTGAACGGAAAGCTGGTGTAGAAATCGCTTCCGGCATGGCGGGCGGCGATCAGCTCCCGGAACGTGTCCTCCAGCCGGTCGTCATGCTCGAACGGGTACAGGATCGAGCCGTTCCGGTCCGCGATGTAGATCCGGCCATTGTACGGATTGCTACGGCTGAACTCGATCGCGCCGGCGAAAATCCGGTTGGCGAATTGCCTGACTTCGATGACGCCGATCGGGACATTATAAGCGTCATAGAGCAGCCGGTACAGGGACATGGCGTACTTGCCGTCCTCCGAAGACGAGAACTTGGCGAGCTGATGGTCGATCTCGGGGCCCGCCAGCAGCCGCTTGCTCTGCTCGAGCCGCAGGGCGCTGATGAACGGCTTGTCCTCCGGACGATAGGTCAGCTCCCGGGTGTCGAAGCCCGTGCCGTAATACCGCCCGTCGAAGGCGTACAGGTAAATCTGCTCCACGAGCCGGGAGGGCCCAATGATCGCGATCAGCGCTTCCGTGAGCGCCTTCAGGTCGTCCGACTGCTGCTTCCGAAGCTGTTCCGGCGAGGGTTCGGAAGCGCCGCCCGAGTCATCCGCTTCCGTGCGGAGGGAGGCATAGCGGGCGAACCGCTCCTTGACCAGATTGGAATACATGACGTTGAGCGACACCCGGTTCAGCTGCTCGACCTGCTCGGCCAGCTGTTCCTGGATGGTTGAGCCGAAACTGTTCAGCGTATTGATCGCCTGTCCGCGCAGCTGGCCCGTCGTCCAGGAATAGAAGACGAGCACGAAGGTGGCAAAGACGACCAGGATGATGGCGGAATAGGTCAGAAAAAGTGCCGACTTCAGACTGCGCCACATGTTCAGACTCCCATCCATTAAACGGTACTAAACTCAACCTATATTATACCGCTAATTTTTCGTTATGAAAGCGGTTAAATTTAGACAAGTTTAGGATGGGATTTTCCATGGAGCCGTCCGGGTGGCGCACACTATACTGAAGGTGTCCTTCACGAAGGATGACCGACTGAGAGAAGGAGAGGGAAGCATGAAGAAAGGGGCAATCTTGCTGCTGGCATTGTTGACAGCGATTTCACTCGCGCTGGCTGCTTGTTCCAGCGACGGCAAAAACTCGGGCGGCACGGGCGGATCGACCAACTCGGACGGCTCCGGATCGGGCGGCCAATCGTCGAACGCGGGCGATTCGTCGGGCCAATCTTCAGGCAAGAAAAATATCACCCTGACGTACATGGCGAGCCAGGGCTGGATTAAAGATTCGGAAATGGAACTGGCGAAGAAGTTCGAGGAAGAGACCGGCATCAAGATCGACTTCCAGATCGTACCGGCCGACCAGTACTTCAACGTGCTCAAGACGAAGCTGAACGCCGGGGAAGGGCCGGACATTTTCGGCGGCCAGAGCGGCTACAGCGAAATTACGATGAACTACAACGTCGAGAAAAACGCGGTTGACCTGAGCGACCAGGAATGGGTGCAGCGGGAAGACCCGCTCTCGCTGGAGCAGCTGACGGTGAACGGCAAAGTCTACGCCCTCACCATCTGGGACACGTACAGCAGCTTCGTGGTGGCCTACAACAAGAAGATCTTTGGCGAACTCGGACTGGAAGTGCCCAGAACGTATGAGGAGCTCAAAAACGCGGCGCTCAGGATCCAGCAGGCGGGCATCATCCCGATCTATCAGCCGATCGCGGACGGCTGGCACCATGTACTGTGGTTCGCGGAGATCGGTCCCAACTATGACAAGCTGGAACCGGGTCTGTACGACGATCTGAACCAGAACAAGCGGAAGTTCGCGGACAGCAAGATCATGCTGCAATCGCTCGAGCAGTTCAAGGAAATGTACGACCTCGGCTTCTTCGGCGAAAACACGCTGTCGGACACCGGTTCGGAGACGGTGAACAAGCTGGGCAGCGGCGAATACGCGATGAGCCTGGTCGGACAAAGCGCGGCGACGCAGGTCGCCGAGCGGTTCGAAGATTTCGGGATCGAATACATCGGCTTCTTCCCGATTCCGCTCACGGACAACACGATCTATTACATCAATCCGGGCGGGCCGAGCAAGTTCATCTATTCCGGCTCCAAATACATCGAGGAAGCGAAGGCGTACTTCAACTTCCTGACGAGGCCGGAAAACCTGCAGTTCATGCTGGACAACGATTCGTCATTCTCCAATCTGAACTTCCCGGGTCTGAAAAACAAATACACGGTCGAGCAGCAAAAACTGTTCGACACGTACACGGAGCGCGGCACCGATATCCAGAACTACGTCAACTACGTCAACCCGCAATGGATGGACATCGGCAAGGATCTGGTGGCCATGCTGACCGGCGCGATGGAACCGATCGACGTGCTGAAGAGCATCGACAAGCGGCGTGAAGAAATGGCCAAGGTGGCCAAGGACCCGAACTGGTAAAGCATCCGGATGAAAAGAAAAGGGGATGTCAATGGCCGCCATCCCGATGTGGCGGGCATGGCTCCCCTTTTTCTGCAAATCGGCCATAAATTGAGGGAATGCGAATGAATCGGACAAGTTATCCATTGTATTTCACGGTCGCCGCGCTGGCCGTCTATACGCTGTTCTTCGTGCTTCCGGGCGTCATGGGGCTCTTTTATTCCTTCACCGACTGGAACAGCTACACGGATGAGATCAACTTCATCGGCTTCAAGAATCTGGCCGGCATCTTCTCGCTCGAAGGCCGGTATCTCGGCTTTATCCGGAACACGATCGTCTTCACGATCGCGACGGTCGTGCTGAAGACGGTGCTAGGTTTGCTGTTCGCGATCCTGCTGAACGAAGGCATCCGGATGAAGGGGTTTCACCGCGTCGTGCTGTTCATGCCGGCGATCGTGCCGATGCTGGTCGTCGGGCTGATCTTCAAATCGATCCTCCATCCCGCCACCGGCCTCTTGAACGAGTCGCTGCGGGCGATCGGGCTCGATTTTCTCGCGCAGAAATGGCTGACGGACCTGAACTGGGCGTTCAAGTCGATCATCGCCGTCGACACCTGGAAAGGCGTCGGCTACATCATGGTCATCATTCTGGCCGGGCTGCAATCCATCGACCGGACGTATTATGAGGCCGCGTCGATCGACGGGGCGAATTTCTGGCAGCGGCTGCTCAAGATCACGATCCCGCTCATCGTGCCGGCCCTCGTCGTCACGACGGTGCTGAACCTGCTGCACGGGCTGAAGGTGTTCGAGGTGGTCTACGTCCTGACGAACGGCGGCCCGGGCTACGCGACGGACGTCATGTACACGGCGATCTTCAAGGAGTTCTCGAACGGCAACTACGGCATGGGCACGGCGCTGTCTTCGGTCCTGTTCGTCGTCATGACGGTGCTCGGCTATTTCGTCATCCGGCTGATGTCAAGGGAGGGACATGAACAATGAATTCGAAACACGTCCTCAGCCTCGTGCGCAATCTGGTCGCCTGGGGACTCAGCGCCGTCATGTTCATCCCCCTGCTGCTGGTCGTCATCAATTCGCTGAAGACGCGGGCGGAAGCGGACGCGATGGACATGCGGCTTCCGGCGTCGTTCCAATGGTCGAACTTCGCGGTGGTCATCGAGGAAGGCAAGCTGGTGCAGTCGTTCTTCAACAGCCTGCTGTACGCCGTCGGCGCGATGGTCGGCAGCGTGCTGCTGGCGTCGCTGGCCGCCTATGTGCTGTCCCGGCGGCGCACCCGGCTGAACCGGGCGCTGTACTTCTATCTCATCATGGGCATCGCGATGCCGACCAACTTCGTCACCCTGATGAAAGTGATGCAATGGACGCATCTGGTCAATACGCAGACCGGCATCATCCTGATGATGACCGCGTCGGCCATCCCGTTCAGCGTGTTTCTCATCTACGGCTTCGTCAGCAGCGTGCCGAGGGAGCTGGACGAGTCGGGCATCGTCGACGGCTGCACGCCCGTCCGCCTGTTCTTCTCGGTCGTGTTCCCGCTGCTGACGCCGGTGCTGGTAACGGTGGCGATTCTCAATTTCATGGGCGCCTGGAGCGATTTCATCCATCCGCTTTATTTTCTGAACAGCTCGGAGAAATGGCCGATGACACTCGCGGTGTACAACTTCTTCGGGCGGTTCGAGGTGTACTGGAATCTGGTGTCGGCGGACATCGTGCTGACGACGCTGCCGGTGATCGCGATCTACCTGCTGGGCCAGAGGTTCATCATATCCGGCATGATGTCGGGATCGGTGAAGGGATAGGACGGAGAGGAGACTTTTGCAGATGAAGAAAAAATACCGGATGGGCGTCGTCGGTCTCGGGGAAGGCCGGAGCATCATGTCGGCCGCCCTGCTCAGCGAGCGCTGGGAACTGGCGAAAGTGTGCGACCTGAACGAGGAGCTGTGCCGGGAGCGGGCGCGGGAGTTCGATTTTCACGACTGGACGCTTTCGTATGAGGAGATGCTGGCCGATCCGTCCATCGACGTGACTGCGATCTATACGCTGGACCAGCTCCATTTCACCCATATCCGCCAGGCCGTCGAAGCCGGCAAGCATGTCATCTGCACGAAGCCGGTGCTGCCGTCCCTGGATGACGCTCCGGCCTTGCTTGAGCTGATGCGCGGCACGGACCGCAGGCTGTTCATCGGGCAGAGCACCCGCTGGTTCGAGCCGATGCTCCGCCAGCGGCGGGATTTCGAAGCCGGCCGGCACGGCGAGCTGTCGGTCGTCGAAGCCTGGTACATCACGGACGGCCGCTGGTTTCTGGACAAAGGCTGGAGCCGGCGGTCGGGCTTCAGCTGGTTCCACAACTTCATGATTCACGCGGTGGATCTCGTGCGCTGGTATTTGCCGAACGTGTCCGAAGTGAGCGGCTATGCGCTCACCAGCGCGAACACGAAGGCGTACGGGCTCGACGCTTGGGATTCGCTGCGCTTCGTCGCCCGCAACGACGCCGGGCAGATCGCCGTCATGTCGGGGGATTACGCGATCCCCGCCCTCGGGCAGAACGCGCAGTCGTCGATCGGATGCGTCCTGCGGGGCACGGCCGGATCGTCCCGGGCCGAATATTCCAATCTGGCCTACTACACGCACTTTGCCGGCGAGAAGCCGCAGGTGCGCCGGTTCGACGACAAGGAATCCTACTACTTCCGGTTCGAAAATCGGAGCCACCATGCGGGCGAGTATCAGAACTATATCGAGTATTTCGCGGAGTGCCTGGACAGCGGGGCGGCGCCTCTGCCGGACGCCCGGGAAGCCGTCCAGACGCTCGCGCTGATGGAAGCGATGGCACGCAGCGCGAAGCGGGGCGGACAGCCGGTCCGGTTGGACGAGGTCATCCGGGAATACGGCCTGTGAGCCGGCGAGCCTGTGCGGGAACGGACGGTGGATTTCGCATGAAGCTGATCTACTACCGGCCGGCGGCCGTCTGGACGGACGCGCTGCCGGTCGGCAACGGTTTACTTGGAGGCATGGTGTACGGCGGAATCGAGCAGGAGCTCGTCTGCTTAAACGCCGACACGCTCTGGTCGGGCTATCCGCGCGACTGGAACAACCCGCTGGCGCGGGACGCGCTGGAGCGGGTGCGGCAGGCGGTGCTGGACGGGCGGTACGAGGAAGCGGAGCGCCTCAGCAAGGAAAACATGATGGGGCCGTACACGCAGTCGTTCATGCCGCTGGGGAATTGGCATATCCGGTTCGATCACGGCCATTTCGTCGCGGACTATGCGCGCGCATTGGATCTGGAGCGGGCTTGCGCGACCGTGAGCTATGACGTCGGCGGCGTGCGCTATGCGCGCGAGTTGATCGCGTCGCATCCGGACCGGGTGCTGGCGTACCGGATCGCGGCGGACAGGCTGGGGTTCTTGTCGCTCAGGGCGTGGCTGGACAGCCCGCTCCGGTCGACGACGGCGTGGCGGGACGGGGAAGGGGCGGACCGGTTCTTCGCCGTCCGCGGCGACTGTCCGTACGAGGTCAGTCCGAACTACGTGCGCGATCCGGAGCCGGTCAAGTACGAGCCGCCGGAAGAGAGCCGCACGATCGCGTTCGAAGGCCGGCTGGGCTGCCGGACGAACGCCGGCGCGCGGGTTGCGGTGGATCATTACGGCATCAGGATCGAGCAGGCGACGGAGGTCGTGTTTTATTTTGCCGCCGGAACGAGCTTCACGGGGTTCGACCGGATGCCGGACCGAGCGGCGTTCCCGCCGGACCGGCATGCGGCGGAGGCGCTGCAAGCCGCGATGGCGCGGCCCTGGGACGAGCTGGTCAAGCGCCATGCGGAAGATTATCAGGCGCTGTTCAACCGGCTTGCGCTGCGCATCGGTTCATCGGGAGCGGCGGACGGGCCGGATGCAGACGGATCTGCGGTCGGTGAAGCTGCGGCCGACGGCGCGACGGCGGGCGGTTCCGCGAAAGGCGGGTCCTCGGCGGATGGTGCTGCGGCAGGTGAAGCTGCGGCCAACGGAGCGGCGGCGAGTTCCGCTGAGGGCGGTTTTGCGGCGGGCGGATCGGGGGCATGCGGTTCGGCGGCGGATGGTGCTGCGGCAGGTGAAGCTGCGGCCAACGGCGCGGCGGCGAATTTCGCTGAAGGCGGTTTTGCGGCGGGCGGATCGGGGGCTGATGGTTCGTCGGCGGGAAGTTTTTCGGCGGGCGGTCCCTTCGTTTCGGCTTCCGGCAAAGCGCTGTCCACCGACGAGCGGCTGGACCGGCACGGCGCGGACGATCCCGAGCTGGTGGCGCTTTTTGTCCAATACGGCCGCTACCTGATGATCGCCTCCTCCCGCCCGGGCACGCAGCCGGCCAATCTGCAGGGCATCTGGAACCCGCACATCCGGCCGATCTGGAGCTGCAACTATACGCTCAACATCAATCTGCAGATGAATTATTGGCTGGCCGAGCCCGCGGCCTTGAGCGAATGCCACGAGCCGCTGCTGCGGTTCGTCCGGGAATTGGCCGTCACCGGGGAGGAGACGGCGCGCGTCCATTACGGCTGCAGGGGCTTCACCGCGCATCACAACTCGGATCTGTGGCGGCAATCGGCGCCTCCGGGCAAGGGCGGCATCGGCAACCCGGTGTGGGCGAACTGGCCGATGGGCGGCGTCTGGCTGTGCGCCCATCTGTGGGAGCATTACGCGTTCACGGGCGACCGGGAGTTTCTGCGGCACGTCGCCTATCCGGTCATCCGGAAGGCGGTGCTGTTCTGCCTCGACTGGGTGCGGCGGAACGAGCGGGGCGAATACATGACCGTGCCGTCCACCTCGCCGGAACATCGGTTCCGGCTGCCCGACGGGCGGACGCCGGCGCTCACCGCCTCGACCACGATGGACATCAGCCTGATCCGCGAAGCGCTCGGCCATCTGCTGCAGGCGGCGGAAGAGCTCGCATTGGACGAGCCGCTCAAGCCGCAGATCCGGGAGGTGCTGGACCATCTGCCGGAAGTGCCGGTCGGGCGGCGCGGGCAGGTGCAGGAGTGGCTGGACGATTTTGACGATGAAGACGAACAGCACCGCCATCTCTCGCATCTGTACGATCTGTATCCGGGCACGGCCTGGGGCGGGGAGCGCGACGACAGACTGATCGAAGCTGCCCGCCGGAGCCTCGAGATCCGCGGGGACGGCGGCACGGGCTGGAGCATCGCCTGGAAAATCGCGCTTTGGGCGCGCCTGCGGGACGGCGAGCGGGCGCTCAAGCTGATCCGGCGCATGCTGACGCGGGTGGAGGACGACGGCGTGATGGATTTTCATCGCGGCGGGGTCTACGCCAATCTGTTCGGCGCGCATCCGCCGTTCCAGATCGACTGCAATTTCGGCGGCGCGGCGGCCATTCTGGAGATGCTGGCGCAGTCGCACGAAGGGAAGGTCGATCTGCTGCCGGCGCTGCCCTCGGCGTGGACGGAGGGCGAGGTGCGCGGCATGCGCGCGCGCGGCGGGTTCACCGTGGATCTGTCATGGGAGCGGGGGAGGCTGACGCGGGCGCGGATCCGGGCGTCGGCGGACGGCGTGCTGACCGTCGCGGCGCCCGAACCGTTCCGCTTGTTCAGCGCCCGGACCGGCGCCGCGCTTGCGGAGCAGCCGGCTCGGGAGCAGCGTATCAAATGCGAGTCGGGTGGCATCTATGAGGTTCGTCCGGATCACGGGTTCACGGAATACGGGAAGATGAACCGGTAGTCGCCCGACCCGGCATGGATCACCGTCCGTTCGCCGTCCGCGGCGATCTGCCGGATCGCTTCCGCGCCGGCCGCGACGGTGATGTTCTCGCGGCCGGAGGCCGGCAGGACGATCTCGGCCGTCGCGTTGACCGGAATCGTGACGTCGACGGTGCAGCAGCCGTCCTTGATCTGCCAGCCGGAGCAGACCTGGCCGTACAACGTCTCGTATTCGGCGCGGACGTTGTCCATGCCGCCGCCGATGCGCGGCGCGATTCGCAGATGTTTGTACCCCGGCTGTTCGACGGACGCGTCGATGCCGGCCATGTAGCGGTACATCCATTCGCCGACCGAGCCGAGCGCGTAGTGGTTCATCGAGTTGGTACGGGCCGGTCCGAACCCTTTGTGTTCGGTCCAACTGTCCCACCGCTCCCAGATCGTCGTCGCGCCCTGGGTGATCGGGTACAGCCAGGACGGGAACGTCTCCTGCTTCAGCAGCGTGTAGGCCAGCTCGTCATGGCCGTGGTCGCTCAGCACCGGCAGCAGATGGCCGACGCCGAGGAAGCCGGTCGTCAGATGGTTGTCGTGCGCGATGATGTCCCCGGTCAGATGGCGGACGGCCTGCTCCTTGCGCTCGCCCGTCAACAGGTTGAAGCGGAGAGCGAGGATGTAGACCGTCTGGCTGTTGCCTTTGATGCGCCCTTCCTCGTCCACGAACGTGCGGTTGAAGGCGTCGCGAATGCTCAGAAACAGCTCGCGGTATCGGGCGGCGTCTTCCGTATAGCCCAGCACGTCGGCGATCCGGGACATGAGTTGCGCGTCGTAAGCGAAATAGGCGGTGGCCACGACTTCGTTCGGCGTGACCGAGTTGATCGACAGCCAGTCGCCGTAGTCGCCGTAATCCGGACGGATGTAGTCGACGGCGCCCGCATGGAGATAATCCATGAAGCGGACCATGGCGGGATATTTTCGCTCCAGGATGCGCTTGTCGCCATAGACCAGGTACATCGTCCACGGGATGATGATGCCCGCGTCGCCCCAGCCCGCGTTGTCCGGCGCCAGCCAGCGTTCGGCCTTCTTCGTGGTTTTGAACCAGATCCAGCCGCCGTCCGGCGCCACGTCGGGGAACGCCCCTGTCTCTAGCTGCGCGTCCGTCACGTCGTCCATATATTTCGTGAAGAAGCGGGCGACATCCATGTTGTACGAAGCCGTGCGGATAAAAATTTGCGCGTCACCCGTCCAGCCGAGCCGTTCATCCCGCTGCGGGCAATCGGTGGGCACGCTGAGGAAGTTGCCGCGCTGTCCCCAAGTGATGTTGCTGTAAAGCCGGTTGATCAGATCATGGGAGCATTCAAAATAGCCGGTTCTCGGCGTCGCCGAATGGACGACTTTGCCCGTGATCGTGTCGAGATCCGCCTCGCCCGGATAGCCGATCAGTTCCACGTAGCGGAAGCCGTGGAACGTGAAATGGGGCTCGTACCGCTCCCCTTCCGGATCGCCGCGCAGAATGTAGTGGTCCTGCTGGACGGCGTCCCGCAGGTTCTCGATGTACAGCGTCCCGTCCGGCTTCAGCATTTCGGCGTGGCTGAGCGTCACCTTCGCGCCGGCGGGGCCTTTTACTTTCAATTCCGTCCAGCCGACCATGTTCTGGCCCATGTCGAAAATGAACGTTCCCCGGTCCGTCCGGGTGACCGAACGGGGCTTCAGCGTCATCATGATGTTGACCGGCGGGTCGATCTGGGCGACCAGTTCGCCGGTGTACCGCGGCAGGATGTCCGGCGCGGACCAGTCGGAATCGTCGAAACCCGGCTCCGTCCAGCCGGAGAATTCCCGGGTGGCGTCGTAGCACTCGCCCATGATGTGGTCGGAATAGACGAGCGGTCCGGCGGACGCTTTCCATTTGTCGTCCGTGCATACCAGCTCACGCGTGCCGTCCGCGCAGTCCAAGACAAGCTGCAGGGACGCGGCGGGACGGCTGCCGTACCAGCGGGTGCCGGACATGCCGACCGTTCCGGCGTACCAGCCGGCGCCGAGGATGATCCCGAAGGCGTTTTCCCCTTCGTTCAGGAAATCGGTCACGTCGATCGTCTGGTATTGCAGACGCTTGGCGTAATCGGTCCAGCCGGGGGCGAAAAGATCGTTCACCCTTTGTCCGTTCAGGAACAGGGCGTAGTCGCCCAGCGCGGTCGCGAAGACGAGCGCGCGGCGGATGCCGGAACGCAGCCGGAACGTTCGGCGCAGGTAGGCCGGCCTCAGCAGTTCGGGTTCCGCGGCCAGATCGCGGGGCATATCCAGCCACTCGGCGGCCCATTCCTCCCGCGGCGAGAGCAGCCCCATTCCCCAGTATGCGGCCTCGCTCCATTCGGAAGGCGCGCCCTGCTCGTCCCATACGCGGACTTTCCAGTGGCAGATCTGTCCGGATTGAAGCGGTTTGCCCGCATATTCGACATGGTGGCTGACATCGGATCGCACGATGCCGCTGTCCCACAGGTCGCCTTCATGGCGGTCGAGCTGTTCCCGGGTGGACGAGACGATGATGCGGTACGCGCTTTGTTTTTTGCCCCGGTGGGGAGAGACCATCGTCCAACCCAGACGCGGGTTCGGGACGTCCAGTCCGACCGGATTTTCGGCATACTCGGTTTTCAGGGTCTGGATCCGCAGACTCACGGCGTTTCCTCCTTGAGCGGTGGAGAAGTTTAATAAACGTTATTAATGAGTTTAATACAGGAAATCGTTTGCAAGCATAGGTTAGCATGTTAATTGGGAAAGATCAATCGAATTTAGTTCATATTTAGTGGATAATTAAGATTTAATTTTAGATCAACGAGATAAACAACGCATGAAAGGAAGCGATCCAATGTCTGTGCGGGGAGCCGCGGCGGAGCGTCACGGTGAATGGTTCGGGGAAGCGCGTTTCGGCATGTTTATACACTGGGGTCTGTACAGTCTGGGGGCCCGGCATGAATGGCTGCAGTCGCGGGAGTTCATGAGCCGGGAGGCGTACCGCAAATATTTCCACCGGTTCGATCCCGATCTGTACGACCCGCATGCGTGGGCGAAGATCGCGGCCGAAGCGGGCATGAAATATATGGTGGTCACGAGCAAGCACCACGAAGGCTTCTGTCTGTGGGACAGCCGGCTCACCGACTACAAAGCGCCGAACACGCCGGCCGGCAGGGATCTGCTGGCGCCGTTGCTCGAGGCGTTCCGGGAGGAGGGGCTGCGCACCGGTCTGTATTATTCGCTGCTGGACTGGCATCATCCCGACTACACCGTCGACGTCAAGCATCCGCGCCGGTACGATCCGGAATATGCGGCGAAGGACAAGGTGCGGAACTGGCAGCGCTATGTCGATTACATGCACGGCCAGATCCGGGAGCTGCTGAGGAACTACGGAGATATCGACGTCATGTTCCTCGACTTCTCCATCCCGGCGGAAGAAGGATTTCCCGGGAAAGGACGCAACGAATGGCAAAGCGAGCGGCTGGTCGAGATGATCCGCAGGCTGCGGCCGAACATGCTGATCAACGACCGGCTGGACGTGCCCGGCGACATTACGACGCCGGAGCAGTATCAGCCGCGCGGCGCCATCCGGATCGACGGCCGGCCGGTGCGGTGGGAAGCTTGCCATACGTTCAGCGGTTCCTGGGGATACTACCGGGACGAGGAGTCGTGGAAGAGCGCGGATCAGATTTTGCGGATGCTGATTGACACGGTGAGCAAGGGCGGCAATTTTCTGCTGAATGTCGGGCCGAACGGCCGGGGGGAGCTGGACGAACGGGCGGTGGGGCGGCTCCGGGAGATCGGCGGGTGGATGCGTCTGCACGGGCGGGCGATCTACGGCTGCACGTCCGCGCCGGACGATCTGCCGCCGTGCCCCGCGGACTGCCGGTTCACGTACAATCCGAAGACGAACCGGCTCTATCTGCACCTGTTCGCGTGGCCGTTCAAGCATTTGCATCTGCCGAAGTTTTCGGGGCTGGTCGAGTATGCGCAACTGCTGAACGACGCGTCGGAGATCCGGATGATCGCGGGCGAGCGGAAAATGACGATGGAGGCGGGGGCTTTTGACGAAGGGCGGCCGGCGGACATGCTTACCCTGCAGCTTCCGGTAAAAAAGCCGAACGTGGACATTCCGGTCATCGAGCTGTTCCTGAAGCAGCGTTGAGAAACGGGAAGGGCTCCCCGATGGGATCGGGGAGCCCGGTGCGTATCGGCTTATTCGTACACCTTGATCTCGTTGTAGAACGTGTCGCGTTCGACCGGAATCCGGCCGGCGCCTTTCACGAGCCAGATCAGGTCTTCGCGCGTGATGCCTTCCGGCGTCAGCGCTCCCGCGGCGTGGCTGATCCGCTCCTTGACGATCGTGCCGTGGACGTCGGAAGCGCCCATCGCCAGCGAGACCTGGGTGAGCTGCGTGCCGATGTTGATGAAGTACGCCTTGATGTGCTGGAAATTGTCCAGTATGAGCCGGCTGATCGCAATCGTCTTCAGATCCTCGAACGCCGAGTTCCGCCTGCGGATGCTGGCGCGCGGGCTGGAGGGCTGCATCGACAGCGGAATGAACACCATGAAGCCGTTCGTTTCGTCCTGCAGTTCGCGCAGCTTGACCAAATGCTCGATCCGGTCGCGGTGCGTCTCGATCGCGCCGTACAGCATCGTCGTATGCGTCCGGAGCCCGAGCTGGTGCGCGATGCGGTGCACTTCGAGATATTGGTTCACGTCCGCTTTCTCGACGCGCATTTTCTTGCGGTATTCGTCGGACAGAATTTCGGCGCCGCCGCCCGTCAGCGTGCCGAGGCCGGCTTTGATCAGCTCTTCCAGCACTTCCTTGTACGAGAGGCCGGAGAGCCGCGAGAAGAACTCGATCTCCGCGGCGGTGTACGCCTTCAGCGTCACGTCCGGATAGTGCTGCTTCAGCACGCGGAGCGATTCGACGTAATACTCGAACGGCACGTGCGGGTTGTGGCCGCCGACGATATGGAATTCCCGGACGCCGGGATGGTAATGCTTCTCGATGTAGGCGAGCATCTCTTCACCGGTGAGCGTGTAGGCGCCCTCTTCGCCCTGGTCGCGGCGGAAGCTGCAGAACGCGCAGTGCGATTCGCATACGTTCGTGAAGTACAGGCTCATGTTCTCGATGAAGTAGACTTTCTTGCCGTTCTTCCGCATGTTCACTTCGTTCGCCATCTGGCCGATGGCCAGCAGATCGTCGGACTCGTACAGGAAGACGCCGTCTTCGAGGGTCAGCCGTTGGCCGTTAAGCACCTTCTCCCGGATTTGCTGCATGCGTGTATGTTCCGTCGGAATTGCGACGTTCATGGCTACTCCTCCTGTCGATGGTTTGCGCGGCATCGTCCAGAGACTGTAATCATTATAATCTTCCGGCGCCGGATCGGGCAACAGGATAATCCGGGGGGCGGCGCTGAGGCCGCGCGGGCGCCTGCACCGCCGCTCGAACGGAACCGCGTTCCGTTGGGGCGTGTCGGCACGCGTCCGCACGGCCGTTAACGGAACCACGTTCCGTCACAGCAGCCGCATACCGCACGGCATCCCGTATACCTCGAGGGTGTGCCCGCTTCTCAAACGGCAGTAATTGGCAAGGACGCCGCCCGACAGTCGTACGCTGCCTAATAACGGCACAGAATGCCGTTATTGGGCTGATCGCGACATGCCGGGCTGCCATTAACGGCACGAAATGCCGTTAATGCCCGCACCCGGCCGTGCCAGGTGCGCTCAAGCCCGGATTAACGGCACGATTTGCCGTTATCGTACGGGTCACCGTCCGCCAAACTCCCGATAACGGCACGAAATGCCGTTATCGGCCCCACGCGGCGGATGCGGGCCGGGCTCGCGCGAGCTGCCGGCACACGCCGGCCGGCTCCTATTGTGGCGGCTTGAAATGTCGGATATACTATAGATTAATGAAACGTTAAGGCGCATCAAGCTTGCGGGAGGGATCCGGTATGATTGCGATCAGCGAAGCGGCTTCGAATAAAATCAAGGAAATGCTCGCCGAGGAAGAGGTGCCCGGTCTGTTCCTGCGCATCGGCGTGAGGGAAGGCGGCTGCAGCGGCTTCTCCTACGGCATGGGCTTCGACGACGAGAAGCACGAGAACGACCAGGAAATGGACATCCGCGGTCTGCGCGTCGTCGTCGACTCGGACAGCATGCGATATCTGTACGGCCTCGAGATCGACTACAAGGAGACGGGGATGGGCGGCGGCTTCACGATCCACAACCCGAACGCGGTTGCCACCTGCGGCTGCGGGCAGTCGTTCCGTACGGCGACGGAAGCGGGCAAGCCGAATCCGGAGCAGTGCTGATCACGGATATGAAAGAGAACCTTCCCCGGGTTCCGGCGCCGGCCGGAATTCGGGGAAGGTTTTTTATTGCCTCGCTGCCCAATCCTCCAGTCGCACGATCCAATCTTCCGATCGTTCTTCCCCTTCCTGCCATTCCAATTGCCTGCATGACGGGCGAGAACGGTTGTCCGAATGCGGCGATCCCAACTTCACCCGCCCGGCGCCGGCTGAATCGTTGTTGTCCGTATCCGCTCCGGGCGACGCCTCACCGTTCTGATCCCCCCGCCCCGCAATAGAAAACATAACCGTTATCCGCTGCGCAATGGTCAGATTTCTCTTACTATCCCATAAAAATCTGCGTACTTAACCGATCCCGAACGTCGGTATATCATTACATCCAGGCAGCGCCACACCATAAAGATACAGGAGTGAGAGACCGTGAAGAAAAAAGTTCTGATCGTCTACGACCACCCCGAACCGACGTCGTTGTCCCGTCAGCTCGTCGACGCGACCGTGCGGGATCTTCGGGAACAGGGGCATGACGTCATGCTTTCCGATCTGTACGGTATGCGTTGGAAAGCCGTTTTCGATGAACAGGATTTCCCGTCCCGCTTGAATCCCGACAGGTTGTCGTTCATCGAGGAGTCGGGACACGCATACGCGACGGGCAACCAGACGGCGGATGTCGAAGTCGAGCAACGAAAGCTGCTTGCCGCCGACGCCGTCATCTTGCAGTTTCCCCTGTGGTGGTTCGGCATGCCCGCCATCCTGAAGGGATGGGTGGATCGCGTATTCGCCTACGGATTCGCTTACGGGTACAAAGGGGAAGGCAACCGCTACCGGTACGGGGACGGCATGTTGACAGGCAAAAGGGCAATCGTATTGGTGACCGTGGGCGGTCCCGAAAAGGACTATTCGCCGCGCGGCATCAACGGGCCGATCGAGCAACTGCTGTTCCCGGTCACGCACGGCACGCTGTTTTACACCGGCATGGACGTGCTGCCGACCCATGCGGTCTACGGAGCGGGTCAGTTCAACGCAGACAGCGTCAAAGCGGCGATTGAGGCCTGGCGTGCGCGGCTGAAAGGCCTGTTCGAGGAAAAGCCCATCCCGTTTCGGCGTCAAAACGGCGGCGATTACCCGGATCGTCATGTGCTCGCCGATCATCTCGCCGTCGGGCAAACCGGCTTGACGGTCCATGCAGCCGAATAATCGCCGTCCGTTGCGGCACACACTGCCATCGCGCAAGAAATTTGGCCCGGCCATTCACGTGGCCGGGCTTTCTCATGTTGACTTCTACAGTAACATATGCTATTAATAACACATATTACAAAGATCAACCTGGAAGAGGGATGGGCCATGTCGCTCAACCACGCGATTCTCGGGCTTCTGACCCGGGAACCGATGACCGGATACGAGATCAAGAAAATATTCCAGAGCACGCCGTTCATGCATTGGTCCGGAAACAACAACCAGATCTACAAGGCGTTTGCCGAATTGCTGGACGAAGGGTTCGTGGCCAAAGAGGTGCGGCATCAGGACGGCTCGCCTTCCAAAAACATCTACTCCATCACCGGCGCGGGCCTTCGGGAGTTTCGCCGCTGGCTGGCGGGCGCCACCGAAGAGCCGGTCTGCAGGAAGCAGATTCTGATCAAGCTCGCGCTGGCCGATGGGCTGAAGCGCGCCGAGTTGGAGCGGCTGGCGGACGCTTACGCCGGGACGGTCCGGCTGCAGGCCGCCATGGCGGAGCAGGAGCTTGACAACTGTTATTTCGCCGGGCGGAAACATGACGGCACGAACCGATTTTTCGATCTGATCCGGGAGAACGTGCTGGCCAATTACGCCTTCGAGCTGGATTGGATTCGGAAGGTGAAAACCTTCATCGCCGAACTGCCGGATGAGGACGACGCGCCGGCGGAACCCGAGCGTGAAGAACACAAGGCGGGATTGAAAATGATTTATCAAGTCAAGGAAAGACGCGGAAAAAGGTATCTTCATATCACAAGCGGCGGTACGCCGATTGAGCGGGAGAAGGACGCCAACGCCATCATCGAATTGTGCGTGGAACACGACACGAACGCGGTGCTGCTCGACGGCGGCGTGCTTTCGGACGCATTTTTCACGCTAAGATCCGGCCTGGCCGGCGCGGTGCTGCAGAAGTTCGTCAACTTCAGCATCAAGACGGCGGCGGTCATCGAGGAAGGGCGGCCATTGCCCGTGCGGTTTCGGGAGATGGTCTTCGAGTACCGCAAAGGAAACACGTTCTGCGTCTTCACGAATCCGGATGAAGCCGTCGACTGGCTGCTCGCTTGAGAGAAGGAACGAAAACGGCGCCAACGCTCGCGTTCAAAACCCGAAGGACGGGACGCGACAATCCGGCGCTCGGCTTCCGCCAGGCCCGGGGCGGCCGCGCGATCGGGCAGAAGATAGTCGCGATCGGCAGGAATTGGAAAATATAAACAACTTTCTGACCACAGGCGCTGGAACAAAATGACAACAGCACAGACCGGGCCGGACTGAACATCCGGCGAACGTCCCCTTGACGGGGACTTTTTTGTTACTTGCTGGAATCTTCTGTCATCCGCTTTCGCGGCGCAGGGAATTGGAGTAAGCTGTCGAATGGATTAAGGACTGTTTTGAAAGCGCTTGCTCCAATGAAAAACGGGGGATCTGACACCAACAGAAAAGGGAGTCATCATGCGATGAGCGTCAACCGATCCGTGTTCCATTCCGTCGGTATGAAACTGTTCATCCTTATTTTCTGCGCCATCCTGTTCTGCGTCCTGGCCCTCGGCTGGTTCTCGTATTCCCGGTCGAAGCGGGCGATCGAGACGGAAGTCGCGGAAGCAAGCCGGATCACCGCGCGGCAGACGGCCGAGAAGCTGGATGTCGTCCTGACGGGCTATGCGCAGAAGCTGAAGCAGGTCGTCGCGGACGCCGATTTCATCCGGATGCTCAACGAATTCAACCGGTCCGGAGACGCAGGCGAAACCGCCGGCCTCGCGCGGACGCTCGGCACCCGGCTCAGCGCCGCGGCGATGACCGATCTGTCCATTAAGCAAATCGTGCTCATTTCCGATCGGGATGGGCGTCCCGTCCTCGCCTCTGACGCGGCGGCCGACGCCGCGATATTCCGCGATCCGGCCGTATCCCGGCGGGTCCGGAGCGGGCAGGGCAAGCCGGTCTGGTTCGCGGACGCGGGCGGGCCGGGCGGCAACATCCGGCTGTTTGTCGGCATCGCATACGAGATGAACGTGATGCATGAACTTTATATGGAGATCGATCCGTACGTCATCGAGAAGCGGGTGCAGTCAACGGATTTCGGAGACGGGCGCGTTTATGTCATCGCGCCCGACCGGACGGTCGTCTACGCGACGGAGTCCGACGAGGCAGGCAAGCCGTATGCCTACGCCTTGCCCGAAGAAGATTCGGCCATCACCAGAATCAACGGCCAGACAATGCTGTCGGTGCAGGGGGTGGTGGAGTCGAACGGCTGGCTGATCGTCAGCCACATTCCTCTAGCGAGCCTGATGGAGAACGTGCGCTCCATCCGCGACCTGACGATGCTCATGTCGGTCGCCGCGGTCGCGGCCGCTGGTCTCATCGGACTCGTCGTCATGCGGATGATCGGCCGGCCGCTCGGGGAACTGCGGGCGCTCATGACGGAAGGCCGGAAAGGCAACCTCGCCGTTCGGTCGGGCATCCGGCGGAAGGACGAGATCGGCCAGGTCGCCGACAGCTTCAACTGGATGATGGAGGAGATCACGGCTCTCGTGCGGAGCGCGAACCAGTCCGCGCAGGCTGTGCTCGAGACGGCGTCGGCCCTGACGCAGGCCGCCCGCCGGACGGCGGATGCCGCCGGGACGATCGCGGCTTCGACGGAGGAGATCGCCTCCGGCGCAGCCGGCCTCGCAGCTTCGTCCGAGCAGGGCGCCGGCATCGCGGACGAGACCTTCGCACAGGTGCGGAACGTCGTCGCGTCGAATGAAGAGATGAAACTCGCCGCGGCCGAAGCGGAGGAAGCCGGAGCGTCGGGGTCCGGCCACATGACGGCGTTGATTGCCAACACGGGACGGGTGGAAGCGATGATCCGCTCGATGGCGGAGAAGGTCGGCCGGCTCGCCGACAGCGCGGGTTCGATCCGGAACATTCTCGAGATGCTCATCCGGATGAACGCGCGGACGAACATCCTGTCGCTGAACGCCGGCATCGAGGCGGCGCGCGCCGGCAGCGCGGGCAAAGGGTTCATGGTCGTGGCGGATGAAATCCGCCGGCTGGCCGAGCAGTCCCGGCAGTCGATCGCCGTCGCCGGCGAGATCATCGGCACGATCCAGCATGAGATCGGCGAGACGGTTGACGCGCTGTCCGAGGCGTACCCGGTCTTCCATGAGCAGATCGAAGCCGTCAGAGAAGCGCACAGGCTGTTCCTTGCGGTGCAGGCGAACATGAACGTTTTTCTGGGCCGGCTGGAAGCCGCGACGGCCTCGATCCGGCGGCTCGAGCAGATCCAGTCCGCCATGACGGGCACGATGAACGAGGTCAGCTCCGTCGCGCAGCAGGCCGCGGCGGTCTCCGGAGATGTGGCCAACCTGAGCCATGAGCAGCTCGGCGTCAGCGCCGGACTGGTCGAGCTGTCGAACCGGCTGGAGTCGGTGTCCGACCAGCTCAAGTCGTCGCTCTCCCGGTTTACGGTAACGTGAACCGACATCCTCCGAATACGACGGGGAAACGGGGAAAAACGCCATGCGCAAAACAATCGTCGTGATGCTCGTCATCATCTGCGGGGCACTCCTGTACTTCACTTCGGCGTCGGCGTACAAGGTGTTCCGCGCCGACTGGCGGCTGCCCCAGACGCCCCTGCACGAGTCCGCGGATTACCGGCTCGTCCTCATCACCCAGGAGCTGGAGACGCCGTTCTGGGACAAGGTCGGCGCCGGCGCGCGGGAAGAGGCGGCGAAGCACGGGGCGATGCTCGAAATCTGGGGAAGCTACAACAGCGATCCGGACGAATTTCTGAAGAAGCTGGAAATCGCGATCCATTCCCGCATGGACGGCATCATCGTCCAGGGGCTGGATACGGACGCGTTCAAGGAACTGGTGAAATACAAGGCGGCCTCCTACGGCATTCCGGTCATCACCGTCGCGAGCGACGTGCCGGACAGCTTGCGCAGGACGTACGTCGGATCCGACCAGTTCGAAGCGGGGCGGATGATCGCAAGGCAGCTTGCGGCGGACATGGGGTCCGAAGGAACGGTCATCCTGGTCCGGGACACCGGCAACGCGCATTACCAGGAGCAGCGGCTCGACGGGATCCGCAGCATTCTGGAGTCGTATCCCGGCATCGAGCTGCAATACGCGGAGACGAAGGGCACGCGGGAGCAGGTCATCGCCGCGATGCAGGAGCTGATGAACCATTCGCCCGACGTGCAGGCGTTCATCGCCGCGAACGCGAACCTGACCGCCGCGATGGTGCAGGAGATCGGCCGCAGGTCGCGGGTGCAGCCGTACCATATCTATTCTTTCGACGACAGCCCGGATATGCTGACGCTGCTCCGGGAAGGGCTCATCGACGGCATCATCGAACAGTCGCCCGAAGAGATGGGGCGGATCAGCGCGGCGCTCATGATCGACTGGCTTGAAGGCAAGCGGCTCCCGCTCGATTCGGGCGGCTACCATACCGAAATCCGGCTGCGGAAAGCGGAAGATGCGCCATGAACCGGATACAGAACAAAATCCTGTCGCTCACCGGCATCGTGCTGTTCATCATGCTGGCCATCTGGATGACGCTGACCTATTACAGCCGCCAGACCCAGGAGCAATACAACGACATTCTGCAGCGCTACCTGCGGATGAACGAGGTGACGGGCGCCAGCCAACAGACGATCACGGACCTGAACAACTACCTGATCCGGCCGACGCCGGAAAATCTGGAACAGCTCGAGCGGAGCAAGGAACGTCTGCGCAAGGCGAAATACGACGTGTTCGCGCTGCGCAACGGGGACAACGACTTCGACCTGACCAGCTACACGAACCTGATCGACAGCCTGCTCGAGGCGGCGAGCCGGTCGCTCATGTTCCAGTCGCAGATGGAAACCGAAGATTCGAACCAGGCGTTCAGCGAAGCGACGCGCATTTCCAGATCGATCTCCGACATGACGCTGACGCTGCTCGACACCGAGCTGAAAACGTACGACCGCTTCTACCGGGGCATCATCGAACGGTCGACGGAGCTGAACAAGCTCGGCATCTGGCTGCTTGCCACGATCACGTTCCTGCTGCTGCTCTTCGCGTACTGGTTCGCCCTCAGCATCACGCGGCCGGTGCAGAAGCTGACGCAGGCGGCGAAGGAGCTGTCGCGGGGGCGTTTCGACCAGAAGATCGAAGTGACGTCGAACGACGAGATCGCTTTTCTGGCCAAAATGTTCGAGCGGATGCGGGTGAACATCAACAACCTGATTACGGAAATCCAGCAGAAAGCCCAGCTTGAGAACGAATTGCAGCAGAACAAGCTGCTCCTGCAGGAGAGCCGGTACCGCAGCCTGCAGAGCCAGATCCATCCGCATTTTCTGTTCAACACGCTCGACACGCTGTCGAAGAAGGCTTATCTGGAAGGCGCCGCGGAGACGAGCGACCTGCTGGCGAGCGTCGCGGGCCTGCTCCGCTACAATCTGCGGCGGATGGACCGCTCCGTCACGCTCTACGAGGAAGTCCGGGTGCTGCGCCAGTACATGGACATCCAGTCGGCCCGGTTCGCCGACCGGCTGCGGTTCGTCGAAGAGATCGACGAGTCGTGCCTGTACGTGCAGATTCCGGGGCTGACGCTCCAGCCGATCGTGGAGAACGCCGTCATTCACGCGGTGGAGCCGATGGAAGACGGCGGCACCATCGTGTTCCGCGCCCGCGAAGACGGAGACCGGGTCCGGGTCGAGATTGCGGACGACGGGCCGGGTATGCCGGAAGACAAAATCGCGCAACTGCTGAGAGGAAGCACCATGGAGACGGAAGGACATACAACCGGCATCGGGATCGGCAATGTCGTGCAGCGGCTCCGGCTGTTTTACGGGCAGGACGACGTCTTCGACATCGAGAGCAAGCCGCGATCCGGCACGAAGGTCGTGCTGCGTTTGCCCAAAGTGAGGAGGTACGAAGCGGATGACCAGCGTACTGATCGTGGATGACGAGAAGATCGAACGGGAAGGGCTGGCGGCGATCTTGCGCAAAGGATTCCCGGATCTTGCGATCGAGCAGGCGCGGAACGGGAAAGCCGCCGTGCGGATGGCGGAGGAAGGCTTCCGCCCCGATCTCGTGCTGATGGACATCAAGATGCCGGGCATGGACGGCCTGGAGACGATTGAACGGATGAGCGCCATCGACCCGGACATCCGGTACATCATGGTGACGGCTTACGACGCGTTCGACTACGCCCGCCAGGCGATCAAGCTCGGCGTAATGGACTATCTCCTCAAGCCGAGCAAGGCGGACGAGATCATCGGGACCGTCGCCCGGGTGCTGGAGAGAATCGGGGAGGAGCGCCGGGAGCGGGAAGCGAGCAGGCGGCAGCTCACCACGCTCAAAAAAGTGCTGCCCGTCGTCGAGACCGACATCGTGACCCAACTGCTGTACGACCATGTCCACGACGTTCATCTGAATGAGCTGGTCGGCCTGCTCGGCGTCAGCACGGCAAGCGAGATGTTCGCCGTCGTCGTCATCGCGCCGGCCGGCGAGGAGCAGCTATACGCCGAGGTGAAGGCGCGAATCCGGAAGGCGGGCGTCGGCCTGGTCGGCGCGCTGTCCGGCGGCCAGATTCCGGTCATCGTGTTCCGGGATACGGTCCGTTCGTACCGCTCCCAGGCGACGGCGCTGGCGAGAGAATTGCTCGGTCTGGCCGCCGCGGGCGGCGGCGCCGGGTGGTTCGTCGGCATCGGCGGCGTCTGCGGCTCGCTGGACAACATCCGGCAGTCCTACCACGAAGCGCAGATCGCCGCGATGGATCCGACGCTGCCGGTCAAATACCGGTTCTACGAGGATACGCCGGCGCTCGTCCCGGTGGGCGGCCGGCCGGACCGGGAATGGGAGAAGCGGTTCGTCGAACGGATTCGGACGGGCGACTGGGAGCGGGTGCAGGAGGACGTCATGTCGTTCATCCGCCGCTGCGAGCAGGAAGGCGTCGATCTCCTGCTGGCGCAGCAGCGCGCGCTCGAGCTGCTCTGGCTCGTCTCGCGGATGCTGCTGGAGCTCGGCGTCGAAGCCCAGGCGCCGGTGTTTCCGTTCCAGGCGCAGGATTACCGCCAGCTTCAGGCGGAGGCGAACGTGCTGCTCGGCCGGATCCGGCAGGCGTACGCGGAACACCAGGCGCGCCACGAGCCGGACGCCGTGCACCAGATCAAGAAGTATATCGTTGAACATTCGCACGAGGACATTTCCCTCGAAGCGATCGGCCGCATGGCGGGCCTCTCCCCCTTCTACATCAGCAAACTGTTCAAGGAGCAGTTCGGCATCAACTACATCGACTTTCTGACCGAATGCCGGATTGAGAAGGCGAAGAAGCTGATGACCGACCCGGATCTCAGCATGAAGGTGATCGCGCTCGAGGTCGGCTACCGCGATCCGAACTATTTCAGCAAGGTGTTCAAGAAGATGTGCAACATCTCGCCGACGGAGTACCGGAAGGCGCTGCTCGGGTCAAAAGGGCGGGAGGCTTGCGATGCTTGAGCGGATCGAGATGCGGAAAACGGCGTTCCGCCGGCTGCTCCAGACGGCGGCTATCGCGCTGGCGGTGCTGCTCCTGTGGGCGGTGTTCATGCGCGGCGGGGGCGGGGACGGATCGGGCTCCCTCCCGTCTTCTCCGGATGATCTCCCGGGCGGGCATGACGCGGGCGTCCGGCGGCAGGACGACGGGATCATCAAGGTCGGGCTTACGATGGACACGCTGCAGGAAGAACGCTGGATCAAGGACCAGGAGCTGTTCGGCGCGGCCGTCGAGGCGCAGGGAGCGGAGTTCATCGTCATGACGGCGGACAGCGACGACGCGAAGCAGATCGAGCAGGCCGAGACGCTGATCGGCATGGGCGTCGACATCCTCGTCGTCGTGCCCCACGACGCCGAGGCGGCGGCGACGATCGTGAGCAAGGCCCACAAGGCCGGCATCAAGGTGCTGTCCTACGACCGGCTCGTGCGCAACGCGGACATCGACCTGTACGTCTCGTTCGACAACGAGCGGGTGGGCGAGCTGCAGGCGGAGACGATCACGAAGCTGGTTCCCGAGGGCAAATACGTTTTCATCGGCGGCGCGGATACGGACTACAATGCCCATCTCGTCAAAAAAGGCGTGTTCAACGTGCTGCAGCCGTACATCGACCGGGGCGAGATCACCGTCGTGTTCGACCAGTGGACCCCGAACTGGCTGCCGGCCAACGCGCGGGCCAACATGCGCTCGGCATTGGAAGCAAGCGGCGGCCGGATCGACGCCGTAATCGCCGGCAACGACGGCACGGCGGGCGGCGCGATCGAAGCGCTGGCGGAATGGGGACTCGCCGGCAAAGTCCCCGTCGCGGGACAGGACGCCGAGCTCGCGGCCGCCCAGCGGATCGTCGCGGGTACCCAGACGATGACCGTCTACAAGCCGATCAAGCAGCTTGCCGAAGTGGCGGCGGAGCTGGCCGTCAAGATGGCGAAGGGCGAGAATCCGCGCGCGGACCGTCTCGTGAACAACGGCAAAATCGACGTGCCGTCCGTGCTGCTCATGCCGATCGCCGTGGACGCCGCCAACATCGACGAGACGATCATCGCGGACGGGTTCCACTCCCGGGAGGAAGTCTACAAACCGGTGGAGCCTTGATCGGACAGCCGGACGAGTCCGGCTCAAGAAATTACAGCATATCATAAAAGAGTCCTGACGTTGCAGCGCTTGCAGACGATCGCGGGATGATACATTGGTTGTGCCACATCCATTACCGAAAGGGGTTCAACCAATGCGGAAAGGTTTCAAGATCACCGCCATCCTGCTCGTCGCCGCGCTGTCCGGCGCATTGCTCGCGGCCTGCGGCAAAAACGGCGGCGGCAAGACAGACGTGGGCATCGTCCTCCCGACGAAGGACGAGCAGCGCTGGGTGCAGGACGAGCAGCGCTTCAGGGAAGCCCTCGACAACACGAAGTACAAAGTCGAAATTCTGTTCAGCCAGGGTTCCTCCGCGAAAGAGAAGGAAAACGTCGAAACGCTCATCAACAAAGGCATCAAAGTGCTCATCATCTGTCCGCCGGACGGCGACGCCGCGGCCGCCGCGGTCGAAGCCGCGAAGAGGGAAGGCATTACGGTCATCGCCTACGACCGTCTGATCACGAACACCGACGCCGTCGATTACTACGTCACGTTCGACAGCGTGGCCGTCGGCGCGGCGCAAGCCCAGTACCTGGTTGACCACATGAAGGGCGGCGGCCAGCCCATCTATCTGTACGCCGGCGCGGCATCCGACAACAACGCGTTCCTGTTCTTCGAAGGCGCGTGGAAAGTGCTCCAGCCGCTGATCGCGGACGGCACGCTCAAGATCGCGAACTCCAGCGAAGCGGAAGCGCTGAAGGACAAGGCGGAACTCACCCGCGAAGAGATGAGCCGGATCATCGGCCAAATCACGACGAACTGGGATCCGAACGAAGCGAAGAACAAGGCGCAAACGCACCTCACCGCCGCTTCGAACGATCTGAAAGGCGACGTGCTCATCCTCGGCCCGAACGACCATACGGCGCGCGCCATCGCGGACGTCTTCTCCGCCGACTCGGCGGTTACGAGCTACGTCGTGACGGGTCAGGACGCGGACAAAGCTTCCGTCGAGTACATCCTGGACGGCAAGCAGTCGATGACGGTGTTCAAGGACGTCCGCACGCTCGTCAAGGACGCGATGAACCTCGCCGTCGACATCCTCGAAGGCAAGACGCCGAGCACGACCGGCTCCTACTTCAACGGCAAGATTGACGTCAAGGCGAAGCAGACGGACATCATCTCCGTCGACAAGTCGAACGTCAAGAAGGAACTGTTCGACTCCGGCTACTACGACGAGAAGGAATTCACGAAATCGTAATCCGGCACATCATACGCGGGCGGAATAGTGATAGATTCGTCTATCACTATTCCGCTGTTATCACCGTCATCCGGACGAAGGAGAACAAGCCATGGACGACTACATTCTGGAGATGCGGAACATCTCCAAGACGTTCCCGGGCGTGAAGGCGCTCACGGATGTCAGCTTCAAGGTGAGGCGCGGGGAGATTCACGCCCTGGTCGGCGAGAACGGGGCGGGCAAGTCGACGCTGATGAAGGTGCTGAGCGGCGTCTACCCGTACGGCACGTACACGGGGGACATCCTTTTCGACGGCCGGGAGCAGCGGTTCGCGACGATCAGCGACAGCGTGAAAGCCGGCATCGTCATCATTTACCAGGAGCTGGCGCTGTTCCCGGACCTGTCCGTCTATGAGAACATCTATGTCGGCAACGAGGTGCAGCGCGGCGGGCTGGTCAACTGGAACGAGACGATCGTCCGCGCCTCGGAGATGCTGAAGAAAGTGAAGCTGGACGTCAATCCGGAGACGCTGATCAAAGATCTGGGGCTCGGCAAACAGCAGCTCGTCGAAATCGCCAAGGCGCTCAGCAAGGACGTCAAGCTGCTCATCCTGGACGAGCCGACCGCCGCGCTCAACGAGAACGACAGCGAGAACCTGCTGGAGCTGCTGCGCGAGCTGAAGCAGCAAGGCATCACCTGCATCATGATCTCCCACAAGCTGAAGGAAGTCATGGCGATCGCGGACAAGGCGACCGTGCTTCGCGACGGCCGGACGATCTGCACGCTGGATGCGGCCAAGGGCGAAATCTCGGAGAACGTCATCATCAAGCATATGGTCGGCCGCGAGATTGAAGACATTTACCCGAAACGGACGAACAAGTCGTTCGGCGAGAAAGTGTTCGAACTGCGCAACTGGACGGCGTACGATCCGCAGGCGGGCCGGAACGTCGCGAAGGACGTGAACCTGCATGTCCGGAAAGGCGAAATTGTCGGCATCGCGGGGCTGATGGGTTCGGGGCGGACGGAGCTGGCGCTGAGCATTTTCGGCAATCCCAAAGGCTACAGGCTGCAGGGTGAGATGCTTGTGGACGGCAAGCCGAAGACGTTCGGCCATCCGAGCGAAGCCATCCGCGAAGGCATCGCCTACGTCACCGAGGATCGGAAGGGCAACGGGCTGTTCCTGATCCAGGACATCAAGTGGAACATGACCGCGGCGAATCTCCGGAAGGTGGCGGCGGGCGGATGGATCAACGAGAACGAAGAAATCCGGGTCTCCGATTACTATAAACAGGCGCTCAACATCAAGGCGCCGTCGGTGGAGCAATTGGTCGGGAACTTGAGCGGCGGCAACCAGCAGAAGGTGTCCCTCGGCAAATGGATGTTCGTCGGCCCCAGGCTGCTCATCCTCGACGAGCCGACGCGCGGGATCGACGTAGGCGCGAAATACGAAATCTACACGATCATGAACGAACTGATCAGCCAGGGCATGAGCATCATCATGATATCGTCCGAACTCGGCGAAGTGCTCGGGATGAGCGATCGCGTGTATGTCATGGCGGAGGGCAGGATCACCGGCGAGCTCGCCATTGAAGAGGCCGATCAGGAGAAAATCATGCATTACGCAACCCTATAGGAGGAGCCTGTATGAACCTGCAAGTGAACGACAGCCGGACCGCCGCGTCAGGCGGCGGGTTTGTCCGCGAGATGCTGTCGCTGCTCAAAGTGAATGTCCGGGAATACGGCATGTATATCGCCCTCTTCGTGATCATGCTCATCTTCTCGATCCTGACGGACGGACTGTTCATGTCGTCCCGGAACATCAGCAACCTGCTGGACGCCACGGGATACATCGCGGTGCTCGCCGTCGGCATGACGCTCGTCATCGTCATCCGGCACATCGACCTGTCCGTCGGATACGCGGCCGGCTTCATGGGGGCGATCGCGGCGATCATGCTGACCCGGTTCGGGATGCCGGTGTATCTGACGATCCCGATCATTCTGCTGATCGGCGTCGCCGCCGGCCTGATCAACGGCTTCCTCGTCGCTTCGGTCGGCATTCCGGCGTTCGTCGCGACGCTGGCGGGGATGCTCATCTTCCGCGGAGCGCTGCTGCAAGTGACGGAGAAGACCGGCACGATCAACGTGCGGGACGACTGGTTCAACGCGATCGGCAACGGCTACATTCCGGCGATCGCCCAGGTGGGCGGCCTCAACCTGTCTTCGCTGCTGCTCGGCGCCGTCGCGATCATCCTGTACATCCTGTCCGAAATTCACAACCGGCGCAACAAGCTGAAATACAACTTCGAAGTCGTCTCCGGCAGCATCTTCGTGCTGAAGCTCGTGTTCGTGTCGGCCATCATCGCCTACATCACGTGGATTCTCGCCGGGTACAACGGCATTTCCTGGACGGTCGTCATCATGCTGCTCGTCGTCATCGTCTACCACTTGCTGACGACGAAGACGGTGCTCGGCCGGCACATCTACGCCGTCGGGAGCAACCCGGAAGCCGCGCACCTGAGCGGGATCAACGTGAAGAAGATCACGTATGTCGTGTTCGGTTCCATGGGGATGCTGTCCGCCCTGTCGGGCATTCTGTTCACGTCCCGCCTCCAGTCGGCTTCGCCGACGGCCGGCATGCTGTTCGAGCTGGACGCCATCGCGGCGGCCTATGTCGGCGGCGTATCGGCGGCCGGCGGCGTCGGCAAGGTGACGGGATCGATCATCGGCGCGATCGTCATGGCCTCGCTGTCGAGCGGGATGAACCTGCTTGGCGTCGGCGTCTCCTACCAGTACATGATCCGCGGCGGCGTGCTGGCGCTGGCGGTCATCTTCGACGTGCTGACGCGCAAGAAGCGGGGATAACGTTTGGATCACGCATTTCGGGTCGGCGGGGGAGATTCCTGGCCGGCCTTTTTCGCTGCCGCGGGGCCTATGACCCGGCCGAAACGAAGCTGCGTCTCCCGGCGTATCTGGAGTTTGCGTTGCAAAATGGTTGGGAAAGCGGAGCGATGGATTCGGATGTGGCCCGAACTGACCGTCATCCCGCGGAAAGCGGCGGATTGACGGCTTCTCTCGCTTCGCGCGCCGCCCCCGGTTCCCCTTGCGGAGAAACGGGGTGTTTTTTTGTTGTTGCGGAAGACATTCAATATTTATAAGATTGTGGTATATTCAGGAATAAATTTGTGCCAATGTGTCGAATGAGGGGGACTTCATGCCAGAGATCAGGATCGCCATTCTCGAAGGAAAGCCGGACGATGACAAAAACAACCGCTGAACATTGTCCATGATGCGTTGGTGCGGCAACGGACAATCGACATCGGGTTTAAAATTGATGTTTAGCGAACCCTTACCTATTGAGTTGGAGGTATTTTGGTGAGCAAGCAGTCGAAGCCCAGGATTGAATATCTTGACTTTTATCGTGCGTTTGCGATACTCGCCGTCATCATGATCCATGTAACTTCTTTTCCACTCATACAAACCGATCAAAGTTCGTGGCAACACTTTTTTTACTTCATCTTGAACAGCTCCAGCCAGTTTGCCGTACCGGCATTCCTTTTTTTGAGCGGGCTTGTCTTGTTTTATAACTACTACAACACCGGCCATGGCATGGGGTGGGTCGCAACCTTTTACAGGAAGCGGCTCCTGTACATTGTAATTCCGTATTTCGTATGGTCTCTTTTTTATTATTTGTTTTTGCAATATGCTGCCCATGGCAACGCGTTGCTGAATATGGATCAGTTTTTTGTCAAGCTCGTGACGGGCAACAACTACGCGCATCTCTACTTCTTCATCATTATCATTCAGTTTTATGTGTTGTTCCCTGCTTTGGTACATTTCGTGCAGCGATATAAACTTGAAAAATGGCTGATCCTTTTTGCCTTTGTGTTTCATGTGATTTTTTTCATCATCAATAACCACTGGCTCCACTTCCAAAGGACCGGCGTTCTGTTTTTTTCCTATTTCCTGCAGTTTTGTGCGGGGGCGTATGCGGGGATGAACTTTGAACATGCCTCTCGCACCCTGGTCCGTTACAAGTGGGTGATTGCCGTTCTTTATGTGGGTGGTTCCCTGCTGTACATATTTGCCGGGAAAATTTATTACCAGTGGATTCCGGCGCTTCTGCCATACAAGCCTTATTTGAACCAGATCATTTATTTTGGGTTTACCCTTGCGGCAAGCGCATTCCTGCTGGTGCTGGCGAACCGAATCTACCGCGCGGACAGCATGGCGTGGGCAAAACGGGCTTTGAACAGCATCGGCACAGCTTCTTTTGTCATTTTTCTGGTGCATCCGTTTTTTCTTGCATTGTGGAGGCGTTACGTGGTAGACCAGTTTGGCGCCTACTATCACTATTTGACCCTGTTGGGCTTCCTGGTGGTATTGCTTTGTTCGTGGGGGAGTTATCTTTTGTTGGCGAAGTATAAACGTTACACCTGGTGGATTACCGGGAAATAACCGCTTTTGCATCCCGGCACCCCTCGAGGGAGCCGGCGGTGTTCGGGAGGTTTGATCGCATGTGGACGTCTCTGTCTGCGCCATGGCAAGCTTGCTTTGAAGAAGCGTGGGATGCTTACCGGAGCGGTTCGATTCCGATCGGTGCGGTGCTGGCGGACCGGGACGGCGCGGTCGTCAGCCGGGGAAGAAACCGGGTGCACGAGGCGGAAGCGCCGCCGGGCCAGATCTGTCTGAACCGGCTGGCCCACGCGGAGGTCAACACGCTGATGCAAGTGAGAACCGCGGACTCGAACGTCCTGAAGGATTATACGTTGTTCACGACGACCGAGCCTTGCGTCCTTTGCTTCGGCGCGATTGTCATGAGCGGGGTCCGGACCGTCCGGTATGCGGCGTCCGACCCGGTCGCCGGCGGAACCGATCTGAACCGGTCGGACAACGCCTTCATCCGCGAGCGGAACATCGACGTCCGGCAGGCGGAATATCGGTTGGGCGAGATCCAGCGCGTCCTGCGCACGGATTACGTGCTGAGGACGATGGACGCCGGCCGCGCCGAGCGGTTCCTGGGCTTCGATCGCGCGGAATACCCCCGTGCGGTGGAGCTGGGCCGCAGATGGCATGCGTCGGACAAGCTGCAAGACGCGGCGAGGCGGCAAGTCCCGTTTGCGGCGGTTATGGATGAGATCGCGGCGGCGCTGGAACGGGAGTAGCGGGATATTTTTTTCAGGGAAGGAGAACGGACGTGGACAAGCTTCGGATCGTGCAGGGAACGGAAGAGCATGTCGAACTTCTCGCGAAGATGAACAAGGAGCTGATCGAGGACGAACAGCATGACAAACCGATGAATGTCGGGGAGCTCGCGGAGCGGATGAGAGGTTTCCTCCGCTCGACGTACAAGGCGTATCTGTTCGAAGCCGGCGGCGATGTCAAAGGCTACGCGCTGGTCGATCACAGCCAGCAGCCGCTGTATCTGAGGCAATTTTTCATCTGCCGGCATTGCAGGCGGGAAGGCTGGGGCAGGGCTGGATTCCACCTGCTGCTTCGGGAGCTTGGAACGGACCGGATCGACATCGATGTGTACGCCTGGAACACGCGGGGACGCCGGTTCTGGGAGTCGCTCGGTTTCGCCGAGCGGAGCATCAGGATGCGTTACGAAGCCACTCATGAGTGACGCGGCCCGGCCGGGAACGTGAAAGAAGAGGAAGAGGGACGTTTGTGGTGGAAGCAAACCTGGATCCGGACATTCTGAAAGTCTTCGCGCAGGACAGACCCGTTATCGAACTGCGCGCCCTCGATCCCGGCTACTCGGGGCACGGCAGCGACGTCTGGCTGGTCCGAACGGCCGCGGAAGAAATGATCATTCGCTCATCCCGGCTGCGGGAGGAACCGGACCATGAATTCTGGTGGGGGCTCAAGGCGCTGTTCGGGGTCGACCCCCGCGATCTGATCCATTTCGAGGCCGGTCTGAAGCTGCTGCGCGGCATCCCGGACATCCCGGTCCCCCGGGTGCTCGGGCGCAAGCAACTGCAAGGGCGGGAGTACCTGGCGGTCGAGCGGATGAAGGGAAGCATGCTTTCTTCTTTCGTCGGCCAACCGGACGGGCTGCTCCGTCAATTCGGCGTGTGGCTGGCCAAGGTGCATTCGCTTGCGTTCGACGGTTTCGGCAATCTCGCGGGAACGCAAGCGGAGGCGAAGGAACGCTTCCATCCGAGGCTGGCGGAGACGATGCGCATCATGGTCGAGCGGGAACACGCCCATGACCCGGCGATGAACGAATATTTGGCCGCCGTGCTGGAAGAGCTGCGGCATTTGCCTGCGCCGGAGTCGTTCTGCCCCGTCATGATCGATATGGGGCCGACGCAGTTTCTGGCGGAGAACGGCAAGATCACGGCCCTCGTGGACGCGGAGGCGTATGCCGCGGCGCCCCGGGAACTGGATTTCATCGGCCTCGAATATGAGCTGGACGAGCGGGCGGCGCGGCCGTTCATCGAAGGCTATTCGTCCGTTTTCGATATGCCCGATCTGTCCCGGTGCCGCAGGGCGTACCGGTTCTTCTACCGGCTCATGGGGGTCGCGGGCTCCGTGGACATCCGGCGGTGGATGGCGCAGACCGAGCTGTTCTAGACGCGATCGGCATCAGCGTTTGTATGCGACTTTGTTGCCGCAATATTCGCATTCTCCGGGCGATGACGGCGAGACCGACACCGGAGCGCCGCAGCCGGGACATTCGACGGTGACGGGCTCGTCCGGGACGGCGGTCTGTCCGGAGCCGCCGGAAGCATGATCGATGATTTGCCGCACAGTGGTGAACGTTTGATACAAGCTGGTGGACGTTTGCCGCGCATCGATGAACGTTTGCTCCTGCTCTTGCTGCTGTTGCTGCTGCTCTAGTTGCTGCTCTTGCCGCTGCTGCGACGGATCGGGCTGCTCGCTCATGAAACTCTTCAGCAATATCCAGCCCAGCAACAGACAAACTCCGATTACGACGAAATCGTCTTTGAATTCGGATATATCGGAACCGAGGAACAGAAGAGAAGCAATGCATGTAAACAAGCCCACCAGGCCACTGACGAAGAAGAAACAACCACAGCCAAACTTCATTCCCCTATCCCCTTGCTGACGGATGCCGGAGGCATCAGCCCGTGACATGAATCTGGTTGCCGCAGTATTCGCACTCAACGGGTTCGGACGAGGCGGCCTTCACCGGAGCGCCGCATCCGGGACATTCCATGGTCGCGGGCTTGGCCGGCGCGACGCCCGCGCCGGTGCCGCCGATCGTCTTCGTCGAGCCGGACGGTTTGACGGTCGGCTCCGGAGGCGGGCTGCCGGCCGCAAGCTCAACGGTTTGCGCGCCCGGGATCTGCCGGTCCGGCTGCTTGCGGCCCTTCCACAGCCTCCAGCCGGCATACGTGGCCGTAAAGCTGATCCCGCAGGTGATGACGGCGACCACCAAGGTCAGGGCCAGCGGAATGGCCGGTTCGGTGGCCAATATGGCGACGACCAGCAGGGAAAAGGCGCTGGCCGCGAGTCCCAGGACGAACAGGATGAGGCCGATCGATTTCTTCAGTAAACTGTTCAAACCGCTACCTCCCGCACGCCGGATGTACCTACGACTTCAACGCCAGCAGCCGCTCGTTGCGCAGTTTCCATTTCTGCCTGAGCTGCTGAATCTGGTCGAAGATCGGTCCGAGTTCGTGATCCTGGCCCCCGACCCGGTTCATGGACGCGGCGATCTCGTTCAGATTGCGGAGCTCTTCCAGCAGCATGAGATCCTGGCCGGCAATCGAATCGGGCGTGACCGGGTCGCTGTACTGCACGCTCTCGATGAACTCGTCGATCGCCTTTACCAGATGCTGCTTTCCCGCGCCGTTCATGATCGCGACCTGGCCTTGCAATTGCCGCAGGCTGAACTCGATCTCGCGGAGACCGGAGACATGGGTGCGGGCCGCGCGTTCATGTTTTTCGGTCGATCTGGTGAAGAGCAGCAGCAGCGCGCCGACGACGATGACGGCGGCCAGCGTGATCAGATGGAGCAGCAGGTAGTATGGCTGCACGAATTTGGCGAGCGCCGTAAACAGGCTGTATACGATCGTGAGCGCGAAATAGGCGGCCAGAACGGTGCCCAGCGCGAGATAAGCCGGCACCGACCGTTTGACGCGTTCCAGGTTGCGGTTCATGTAGTTCGCATACTGCCATAGCGCGGTCTCGGCCGCCAGGACGGCCAGGAGCGAAACCCAGAACGATGCGGTGGACGCTTCATGCCCCCACAGCACGAAGAAACAGGCCAGCGTTACCGCGGCAAAGGCGAGGTAGATGACGAGAAAGATACGGGTTCCGTAGCGATCCGGCATCATGTTTCAGCACCTTCCTGTTTCAGGTCGTATCCGCATTCCACGCAAAATTTCTGGCCGTGCTGCACGTCATGCCTGCACTTGGGGCAACTGAGCACAAGCTCGATGCCGCAGTGCGGGCAGAAGCGGTTCCCCGCGTCCACGTTCTTCTTGCAATTCGGACAGGGCCAGGGCATCGGTTCGCCGCATTTGACGCACGTCTCCGCGCTTTCCGGATTGTCCGTGGCGCACTTCGGGCAGGCGTGATACCGGTCTCCGCAACGCGGGCAAAATTTCGAGCCCTTGGGGAGCGTCGCGCCGCAGGCATTGCACTGGACCGGCGAGTCCGCCGAGACCGGACTGGACGAATCGGACAGCGCGCTGCCGCATTTGCTGCAGAAATGGGCGTCTTCCGTATTGACGTGCCGGCATTTCGGGCAGAGCTTGCTCCGGAACGTGCCGCCGGTATTGAGCGCGTGAGTCATGTCCACGAATTGGCCGCCGACGGCTCCGCCGATGCCGACGCCGACGCCCAGGCCGAGCCCGGCGCCCATGACGGCGGCGTTGCCGCCTTCGTTCTTCGCGGCGCCTTCCAGCGTATCGAAGGTCCGTTCCTGCTGGTAGTTGTACCCGACGATGTCCATTTCCGCCTTCCGCGCCAGCGCGTTCCGCAGACGGACGATGGACGGGTCCTGGTCGGGAAGATTGACGGAATTGACGTACAGGTTGACGATTTTGATGCCGTATTCGTCCAACGTCGCCGCGATGTTGTCCTGCACGTGCTGGGAAATTTCCGTCAGGTAGGCGTTGACTTCCAGAATGCTGATCTTGCGATGAATGAAGAACGAGGACAGGATCGCCTTGAAGTTCATCAGGAACAACCCGCGGAAATATTGCGACAGCTCTTCCCGGCCGAAATTGCCGAGCGTGCCGACCAGCTTGAGCAGAAATTTGCGGGAGTCGTCTATCCGGAGCCCGAGCTGGCCGTACGCCCGGACAGGCACGATGATGTTGTATTTCGGGTCCTGCAGTTTGACGGGCGACGCCGTGCCCCATTTCATGTCGAGGACGTGGGTTTTGTTGACGAACCAGACTTCCGCCTTGAACGGCGACTTGCCGCCGAAGGGCAGGTTGACGATCGAGCCGAGCAGCGGAATGTTGGCGGTCGTCAACGTATGCCGGCCGGGTCCGAACAGATCCAGCGCTCTCCCGTCTTTGAACAGCACGGCTTCCTGGGTCTGGTGGACAACGAGCTGGGTCCATGTTCCCAGTTCGTCGTCCGGGAATTTCCAAGCGAACTCGTCGGGGTTGCCTTTAAACTCGACGACATCAATCAGAGCCATGGTCGCATACCTCGTTTCGAAATCTGTAGAAATTAATTATTCGGCGCAACAGGTCTCATTCCCTGCATATTCCAACCGGGATGGAGGACTGGATTTGCTACGAAAGTTCTATGATGTAGGAAGTGATCGACTTGATCCCGGCGGTTTTGGCGGAGCCGGCGAATTCGTAAACGTCGCAGAACGCCCGGCTGCCGGAGCCGTATTTCACCACGCCGCTCACGGCGGCCGTCCTGCCGTGGGTGATGATATGGCGGATCTCCAGCAGGTCGGCCGGTCTGGCGTGCAGCTCGCGCATGGCATCGGCGAATGATGCTTGCCCGACAACTTTCCGGTTCCCCGCAATTTCCCATACGATGGAGTCCGCGACATGTTTCAACATATATGCGGTGTCCCCGCGGACGGCGGCGAGGGTGAAATCTCTCAGCATCACTTTCCTCGGCGCGTTGCCGCAATCTTCCGGACAAATGAGGCGGATGATCGACATGGAGACCCCTCCCTGGTTCCTGATCTTTCAAAGTCCGCTATTCTCCACCATCATACCATGAAGACGCGCGTTTGAATCGACACAAAAAAAAGCGGTTTGATCGGGACGGCGGACGTCCGGTGAGGGAAATGCGGAAGATCGGTAATGGGTAACCGGCTTTTGGTGACGCAGGCGCCGAATCCTTCCTTGCCCACGGCCGAAACCACCTGCGGGAGGAGCCCAAGGGGGAAATGTGAAAATACATATTGTGGGAGAAATGACTTGATGCGAATGGGAGCGTCAAAGAAGTTTTCTCCCGGAATCGGATCGTTCGCCATTCTTCTGAACATCGCAAGCTGGCCGACATGCGTCATGGCGTCCGACAGGGGGCCTTGCAGCAGCTTCTCCGCGATGCGGTTCCCGGTCAGGCAAACCTTTCGCGATCGACCGGTCCAGCTTGCCGACAATCTGATAGAATCGTTCGATTTCTTCTTTCCACGATCCGGCCTCCGGTTCTTCAAAGCGCTCGTAGTGCCGGAATACCGAATGGGCGCAGGTCAGCTCGAAGGAAATATGGGATAAAATCTCAACGGGCGTGCGGACGCCGTTTCCGATCCTCAGCGTCGGGTATTCAGGCGGAGCGTTCCGGATCGCTTTCTCCAGCCGATACACGATGGTTTCGATGCAATGGCGCAGCAAATCTTCCACATGCGGCATTTGGACATCCTCCATTTCTGCGATTGTTTCGCATTAAATCACATTCTCGAAAGCAGTGATAAGCGTATGATCGTCGTTCGAGCGTTTTCATTTGATGATCTCGACGCCGTTGCCGAATTGATGGCGGAGTTGGGCTATCCGGCCACAAGAGCGCAAATGCGGAAAAGGATGGAGGCCATGAGCTCCGATCCGATGTACGCGACGCTGGTGGCGGAACTTGACGGCGAAGTGGCGGGGATGGCCGGCCTTCGTCTGCTTTGCGGCTATGAATACGATCATCCCGTCGCCCAGATTTCGGCGCTCGTTACGAAAGCGGCGTACAGGGGGCGGGGCGTAGGCAAAGAACTGATCCGTCATGCGGAAAAATGGGCGAAGGAAAGAGGCGCCGCCGCCATCGTGCTCACCAGCGGCAACAGGCCCGAGCGCGAAGCGGCGCACCGGTTCTACCGGCACATGGGGTTCTCCGTCACGGGCCAGCGGTTTTCGAAAAAGCTGTAGTTCGGCAATTTGGTGCTGTACTGCGGCGAGGATCTTTTCCGCCACGATTCCCTTTATCCAATCTGCTCCGGTCAATGTCACGCATTCCTGTCCCATTGACAAGACGCTCTACATCATGCCAGGCGACGTTCAGCTTATCAATTAAGGGTGATTCCAGCGAAAATGTCCGGGTTGCATGGAAAGATAAAAATGGCCATACGACAGTTTTGTATGAAGGTTCCGCAGGCTCCAAAACCGTTACCTATACGCCTGGGCAAGATGTCGAAGGAACATTTCACATTTGGAATAAGTCGGTCGCGGCTATAACCATCTCCGAAGCAAGTTTATCTTACTAATGGCGCCTGTTTCAGCCCCAATCGTGTAGAGGCGGAGGTCGCGTCAGAACGATGACCTCCCGCCTGCGCGGGAGGCCATCCGGCGTACGCTGCATTTACAGATTGAGTTTCAAGATCTCCCGCATTTCTCTGGCCAGGCCGCATTCCGGATCGAGGCCGACGCTCCTGTCCTTGACGAAAGGCAGCCATTGCCAGTCTTCAAGGCCGACAAACGCCAGTCTGGACCAATGATCGAGAAACTCCGCAAAGTTTCTGCCCAATACATAGCCGTGCCCTTCTCCGTCGTCGTGGCTCAAATACACAACCGGCGGATCATCCCCGCCATTCAAGTCAAACGCCAAGAAGTCGCCGTTTCCCAAATCCAGGAAGGCCAGCTTGTTATGCCAAACCTTGTCGTATTCGTCGAGCGGATTTGAAAATACATTCTTGACCCAGTCTTTCCTCTGCGACTCACACTCGATGACAGGGTGCAAGCCCCAATGAGCGCTTCCGCCAAAAATGCCGACCAGATCGCCAGTCAGACGAAACGCTTCAGGAAATATCCAATGCCTTATAAAGTTCGACGAAAACTCCGCCAACGCCTTCCTGAAACTGACGGGGAGCCTGCGGCCAAGTTCGCGTTCCGCTTCCGCAATTTCGGCTTCGGTCGCCGGAGGGTCCATGACCAGCTCCCGAACCGTCCCGCCAATCTCGGGAATTCGTTCCGCCACGATGTGCAGCCGCTCTCTCAGCAAAGCGAAATCCATGATATCCTCCTCAAGATTCTGTCCGTCAAACATCATTAATACCATTTTTTCCCTGGAAAAGTTGAACAGCGCATGAAGAAATGATTGACAGGCGGCAAATCAAAACATACAATACAAATCAAAATAGTTTGAATTAATATTGGTTTTATCATTCCATCCTGTTTCCGGCAATACCTAAGGAGGGTGCACGAGATGGCCGCAGTACACACTTTCAAGGCAACCGCGCATTTGCAAGACGGCGTACAGGTGAAGACCAGGTCCAGACATTTCGAACTTATCATCGACGAGCCGGAGTCCCTGGGCGGCAAGGATACGGGGATGAATCCGGTAGAAGCGCTGCTTGCCGCTTTGGGAGCCTGCCAGTCCATTGTGGCAAGGGTGTATGCTTCCAAGTTTGGGATCAAACTTGACGATTTCCGTGCCGAAGTTGAAGGCGACATCGATCTTGACGGATTTTTCGGCCGGTCATCCGTTCGCCCGGGATATTCCGATATCCGGTATACGTTCCGGATCAAGACGGATTCCCCGAAGGACAAAGTCGAGGAATTCGTGCGGTTTCTGGAAAGCAAATGCCCGGTAGGCGACACATTGTCAAATCCGGTAAACCTCAAATTGGAAAACATCATTATCGAAAACTGAACAGCGTGATCAAACGGACAAAAAGTACAGACTCTCCGCCCTTGACGGAATCTGTACTTTTGTCGTGTTGGCCGGGTCCCGTCAATTCAGTTCCCGCAACCGAAATTTGCTCAGATCGTCTTTCAATTGCCGGGACATGTTCTGCAACTCCGCGGCAGCGCTTTCGATTTGCTCCATGGAAGCCAGCTGTTCTTCCGCGGAGGCGGCGATCACGTCCGTCTCGTTGGACGTTTTGTGGGAAATATGGGAGATCTCCGCGATGGAAGAGGCGACTTCCTCCATTTCAGCCGACATTTCTTCCGAAGTCGCGGACACTTCCTGAATCTGCTCGCTGACCAGCCGGATGTCGTCCAGAATCCGGTTCAGCGCCGTCTGAGAGCGCCCGATCATGTCCATTCCCCGATCCGTCTCGGTCTGCATCGCATGCATGGCGGCTACGGTATCCCCGATCAGAGAACGAATGACATGGAGCAGGTTCGAAATGGTTTCCCCGTGCAGCGACGTTTCTTTGGCGAGTTTTCCCACCTCTTGCGCCACGACGCTGAAACCGCGGCCGTACTCGCCTGCGCGCGCGGCTTCGATGTTCGCGTTCAGGGCCAGCAGTTTCGTTTGTTCCGCGACTTCCTGGATGACTTTGAGGATGTTGCCGATGTGCGTCGAATGTTCGTCAAGCTTCGCCACGATTTCGGAAGATTCAACCTGCGTTTTCTTGATCAGGACCATCTGATTGACGGTTTGCGACAGCTGCTGATTCCCGTGCTCCGCTTGTTCATTGGCGCGCAACGCAAGATTCGCGACTTCGGATGCCGCTTCCGCAATGCGCTGCACGCCCGCGGCCATTTCATTCATCGTCGTTCCCATTTCGGCGGTCGTTCTTTTCTGCGCCGTCGTGCCTTCGGCCACTTCCTGTATGGAGACGGCCACCTGCTGCATCGCCGCGGTGGATTCGTGCGAAATATCGGCCAGTTGCCGGGACGCATCATACGCGACGGACGCCATTTTCTGATTGTTGCCGAGCAGCCGGTTCAACGACCGTTGCATCTCGTTGAAAGTGACCCCGACAACCTGCAGCTCGTCTTTCGTATGCAACACGATATCCCGGGAGAAATCGCCCTTGGCCATCGCTTCCGCCCGCTCCTTCAGGACGTTCACCGTCTCCACGACACTTCTGTAGAATGCGGAGTAAAACAGGGCGACCAGCAGCAATACCGCGGCCGTGATCGACAACGCGAGGTTTTGCGCGGACTCGGCATCGCGGATCCGCTTCCGCAGCGTGTCCTCCAATTGCGCGGCGGCGAACCGGAAGACTTCGCCCGCCGAAGCGATCGCATCCGTCCCCTGGGCGAAGAACGCATCGGGGTCCATCGTCATCGGATGCTTATGCAAAATCTCCTGTTCAAGCACACCGAGGTAGTTCCGGATTTCCCGGGCCGCCCGCTCTCCTGTCCGAAGCAGTTCGCCATCCTCGGAGCGGTTCAATTCCGCGATTCTGGATAGCGAATGCCCCAGATTGACCAGCGCTTCGTCGCTTTGGACGGCTTCCAGAAGCAACGTCAGTCTGGTCTCGTCCGGCAGCTTCCCCGATGCGAGTACGCCGTTGCCGCGTCCGCGAATGACGGCGGTGCCTTCGATCAGAGCGGGCAATTCCTGTACAATCAACCGCATCGTATAGTAAGACTCGATCTCGCTGTCGAGCGTTAACCCCGATTCATCAGCGCTGCTTGCGATCAGTTCTTCAACCTGCCGGACCAGGCCGGAATGGCGGTCGAAGCTGTCTGGCGGCGTCAGATTTTCGTAGGCCGGGAGAAGATCGTCCCACCCCGATTTGACGGCGGTCCAGCTCTCATAGGTCTGAGGGAGGCCGTCTTTTTGGAAAGCGGTTTCAATTTCGTCGATCAGTTGCGCGATTTCTTGCTGCTTCGCTTCAATGGCGGCCTTGGCTTCGTGATTTCCGTTCAGGTAACCGTTCACCAGCCCGCGATGCTGCTGGATTTGCAGCATGAACGGCATCAGGGCTTTGACCTGATCCACACCGAGTTGCTCGCGTTTGATGCGATCAATCTCCGTTTGCTGTGACGTGAACCACTGATAGAGAACCAGCAGCACCGGAATCATGAACAGCACACTGATCAGCAGAAATTTCTGGCCGTACTTCAGTCTTGCGATGGTTACGGTAAACGGGTGCAGCATTCGGTTCAGCATGCAATCGTCACTCCTGTATGATGGTTGTTTCTAAAAAAAACACCGCCTTGTACGTACGACCCGCTTCTAGTGCTCCGGATGAATGATGATGAGCCATCACCTCCTTGAACAAATGAATGGTATGAATTACCATTTATTTGTCGTCAGTTTAAAAAATTCTAAGGTTAGAAATAGAAAAATTACTGTATGCTGCGTCATTGACATGCTGATTTTCATAGGTTTTTCCGGATAGCGTCGAAAAAGAAATTTGCGCTTGACATCCAGTTCAGAGGGTGTTATCCTTCATTTGGCAACATCATTGATAATGATTATCATTACCACAAGGGGTGCGGGAGTGAGAGAGATGAGAAGAAGCATGCTGATCAAGTTGACCATGGCCGCGGCCATGACCGCTATCATGATTTCGGGCTGCTCGGCGGACAAGCAGCAGCCGGGCGGCGGCGATTCGCGGGCCGAAGCCGCCGGCGGGGAGCAAGTCGTCAATGTCTACTCGGCGAGACATTACGACGTAGACAGACTGCTGTACGAACGGTTCACGGAAGCGACCGGCATCCGGGTGAACGTGATCGAGGGCAGCGCCCAGGAGCTGATCGAGCGGATCAAGCGCGAGGGCGAGAGCACGCCGGCCGACCTGTTCATCACGGTCGACGGCGGCATCTTGAGCAGCGCGAAGTCGGCGGGCATCCTGCAGCCGTTCGAATCCGATGTCATCGAGAACCAGGTGCCGGCCCATCTGCGCGACCCCGACAATCAGTGGATCGGCCTGTCGACAAGGGCGCGGATCATCGCGTACGCCAAGGACCGGGTCGACCCGGGCGAGCTGTCCACGTACGAGGATCTGGCGGCGGACAAGTGGAAAGGGAAGGTGCTGGTCCGCTCCTCGACGCACCTGTACAATCAGTCGCTCGTCGCCTCGCTCATCGCGCTGAACGGCGAGGAGCAGACGCTCGAGTGGGCGAAGGGCGTCGCCGCCAATCTGGCGCGGGATCCGGAAGGCGGCGACCGGGATCAGGCGAAGGCGGTCGTGGCGGGCATCGGCGACGTCGCGATCATGAACTCGTACTATGTCGGCCAGCTGTCCGCTTCCGAGAACCCGGAGGAAGTCAAGGTGGCGGAGCGCATCGGCGTGTTCTTCCCGAACCAGGACACGACCGGCACGCACGTGAACATCAGCGGCGCAGGGCTCATCAAGCACAGCCGGAACAAGGGCAACGCGACCAAGCTGGTCGAGTTTCTGACCGACGAGGATTCGCAGGCGACGTTCTCCGCGGCGAACTTCGAGTTCCCGGTGAACGGGAAGGCGGAACTGCCGGAACTGCTGAAGTCCTGGGGCGAGTTCAAGACGCAGCGGATCGATTTCGCCGTGCTGGGCGAGAACAACGCCAGAGCCGTGGAGATCATGAACGAGGCGGGTTGGAAATAACATGTCCTTGCGGGACAAGTTTCGCTTGACGGGCATTGCAAAACATCATCAAGGGTGGGCATGGATCAGCCTGCTGTCGGCAGCAATCATTTTGCTGCCGATTTTGTCCGTTTTCTGGCATGGTCTGCGGCCGGCAAATGAAAACTGGGCGCACATCCGGCGGTACATGCTGTGGGACTGCGTGCTGCCGACGGTTTGGCTGACGCTCGGCACGGGAGCGGCGGCCGCGGTACTCGGCGGCGCGCTGGCCTGGCTGGTTGCCGCCTGCGACTTCCCGCTCAGGCGGCTGTTCCGGTGGGCGCTGGCGCTGCCGCTCGCCATCCCGCCGTATATCGCGGCCTACACCTACAGCAACATGCTCAGCTATACCGGCATTGTGCAGCAGACCTTGAGAAGCGCGGGCGTCCGCGTAAACCAGGCGTGGTTCGACATCATGTCCATGCCGGGGGCCGTTTTCATTTTCACGATGTTCTTGTATCCATATGTGTTCCTGATTGTAAGGGCGTTCCTGGAGAAAAGCGGCGGCGGTTACGTGGAGAATGCGCGGCTGCTCGGCCGGAAAGGCGCTTCCCTGTTCTTCCGCGTCGTCCTGCCGATCTCGCGGCCGGCGCTGGCCGGCGGCGCAACGCTGGTCGTGTACGAGACGCTCAGCGACTACGGCGTCGTCAATTACTTCGGCATCCGGACGCTCACGACGGCCATTTTCAAGACATGGTTCGGCCTCTACGACATCGAATCGGCGACGCGGCTCGGCGCGTTGTTTCTTGCCGGGATCGTCGGCGTCGTCGTGCTGGAGCGCCTGCTGCGGCGGCGAAGACGCTACAGCGAGACGACGGGGCGCGGCAGCCCGCTGAAGCCGGTTCGGCTGAGGGGCGCGAAAGCGGCGCTGGCGACGGCCGCGTGCCTTGCGGTGCTGGCCGTCGCGTTCGTGATCCCGGTCGCGCAGCTCGTCGAGTGGGCGGGATGGACGTTCGAATCCGTCGCGGCCCGGTCGGACTTCCGGCGGTTGGCCGGCAACACGGTGAAGGCGTCGCTGATCGCCACCGCGGTCATCATGGTCGTCTCCGTCATCGCCGCCAACACGGTGCGGATGACGAGGGGCGGATTCGGCGCGGCGCTCGCCAGGCTGCTGACCGCCGGCTATTCGGTCCCCGGCCCGATTATCGCGATCGGGGTGCTGTCGCTGTTCATCGCGCTGGATCGGCTGCTCGCGCAGCTGTACGCCGGCCTCGGACCGGGAACCGCGCCGCTCGTCTTGAGCCTCTCGCTCGCCATGCTGATCGCCGGCTACGCCGTGCGCTTCATGGCGACGGGGTACAGCGCGGCGGAGGCCGGGTTTGAGCGGATCGGGATGAAATATGCGGAAGCGTCGCGCACGCTCGGCGCGGGGCTCACCCGCACCTTCTTCGCCGTCGACTTGCCGATGATCCGGGGATCGCTGCTCGGCGGCGCCGCGCTCACCTTCGTCGAGATCGTCAAGGAGCTGCCGCTGACGCTGCTGCTCAGACCTTTCAACTTCGACACGCTGGCAACGAAGGCGTACCAATACGCGGGCGATGAGCGAATTTACCAGGCCGCGGTGCCGTCGCTCCTGATCATCGGCATCGGGCTGGCATCGGTGTTCCTTTTCCATCAAATGGCGGGGGGCGGACGGAAATGACGCACGTGGTGGTGGAGCAGATCACTTTCAATTATCCCGGGACCCGGACGCCGGTCATCCGCGGGATGTCGCTTGTGATGGACAAATCCGAGATCGTCGGCGTCCTCGGCCGGAGCGGGTCCGGCAAGAGCACGCTGCTGCGGCTGCTGGCGGGATTGGAGACGCCCGCGGCGGGCAGGATCGCGATCGGCGGCCGCACGGTGTTCGGCGGCGGCGTCTTCGTTCCTCCGGAGGCGCGCGGCGTCGGCATGGTGTTTCAGGATTACGCCCTGTTCCCGCATCTGACCGTGGCCAGGAACATCGCGTTCGGCCTGCACCGGCTGCCGAGGGCGAAACGCGCGGAACGGGTGCGGCAGATGCTGGACCTGGCGCGGCTCGAAGGGCTTGCGGACCGCTACCCGCACGAGCTGAGCGGCGGGCAGCAGCAGCGCGTCGCCCTTGCCCGGGCGCTGGCGCCGGGACCGGAGCTGCTCCTGATGGATGAGCCGTTCAGCAATCTGGACGCCGAGCTGCGCGCCGCGATCCGGGAGGAGCTGCGCGGAATTTTGAAACGATCGGGGACGACCTGCCTGCTGGTGACGCACGACCGGCAGGATGTGAGCGCGATCTGCGACCGGACGATCCTTATCGGCGGGGACGCGGCCGAAGAAGCCGCGATAGCGTTGGCAGGCGCGGCGCATCGTTGATGCGGGCGCAAAAAGAAAGAGGGGGGCCGCCCCTCCAAAATCGATCCGGAAACTGTTGCCCTGCGATTACCGGGATAAAATTTCATCTCCCGGTGCATATCGAGATTCCGGCATCACGTGAACATCTCATTTATGGCCGTCAGGTCTGTCGCCGCATGTCCGATCGGATGACGCGCCACGCCTCGATCAGCTGCTCCGGGCTTTTCGAGGCGTTGGCGGGGGAGGTGGAGGGCAGGCAGATCGCTTTTCGTCCGATTTTCGGGGAGATCAATTTGTTGAAAAGCTGCTCCGCCTTCTTGCCGTTGACGAAGATTTGCCGGATGTTCGCGGTGCTCAGGATCGGCGTCAGGTCGTTGGGGACGGCGTTCCGGATCGTCTGATCCGAGCTGCCCTCGATTTCGCAGCTCGCGATCACGTCCCACAAGGCGATGCGGTTCCGCAGCAGGAATGCCGGTTTTTCTTCGACCGTCCGGGGAACGTTCTGTTCGAATACGGCCGCAATCACGCGCCAGAAGCGGTTTTGCGGCGTTTCGTAGTAGAACTTTGCCTTTCTCGATTTCACAGACGGAAAGCTGCCGAGAATGAGAATCTCGCTGTTCTCATCGTAAATTGGCGGCATGTTGTGGACGGCGGTCATGCGGCTTCATCTCCTCGGGTGCAAGTGCGGCGTCGATAAAATGATCCACCAGCGCAAGGGAATGACCTCGTCTCCAATAAATGGCGAACTCGAACTCAAAGCGCGGTTCAACCAAAGGAAGACAGGCGACCCGATTCTCGTAAAGTTTGCTTAGACAGGCGAACACAACCGCGATGCCCATCCCGGAGGAAACCAATCCGAGCGCCAGTTGGTCGTTGTCGGTTTCTTGAACAATCCGGGGCGCAAATCCCGCCTGCCGGCATACATAAAGAAAGCAATCATGCAAAAGCGCGTTTCCCTGGCGATTGACGAGAATGAACGATTCGTCCGACAGATCTTTCAATCTCACCCCGTGACCGCCGGCCAGCGGGTGGGATAAGGGAACCGCGACGGTCATCGGTTCGATGGACAACGTCTTCCATTCATAGGCCGGCAGACCGTTTTGGCCGATGGCTTTGATATTGAAGGCGACATCGACTTCGCCGGCAAGCAGTTTGGTCTCAAGCCCGGAGGGGTTCGATTCGAGCAACACCACTTTTACATCCGGGTGCCGGTTTCGAAATCGTTTGACCGCGGCAGGCAAAACGCTGTATGACATCGGATGGACATAACCGACGACAAGCCGGCCTCTTTCACCGCGATCCGCCCGGCGGGCTTCATCCACACCCCGTTCCAGATGCACGAAGATCTGTTTCACTTCGTCCAGGAACGCTTCCCCTGCCATCGTCAAGGTCACCTTGCGGGTTGTGCGCTCGAACAGCTTGACCCCCAGCTCCGATTCCAACTGTTTGATCTGAAAGCTTACCGCTTGCTGAGCCATATGCAACTTTTCCGCCGCCCGGGCAAAATGAAGTTCGGAGGCGACGGCCGCAAAACATCGCAATTGCTGCAACTCCAACCGCAATCCCTCCTCCATGCCGCATACATTAACATGTATTATTATATATGTTTTTGTTGTCAATGAAAAACATGTGCCGGCCCGTTTGTTGCCTTGCCGCAAGCGGATCTGTCGCCGTGACCGACATTGGGCGCGCACGCATCGTCGCCGCGCCGGTCAGTCAAAAACGTCCTCATCCGGCTCATTGCGCCGAAATGTGGCGAATGGTGCCGTATTTTTGGATATTTTGGGACAAAGAAGGGGCAAACGCAATGATTCGGCGGCAAATTTCACCAATAGTCGTCTTGTTAATCCTTGTAACCCGATATACAATGTAGACATTCGTCTATCCTTTTTATTTCCATTCATTGGGACAACAGGAGGGAGCAACATGGCCAAAAGATTTTCGGTCATCCTGATCTTCGCGCTGCTTGCGCTCGCCATCGCGGCGTGCTCGGGCAAAAACGGAGAGAACAACGGAGCAGGCGGCGGCAATGCCGCGGGTTCCACGAACGAATCCGCCTCTTCGGAGGCCGGGTCTTCCGGAGAGATCAAGGTCGGCGGCAGTCTCATCTTCGGCGTGGGTGCCGACCCGCTGGAGCTCAACCCGATCTATGCGGGCGACCGTGTCAGCCTGACGATCAACCAGGCGCTGTTCGCGCCGCTGTTTCAGGTGAACAACGGCGAGAAGACGTTCTACCTGGCGGAGAGCCTGACTCCGTCCGAAGATGGCCGGACCTACACGCTGAAGCTGAAGGACGGGCTGACCTGGCACGACGGCCAGCCGCTGACGGCCGACGACGTCGTGTTCACGTTCGACGCGATTCTCGACGAGAAGCAGAACAGCATGTTCCGTTCGAACCTGATCCTCGGCGGCGAACCGATCAGAGCGGTCAAGGTGGACGACCGGACGGTGGAATTCCGGCTGCCGCAAGTCAACCCGGCCTTCGAAGCGACACTCGTGCAGCTGACGCCGATTCCGAAGCATATTTTCGAGAACGTGGCGAACATCGAGCAAAGTGAGAAGAATCTGTACGACGTCGTCGGCTCGGGCCCGTTCAAGTTCAAAGAATACAAGCCCGGCGAATATTTGACGCTGGAACGCTTCGACGGCTATGCGCTCGGCAAGCCGAATCTCGATTCGATCACCTACCGCATTGCGAAAGATTCGAACGCGGCTCTCCTGGCGCTGCAGAACGGCGAACTGAACGTGTACTACGTCAACCCGCAGGACGTTCCGACGATTGAGGCAACCGGCAAATTCGAGATTCTGCCGTACAGCGAAGGCCGGCTCGCCTACCTGCTCTTCAACGAGAACAGCGCGAACGGCCTGCTCGCGAAGAAGGAAATCCGTCAGGCGATCTCCTACGCGCTGAGCCGTGAAGAAATGATTCAAACCGTCTATTCGTCCGGGGAATACGCCGAACCGGCGAAATCGTTCGTGACGCCCGACGGCCTGTTCTGGACGAACGATGTGGCGACCTACGACAACGATGTCGAAAAAGCGAAGGAACTGCTGGCCGCCGCCGGCACAAGCAATCCGAAACTGACGTTCATCATCTCCAGCGGCAACAAGGCCATGGAAGCCGCGGCGCTCTATGTTCAACAGAAGCTGAAAGCTGTCGGCATCACGGTCGAGATCCAGTCGCTCGACGCGTCCGCGTTCGGCCAGAAGTTCGCCGACGCTTCCGCGACCGACTTCGATCTCGCATACTCCGGCTACATCATGGGCTACGATCCGGACGCCTACCGGATTCTGTACGAATCGGACGGCGATGCGAACTACACGCATTACAACAACCCGAAGGTCGACGAGCTGTTCGACCAAGGCGCGCGCGAGCCGGATCCGGAGAAGCGGGGCGCCGTCTACCAAGAGCTGCAGGAGATCATCGCGGAAGACGCGGTCATCTATCCTGTCGCTTATACGAAGACGATCGTCGCGGTTGACAAACGTTTCGGCGGCATCGAGGAAGCCGTGCTGAAGCCGGTTGTCATCTTCGAAGATCCTTCGAAGCTGTACCTGAAATAAGGGTTCAGGCTTGCGAATGAAACCCTGTTGACGGCGCAAGAGCCGGGTCATCCGGCTTTTGTGCCGTCAGAGGCCGGGAGACTGCAATATGAGACAACTCATTGCCAAACGTTTGATTCAGACGATTCCTTTGTTGTTCTTCGTCTCCGTCGTCTGCTTCGCGCTCATCAAGATGGCGCCGGGCGATCCGGTGATGTCGTTCGTAACGCCGAACATGCACAAGGAAGATATTGAACGGGTCCGGGCCAATCTCGGCCTGGACAAGCCGGCCCATGTGCAGTATTGGCTCTGGCTGAAAGAGCTGCTGAAGGGCAATCTCGGCTATTCGCTCGTCAACCATCAGCCGGTGGCCAAGCTCATCCTTGAGCGGCTGCCGGCGACGGCCGGCCTCATGGGATGCGCCATCCTGCTGGCCGTCATCCTTGCGATTCCGCTCGGCCTGATCGCCGGCGCGTTCCACAACAAGTGGGTGGACCGCATCATCACGTTCATGTCGTACATCGGCATCTCCGTGCCGGTCTTCTGGCTCGCCATCCTGCTCATTTACCTGTTCGCGGTCAAGCTGGACTGGCTCCCGAGCATGGGCATGCGCACGATCGGCGTGAACAGCGCGGCGGACGTGATCCAACACGGCATCCTGCCTGTATCCGTGCTGGCCTTCAGCTTCCTGTCCTCCTATGTCCGGTACGTCCGTTCCAGCACGATCGGGCAGCTCAGGGAGGATTACGTGCAGATCCAGTACGCCTACGGTTCCATCCGCCGGGTGGTGCTGTTCCGGCACGTCCTGAAACACGTTCTGCTGCCGATCATCACGCTGCTCGGCATGTCATTGGCCGATCTGGTGACGGGCGCGATCGTGACGGAAACCGTGTTCTCCTGGCCGGGGATCGGTTCGCTTGGCGTGACGGCGATCCGGGGCATGGATTATCCGATCATCATGGGCATTACGCTGTTTTCCGCGCTGCTCCTGATCATCGGGAACCTGCTGGCGGACGTGCTGTACGGTTATGCCGATCCGCGCATCCATACAATGAGGTGATCGCCATGACCCGCTCAAGAAGCGTCATCCGGGAACTTGTCTCCAGCAACATGGGGATCGCCTCGATGGTCATCCTGTCCGTGTTGATCGTCGGCTCCGCGCTGGCGTTTCTGTCTCCGCACGATCCGAACCATCTGGATGCCGCGCGCCGGCTGCAGGCGCCGAACGCCGGGCATTGGTTCGGAACCGACGACTACGGGCGCGATATTTTCACCCGGGTGCTGTACGGCGGCCGCGTGTCGCTCTTGGTCGGCTTCGCGTCGATGCTGCTCTCGATGGCCATCGGCGTCACGGTCGGCGTCGTGAGCGGATATTTCGGCGGATGGATCGACAACCTGCTGATGCGGGCGCTTGAAATCATCTTGTCCATCCCGTCCTTCCTTGTCATCCTGCTGCTCTCCGTCCTGCTGAAGCCGAACCTCGGCAGCATCGTGATCATCATCGGCTCGCTCATGTGGATGCACATGTCCCGCATCGTGCGCGCCGAGACGCTGGCCCTTCGCGAGCGCGAGTATGTGCTGTATGCCCGGGCGTCGGGTCAGGGGAGCGCCGGCATCATTTTCCGCCATATTCTGCCGGGATTGGTCCCCGTCATCGTCGTCGGCGCAACGAACAACGTGGCGTCGTCCATCATGATGGAGTCGTCGCTCAGCTTCCTCGGCTTCGGGGTGCAGCCGCCGAACGCGACGTGGGGAAGCATGCTGAACGGGGCTCAGGGAACGTTGACGCAGGCGCCGTACATGGCGATTTTCCCGGGCGCGCTCATTCTGCTGACGGTGCTCAGCTTCAATATACTCGGCGATCTGCTGCGCGTGGCGCTTGAGCCGAAGCTGGGCAGGAGATGACACGATGCTCCGGCGCGCGAGAGGAGTGCACGAACATGAAGAGCCGATTGCTTGAAGTGGAGAATCTCCATGTGTCCTTCCAGACCCGGGACGGGGAGCTCAAGGCGGTTCGGGGCGTCAGTCTGCATATTGACCACGGCGAAACGGTGGGCATCGTCGGCGAGTCGGGCAGCGGCAAAAGCGTGACGGCCAAGGCGATCATGGCGCTGATCCCGCCTCCCGGCAAGATCGTGAAAGGCGATATCCGGCTCATTGGGGAGAGCGTGCTCGGCATCCCCGAGCGGAAATGGCGGACGATCCGGGGCAATCGCATCGCGATGGTGTTCCAGGACCCGATGACGTCGCTCAACCCGGTGAAGCGGATCGGCGATCATCTGACGGAGGTGATCCGGCGCCACCGTGGACTGGGCCGCGGGGAGGCGCTTGCGGAGGCGGTCGGGATGCTGCGGCTGGTCGGGATTCCGGAGCCGGAGCTGCGCGTGAAGCAGTACCCGCATGAGCTGAGCGGCGGGATGCGGCAGCGCGTCATGATCGCGATGGCGCTGTCGTGTCAGCCGGAGCTGCTTATCGCCGACGAACCGACGACCGCGCTGGATGTGACGATCCAGGCGCAGATCCTCGATCTGCTGAAGGAGCTGAAGACGAAGACGAGCGCGGCGATCGCGCTCATCACGCACGATCTGGGCGTCGTGGCCCAGGTGTGCTCCCGCGTCATCGTCATGTACGGCGGGATGGTGATGGAGGAAGGTCCGGTGGAGGATATTTTCTACCGGTCGCGGCATCCCTACACGCAGGGGCTTCTCCGTTCGCTGCCGAAGCGGGGCGGAAACGCGCGGGAACGGTTGTCCCCGATCGAGGGGTCGCCGCCGGATCCGAGGCACGAGCCGGCGGGCTGCCCGTTCCGCGACCGGTGTCCGCACGCGATGGCGAAGTGCGGGACGCTGCCGCCGATGGTTGAGGTCGGACCGGGGCATCGCGCGATGTGCTGGCTGAATGACCCGAACCCGAAATCGTACGATCGCGCGGGGGCCGGTCCGGAAGGAGGGGCGGAAAGTGGCGGGTGAAGCGAGGCCGTTGGTGGAAGTGCGGGGCCTGAAGAAACATTTCGTGAAGGGCCGCGACATCCGGGGACGGCCGACGCGTGTGCTGCGCGCGGTGGACGGCGTCAACTTCCACATCCGAAAGGGCGAGACGTTCGGGCTTGTCGGCGAGTCGGGCAGCGGCAAATCGACGGTCGGGCGCTGCATGCTGAGGCTGTACGATTACACGGACGGGGAAGTCCGTTTCGACGGGCAGGATCTGTCGCGGCTCGGCGACAAGCAGCTCAAGCCGTACCGGCGGCGGATCCAGTCGATCTTTCAGGACCCGTATTCGTCGCTCAATCCGGGCATGAACGTGCTGGAGCTCGTCGGCGAGCCGATGAACATTCACGGCCTCTATCCCGACAAGGAGGAGCGGGCGGAGGCAATCGCGGATTTGCTCGAGAAGGTCGGCCTGAAGCGCGACGATCTGTACCGCTATCCGCACGAGTTCAGCGGCGGCCAGCGTCAGCGCATCTCGATCGCCCGCGCCTTGTCGGTGCGGCCGGAGTTCGTCATCTGCGACGAGCCGATCTCCGCGCTCGACGTGTCGGTACAGGCGCAGGTCGTAAACATGCTCGAAGATTTGCAGGACGAGTTCGGGCTCACCTATCTGTTCATCGCGCATGACCTGGCGATGGTTCGGCATATCTCGGACAGGATCGGCGTCATGTACCGCGGCCGCCTGGTCGAGGTGGCGGACAGCGACGAGCTGTACGACAATCCGCTCCATCCCTACACGCAGGCGCTGCTCTCGGCCATACCGGTGCCGGACCCGCGGGCGGAGATCCGGAGGATTCATTATGAGCCGCATGATTGGACGGGCGAACCGGCGGAGCTCAGGGAAGTGAGCCCCGGCCACTTCGTTGCGCCGATATGAGCGGGGGTTGTTTCCGGAAGGAGGACTGGGCATGGACCAGGCAAGGGTGAAGATTTCCCAGCAGCATGCGCTGCTGATCGAATCGTTGCGGGGGCTCGGCTGGACCGACGGCGAGCTGCTCGGCATCTCCGGGCGCGGCGAGCTGCCGAAGGACGGCAGCGTGTTCCGATTCGATTATGAAGAGCTGCGGGAATTCGCGGTTCGGGAGCCGGAGGCTTATGCCTCCGCGGTCCGCGAAGGCTACCGGATCAAGTTCAACACGCTCGGCGGACTCCGCAGTTGGCTGTATCTGGCCTTCGGCGAGGAGCCGCATATTGACCGCCGGCCCGGGCTGGAAGGCGTCTCGGCGATTCTGACCGGGGCGCAGCTTGCGAAGCTGCGGAACGCGCTGGCCTACGGGTGGCAAGTGCTTGAGGTCGGCGAGTCGTTGGCCGAAGGCAGGGCGACGTACCGGATCGAGCCGGCCGCGCGGTAACGCGTTGGCATCCATCCGGCCCGGCGTTTCTTGCCGCAGCAGGGTTGAGCGAAGGGGAGATGATTCACAAGCAGCGGAAAAGGGCTTCTGCTTGGGGCTTGATGCCCGGGCGGAAGCCCGTTTTTTGTCGGGGGCGAGTGCGACCGGTCGTGTTCCTGCCCGGCGGCTGCGTCATCTGGCGTCTTCCGGTTCCAACCGCAATTCCTCCTCTGTGTCGCGCGTATTAACAATTTTTATTACACATATTTTTGTTGTTAATGAACAAAAATTTTCTGTTGGCCCGTTCGTTGCCGCATTGGATATACTCGACACCGAAATACGCTGCATGCTTGAGGAGGTTGTATCGTGAATACCGCAAGCGCTTCTGTCGCCGTGACCGACATGGAACGCGCGCGCATCGTCGCCGCGCTGATCATCGGGGCTTTCATTGCCGTCTTGAACGAAACGATGATTCAAGTCGCTTTTCCCGATCTGATGAAAGATTTTTCCGCCCCGCTCATGACCGTTCAATGGCTGGCCACCGTGTATATGCTCGTTGTCGGAACGCTCGTGCCCGTCACCGCTTTGCTGCAGCAGTGGTTTACGACCCGCCAGATGTTTTTGTCCGCGACGATATTCTTTCTTGTCGGCACCATCGTTTGCGGCGCGGCTCCCGTTTTTTCCGTGCTATTGATCGGAAGAGCGGTGCAAGCGCTCGGAACCGGGCTCATGCTGCCGGTGATGATGAACACGATGATGAATATTTTCCCGCCGGAACGCAGGGGAGGCGCGATGGGGATGATCGGGCTGGTCGTGATGTTCGCTCCCGCGATCGGGCCGACGGTGGCGGGATTGATCATCGACTGGCTCTCGTGGCGCTGGATGTTCTATCTCATCATTCCGATCGCGGCTTTTTCGGTGCTGTTTGCGGCGGCCGCTTTGCGCAATGTGTCCGACATTACGAAACCGAAAGTCGACTATCTGTCCATCGTCTTGTCTTGCATCGGATTCGGAGGCCTGGTGTATGGCTTGAGCGCCGCGGCAACCAACCTTTCGACCTTGACATTGGGTTCGCTCATTGTCGGAGGCATCGCATTGATCTTGTTCGTTCTTCGGCAGTTGTCCATTGCGGCGCCGATCCTGGAGCTCAGGACATTTCGGCACCCGATGTTCAGCATTGCGATGGTGCTCGTTCTGTTGCTCATGATGGTGATGTTCTCCGCGGGATTGCTGCTTGCGCAGTTCATGTTGATCGTGCTGGGGATGACCGCGTTTGAAGTCGGATTGTGCGGTTTGTTGCCGGGGATCGTTTACGCCGCCATGTCGCTGGTATCCGGCAAGCTGTTTGACCGGCATGGGGTGAAAGTGCTGATCATTCCGGGTTTTGTGCTGGTCTTGATCTCGCTGTGGGCTTTCACCTGGCTGGATCCGGGCACAACGGCGGTCTATATCGTCGCGATGAACGTCCTGCTCAGCATCGGCATTCCGCTCGTCATCACGCCCGTTCAGACCGCGGGACTGAACGCGTTGCCGAGAAGGCTGTTTCCGCACGGCGCGGCGATTGTGAACACCCTCATGCAAATTGCCGGCGCCATCGGCATCGTCACGTTTACGGGCATCGTATCCAAAGTCAGCAGCGACTATGCGGCATCGTCGGGCGATACATTGGCCGATCAACTGAACGGCTTCAGCGCCGGCATCCAAAGCGCGTTCTGGTGGGCGTTGGCGGTCGGAGCGGCGGCGCTGGTCGTCGGCATGTTCATGAAGCGGGCCGAGCCGTCCGAATGAGTCGGAAGAACGTTATAACACCCGAGCCGCATCCGGTTTCGGGTGTTTTTCCCGGGCGCCTTTGGTACAGAGGAAATTTTTTCTTCTATATGACTGGATGGCGCAAAAAGTCCGGAAACAGAGGAAATTTTTTCTTCTATTTCAGTGGAATTGGCTGATTTTCGGTTTTTTCTGCGGAATAGACGAAATTTTTTCGCCTATTTTTCGGAATCCGGAGGGTTTCGACCAAATAGACGAATTTTTTTCACTAGCGTTGCACGAAAGCTGACATTGGATACCTGAATAAGGGAAAACGATCCGTTATCACAATATAAGCTAAAAATTAACATCTCTTCTTCCCAGCCCAATACCAAAAGGTTAATGACGCCGTAAACGTAGTGCATGTTACCAGGAAATGTAAGTATCAATCTCGGCTATCTCACAATTAGTCGTGCCGGCTTCAGCTTCGGCGGTTGCTTACGTGGTCGGCCTCGCTT
>Ga0310838_1000201_pt1 | contig 71647 bp, 58 predicted proteins | sample SM_ome_6_FD_202241 | JGI IMG/M metagenome (GOLD analysis project Ga0310838, IMG submission 202241) | Sorghum-adapted microbial communities enriched on stacked mutant (SM) sorghum from Joint BioEnergy Institute, Emeryville, California... ...
TGATCGCTTCACGGACCGGGGTCCTGCTCACGCCGTACCGGGCGGCGAGCTCGTTCTCGGACAGACCTCGTCCGGGCGGGAGGTCCAGGTAGACGATCGCGCGCCGGATCAGGGCGTACACCTGGGCACGAGTGCTGGCGCCACGGAGGACGTTCAGCCGCGCGCGCCGCGGTGAGAGTGCGCGCCCGCCTCGAGCTGCCATGGTGACGCCGCCTTCCCTCCGCTCCTGCCGGCCCCTGCTGCCGCTTGCCCCTGCCGCCGCCGGCCCTGCTCCTGCCGCTGGCCACTGGTGCCGCTGGCCCCTGGTGCCGCTGGCCCTGCTCCTGCCGCTGGCCACTGGTGCCGCTGGCCCCTGGTGCCGCTGGCATGGTAGAGCACCGGAGGGCTACGCGAGGGGAGCGGCGGGACGGCGGGTCGACGAGACGGACGATCACAGCGTCCGGTGCTTCTTCCCCGCCAGGATCATCTGGGTGGCCAGGTAGCGGCTCACGCCGAGCTTTCGCGCGATCTCGTCAGGCCGAAGCCCTTGCTGGTGGTAGATCATGGCGAGCTTCTGCTGGGACCGCGTCCAGGGGACGCGCCGCACGGGCTGAGCCGGGCGTCGGTAGCGTCGCGGCGGTCGGTCACCCGTCGGGCCGTCGCCTGTCGTGGAGCGGACCGTGGTCGTGGCGTCGCCGCGCGCCGAGCCGGACGGCTGTGCCTGATCGCTTGGTCGGTCCAGTGACCCGTATGTGGCACGCCGCTGATCGTGGTGACGGCCGCTCGCCAGATCACGTCGGGTCTGGTCGTCAAGAATGTGGTACTGGTCCGCCGCCTTGTTCAGACCCACGGAGACGATCGTCAGACCTCGGGCGTTTTTCTCCTGACATTCCCGACTCGTGCAGTAGTTGTACTTCTCCGCGCGCTCGGGGTGCAGCTCACTGCCGCAGGTCACGCACTTCGGCGTCAACGTCCTGGTCACACCTCGACTCGACCGATTTGTTCGATCCAACCGACTGTCGGACTCAACCGACGGTTCGACCCGACTGACGACGGGGTCGACAACGACAAACGGGAGACGTCTCGTCGGTGTTCCCGTGTCGAGCCCTCCGAGTCGAAGGCCAGGGAACCGCTCCATGGGGGGTATGCCGACGATCATGGGCATGCCGACGGTGCGGAAGAACACTAGGTCCGTCGAGCCTAGGTGCCGTCAGGTTCCCGGGAGCGACCTCCGTCTTCCCGGGAGCGACCTCCGTCGTCGCCAGCGGTCCAGCTCGTCCACCCCCCACACGATGACGGGCAGCGGCGCCAACAGGAGGAGCACCCACGCGGGCAGCGGTCTCGTGCCGAAGATGCTCTGCAGGGCCGGGACGTAGATGAGACAGGCGGCGAAGCCGATCTCGAAGGCGATGCCCGCCAGAAGCAGCGGATTGCTGAAGATCCCGAGGCTGCGAAGCGAGGCGTGCTCGGTGCGGGCGGCGAAAGCGGTGCCGATCTGGCACGCCACGATTCCGGCGAAGGTCGCTGTCGTGGCTTGCAGATAGGCCTCATGCAAGGCGCTCCCCGGGCCGGTGGGTAAGCCCGGCCGCCAGCCGGCGGCGACCAGGACCGCGAAGTACGCCGCGAGGGTGAGGATCGTCGAGACGACCCCGAGCAGTCCCCAGGCCCGCCACAGCAGGCGGGAGTTGATGATGCCTTCACGCCGGTCCCGAGGCGGACGGCGCATGATGCCGGGTTCGGCTCGCTCCCGACCCAGCGCGAGCGCTGGCAGCGTCTCGGTTCCAAGGTCGATGGCGAGGATCTGTAAGACGGTCAGCGGGAGCGGAATGGCGCCTCCGGAGAGGGCGAACAGCAGGAACGGCACGACCTCGGGGACCGTGTGGGCGAAGATGTACAGAACGAACTTCCGTACATTGTCGAAAACCCGGCGGCCCTCCTCGACCGCGGCGACGATCGTCGCGAAGTTGTCGTCGGTGAGCACCATCGCCGCGGCCTCCCGGGCGACGTCGGTGCCGGTGCGTCCCATGGCGACGCCGATGTCGGCCCGGCGCAGCGCGGGCGCGTCGTTGACCCCGTCCCCCGTGACCGCGACGATCCGACCTTGGCGGCGTAGGGCGTCGACGACCCGGAGCTTGGTCTCGGGTGAGCTTCGGGCGAAGACCAGCTCGCCCCCGCTGGCGAGGAGCTCCTCGAGCCGCTGCTCACTCATCGCGGCTACCTCCTCGCCGGTCAGAGCTCGGCGGACGTGAAGACCCACCTTGGTGGCGATCTCGGCGGCGGTCCGCCGATGGTCGCCGGTGATCACGTGGACGGTGATTCCCGCCGTGTGGCAGGCGGCCACCGCGGCGGGCACCTCCGGTCTGGGCGGGTCGTGCAGACCCACCAGCCCCACTAGGCAGAGGTCGCGTTCGACCTCCTCCCGCGCGGGCGCCGCGTTTCCCGCGACCGCGGACGCGTCGATCTCACGGCGCGCGAACGCCAGGACCCGCAGACCCTGTGCCGTCATGGAGCTTTCGGCGGCGCGGACCCTTTCGAGGTCGGCGCTTGTCGCGGGGCGCGGCACGCCGTCCATGAGGGTCGTGCACAGCGGAAGCACCGATTCAGGCGCGCCTTTGACATGCAGGATGAGCTGTCGGCTCGACTCGGATGGCTGGTCGAGAGTCGACATCCGGGCCAGGCGAGGGTCGAACCGGTAGAGCATTCGGCGCCGACGCTCCCGGCGGTCGGGGTCGATGTCCGCGCCGGCGTCCCGCGCGTACCGAAGGAGAGCGATCTCGGTCGGATCACCGACGTCCGCGGCACCGGCCGCGGTCTCCGCGAGCTCGGCGGTGTTGCACGCCACCATCACCTCGACCAGCGAGGACAACTCGTTGTCCCGCCCGCCGGGAGTCCACGCCTGGCTCACGCGCATGAGGTTCTCGGTGAGCGTGCCCGTCTTGTCGGTGCAGATCGTGGTGGTCGAGCCGAGGGTCTCCACCGACGAGAGTCGCTTGACGACCGCGCCGCGTCGTGCCAGCGCGCGGACGCCCACGGCGAGCGCCAGAGTGATCGTCGGCAGGAGCCCTTCCGGAACGTTGGCCACCAGCAGGCCGATCGCGAAGATGAACGCGTCCGCGACCGGCAGACCGGCCAGCGTTCCCAGCGGCAGGAACGCGGCACCCGCACCGACCGCCACAGCGGCGATCAGCCACGCGGCTCGACGGACCTGCTTCTCGAGCGGGCTCGGCTCGGCGGCGAGGTGCTCGGACAGCGCGGCGATCCGTCCCAGCTCGGTATGTGGCCCCGTGGCGAACACGAGCGCCCGGGCGGCGCCGGCCGTGCACGTCGTCCCACTGAACACGACGTCGCGTGCCTCGAGCAGCGGCGCGTGCGGCTCCACCGGTCCCGCCTGGCGTGACACCGGGGTCGACTCGCCGGTGAGCGCCGACATGTCCACCTCGATCTGGCCGTCGAGGAGTCGCGCGTCGGCGGAGATCCTGTCGCCCTCCTCGATCACGATCACATCGCCTGGGACGAGCGCCGCGGCTGGCACCTGTCGGACGCGGCCATCGCGTAGCGCGGTCGCATGCGGGGGCACATACGAGCGCAACGCCTGCACGGCCCGCTCAGCCTGCTGCTCCTGCACGAACGCCAGGACAGCGTTGAGCGCGATCACCGCGATGATCGCGCCCGCCAGCACAGGGGTCCCGGTGAGGTACGCCAGTCCCGCGGCCAGCCACAACAAGAGCGCGAGCGGATGGACGAACTGCCGCCCCAACTCACGTGCCAACCGGCGTCTGCCACGTCGCCGCAGCTCGTTCGGCCCGAAGATCACGAGCCGGTGCTCGGCCTCTTGCTGCGACAACCCCGCCGGACCGCTGCGCAGGTGGGCCATGAGCAAGGCCAGCGGCTCGTGGCTAGCCTCCGCTGGGTCGCTCACCGAGATCTGGTCGTCGCTCATGTGAGGCGATAGCCGGGCGCACGTCCGGCTTTGCGCTCAGCCGGTCTGGGCGGGTCGAAGGCCTCGACGACGCCGTGGTCGGGTCACGACCGCCTCCGCCGCGCCACTGCCGATCGTCGCACCCGTGGTGATCGCCGCGAGGCTCCTCATACCCGAGACCTTGCCCGGGAAGGCGACGGGGTAGTCACACCGTCGCGGCGCGGTCGATCACCTACACCGATCGCGCGGTCACGAGCGTGGAGCGAAGTGGGCGGTGATCGTGTGGTCAGCCTCCACGGTGAGGGCGAGGGTCGACGGGGCGTTGACGATCTCGCCGTCCACGCTCCAGTGCGTGAACGTGTAGCCCTTGGCCGCTGCGGCCGACACCGTGATCTCCGCCCCGCGCTCGTACCGTCCGGGCTCGGCCTCGTTGCCGGAGAGCAGCACGGCTCCGCCGTCGGGTGGGGTCGCCGTCACCTCGACCGCGTGCGTGACCATGCCGATCGCCATGATGTTGAGCAGTCGCGCCGGTCCGGTCAGCGTGGCGCCGTTGTAGCGCAGCACGTTGGTGATGGTGACCTCGCCGGCGGTGACGTCGATCGTGTGGCCGTCCTCGCCGAGATTGTCGGTGCCGAGGTTCCAGCCGGTCACGTCGCCGGACCGCACGACCAGCCCGTCGTGGAAGCCGTAGGCGAACACGTGCGTGAGCCGGAGTCGCCGCGCCCCGTCGACGGTCACCAGCACCGCTTGCCTGCGCATGTACTTGTCGATCACCTCGGGGAAGATGTTCCCCTCCTCCGCCCAGCCCGGTATGCCGAAGCCCACGCGGGTGACCGCGTTCCCGTTGGAGAGCAGCCCCTCAATCCTGCCTCCGTCACTACGGCCCACGGTGACGGCGCGCTTGAAGAAGGCGCCGTTCACTTTCCGAACGACGAACCGGTCATTGCGGTAGGTGGCCAGGTCGATGCCGTTCCACGCGTTCGGCAGCCCGACGTTGACGATGTAGGTGCGCTCGCCGTTTCCTCGGATCGCGTACGGATAGGGCACGAGCCCGTCAGGGCTGGCCGGGTTGTTCTCGGGATAGAAGATCCGCAGTCCGCGCACGCCGGCGCGGTCGCCGTCCAGCGTCACGAAGGCGGGGGCGGTCTCGGGCACCGAGGTATCGCGCCCTTCGTACGCGAGCAGGACGGTGCCGCCGCTTCTGCCCAGCTGATCGCGGTTCGGCACCGCCGAGGCCCCACGCAGCTCCACCCTCGCGGGCACGCGGAGGTGGCTCGCGATGCGGTACCAGCCGGCGGGGAGGTAGACGATCCCGCCCCCGTCGGCGTGCGCTTGGTCGAGTGCTCGCTGGATCGCCGCGGTGGCGTCCTCGTTGGGAAGGACACCGACTCCGCGCGGGGCGTTGAACGGCGGCTTGGTGATGTCGTAGAGCGCGGCACGCGGACGAGCTGGCGGAGGTCCGGGCTCCAACGTCGGTGGGCGTCCCTCGAGCGCATGGACCGTGCCCCGGACGTCGCCGACCACGGACGTTCCGGTGATCTTGACGTAGCCCTCGGCGTCGTTGCGAATCGCGTGCTGGCTGCCTTCGAGCACGCCGCCCGCGACGACCATGCCCCACCGGGGATCGATGTCGTCGACCTGGAGCGCCACGTCGGTGCGGCGGACGGTGGGCTCGACGAAGCTCCCGGCGAAGCGGATCCGCTGACCCGGGACGATCCGGATTCCGATCCGATAGTCGGCGACGTCGATGTGGGAGAACTGCTCCCACTCCAGGTCGCCGAGGACGAGCCCGGTCCCGTGGGCGCGCGTCCACGCGTCGAGTGCCGCGCGTGCGGGTGGTCGGTAGGCCCGGGGGGCGTCCGCCCAGTAGGCGTTGCTGAACCGGACGTTCTCCCACGTGCCCACGTCAGCGCCGTTGTAGGCGCGGACGCCTTCGTAGAGCACGGTCCCCTTGACGTTGCGAATGGTGGCCGACTCGTGAACCTGCCCGGAGCTGGGTGGCTCCCCTCGGTCGCTGGCCATGGTGCTGACGCCGATGCCCCGGTAGGAGTTGAGCATCGTGACGTCGGACACCGTGGACATCATGTAGTTCTGGGTGCCGATCCACGCCTGGCCCGGGATCTCGAACGTGTAGTTGTACGGCACGGGGGAGGTGGCGTCCTGGCGTGGGTAGTAGGTCGTGACGCCCATGACGCCCGCGCTGCCGCCGATCCGGAACAGCGCCGGACCGTCGTCACCCGGCGGGAGGTCGGCCACCACGACCGTGCCGTAGTCGCCTCGCCCCTTGTCGGGGTCGCGACGGTCGCCGCGCAGCGTGCAGAACGCACGCACCTCGAGGGTGGTCGTGACGCGGTAGGTGCCGGCTGGGAGCCAGACAGTGCCTCCGCTCGCGGCGTAGCAGTCGTCGAGCGCGTCCTGAATGGCGCGCGTCGAGTCGCCAACGCCGGTCGGGTCTGCCCCGTAATCGGAGACGTCGAAGTCCGCGACGACCACGTCCTCGGTGGGGTAGCGAGTCTGGACAAGCCGTGGGCTGGGCTCCGGTCGCTCGCGCGCCTCGGCGGGCGCCATGTCCGCCGCCGCGACACCCGCGCTGGTGAGCGCAACGATGGTCAGCAAAGCGGACGTCAGCGCACAGCCACGTCGGGACGCCAGGGCGGACACCGCCACCTCCCTCACGTCGGCGCAGAAAAGAACCGACAGGTGATCGCTTCGTGCCGTCAGCACACCGGTCTTGGCATGGTCGTCCCGGTGTGGTGGTGCGGGCAATCACGATGACGGAAATCGGCCCTGACCATCGTCGGATCCTCCGCCAGGCGGAAAAGCCCGGCAGGCGCCGCGACAACGTCCGCGGCAGAGTTGGCCATCTCCGGCGATAGACATTCCAAGGCGGTCACAGGTGCTTGACTGGCGCGGCGACGTACCCAAGCATTCACTCACCCTGCGTCGACCCTGAAGCGGGAGACAGCCATGCCGCCCACGTTTCCCGGTAGTTCCCGACGTGATTTCCTGAAGTTGGCCGGAATCAGCTCCGCTGCCATCGCGCTGTCCGCCTGCGGCACACCGGAGCTGCCACCGACGCCGGAGGGGTCCGGCTCCCCGACACCGGAGCGCGAGGTGCCTCGGGGGAATCCACGCAAGATCCCACGCGAAAAGACGTTGATGCTGGCTTTCGGGGACGGCTCGGACGTCGGCATCTGCAACCCCTACGCGTCTGGCTTCAACCACCAGCGGGGCATGGCGGCGATGCTGGAGCCGCTGTACTTCTATTCCACGTTCACGGGGGAGACGATTCCGTGGCTCGCCGACGGCGACCCTGTCTATGCCGACGACTACATGAGCGTCACGATCAAGACGCGATCGGACGCCTACTGGAGCGACGGCACCCCGTTCGGGGCGAAGGACGTCGCCTTCACGCTCACCATGCTGAAGGACGAGAAGAACGCCGCGATGACCTACTCGGCGGACATCCGGGAGTGGGTCAAGAGCGCGGAGGCGACGGACGAGCACACGGTGACGATCACGTTCACCAAGCCGGCGCCGCGCTTCGTCTTCGACTACCTGTACTTCAAGAACGACCTGGGCATCTTCCTCGTCCCCGAGCACATCTTCTCCAAGGAGAAGAACCAGTACGGCTTCCTGTTCTACGACCCCGCGAAGAAGTGGCCGGTGGTCACGGGGCCCTACCAGGTGGTCGACTGGACGGTGCAACGGCGGCTCCTCGACCGACGGGACGACTGGTGGGCGGTCAAGGCGGGACTCGCTGAGCTTCCCGGACCGGAACGCATCATCGTCGTGCCGTTCACCGACCCCACGAACATCGCCCAGCAGCTCATCAACGACGAGCTGGACTCCTCGCTCGACCTCAGACCGCCGGTCATCAAGCAGGTGGTCGAGCAGAACCCGAAGATCATCGCCTGGAGCGGGCGCGAGGAGCCGTACGGGTACGTCGACTGGTGGCCGCAGTCGCTGTTCTTCAACTGCGCTGTCAAGCCCTACGACGACCCTGACATCCGGCGAGCGGTCAACCACGCGATCGACCGTCAGCAGCTGGTCGAGATCGGCTACGAGGGCGCCGGGATCACGTCCGAGCTGCCGTTCCCGGACTTCCCGCCTCTGCGGAAGTACCTCGACGCGGTCAAGCCACTCCTCGAGAGGTACCCGACGAACGCCTACGACCTGGGCGAGGTCGAGCGGATCATGACCAGCAAGGGATACACCCGCGACGCCGAGAACCTGTGGGTCGACGAGAAGGGTGCCAGGGTGGACGCCACCATCTACGGCATCGTCGACCTCGTCAACGACTACGGCGCGATCCTCGCCGAGCAGCTGCGTGCCGCCGGGTTCGACGCGTCCCTGCAGACGCCGTCCGACTCCTACACACGCATGGCTGACGGGTCGGCGAAGCTGTTCCTGTTCGGCTTCGCCGGAGCCATCGCGGACCCGTACCCTTCGCTGGAGCTCATGCACTCCCGGCACTACTCCAAGGTCGGTGAGGCGGGCGACATCAGCAGCCGCTGGCGCAACGAGGAGTTCGACAGGACCGTCGAGCAGATGGCCTCCCTGCCGGTCGACGACCCACAGGAGCTCCCACTGTTCCTCCAGGCGATGGAGATCTACCTACGGGAGCTGCCGCACACGCCTCTGGTGCAGTGGCTCCACCGGATTCCCTACAACACCAGGTACTGGACCGGCTGGCCGACCGCTGACGACCCGTACCTGCCCGGCGCGTTCTGGTTCAAGACGTTCGCGTTGGAGCTCACCCGCCTCAAGCCCGCGTCCGGCTGATCGGCGGCGACGGACCGGACCAGGGAGGGGTGGTCGAGTGATCTCCAGGCGGTACCTCGTCAGGCGGATCCTGCTGCTGGTCACGGTGATGTGGACGGCGGCCAGCATCAACTTCTTCATTCCCAAGCTCAGTCCACGCGACCCGATCAGGGAACGGCTGATGCTGGCCGCCACCCAGGGCGGCCGTAACCAGACCGGGCTGGAGGCCATGGTCGAGGCCTACAACCAGCAGTTCGGCCTCGACCAGCCGCTGTGGAAGCAGTACCTCACCGCCATGCTGAAGGTGGTGCGGTTCGACTACGGATACTCGATCTCGCAGTATCCGCGGACAGTCAACTCGATCATCAAGGACGCGCTGCCCTGGACGCTCGGCCTGGGGCTGATGTCGATCCTCATCGCGTTCGTCATCGGCACGCTGCTCGGTGCCCTGCTCGGCTGGCCGCGCTGTCCACGCTGGCTGCGCATCTTCGTGCCCGCCAGCATGCTGACCAGCGCCGTCCCAGCGTTCGTGCTCGGGTTCCTGCTGATCTACCTCTTCGCGTTCCAGCTCAAGATCTTCCCGCTGTCGGGGGCGTACTCGCGCACCGCGACGCCGGAATGGTCCCTCGAGTTCGCGCTCGACATCGCCAAGCACGCGTTCCTCCCCGCATGCGCCTTGGTGCTGTTCCAGCTCGGCGGCCAAGCCCTGCAGATGCGCAGCCTCATGGTCATGACCGTGGGGGAGGACTACATCACCTTCGCCGAGGCCAAAGGGCTGCGCCCGCGTCGCATCTTCGCGCGGTACGCGGTCCGCAACGCGATGCTGCCTCAGGTGACCGGCCTGGTGATGTCGCTCGGCACGTTCGTCTTCTCCACCGTGCTCGTCGAGACGCTCTTCGCGTATCCAGGTCTCGGCGGCTTGATCAACGGGTCGATCCAGGTGCTCGACTACAACCTGCTCTACGGCATCACGATGATCCTCGTCTTCGCCGTGTGCATCGCCACGCTCATCGTGGACCTGATCTATCCGTTGCTCGACCCGCGCATCCGGTACGAGAAGGGGTGAGGAGCGATGGTCGCCACGGCGTCCCAGACGGCCACGATGCTCACGCCACGTTCCCGGGTGGGGCGAGCCACGTCGGTTCTCCGGTACCTGCGGCGGAATCCCTTGCTGGTGATCGGGCTCGCGATGTTCGTCGGCCTGATCCTCTTCGCCACCGTGGGGACGTTCTTCATCGACCCCGCCAAGGACCCCTACCCCCTCGCGGGCCCGGCGAGCAAGCCGCCGTCGGCTGAGCACTGGTTCGGTACCGACGCGCAGGGACGTGACCTCTTCGCGGTCATGGTGGTGGGAACCCGCCTGAGCCTGAAGATCGGACTGCTCGCCGGGTCGATCGGGCTGGCGATCGGCATCGTGCTGGGTCTGGTGTCGGCGTTCTACGGCGGTTGGCTGGACAGCGTGATCCGCTGGATCGTCGACGTGATGTTCACCATCCCCAGCTTCCTCGTCATGGTGGTCATCGCGTCGCTGCTGCGCCAGTACATCTCCATCGAGAACATGGCGCTCATCCTCGCCGCGTTCGCCTGGCCGGGGCCGACGCGTGCGATCCGAGCCCAGGTGCTGTCGCTGCGCGAGCGGGAGTTCATCCGACTGGCCCGTCTGTCGGGGATGCGCGGGCCGGAGATCATCGTCCGGGAGCTGTTGCCGAACCTGACGCCGTTCCTCCTGGCTGGCTTCGTGGCGGCGCTCATCGGGGCCGTCTACGCCGCGCTCGGCCTGGAGATGCTCGGTCTCGGCTCTCAGCGAGAGCCCACCCTGGGCATGACGTTCTTCTGGATGCAGAGGTTCTCCGCGCTGCTGCGCAACCTCTGGTGGTGGTGGGGCATCCCGATCGCGATCATCTGCGTGCTGATCCTCTCCTTGTACTTCATCTCCTTCTCGTTGGACGAGTGGGCGAACCCGCGGTCTCGGAGGTCGCGATGACGAGTACCTCGACCGCGCCGCGGACGGACCGAGCGGCCGGCACCGGCGAGCCGGTTCTCTCGGTGCGCGACCTTCGGGTCGAGTACCACACCGACGCCGGCGCCGTCCGGGCCGTCAACGGCGTGAGCTTCGACCTCATGCCGGGCGAGAAGCTCGGGCTGGTCGGCGAGTCCGGCTCGGGGAAGTCGACGATCGCGCTCGCGCTCATGCGCATGATCAAGGAGCCGGGCCGCATCGCCGGCGGGCAGATCCTCCTCCACGGACGTGACATCCTCCGGCTGCCCGAGAAGGAGATGCGTCAGGTCCGCGCCGCTGAGATCAGCATGATTCCCCAGGGCGCCATGAACTCCCTCAACCCGGTGGCGCGGATCGAGGACCAGATCGTCGACACGTTGGAGGACCACTCGCCCAAGCGAGTCGCCAAGAAGGAGCTCCTCGAGAAGGCCCACGCCGCTCTCGAGTCGGTCGGGCTCCGACGGGAGGTGGGTCGGATGTATCCGCACCAGCTCTCCGGCGGCATGAAGCAGCGCGTGTGCATCGCGATCGCGGTGGCGATGGAGCCGAAGGTGCTGATCGCGGACGAGCCCACGTCCGCGCTCGACGTCGTCGTCCAACGTCAGGTGATGGGGACGCTGCTGCGCCTGCAGGAGGAGCTCGGCGTCGCGGTCGTCCTCATCGGTCACGACATGGGCCTGATGGCCCAGTCGGTCGACCGCCTCGCGGTGATGTACGCGGGGAAGCTCGCCGAGGTGTCCCCGATCCGGGAGATCTTCGACGACCCGCTCCACCCCTACACCGATCTGCTCATCGACAGCCTGCCGAAGCTGGAGCGCCGGGGCACGTTCCGCGGAATCCCGGGCCTGCCGCCGTCGCTGCACTCGCTGCCGCCTGGGTGCCTGTTCCATCCACGGTGCCCCAAGGCCATGGACATCTGCGCCGAGCAGGTGCCGCCGTATCGGGAGCATCGCCCCAACCGGTTCGTCGCCTGTCACTTGCACGAGGAGGGCCATGCCACCGCGTGACGAGACCGCCCGCGAGGGCGGCGGTGACGCCACCCCGCTGATGGAGCTGCGCAACGTCAGCAAGGTCTACGGCGGCGGTGTTCTCTCGCGTACGGCGACAGTCGCGCTGGACGATGTGTCGCTGACCATTCCCGGGGACAGCCCGCAGATCTTGTCCGTCGTCGGGGAGAGTGGAAGCGGCAAGACCACCTTGGCGTCCCTGCTGTTGGGGTTCATCAGCCCGACGAGCGGCACGGTGTTGTATCGAGGATCGGACCTCAGCCGGTTGCGCGGCGCTCGGCTGCGCGAGTTCCGACGAGACGTCCAGGCGGTCTTCCAGGACCCGTTCGCGGTCTTCAACCCGTTCTACAAGGTCGACCACGTGCTCACGGTGCCTCTGCAGAAGTTCCGTCTCGGCCGGTCGAAGGCGGAACGGCAGGAGCTCATGGTGAACGCGTTGGAGGCTGTGGGCTTGCGTCCGGACGAGACGCTCGGTCGCTATCCCCACCAGCTGTCCGGCGGGCAGCGTCAGCGGATCATCGTAGCGCGAGCGTTGATGCTGCGGCCCAAGCTGATCGTCGCCGACGAGCCGGTGTCCATGGTCGACGCCTCACTGCGCGCGACGATCCTGGAGAGCCTGCGCACGGTCAACCAGACCCTGAAGGTGCCCATCCTCTACATCACGCACGACCTCGGCACCGCGTACCACGTGAGTGACCACATCGTCGTGATGTACCGGGGTGGCATCGTGGAGGCCGGTGACGTCGAGGACGTCATCACCGCGCCGAAGCACCCCTACACCCGCATGCTCATCGACTCCATCCCCTGGCCGGACCCTCGCCGGCGCTGGGGCTCGGAGGAGACCGGCGCCAGGAACGGCGTCGAGGTGCCGGAGGACCACCAGGGGTGCCGGTTCGCCGAGCGATGCCCTGCGGCCATGCCGCGGTGTACACAGGCGCAGCCGCCGACGTACCTCGCGGCGTCCGGCCACGCCGTCAGTTGCTACCTGTACGACGAGAAGCCGACCCTGCCGAAGGAGCGGCTCAGCGCCCTACTGACCCAGCACAGCTCACTCACGTCGGCGTGATCCCGCGACTATCGGGCGCGTGGTGACCCGGCGGCGTCCCGGCTCAGCGCGTGGCGCGACGAGGCTACGCGGGGGACGAAAGATTCGGCAGACAGGCGAACACCCGCTCCCCGCGGAAAGCGGCCGCGACCTGGTCGCCGGTGCCGGACGTCGGGTAGCCGACCTCGACCGCGCCGGTCATGGGGCGGGCCACCAACCGTCGTCACGAGCGTACGCACACTCCGTTACCGATGCGGCGGCCAGCGGTGCTCTGCAGGTCACGAGCGGTCCTCCGGCTCCACGACACCTCCCGGGGGAGCGGCATGCCATGATCACGGCGACGTTCCGAGCGACTGGGAAGGAGCGACGCCGAGCCATGATGTGGCGGACGCACGCCGCGACCGGCCTCGCAGCCGGGTCCGGACTCCTCGCCGTCCTGCCGATCGACGGGGTGGCCGACCAGCTGTCCTTCGTGGCGGCGTGTGCCGGCGCGGCGTTGGTGCCCGACTGGGACCACCGCTCCTCGTCGGTCACCGTCATGTGGGGGCCGCTGTCCCGTGCGGTGCACCGGGTGGTGCGGGTGCTCTTCCGTGGCCACCGCGGTGGGACGCACGACTGGCTGGTCGCGCCACCGCTGTTCGCCGGTCTCGCCTGGTTGGCCTCGCTGCATCCGGTCTCGACGGGTGTGGCGGTGGCCATCGCGGTGGGGGCGACCCTGCGCGCGCTGGCGTTCGTCATTCCCGGCGACAACGAGCGGTACTGGCTGGCGAACCTCGTCGTCTCGGCCGTCGTCGGGTACGCCTCCGCCCGCTACGCCGCGTACCCGTGGTGGCTGCCGCTGGCGTTCGGGCTGGGAGTGCTCGTGCACATCGTCGGTGACGCGGTGACCAAGACCGCCGTGCCGCGCCCCTTCTCCTGGATCGACGGCCGAGACCGGGGCGACAACTACGACGGCGGCCCGTTGACCACCGGCGCCTGGTACGAGTCACGGGTGATCTTCCCCGCGCTGCTCGTCGTCACGGCGATCGGCCTCTACGCGGGGGTTCCCCCCATCGCGAACGCCGTGTCCGCCGTCATCTCCCTCGCGGGCGGCTGACCCTCGCCCGACGCGGGGGCCTGGTCGAGCCGGCACCCGGCCTCGAGCCGGCATCCGTCGGTCGCTGCGGCTCAAGGCTCGCAACGGTGGTGTCGTCGCAGCACAGGTTCGGCGCGGCCCGAGGCGGCGGACCGGTAGGCGGCGTCGAGGAACGCGACCGTGGCGGCGGCGTCCCGACCAGGTGCGTGGTTGGGGCCGCGGCCGGCGATGAGGTCGGCGAAGGCGCGCGCCGGCGCCTCGGCCGGGTACGCCGGTTCGCCCTCGTCGAGAGCACGCTCGACGACGGCGCCGTCGTTGCGGTGCAGAACAGCCCTGGCGCCGAGGAGGTCCTGCTCGACGACGCCGTCGGTGCCGAAGTACTGGATCCGCTGCCGTGGCGGCTGATGGCCGAGCGCGGTTCCTGTAGACGTGACGGTGCCCAGGCCGCCCCCGGCGAAACGGAACGCCATGACGTCGACGACGTCGACGTCACAGCCCCGGTTGTCCATGTAGCAGAAGACCTCCTCGACCTCGCGGCCGGTCGCCCACAGGACCGTCCCCATGAGGTGGGTGACCTGGGTGTGGCCCTGGCCGCCACCCGACAGCCGCGGGTCCGCGTACGTCGTGGGATGTGGAGTCGCGGGGTCGGCGGAGTCGTCCCCACCGGCGAAGAGCGTCAGCGTCGACGAGGTGAACTGCGCGGCCACGCACACGAGCGAACCGATCCGCTCCCGGACGGCGTGCCGGACGAACTGGGCGGCTCGGGTGTAGTGATAGGTGTAGCCGACGCTGAGGTGGAGGCCGTTCGCCTCCGCCCTCTCGACGAGTTCCCAAGCCTCGGCGGCCGTCGTGGTGAGGGGTTTCTCCACGAACACGTGGACGCCGGCGTCCAGTGCCGTCCGAGCGAGCGCGTAGTGGGTGGTGTGCGGAGTGGCCACGACCACGCCGTCGATGTGCGTCGCGGCGAGCGCGCTGGGGAGATCCGTCGCTGTCACCGGGACGCCGAACCGCTCCGCCGCGGCGCGAGCGCGCTCGGGCCGGGTATCGCAGACGGCGACGAGCTCCGCGCCGTCGTAGCTCGCCAACGAGGGCAGGTGCCGGGTCGTCGCCCACCAGCCCGCGCCGACGACGGCGATGCGCGGCCTCCGGCTGGTCATGGCGCCGTCCGAGGCGCTGGTACGGCCGGGACGAGCCGGATCTCCGGGTTGAGCGTGAGCCCGAACCCGGGCTTGTCGCTCACCGTGAGCCAGCCGTTCTCCGGCAGGTCCTCACCGAGCATGAGCGGCGCGTGCTGGGGCGCGAGGGCTTCGCCGTCGGGCGACAGGACCGGGAACTCGGCGAGTTCGCCATGGGGCTGGGTGACGACAAAGTGGTAGTTCGGCATGCCGCAGGTGTGGGGAATGACCTTGACGCCGTAGACGCGGGCCACGTCCGCGATGCGGAGCACCTCCGTCATCCCGCCGCACCAGCCGAGGTCGGGCTGGATGACGTCGACGCCGGCCTCGCAGAGCAACTTGAACCCGGCCGCCGTGTACTCGTGCTCCCCGGTGTTGAGCGTCATCGTAGGCGGCATCCGGTCACGGATTCTGCGCAGCCCGGCGTAGTCGTCTGGGGGCAGCGGCTCCTCGATCCAGGTGAAGCCGAGGGGCGCCACCGCGTGGGCGAGGCGGACGGCGTAGTCGACGTCGAGCGCCATCCAGCAGTCGTACATGAGCGGGAAGTCGTCCGGCACGCTGGCCCGGGCCTGCTCGGCGATCTCGACATTGCGCCGGAACCCTTCCTCGCCCTCGCAGGGGGCGTAGACGAGCGGCAGCTTCGCGCCGGCGAACCCCAGCCGCGCGGCGAGCGCCGGCGACGGACCGGTGGCGTAGACCTGGACGGCGTCGCGGATCTTCCCGCCGATGAGCTCGTGCACCGGCTCGCCCAGGACCTTGCCGTGCAGGTCCCAGATGGCCAGGTCGACCGCCGAGATGGCGTGGAGGACGAGCCCTTTGCGGCCGTAGCGCAGGGTGCTGGAGAACATCCGGTCCCAGATGCGTGTGTGGGCGCTCGCGCGCTCGCCGCGAACCAGCCGGGCCAGGTGCTGGTGGATGATGGCCGCAGCGGCGAGGCCGCTCGTGGTCGACAGACCGACCTCACCGGAGGCGGACTCCACCTCGACCACGACCGTGCCCCCGTCGTCGGCCCGGATGCCGGCGTCCCGGTTGTCGCGGAACTCGGGGTACTTGGTCATGGGGTTGGCGACCTTGCCCCCGAGCCAATGCCTGGCCCGGTCGATCTGGGCGGGCGGTGAGCTGTGGGAACCCGACTCCGTCTCCTCAGTGGATCGCTCGGTTGGGTCGGCCGGATCCGATTCGTCGCTGGCGACGAACGAGACGCGGACGTCGACGATTTCGTCCTTGCGCATGGCTCTTCCCGTGCGGTGGTGCGGCGTCGTTCGCGCTTGACTCGACGACGTGGGCGACTGCGCAAGGAGTCCTTGCCTCGACTCAGGCCGGCCCCTAGCGCTCGCGCTGGATGCTAACCGCCGTCGCCAGAGGGTGGTAGGTCTTCGGTTCCCAGCCTCCCGTGCTGGCAGGAACTGGTCGACGCAGAGAACACCGTCGAAACGGTGCTGGAGCTCTGGTCCGTCGCCGAGGTCCTGCAGGGCGCAGACGACGGTCTCCACGCCCGGGTGCTTGGCCCGTGCCCTCGCGAGCATCCGCCGCGAGTGGTCGACGCCGAACGAGACGCAGCCGGCGGCCACCAACGTCGACCAGTACGTCCCGGTCCCGCATCCGGCGTCGAGCACCTCCGGCCGTTTCGAGGCCGACGTGAGGAGGGAGACGAAGCGGTCGACGAACCTCGCGTGGGTCGGGTTGACGTATCCGCCCCGGCGGTCGTCGTAGATCGCGGCGAACACCGTGTCCATGCGCTCGGCGTTGATCCGCCTGCGTCGGCGAGGAACCGGCGGCGCTCGTCCATGTCGCCCGTCCTCGTCGAGGTGTTCCCGTGCCGCACGTGGGCGGTCCGTGCTTCTTCGGGCTTGGCTCACTCAGCCGTCGGCTGGCGGCGCCGGGCGGCGGGTGTCGAGGATCCGCGTGAGCGTGCCGCCCAGGATCAGGTCGAGGTCCTCGGCGGGGAGGAAGTCGCAGTACGCGCGAACCACCTCCAGCGACTGGGTGTACGTGACGTGCGGTCGGGCGGCGGGGAAGTCCGAACCCCAGCAGAGGCGGTGCGCCCCGTACGCCTCGTACAGACGGCGGAACACCTCGCGGCCCTCGGCGAACGGGAAGTCCCAGGGCCGGGTGGCGAGGTAGTGGAATCCGGACACCTTGAGACCGATGGTGGGGACCGCGGCGCTGGCGAGCACCTCCGCGAGGTCGTCCTCGAATGTGGGCGAGCCGGGTCGGGCCAGCCCGAGGTGGTGCACGAGGATCGGCAGCGTCGGAAACCGCCGGGCGACGTCCCGTAGGTCGGCGTGCCAGCGTGGGGACACCGCCAGGCTGGCCACGAGGTTCAGCTCCGCCGCTGTCGCGAAGAGCTCCAGTGCCTCGTCGGTGCGGAACCAGCCGTCGTTGTCGTCGTGGACGTAGTGGGTGAAGCCGGCGATCTCCAGGCGCTCCGCCGTCGCCCGCAGTCGAGCGGCGGCACCCGGCGTGTGGTACTCGGGACGCCAGAAGCAGTCGACGTCGGCCAGGACGGTGAGCCGGTCGGGATGGCGAGCCGCCGCCTTGGCGACGTACTCGTTGTTGTCGTCGTTGTCGCCGATGCGCGCGCACACCACGGCGGCCCGCTCGACACCGTGGCGGTCCATCTCGTACAGGAGGAGGTCGACGCTGCCATGCCCGGTCGGGTCCGGCACAGGTGGTTGGTAGGGCCAGACCCGCCAGGCATGGCAGTGGCTGTCGGCGATCATGGAGCAGGTATGAGGTCCGTCCGAGTGGTCGTACCGACGTCGTAGCGGTCGACGACGGACCTGTCAATGGCCGGTGCCGTGCGTTCGGCCCGCTCATCCGTCGACGTACCGGCCGAACGCGCGCCGGTACGCCGCGGCATCGGGTTTGGAGAGCAGTCTCGGGTCCTCTCCTTGGCGCCAGACGTGCATCGCCGGGCACATGCCGTCGTCGAAGTCCTTCCTGCCGGCGATGCCTTCCACCTTGGCGACCTTCTTGCCGGTCTTCGCCTCGTAGAGGGTGGCGGTGTAGATGCCCTGGTGCATGGGGATGGTCTCACCCCTGAACTCACACTCGCCGATCCTGGGTCCCTCGTCGTCGATCTCCACGCAGGCGACGAGCTGGACCTTCGTCGGCGCCCTGTGGTGCGACCACCAGTGCTGGGGGAGAGGTTGGCGAACCTGGGAGGAGAACCAGCCGGGGTCACTCGTCTGGGAGTCGGACTGCTCGAAGATCTTGATCGGGTGCGGGGCGGGACCGGTGTAGGTGGCGGCCTCCGGGTAGTACCTCCTCTGGTACCAGCAGAGGCTCTCCAGGTCGCTGTCGTGCTCGAGCGGTTCGTCGTTGGCCCTCGCGGTCGGCCCGAAGAAGAGGTAGCCCCCGTAGCCGATCGCGCCGAGGACGGCGAGCACGAGCAACCGGACGAGGGCGGTCTTCAGGAAGCTCCCAACCTTGGACATCGCCTGTCCTCCACCTCCCGGTCGGGGAATGCTACGCCCGACCGGGCGCCGAGGCGGCCGTGGAGCTTCTCGCCTGTGGACAAGTCGGCCCGCGTGCCCAACGCTCTCAAGACGGACCCCACGCCGCGCGCTGGCGGCGTGGGGTCCTCGCGGCTCGTGTGGAGACCTCAGGTGCGAGTCGAGGGCACCTCGACCTGGCCTGGGGTCGCGCTGGGCCAGTCGTCGACGGTGTCCAGCTCGGCCACCGGCTGGGTGAACTGCGCGTTGTAGAGGCGGTAGTACGCGCCCTCCGCCTTGAGCAGCTCCTCATGGGTGCCCTGCTCGACGATGCGACCGTTCTCCATCACCAGGATGCGGTGGGCGTCGCGGATCGTGGACAGCCGGTGCGCGATGACGAAGCTGGTGCGGTCCGAGCGCAGCGCCGCCATCGCGTGCTGGACCAACGCCTCGGTGCGGGTGTCGACCGAGCTGGTGGCCTCGTCGAGGATCAGCAGGGACGGGTCGGCGAGGAACGCTCGCGCGATGGTGATGAGCTGCTTCTCGCCGGCGCTGATGTTGCTGGCCTCCTCGTTGATCACCGTGTCGTACCCATCAGGGAGGGTCCGCACGAAGTGGTCGACGAACGCCGCCTTCGCCGCGGCGAGGATCTCCTCCTCGGTCGCCCCCGGCTTGCCGTAGGCGATGTTGTCGCGGATCGTTCCGTTGAACAGCCAGGCGTCCTGGAGGACCATGCCGATCTTGCTGCGCAGCTCGTCTCTGCGCATCGTGGCGATGTCCACGCCGTCGAGGGTGATCCGTCCGGAGTCCAGCTCGTAGAACCGCATGATGAGGTTGACGAGCGTGGTCTTGCCGGCCCCGGTCGGCCCCACGATCGCGATGGTGTGTCCCGGCTCGGCGACGAGTGACAGGTCCTCGATCAACGGCTTGTCCGGCTCGTACCGGAAGGACACGCGCTCGAACTCGACTCGGCCCCGTGGCTTGTCGACCCGAGCCGGGGTGGCCGGCTCCGGGCTCTGCTCCTCCGCGTCCAGCAGGTCGAAGACCCGCTCGGCCGACGCCACACCGGACTGCAGGAGGTTCGCCATCGAGGCCACCTGCGTCAGCGGTTGGGTGAACTGCCGGGAGTACTGGATGAACGCCTGGACGTCGCCCAAGGTCATCGTCCCGGACGCCACCCGGAGGCCGCCCACCACAGCCACGGCGACGTAGCTGAGGTTCCCGATGAACATCATCGACGGCATGATGATGCCGGAGATGAACTGGGCCTTGAAGCTCGCTTTGAACAGCTCCTCGTTCGTGGCGGCGAAGGCGGCCTGCACCTCGCGGTGACGCCCGAAGACCTTGACGAGGTCGTGGCCGGTGAAGGCCTCCTCCACCTGCGCGTTGAGCGTTCCGGTGTGCGCCCACTGCGCGACGAACTGGCGCTGGGAGCGTTTGGCGATCTGCTGGGTGACGACGACCGACAGCGGCACCGCCACGAGCGCGATCAGGGCGAGGAGCGGCGACACCACGAACATCATGGTCAGCACGCCGATGACGGTGAGCAGGGAGAAGAGCAGCTGGCCCAGCGTCTGCTGCAGGCTCTGGGCGATGTTGTCGATGTCGTTGGTGACCCGGCTCAGCAGCTCACCGCGTGGCTGCCGGTCGAAGTAGGACAACGGCAGCCGGTGCAGCTTGTCCTCGACGTCGGACCGCAACCGCCGCATCGCGTTCTGGACGACGCTCGCCAGAAGGTATCCCTGCAGCCAGGCCAGGACGCTCGCGGCGAGGTAGATCAGCAGCACGGTGAGCAGGATCTGGCCGAGCTTGCTGAAGTCGATTCCCGCGCCGGGGACGACCTCCATGCCGCTCAGCATGTCGGCGAACTGGTCCTGGCCGTTCGCTCGGGCGTACTCGATCGCCTCCTGTTGGGTGATCCCCTCCGGCAGCTGCTTGCCGATGACACCGGCGAAGATGACGTCGGTCGCGCGGCCGAGGACGCGCGGGCCTATGACGTTGAGCGCCACGCTGGCGATCGCCAGGATGACGACCAACAGCAGCCGGGCGCGGTCGGGACGCAGCCGTCCGAGCAGGCGCTTGGCGGAGGGGCCGAAGTTCATGGCCTTCGCGGGAGGCATGGCCCACGGTGGACCGCCACCGGGGCCAGCGTTCCGCCGTGGCGTCGAGGTGGTGGACCGCTCGCTCATGCCGCCTCCGCGCTTCGCTGGGACTCGACGATCTCGAGGTAGGTCTGGCAACTGGTGAGGAGCTCGTCGTGGCGGCCGATGCCGACGACGGCCCCGTCGTCGAGGACGACGATCTGGTCCGCATCCACGATCGTCGCCACCCGCTGGGCGACGACGATGACCGTGGCGTCACGGGTGACGGGACGCAGGGCCGCGCGGAGCCTGGCGTCGGTACCCAGGTCGAGGGCGGAGAAGGAGTCGTCGAACAGGTAGATCTCCGGCTTGCGGACCAACGCGCGAGCGATGGCCAGCCGCTGTCGTTGCCCGCCGGAGACGTTGGTCCCGCCCTGGGCGATGGGGGAGTCGAGCCCTTCGGGCATCGCCTCGACGAAGTCCTTCGCCTGCGCGATCCGCAGAGCCTCCCACAGCTCCTCGTCGGTCGCGTCCGGGTTCCCGTAGCGCAGGTTGCTCGCGACGGTCCCCGAGAACAGGTACGGCTTCTGCGGGACGAGCCCGATCTTGCTCCACAGCAGCTCGGGGTCGAGCTCGCGGACGTCGACACCTCCGACGAGAACGGCGCCGCCCGTGACGTCGAAGAGCCGGGGGATGAGTGAGATCAGCGCGGTCTTCCCGGAGCCGGTGCTGCCGATGATCGCGGTCGTGGTCCCCGGTTCGGCCCGGAAGCTGATGTCGCGGAGCACGGGGTCGGCAGCGCCGGGGAACTTGAACTGGACGTTCCGTAGCTCGACGTCCGCGCGCCTGGTCAGCGTGGTGACGGGGGTGGCGGAGGTCCGGACCGTGGGTTCGGTGTCGAGGACCTCGGCGATCCGCTCCGCGCACACGGCTGCGCGGGGGACCATCATCGCCATGAACGAGGCCATCATCACCGACATGAGGATCTGCATCAGGTAGTTGAGGAACGCGATCAGCGACCCGACCTGAATCCCGCCGGACTCCACGCGCAGGCCGCCGAACCACAGCACCGCGATGCTGGAGGCGTTGAAGACGAACATCACGACGGGGAACATCAGCGCGAACAGCCGGCCGACGTTCAGCGCGGTGGCGGTCAGGTCGGAGTTCGCGACGGCGAAGCGTCGCCTCTCCTCGGACTCCCGGACGAACGCGCGGACGACGCGGATGCCGGTGATCTGCTCCCGCAGGATGCGGTTGACGGTGTCGATCCGCTCCTGCATGGCCCGGAACTGCGGCGACATCCGGCTCAGGATCAGCCCGGTCGCCAACGCCAGGGCCGGCACGCTCACGAGCATGAGCCAGGACAGCCCGACGTCCTCGCGCAGCGCCATGATGACGCCGCCCACGCACATGATCGGCGCCACGACCAGCATGGTGCAGGTCATCACGAGGAGCATCTGGACCTGCTGGACGTCGTTGGTGTTGCGCGTGATGAGGGAGGGGGCGCCGAACTGGCTCACCTCACGCGCGGAGAACTCACCGACGCGTTGGAAGACCGCCGCGCGCAGGTCGCGTCCGACGCTCATGGCGGTGCGGGCACCGAAGTAGACCGCGGCGATGGAGCAGGTGATCTGGGCGGCGCTGACCAGCAGCATCCAGCCGCCGGTTCGCAGGATGTAGGCGGTGTCCCCCTTGGCGATCCCGTTGTCGATGATGTCGGCGTTCAGGCTGGGCAGGTAGAGGGAGGCGATGGTGGCGACGAGCTGGAGCAGGACGACAGCCGTCAGCGGTCGCGTATAGGGCCGCAGGTAGGTGCGTAATAAGCGAATCAGCATGAAGTCTCTCCGGATCGTGGGACGGCCATCGGGGAGGCTGTCGGGCGGTCTTGGGTCTTGTCGGTGACGTCAACGTCGCGTCGGACGCCCATCACAGGGCTTCCTGACGGTGGTGGAGCACGCCGTTGAGGACGATGTCGACGATCTCCTCAGGCGTCAGCGGGCGGCCTTCGGTGATCATCGGGTGCGTGCCGCTGAAGATGAGCAGACGCAGGATACGCGCCACCTCGACGACCGGACGGCGGAACCGCTCGCGGTCGGGTTCGAGCACGCGAGCGATGGCGGTGTGGATCATCTCGTTCGTCGGGTGGACCTGCTCGCAGTGATCGTCGAGATCGTCTGGCGGACGCTGGAGTCCCACCGCGGTCAGCACGTTGATGATGCTGACCAGCCGTCGTTGCAGGACGTCGGTCAGCCGGAGCAGCCGCTCCCGCAGCTCGAGCGTGAGGTCGATCCGCGCCAGCTCGTCGAACAGGGGCGTGGGATCCAACGCGACGGCCAGCGCTTGCCTGATCAGGGCCTCCTTGTCGGGGAAGACGCGGAAGATCGTCCCCTCCGCGATGCCGGCCGCCTCGGCGATCTGCCGGGTGGTGACCTTGGTGCCGTACTCGGCGACGAGCGGCAGGGTCGCGGCGATGAGGGAGGCCCGACGTTCGTCCGGTGGTAAGGGACGCGCCCGGGAGTGCGGACGCCGGTCGAGTGGACCGTGGGAGGGCGTCGACTGTCGGAAGGACGGCGGCACGGCGGGGAGTCTAAATGAGTGAGCAGCTCACTCACAAGCGAGTTTCGGCTGGTCACGCCGCGAGTGGTCGCCCCGTGACCGCACGTGGTCGACGCTCTGTCGTTGACGGTCGAGGTCACGGCGTGAAGTCTCGAGACGATCTCGCTCGCTCGACGTCGACAGGAGACCGGCGACGTCGACACGCACCCCAGCGCCACCGTCGTGGTGGGCACCGTGTGCGCTCGAAGGAAGGGAATCGGACGATGCCGGACGATCGTTCGCGCGCTCGCGCGCTTCGGCGCCGGGACGTTCTCAAGGGCGGTGTCGTGGTCGCCGGCGCCACCGTCGGCCTCGGCCACACCACGCCGGCCTTTGCCGACAACGCGGAGGACGACGTGCTGACCTGGAGCGACGATTTCGCGCGACCCGACGGCGACAAGATCGGTCACGGGTGGCGGGAGCTGCGCGGCGACTGGGCGATCGTCGACTCGACCCTGCGCACCACCGGAGGGCCAGGCGAGCGGATCGCCGCCCAGACCGGTTTCGAGCTGGGCAGGACGTTCTCGGTCGAAGCCAGCCTCGGCAGCTACGACACGACCGCCCGGCGCTGGAACGGCCTGGCGGTCAACATCGTCGACAACGGCGACGGCACCCAGGACTACTACGCCCTGCGGTTCGTGACATCCGAGCCAGGCCGTCCCTCGGCGTGGCAGTTCCTCCAGGTCACCGGCTCCGTCGTGGACAACGCGAGCCTCCTCGACCAAGGGGAGGTGCCGATCGAGAACGGCCGCGACTACGTCGTGCGGGTCTCGACGACCTCCTACGGCCTGTTCGAGATCGCGGTCCTCGACGGCGAGACCGAGCTGGTGCGGCGGTCACTCGTCACGCCCCTGAACGCGCTCCTCGCGGGCGGGTACGCGGGCGTCTACTCCAGCGCTGGCAACATGCGCGTGAGCTGGATTCGCGTCCACACCTCCACGACGCCCGCCGCGCCACCCGACCCCGGGCCGCTGGAGTGTCCACCCGTCGTCGACCGGCCGTACGAGCTGCCGGACGAGCGGGAGACCGTGGTGGCGACCAGCGTCGTGGACACCACTTGGGCAGGCCATCCGGTCGGGCAGTCCCTCCTCACCGACGGCACCACGCAGTACGTCGCCTACTACAACGCCGAACGCCAGATGGTGGTCGCGCAGCGCGACATCACCAGCGACACCTGGATCAAGCAACCGCTCGACACGTTCGTCGGATGGGACAGCCACAACTACGTCACCATGGCGCTCGACCGGGACGGACACCTGCACGTGTCGGGCAACATGCACGTCGTTCCGCTCATCTACTTCCGCACCACGCGGCCCGGCGACGTCACCTCCCTGGTCCGGGTACCCACCATGGTCGACCCCGCGACCGAGCAGCGGGTCACCTACCCGCGCTTCCTGCGCGACGCCGAGGGAGCGCTCGTCTTCCGCTACCGGGACGGCGCCAGCGGTGACGGTCGCGACCTCTACAACGTCTACGACGAGGTCACCCAGCGGTGGCAGCGGCTGCTCGACCAGCCACTCCACGACGGGGAAGGCCTGCGCAACGCCTACGTGGAGGGGCCGGTCCTCGGTCCGGACGGCTACCACCACATCGCCTGGGTGTGGCGTGACACCCCGGACGCGGCGACCAACCAACACCTGTCGTACGCGCGCAGCCGAGACCTCGTGCACTGGGAGACCAGTGACGGCACTCCGCTCGACCTGCCGATCACCCACGCCACGGGCGAGGTCGTCGACCCGGTGCCGATGAACGGCGGCATCATCAACGGCAATACCAAGGTGGGCTTCGATGCCGAGGGTCGGGTCGTCCTCAGCTACCACAAGTACGACGAGGAGGGGAACACCCAGGTCTACGTCGCCCGCCGGGACCGCACCAGGTGGACCATCCGGCAGGTGAGCAGGTGGCGCGGACGCTGGACGATCGGTGGTCGGGGGAGTCTGGTCTTCGAGGTGCGCCTCTCACCGGTCTCCGTGCTCCCCGACGGCCTCCTTCGACTGGACTTCGTCTGCCACGACACGAGGCGCACCTGGGTGCTGAACCGTGCCCTGCGACCGGTCGCGGAGGTGGACACGCCCGCTCTGCCGAGGGAGATCACCGACGTCCGCTCGGACTTCCCGGGTATGCAGGTGAACGTGGCGGCGGATCTCGCCACGACGCAGGACGCCGCCGCCCGGTATCTCCTCCGGTGGGAGAGCCTGCCGACCAACCAGGACCAACCGCGTGACCCGCCGTACCCCGAGCCCGGCCCGCTCGAGGTCTGCCTGCTGCGCGAGGAAAGCTCCTGACCGCGCCGGTCGCCAGCGTGACGCGCGGGGCGGGCCGGCGCGCCGCGGACGAAGGGACGCCCGGTCCGCCCCTCCGGGGAGCGGACCGGGCGCCGTTCGCGTCACTGGTCGTCGGCGAGCTGGACCAGCAGGTAGGGAGCTTGCGAGGACTCCCGGCTCCGCACCTGCGTCGCCAGGCCATCGACGCCTTCCTCTTGGGTGAGCGCGAGGTTGATCGGCTGCCCAGCGGCGACCGCGTCGCGCAACCCCTCGGTGAGGTCGACGCCGTACCACGCGGCGGTGCTGGTGACGTGCACCGAACCCAAACGCTCGCCCAGCGGAGGCTTGGTGTTCCAGGTGGTCGTGTACTCGTCGAACGTCCCGTCGAGCGCGTGCACGAGCAGGTCGATCTCGGTGCCTTCGGAGTCGGAGACGTTGGCGTGGAAGTACAGCGTGACCGACTCGATGGGCTCCTCGATCGCGGTCGGCTCGAACCGCAGGAACGCCTGCCGGTTGTAGCCCGAGTCCGCCCGACGCACCGTCTTCACGGTCAGCGAAGAGGACCCGCCGTAGTTGGTGTCCGCGTGCTGGCCGTCGTTGACGTAGGTGTCCGCGGTCGCCGTGAAGCGGCGCTTGCTCGGGTCCACGACGGTCACCTCGCGGCGTCCCCACTCCAGGCGCCAGTCCTGGGTGACGACGACGCCGGCGACCGTGACGGTACCTTCCGCGTGAGCCACCAGCGTGCCGTCCTCCTCGACGGTGGCGACCTCCGGATCAGCGCTGGCGAAGGTGACCGACGCTGCCGAGAGGTCGGCCTCGCTTCCGTCGCTCATGGTGCCGCGGATCTCGAGCGTGGCCGTCTCGCCGAGCATCAGGGAGTCGGGCGCGATCAGCTCGACCTCGGCGAGGTAGGGCTCCACCTGGGGGAGCTCCACGGTCCGGCCCGGGATGACGACCTCGGTGATGCTGTTCCAGGCGTTGGCGGAGTTGCCGTGTCCGACGATCCGCAGGTATCGGGCGGTGGTCTCCTCGAAGGTGTAGGTCTCCAGCGTGGTCTGCGTACCGGAGCTGGTGCCGCTGAAGACCCGCCGCCACTCGGTCTCCCCCTCGGCGGCGACCTCGATGTCGAACCGGGCTGACCGGACGTCGCCCTGGTACCACGCGATCTGCACCGACGACACCGGCCCGTCGGAGCCCATGTCGTAGGCGATCCACTGGCCGTCGCCCTCGGCCGACCAGCGGGTGGACAGGTCGCCGTCCATCGTGTTCTCCGGCACGTTGCCGTCGTCGGTGCTGGCGATGATGGTGCTCGGGAACGAGCCCGGGCCGGTCGCCCGATCGACCCACACCTCGTAGCGCCCACGGGGCTTGCCGGGCTCGAGCACCTCGATCGCGGCGCGGCCGGGGGCGCGACGGACTGGGTGCACGATCACACGGGCCTGGGGGTTGGCGGCTTTCGCGGTGATGGTCGGCAACGGCGCCGAGGCAGGCAGGCGCATGTCGTAGGCGAAGGTCGCCGGCGCGAAGCCGTCGAGGGGTTTCCCGTCAACGCTGATGCTCGCCAGCTGAGCGACCTGGTCCGGCCCGGTGTCCCACTGCGACAGGGGAGTGACCGGCTCCGGGTCAGGCGTCTCCTGGCCCGCACGCAGCGGCGTGAGCTGCACCGTCAGCCGCGTGTCCGTCACGTCCCTCAGCCGGATGGCGAGCTTGCGGATGCCACGGTTGGTGTTCTGGACCGATGGCTCGGGTGAGGTCCACAGGGGGCGAGCCGGCGCGTTGTAGAAGACGGCCTCACCAGGGGAGGTGATGCGGGCGAGCAGGCGTTGGCCGGCACGCTCCAGCAGCGCGCTCCGACCGTCGTCGGCCACCGTGATGGTCGCGGTCGTGTGCATGAACCACCACACCTCGACCGGGGAGTCGGCGCTGATCTCGTCCTGGATGACCAGCTGTTGGCGCCGGTCGAACAGGCGAGCTCCGCGGCGCCAGGAACTGAGCTCCGGGTGCGCCTCGGTCAGGTCCGCGATCGCGAAAGCCGCCGTGGGTCCGGAGGCCCGTTCCGTGATCCGGCCGGCCGCGGTGACCTGCTGGTCGTCGCCGCTCTTGGGCGCGGCGACGAGGGTGTTCTGGCCCTCCGCGCGCTTGCGGTAGTAGGTCCAGCGTTCCCCGCCCGGGTTGCCGTTGAAGTAGCCGGGCATGTTGTAGTCGTCGCTGCCCAGCTCGACGGCCCATCGAATGCCCAGCGCGTCGAAGACGAACGTGCCGAGGTCGAGGTCGCCGTGGTTCGTCCAGTTCTCCCCACCCTTGAAGCCGACGAAAGACGCGGTGGGCGTCTCCCAGCCGCCGCGCATCGTGGCGACCTCGCAGCGACCGAAGTAGCAGTCCAACGGCAGACCGGCCTCCAGCGGCGATGCGAGGGCGCCAGGCTGGTACCACAGGAGCGCGAGCGGGCTCTGGAACCAGCTGATCGGGTTCTTGGTCATGCCCTGCGCGCCCCACCAGGCGAAGACCGGGTTGTCGTACGTCGACGCGAGCCAGAACATCTCCGGTGGCTGCGGTGAGCCGGCGCCCGCGTCGTAGTAGTTGAAGTTCTCACCGCTGGGACCGGTGAGGTGGATGGGGAACAGGCCGGTGGTGGCCAGACCCGGCGAGTCCGCCAGGCCGTCGTCGCTGCCGGTCGCGCTCTGCAGCGCCGCCACATACGCGACGAGGTACTTGGTCGCGTACCCCCAGTACGACCCCAGACCTTCCGGGTAACCGCCGTCGGGTGCGTACTCGGCGATCGCCAAGGGAATGAGGCTCCGGGCACGTTCGAGAACGAACTGGCACAGCTCCGGCTCCTCGTCCGCGAGTGCGAGAGCGCCGATCGACAGGCCGCCGTTGCAGACGATGTTCCAGTTGTTGGTCGTGTTCGACCACCAGGCCCCAGAACGGTAACCGTCGGCGCCCGGGTTCAGGCCCATCTCGACGAGCGCCGTCCGCAGCACCGCGCGTTGCTCCGGTGTCCAGGTGTGGAACAGCCAGTCGTAGCCGATGGCGACGGCGTGCGTCATTTCCGCGGTGTCGAGGAAGTGGCGATGGCTGTTCCAGTCAGGGAACTCCGCGACCGCCTTCAGCTCCGCCCACAGCCGCTCGGCGTAGACGGCGTCGTCTTCGATGGCGTGGGCGAGCGCGAGCGAGTAGGTGCGACGGAGGACTTCCCGGCTGGTGCTCAACAGCCGCAGACCGTCGGGGATGACGTACTCCGACACCGGCAGGTCCAGGATGGTGTCGGCGTCGCTCTTCACCTTGGCGTACCACGAGGCCGCGAGCTCGTCGCCGGCGATGAGGGTGCGCAGGTGGTCGAAGCTCCGCAGCAGCAGCCGTGGGTGCTCGGTGATGACCGACGACAGGTGCCCGGTGCTGGACAGGGCGAACGCTGGTGCTCTCGAGAGCACCACGCCGGCCGCGGTCGCGAGCGCGGTGGCGATGGATCCCTTGACGAACGTACGTCGGTGCATGGGTTCTCCCGGAGGGTGCGTGGATGGATCGACGCCGCGGTCGCCCGGGCTGGCGCCGCGGATCGCGCGGACTCAGGTGTGACGGTCGGTCACGCCTTCGGTGTGGTCCGGATCGATCGCGTCGGTGGGAACCGTCAGCGCTCGAGGTCGGTGTGGGAACCCGAGTTCCGATGCATGCCCGCTGGCTCTGCTCGGGTCGGGGCGACCCCTCACACGTGTGGCCACGGGACGGCCCTCCTGACTGACGAGGACGAAGCGGGAAGGCGCTTTCCGTCCGGAAGACCTCCACGCTTGGTGACGTGGGAGCGTCAGGGTGAGGACCACCCTGACATCGAAGTGAGTCAGCGCTTCGGCGGCTCGTGGACGAAAGGTAGTGAGAAAGGCCCCCGGTGCCAACGTCTTCCCGCGGTTGTGACCTAAGTCGGCACGACGACGCGGAGCCGACGATGCGTGAACAGGACGCGTGAACCAGCGACTCGGGAACCGAGACGAGGTGAACACGAAAGCGGGGCGGCCGTGCCGCCCCGCTCCGCTCCAAAGGTAGGTCAGGTGAGGGACTGGTAGTCACGAGGGAGCCACGCGAGCATGCCCTCGATACGCACCATTCCCGACTGCTCCAGCAAGGTCACCGGACGCTCACCCTCGAAGCGGTACAGCCCGGTGGCGTGGTCGTGATACCGGCGGTAGGCCTCGTCGGCGTACCACGTCATGGCCTTCCGGTACGCGGGGTCGGGTCGGTAGACCGATAGCTGGAGGAGGTTGGCGAAGAAGATGGCGTGGAATCGCGCAGGTTGGTCGAAGTAGCGCTCGTTCTCGGCGTAGAAGGCGAGCGCCTTCGTCGCCGTGTCCTGCGCGTGGTCCAGGTACGTGGGGTCACCCGTGGCCCGGTAGGCCAGCACGCCGGCGCCGATCATCGTGCCCTGGTTGTAGGACCACTGTGTCTTCTCGATGGTGCCGGCGAGGTCGACGTGGTCCCAGTACAAGCCGTTGGGAGCGAGCATGTAGCTGCGCACCCACTCGTACATCTTGAAGGCCCAGTCGAGGTAGTACTCGTCCCGCGTGGCGAGGTAGAGGTGGAAGCCCACCTCGGCGCCGGGCGCGTTGGAGCAGGTGTTGCGGTCGTTGCTCCACGTCGCCTGGGTCCAGAACACGCCGCCGGGGCACGGGTGCGTGGGATCGGTGTCCCAGCCGTAGACGACCAGGTCGAAGATCTCCGCGGCGCGTCGAAGTGCCGCCTGGTCGCCACCTGGCGTCATGTAGTGACGCTGGATGAACCCGAGCGCGTTCCACTCATTGTCGTCGTAGAAGATGTCACCACCGTGGCCGAGGGGCGGCCGCACGTACGAGTCGTAGCCCGGCGGCTCAGCCCCGGGATTCCAGTAGGCCTCGAGCGCGGTGTAGCGGTCGGCGACGTCGTCGACGTACTGCCGACCGAGGCCGGGGATCCCGGCCATCACCTGCGTCGCGATCATCGCCTGGGAGAACGGCCACACGTACGACCAGGGGTTCCCGCCTTGGCGCGGGTACTCCTCCAGGTAGAGCGAGGTCGTCGGGTCGTAGAAGTAGCGCTGCAACGCCGCGTACGTCTGCCGTGCGCGCTGTGCGTAACGACCCCGGGCGGTGGCACTGGCGGAGCTGTCCGCGTGCGCCGTCGAGGCGGCGGCCACGCCCATGGCGGCGGCCAGTCCGCCGACGAGGGCGGTACGCCTCGAGAGAGTCCTGAGGTGGTGGTTCTCCACTCGTCCTCCTGGTGCTGGGTGGACCACGTCCCCGTCACCGTGCCCATCGGACGGGCCAATCGGATGACTCGACCGGACGGGTCCGTTGGATGGGATGCTGCGAACGCGCCGCAGACGGCGGCGCGTGGTCACATCGGCAGTAAAAAGTCCTACGGACATATCAAGATGTCAAGGGATACGATCTTCGCGGCGGATATGACATCCTCGGGGCTCGCGGGGGCGGTGCACGGTGGCTGACCCATTCCTGTACGAGCGGGTCTACGACTACCTGGTGGAGGAGATCCGGCGGGAGAACCTCAAGGAAGGTGACCGCGTCCCCTCGGAGAAGGAGCTGGCCGAGCGCTTCGGCGTCAGCCGGATCACCTCCAAGCGCGCGCTCCACATGCTGGCCGAAGCCGGTCTCCTGCATCGGCGACAGGGCAAGGGCACGTTCGTCGCGAAGGACGCCCGGCGTCGGCTGGACGCTCTCTCGACGCGCACCGGAAGCGCGCGCAAGGGATGCCTGGGTCTGGTGCTGCCGGATGCCTCGGAGGCGTACGGACTCGAGTTGCTGTGCGCGATCGAGGAACGGTGTGCGGAGCTGGGCTACCACCTCGTGCTCCGTCGGACCCACGACCGACAAGAGGTGGAGGAACAGGCGATCCAGGCCCTCGTCGGCGACGGAGTCGTGGACGGGCTCATCGTCTTCCCGGTGCACGGCGAGTTCTACAACGCGAGCCTCGTCCGTCTCGTCCTCGACCGGGCGCCGTTGGTGCTCGTCGACCGTCACCTGCCGGGCATCCCGGCGTGCGCGGTCCACACCGACAACGTGGCGGCCGCCCACGCCCTCACCACCTACGTCGTCGGCCAAGGACACGAACAGCTCGCGTTCGTCTCGCCTCCGACGGAGAACACCTCCAGCATCGAGGCACGGCTCGAGGGCTACGCGTCCGCCCTGCGCGAACGCGGACTGTCCGCCAGCGCGCTGCGACGCTTCACCGACATCCACAGCACGCTCCCCAAAGGCGGCGTGCCGGAGACGACCGACCGCGCTGCCCTGCGGGCCTTCGTCGAACGGGAGCCGGAGGTGACCGGCTTCGTCGCCTGTGAGTACAGCATCGCGGTCTTGCTCTGGGAGGTGCTGACGGAGCTCGAGCTCGACGGGAGCCGGTACACGATCGCGTGCTTCGACTCCCCTCCGCCCTCCTCCCGAGCGCCGGTGTTCCCGCACATCCGCCAGGACCAGCGGGCGATGGGACGCGTCGCGGTCGACCTTCTCGTGGCCCAGCTGGCCGGTGACGAGGTCCCCCTTCGGACCGTGGTGCCCTTCACGCTCGTGGAGCCGTCACCGGCCTACGACAGCGCGTCACCCCTGGCCCGGCGGTGAGGGCGTGGGACGCCGCGTTGCCGACGTGGGCGGGTGAGTGTCGCGGCTGCTACGGGGTGGGGTGGCGGCGGGGTGTGGGTGCGCGTCCAGGTGGTGAGTGCGGCCTGGGACGGGGCCGCAGCGGTGGGATGGGGTAGGCGACGACGTCGCCGGCGCTCAGCGAGAAGGGCTTCCCGTGGTGGGCGGTACGCAACGTCCCACCCTCGAGAAGCTGGTAGATGGCCTCGTCCTTGCGAATCTGCACCTGGAGGCGGCTGTCGAGGATGGTCATCCGGAACCGGATGCCGGTCAGCTCGTCCGGCAGTCTCGGCGCGAACGTGATGGTGCCGCCGTGGTCGCGCATCCCGCCGAAGCCCGCGACGATCGCGATCCAGGCACCGGCCAGCGACGCCAGGTGCAGGCCGTTGCGAACGTTGTGGTGAGTGTCGTGGAGGTCGATCAGCGCCGACTCGGCGAGGTAGTCGTACGCCAGGTCGAGGTGACCGACTTCGGCGGCCAGGACCGCTTGGGTGCACGCGGAGAGGGAGGAGTCCCGGACGGTCAACGGCTCGTAGTAGGCGACGTTCCGAGCCTTCTGCTCGGTGGTGAACGCGTCTCCTCGCAGGTGCATGGCCAGGACCAGGTCGGCCTGCTTGACCACCTGCTTGCGGTAGAGGTCGAAGTACGGGTAGTGGAGCAGCAGCGGGTACTTCTCCGGTGGCGTGTTGGCGAAGTCCCACGCCGCGTGATCGGTGAATCCCTCGGACTGCGGGTGAACCTGCAGCGAGGTGTCGTAGGGGACCATCATGCGCTCGGCGGCGTCCTTCCACTCCTCGATCTCCTCGTCCTCCACCCCGAGCTCTCGGGCACGCTCCGGGTGCTTCTCGCAGAGGAGGGCCGCTTCGCGCAGGTTCCGCTGCGCCATCAGGTTGGTGTAGATGTTGTTGTCCTGCAGGGCCGTGTACTCATCGGGACCCGTCACGCCGTCGATGCGGAAACCACCGTGGCTGTCGCGGTGGCCTAGGGAGGCCCAGAGCCGGGCGGTCTCCACGAGCAGCTCGAGCCCGTGCTCGACCTCGAATTCCTTGTCGCCGGTGGCCCAGATGTAGCGGAGCGTCGCGTCCGCCACATCGGCGTTGATGTGGACCGCGGCCGTACCCGCCGGCCAGTAGCCGGAGCATTCCTCCCCGTTGATCGATCGCCACGGGAACGCCGCGCCAGCGAGGCTGAGCTGCTCCGCGCGGCGACGGGCCTTGTCCAGGGTGCTGTGCCGCCACAGCAGAGCGTTGCGTGCCGCGTCGGGCACGGTGTAGGTGAGGACCGGCAAGATGAACGTCTCCGTATCCCAGAAGGCGTGCCCGTCGTAACCCGGCCCGGTCAAGCCACGGGCCGGAATCGCCCGGGTCTCACCACGGGCGCCCGCCTGCAGCACGTGGAAGAGCGCGAAGCGCACCGCTTGCTGGAGCTCGGCGTCGCCTTCCAGCTCGATGTCAGCACAGGCCCAGAAGTCGTCGAGGTACGCCCGCTGCTCGTCGAGCAGGCCCTGCCAGCCGGTCTGCCGCGCGCCAGCCAGGGCGGCGTCGACCTGGGAACGCAACGCTGGGGTGGAGCGCTGGCTCGACCACCCGTACGCGAGGTACTTCGTGATCCGCAGCCGCTCACCCTTGCCCACGTCGGCGGCCACGGTGAGCCGCGCGAGGTCGCCGTCGGCCTCGATCCCCGTCTCGATGGTGGAGGGAGCATCCACCTCGTGGTCCATGCCGGCTGCCATGCGCAAGCCGGAGTTGCGCGTATGGTGAGCCAGGACGGCCCAGAAGCCCTTCGACGCGGCGAAATCTGCGACGAGTGGAGCTTGCAGGACGGCGGCCGTCCGTGGATCCCCGTTCGACGGCTCGATGGGCTCGTTCGCCAACAGGTCCGACTGCAGCACGAGCTGCATCGGTCCGTCCAACGGCTCGACCTCGTAGTGGATCGCGGCGACCGCACGTTGGGTGAAGGAGACCAGGCGCTCGGAGGTGATGAGGATGTGCCTCCCCGTCGGAGACACCCACTCCGTCCGGCGTCGAAGTGTTCCGGAACGGAAATCCAGCACACGGTAGTGGTCGAGCGCCGTGCCGTAGCGCATGTCGAGCGGCTCGTCCACGACCAAGAGCCGAATGATCTTGCCGTCGGTCACGTTGACGACGGTCTGGCCGTCCTCGGGATACCCGTACGCGGGCTCGGCGTGCGGGAGCGGACGCCGTTCGAAGAAGCCGTTGAGGTAGGTGCCAGGGATGCTCCGGGGCTCGCCTTCCTCCAGCGATCCTCGGAGCCCGATGTGGCCGTTCGAGAGCGCGAACGTGGACTCCGTCTGCTCGAGGGCTTCGACGTCCAGGCCACGCCAACACAGCTCCCACGGGGCCACCTGGTAGCCCGGCTGCGGGTTCATGCGTCCTCCTGCGTCAGCAAGGCGACGTGACGTTCCGGAGCCCTCGGGTGGAAGACGTGCTTCGTCCGAATTGCTGGTGCTCGCTGGCAAGCCGCGGGAAGCGCACGGGCTCCTGTCCCGTCGGGAGCGAAGGGACGGGTCGCCATGCCAGCGCACAACCCGCGCACACTGCCGACGGTACCCGGTTATCGCTGCGGGTTCCGGATATCGGTGAGCTCCCCTCACCGTGGGCCAGTCTTCTCCGGGGAGCCGACCAGTCGACTCCCTCGCCGTTTCTCGGCGGACTTCGCAGGGTGCGGCGGGGTCGTCGTTTCGTTCAGCACCGCGCCGACGAGGCGAAAGCGCAACCGCTTCGCGGGTCCGACAGTTGGGGAGCGTGACCATGAGACGGGGCGGGCATTAACGCGTACGGAAGCTTCCGACCATCGTCGCGACCGTGGCCAAACGCCGGACGCGACCAGGCCGACGGGGCGGCCGCGCCTCGAGGACGAGGACAGGCGGCTCCGTCACGAGGTCGGGGTGGAGGCGACGTCCGATGCGACGCTCACAGCTCAGCTTCCTGTCCCTCTTCATCGTGGCGACGAGCCTTGTCGCGGTCACGCCGGCGCAGATGCGGGCGACGATGGAGACGCTCTGGCGAGGTGACCGCAAGGCGTCCTTGCCGGAACGATGCGACCCCGAGCCCGCGGTTCAGGTCCTCGGTCCCGCGTCGACGGCGGCGCCACTCGTGGGCGCGACGGTGCTCGGCGACAAGGCCTACGTCGTCACGCGTGGTCTGCGGCCCGCCGTCCTCGCGGAGGTCGACCTGCTCACCCGGACGGTGCGTCGCACGGTCTTGCTGCCGACCGGGGAGGGCGCCTGGGCCACCACAGTCGCCGACGGCTCTGTCTACGTGGGGGTCTACGGCACCCCCGACGTCTATCGCTTCGATCCGAAGACCGGTGACCTCGCGTGGGTGGCCCGCCTCGGCTCGGCGTCCGGCTACGTGTGGGCGCTCACCACGGCGCCCGACGGCATCGTCTACGCGGCGACGTACCCTGACGGTGGGATCTGGGAGCTCGATCCCCGCGACGGCGACGCCCGGCGCATCGCCCGGCCCGTTCCGGGCGCGCAGTACGCGAGGTACGTCGCGGCGGACGACACCCACGTCTACGCCTCGGTCTACAGTCCCGGCCGGCTCGTCGCGGTGGACCGCGCCACCCACACGGTGCAGGACCTCAGTTCGCTCGGCGACGTGGGGTACGGACCGATCGCGGTGCACGATGACCGGCTGACGACGACCGCGGCGCGCACGCTCCTCAGCATGCGCACCGACGGCACCGCGGTGGAGGTGGTGGACTTCCCCACGTCCGAGGCACTCGCCGACGCGCTCGCGGTGGCCTCGGACGGCACCACCTACGTCACCACGCGGCGGTCCGGCAGCGTCTGGCGACACCGGCCCGAGAAGGCGGAGCTCGAGCTTGTCGCGACGCCCTCGGCGAGGGACGAGCATCGAGCCATCGTCCTCCTGGATGATGCGACGTTGTTCGGCGTGACCGGCAGCGGAGCGGTCTGGTGGCTGGACGTCGAGACCGGAAGCTCCGAGGTGGTCGACCTGGTGGACGCCGGACTCACTCCAGGGCCTGAGCGCCCACAGTCCATCGCGTACACGGCCGGGACGGTCGTGGTGGGCGGTCACTGGGGGATCGAGATGCACCGCCTCGCCAGCGGACGACGTGAGCGCGTTCGCGTGCCAGGGGAGCCGAAGGCCATGCTGGTGCGCGAGGGCCTCGTCTACCTCGCGATGTACCCGAGCGCGGAGATCCTCGTCCTCGATCCGGCGACGCGGCGGGTGCGTCGCTTGGGGGAGATCGGCCACGGTCAGCAGCGTCCGTGGGACATGGCCTACGACGAGCGAACGGGACTGCTCGTCGTGGTGACCGCACCCGACACCGGGGACTTGGAGGGCGCGCTGACGGTTGTCGACCCGCGGACCGGGGACGTGGACGTCTATCCCGGCGTGCTGAAGGATCAGGCCCTCATGGCGGTGGACGCCGTCGACGGGATCGCCTACGTGGGCGGCGACGTGCTCGGCGGTGGTGGAGTGCCGCCGACGCGGGGGAGCGCCTCGATCGGCGCGTTCGACCTGCGCTCCCGCCGGCTGCTCTGGGAGGTTGAGCCCCTACCTGGCCAGCGGACCGTCCAGGACCTCGTCGTGCACGACGGGCTGCTGTACGGCGTGATGAAGCGGGATCCGGGGACGTGGTTCGCCATGCACCTGCGCACGCGCACAGTGCGCCAGCGTGGCTCTCTCTCCGGCTACGGCGAGACGTTCGTCCACCGCGGACAGGTGTTCGCGGCGGTCTATCCGGACCGGATCTACCGCCTCGGCCCCGACCTCAGCGAACCGATGGTGGTCGCCGACGACCTCGACCACGAATGGTCCAGCAATCCGCAGGTCGCGCCCGAGTCGGATGAGGACTCGTGGCACGGCTGGGGACTTCAGGGTCGCGATCTCGCCAGGATCCGCCTGGACGCCTGGTGCCCCGACAGGGCTACGCCCCGAGCCTCAGCCGCGTGAGGATTGGTGCCCTCGAGCGTGGGCGTCACTTCTCCTCTTCGTAGGTGCGAAGCCCGTTGCCGAGCGCGATGAACGTGGGCGCCCACTCGCCGACGAAGATTCCCCAGCGGTCGGCCCGGTCGAGGCCGGCCTTCTCACAGCGTGTGGAGACCAGCCACGACAGGAATGACAAACCAATGCTGGCGATCCCCGCGATGTAGAGGTGGTCGGACTTGACGCCCATCTCGTGCAGCTTCTTCATGAGCATGGCGTTTCCCCCCTGGGCCGATACGGTCGTCCGCCCATGCGTTCCCCGCACGTCCACCGGGCGGCGTTGACCGCCGTGCGAGCGCGGCCTCTCAGCCAGCGTAGGCAACGTTCGGTCGGTCAGTCCGCGATCCACGGAAGTTCTGGCCGCTGGACCGACCGGAGTCCGCGCGACCGGTCCGCCTGACCTGCCCACGGGGCCTGCGGACGCGATCGGCGATCGGCCCTCCTGCCGACCCAGCTGATCGACTCAACTGAGCGACCCGACTGAGCAACAACGACACGGCCGATCGACACAGCATGACCGTGGTGACGCGAACACCCGGACCATCCCTGTCGAGTGACCAGTAGCGGTCCGCTCGGTTGATCCGGAAGCTCCCGGTAGGGAAGGTGAGGCGGCATTGCGACGACGCCCGGTTGGAGGCCCGGCATGCGAGTGGGGTGCGTCCGATCCGTCCTCGTGTCCGCGCGACGCGTCGTGCTCCTCGTGGTGGCGCTGGTGGCTTCCACGCTGTGGAGCGCACCGCCGGCGAATGCGGCCGGCGAGGCCGCTTCGACGGCACAGGACCCGCCGCCGACGGTCACCGTGCACGAGAGCGACGTGACGGTGAGCGGCGAGCTGACGTCGGTCACCGAGGACGCGACGGTCGAGCTGTACGAGCTGGGCGCCGAGGTCGACACCGCGCCGTGGACCGAGCGAGACCCGGTGACGAGCGGGACACCACGCGCCGACGGGTCGTACTCGCTCACGGTGCCGCGGTTCGTCGACGGCTACGACCGCCTGTACTCGGCGTACGTCGTCGTGGTGCGGGATTCCTCCGGCGCTCGCCCGATCGGCGGTCCGCGGTTCGCCCACGTGCTGGACTTCCCCGCGACGAACGACTTCCCTTACCCGGAGGCGCCGAGCAAGAAGGGTCTGCAGGTCCAGATGACCGATGACGCCGAGGAGCTCGGCGTCCAGCACGCGGCGATCAACGTGCCGCTGAACGAGATGATGCTCCTGGCCGAGGAGGACCCGGCGGACACGATCCGCTTCGACTACGCCGGTCGCACGTGGTACTTCGACCGTTCCCACGTCGAGGCGCTGGACAACCAGATCAAGCCGCTCTCCGACAACGGTCAGGTCGTCAACCTGATCCTGCTGGTCTACCGGTCGAGCAACCCGAACTCGGCCGCGCACGTGCTCATCCATCCAGACGCGGACCTGGAGAACGGTGGTCCGGTCTTCGGCTTCAACACCGTCACGGCCGAAGGGGTCGCCTACTTCACCGCCGCGATGGAGTTCCTGGCGCAGCGCTACACCCGCGAGGACCAGGCGTACGGCCGCGCGGTCGGCTTCATCGTCAGCAACGAGGTCGACGCGCAGTGGACGTGGTCCAACTCCGGTGACAAGACCCTGGAGGAGTTCCTCGAGGCCCACAGTCGCGCGGTCCGGATCGTCTGGCAGGCGACGCGGAAGGCGTATACCGGTGCCCGCACCTACATCTCGCTCACGCACTGCTGGACGACCGTGTGCGGCGCCAACCCCGACCCCGAGCGACCCACGCGCTACTACAAGGGCCGGGACGTCATCGACGTGCTGAACGCGATGACCAAGCGGACGGGTGACTTCCCGTGGTACGTCGCCTACCACCCCTACCCGGAGAACCTCTTCGATCCAGCGTTCTGGGAGGACGAGTCCGCGTTGCCGAGCTTCGACACGCCCCGCATCACGTTCAAGAACATCGAGGTGCTTCCCGAGTACCTCGCGCAGCCCGAGCTCACCTACCAAGGGGAGCGCCGCCGGGTGATCCTCTCCGAGCAGGGCTGCCACACGCCGGACGACAGCGAGGCGGGAGAGAAGCTCCAGGCGGCGTGCTACGCCTACGCGTACTACAAGATCCGCTTCCTCGACACCATCGACGCGTTCATCCTCCACCGACACGTCGACCACAAGCAGGAGGGTGGGTTGCGGCTCGGCCTGTGGACGTGGGACGAGGAGCGGCCGGAGGGCTCTCCGCCGGGCCGGCGCAAGTACGTCTACGACGTCTTCCGGCTCATCGACACGGCTCGGTCGACGCAGGTGACGGAGTTCGCGAAGGAGATCGTAGGGATCGACGACTGGGCGGACGTGATCCCGGGCTTCGACGAGGCGGCGCTCGCCGAGCGTCCCGAGCCCACCCCGGCGGGTCTCGGTGTCGGCCCCAGGCCCGTGCGACCCACCGTGCTGACCGACTTCTCCGACGGCACCCAGGGGTGGCGGGTCTCCGACAACGCCACGGGTGTCAGCGCGTCCGGCGGGGTTCTTCGGGTGTCCTTCTCAGCCGAGACCAAGCTCTGGCGGGGCGCTGACCTGCCGTTGCCGGACCCGCTCGACCTGAGCGCCACGCCCTACCTCACCCTCCGGTTGCGCGTGCCGGCCGACGACGGACTCGGTGACGTCGCGGTGGTCAAGGTCAAGGCGTACGCCACTGGAGGCCGGGTCGCCGAGGGCGTCGGCCGCCTGGTCCCGGGCGCCGGCTGGGTTCCGCTGGCCCTCGACCTGACGGGCTGGGACGGCCGCGACGCGGTCCACCGGATCAAGGTATGGGTGCGCGGTGACGGCAACGGCGACTGGGCCGGCACGTTCGCCCTCGACGACGTCGCGGTGGCGCCGCGGGTCGCCGGCGGCGGCTCCGCCGCGAACATCGAGCTCTCGGCTCGCATGCTCGACCGTGCGGGCGTCGGCTCCCCGCTGGAGGTGACCGTGGCCAACCACGACCTGGCGCCGCTGGAGGGCGCGCTGGAGGTGCGCCGCTGCGATGGCGTCCTCACCGACCCGGCGTCCCTCGACGTGACCGGCGTCGCGCCCACCGCCTCGCGGGTCATCCGGGCCACGATCGCCGAGTTCGCTCCCGAGGACCGGGAGCGTCCCGTGCTCTGCGTTCGCTTCCACGGCGTGGACCTGCGCGTGTCGGTGGAGGTGCCGCCGCCCATCGCGACGACGCTGTTCGGGTTCGATGGCGACGTCCAGGGCTGGCGGGCGGGGGAGAACGTCTCGGCGGTGACCGCCGTGACGAGCTTCGCCAACGGACCGGGCCGGCCTCATGGGGGGACGCACGCGCTCGACGCGCAGTTCGCCGGGGTGGCGTCCGATCCCAAGACGGTGACCGTCACCCTGGCTCAGCCGCTGGACCTCAGCGCCGCGACGCACGTCATCGCCTGGGTCGACTCCTACGGTGGCGCGCCGGGCGCGACCGGCTACGAGGTGACTGTGCGACTGTTCAGCGGTGAGGACACCCTCGCGCGCACGGTGGACGACTTCGCGCCCGACCGGTGGAACCAGATCAGCGTCGACGTGCGCGACTGGGATGGGCGAGCACGCGTGACGCGCATCGACGTCACCTTCCGAGCCACTGGGACGACCGCGTTGTGGGACGGCCACTTCCAGGTGGACGACGTGGGCTACCTGTCCTGACGGCGCTGCCGGGCGCGCGCCGTCGCGCCAAGACCGGGACGTGCGCGGGCCTCGCTCCGGCGGCGTCTAGCGCTGCTTGACGTACAGGGCGAACGGCGCTCCGTCGTGAACGCCCTCGAGGCTCCCGACGCGCCCACGTCCGAGAATCTCGCCGACGTACCGCATGCCGAGCCGCTCCATGACCGCGCGCGACCGGCGGTTGTCGCGCTCCGTGAAGGCCACGACCTGCTCCGCGCCGAGGTCGTCGAAGGCGTACGCGAGCCCGGCCCGGCCGATCTCGGTGGCGTAGCCACGGCCCACGAGGTGGCCGCGCACCCGGTCGTAGGCGATCCACTTGCTCACGCCGGCGTCCTCCCACCCCTGGGCGAACTCGGCGGCCACGCTCCGTGCCTTCGCGGAGTCCCACGGCCGCCCGTACCACTGGGCCACCACGGGGTCGCTATGGAGGGTCCGCAGGTCCTCGACGTGGTGGAGGCCGATCGGCTCCAGCCGCAAGCGCTCGGTCAGCCGGACCCGGGTGGCGCGGGCGACGATGTCGCGGAGCCGTCGGTCGTCGTCGGCCCGTCCCTCCATCAGGAGGTGGAGGTCGCCCGGGCCGACCCAGGCCCAGGCGTCGTGCTTGTCGTCCTCCAGCCGTGGGCTGCCGAGGTCACCGTCGACCTCGACCAGGTAGTCCCATTCGCGACGGACGACGCCGTCGTGCTCCCACTCCCACTCGGCGATCCGGGCCTCGATGCGCCGGAGGCTCCAGCCGGTCTCCTCCTTGATCTCCCGGACCAGCGCTTGTTCCGGAGACTCCCCGGGGTCGACGTGGCCACCGACGATGTCCCAGACGCTTGGGAGCAGACGCCGGGTGGCGGAGCGGCGTTGGACGAAGACGCGGTGACGGTCGTCGCGGATCAGCGCGCCCACACAGTCCGGTGTCGGCATGGGGTCAGTGCGGCAGCGGCTGCGGTCGCGGCGTCACCGTCCCCGCGCCACACCGAGGTGTCGCCGCCGCATGCGGGTCGACCACGAGTGTGTGCCCGAGGTCGTTGTAGCCGGTGCGCCCCTCCCACACGCCTTCGTTGGCCAGCTGGATCGCGTACGCGGCGTTGTAGCTCTCGTTGGTTCCCGGTCGTGTGTCCTGCGAGCGGAGTCGCTTCTCGGGCGCGGGGAGGTTCAGCAGGACGTCGTAGCGACCCGGCGGCAGGGTGGCGCAGGCCCGGATGGACAGCGCACTGGTCGTGCCCGGCGCCCAGCGCCGTGGATCCGCGTCGACGGGAACGACGTACGACCTGGACTCACCGCGCAACACGATCTCGACATCCCGTGGGTTGTAGGGCGCCGCCCACCCCTCGTTGTGGAGACGGAGGTCGATGGCGAACGCCCGTCCGGGACGGACCGTGTCGGTGAAGGTGCCGTCGATCAGCCGCAGCCGGTAGCCCAACCGCCGTTGCGCCTCGGCGATGTTGTCGCCCCAGCTCGCCAGCACGCCTCGGTGGTAGTCGATGTTGAGATAGCTGTAGTGGTAGCGGGCCATCTCCGCGGACGCGGTCGGCCATTCTGAGCGGGGCGGGTTGACGTTGCAGGTCTCGCCGCCCATCGGGACGAAACGCGTCTCCGCCGCGAGGTACTCCTGGTCCAAGGTGATGGGATCGGACAGGAACGTGCCGAAGTCGTCGGGGCTGGCGAGGAAGCAGTCGTTGTGGTGGCCGATGCGGGCCACCGGCGTGTCGGTGTACGCCTCCGCAGCGGTCAGCGCGCCGTCGACACCGGTCGAGCGGCCGAGCGTCTTCTGCTTCATCTGCATCGTGCGGACCTGGATGGTCCGAGTCGCGGGCAGCGCATCCAGCAGAGCGAGGAAGACCTCCCGCCGGTTGGCCCAGTCCTGGTCGGTCACCGTCCCGGGGTCGTGGGGGTCGGCGACGAAGTGGTCGGTGTAGTAGCCCTCGCCCCACAAGCCGATGAAGCCGGCCTGGACGGTGGCGATGACGTCGGCGTTCTCGCGCAGGACGGGCGCGAGCTGCTCGATGTGCCGCAGCACGCGCTCCTTAGGCGCGTCGCCGTAGGGTGGCTGGTAGGGCCAGTCGTCCTTGGGCTGGGCGTACGCGAAGCGCACGATCACCTTCACCCCGGCCGCCCGCGCCGTGGCGAAGTCGGCCCGCAGCAGGTCGAGGTAGCCAGGGTCGATGCGGTCGGTGTCGACGAACTTCTCCAGGTAGAAGACCCGCAGGATCTGAGTGATCTTCTCCTCCTCGCGCCAGGCGCGTAGGCGCACGGCGTCGAGGGGAACGTAGCCGGATCCGTCGGCACGGTAGTGGGTTTCGGTGTGGTGGTAGAAGCCCCGCTCTGGGTTCGCCAGGTTCGCCGAAGAGCTGGCGTAGGTTCGTGTCGTCACGTCGGCGGTGGCGCTCACCCCGCCCTCGGTCGGTGTCATGGCCGACGCGGGAGTCGCCACCAACGCGAGGCCGCCGACCAGGAATACGACTCGACTCGCCACCCGAGCCCGCATGCGCGCCGTCCTTTCCGTGACGTCGCGCTCATCGTAGGGACGGAAGATCGCCGCGACAACCCCGCTGGTTCCGCCACGTCAGGCTGACCTTGACGATGGCCTCCCGCCTGCTTCGATCGACGGCCGCTCGCGTCGGGCCGGAGGCTGGTGTGGGCGATGAGGTCAGTCCGAACGCCCGGTGCGGTGTGGATGCCCTCGCCCAGGGGTGCGGCACCCGCCGACGATGACGGTGTTGGGTCCACCCGGGACGCGCGTCGGGATCGTCTCGATCGTGATGTTGGTGTCGTACGCAAGACCCGGCGACGAAGCGTTGGTCGAGGAGGCCTCCCGGTGGAAAGCCTCGCTCAACGTGTCGTCGATGCAGACGTTGGTCTCGTTGACGATGGCGTCGACGCGGCGCCGTTGTCGCGGACGTCGACGTACGACCTTGTGGGGACGCGAGGGCCGGTGTGGTGTGGCGGTGACGACGCCCGGCCCCGTCGCTTTGCTGGACGCGGACGTCTCCCCGTCCTTCACGTCGGACGGCCTGGACCGGCCAGCGTCTGTCCGCGACCGGCGTGACTGGTTGATCGCGAGGGTCAGCGGTCGTACGGCGTGATGGTCTTGCCTGGCGCGTCGAGCGGTCCAGAGACCGTGAATCCTCCAGCCATACCGTTCGCCTTCTGCAGCTTGCAGAAGAAGGACAGATTGCCAGATCGCGGTAGGGTCACTCTCGCCTCGGCGACCATGCCCGGTTGCACCTCCATGTCGACCTGGCCGTCGGCGGTGGTGAACGTGTGAGGTGACTGGCTCTCGTTCTCCACTTTGACCAGGAGCCGCTGGCCAGGACGGCCACGGAGAACCGTCGGCGCGAAGTAGTTGTCTTCCATCTCGATGTAGACCGAACGGGCCCCACGGACGTCCTTGGTCCCGTGGTAGGTGGCGGCCAGACCCGCGACGTCGAGCTTGTCGCCGATGGCGGTGCCCGTCGGGGACTTCGCGGGTGTCGTCGCGGTGGGCGAGGGGGTGGGTCCACTGGAGCCACCGGAGCAGCCGACGATCGCCAGACAGCTGACGCCAAGCGTCGCGACGAGCCACCGTATGCGCATGACAGAACCCCCGTTCCCGTGGTCCGACCCGCCAGGTTGCGGGCGGGACGAACCGCGAACACCTCGAATGTAGGTGAGTCCGCTCGTACGGAAGGGGTCTTCAGCAGAACCGCTGGACAACCGTCACAGGACCAGCTCCCCTGCACGGGCTCGAGGTACATGGGGGAGGTGTCGGGCGATGTGGAGGATACGGACCTGCCGCCCGTCTCCACGAAACGCTGGGGGACGAAGGGCCGCCCACGCGTGGGAGCGCGCGGGCGAACCCTTCACGTGACACCTGGTGCTCAAGACCAGGCTGTCGCGTCGTTCACAGACCGCGGACGTGGCTCGCCTGGGGCCCCTTGGCTCCCTGCGTCACCTCGAACTCCACTCGCTGGTTCTCCTCCAGCGTGCGGAAGCCACCGACCTCTCCGACGATCTCGGAGTAGTGGACGAAGACGTCCTTGGCGCCGTCGTCAGGCCTGATGAAGCCGTAGCCTTTGTCTGGGTTGAACCACTTCACGGTGCCCTGAGTCATTGCATCTCCTGTGGGTGATGGGTGGAGGCAGGCCCGAAGTCCGAAACCCGCCTGGTCACTTCGAGCGGCGAACGCCCACCATCACCTGGTCAGGGCAACCGCCCGCATCGAGCTTTCGCGGGCGTGAGAGCAAAGCTGAACACGTACACGAAAACGCAACCGCGACCATCGTAGCCTAACGCCGGCGCGGGCGCTCGGAGGTCCTGGACGTTGATGGTCCTGGACGAGACGCGGTTCCGAGAGGGCGGTCCATCACCCGGCACGTCGCTCGAGGCTCACGTCGGCCGTCTCCACGGTTCCCTGAAGAGTGGTCCTCTGGAGAGTCTGTCGCAGCGTGTCGAGCTGGCTGCCATCCATGCCGTAGCCGTACTCCGAGGCGAGGTCTTCACCGGTGAGCTCACGCCATACGCCGTCGAGGGTCGACAGGGTCGACGCGGCCCATCGTGCTCGCCAGCACGGCCACGGCTCCTCACACACCACACAGGTCCGCTTCTTGCCGTACAGGACGGGAATGAACCCCCATCGCCAACGCACCCCGATGCCGAATCCCTGTGAGTCATGAAGGCGGACCAAGATGCGGGCCGCGGTGACGAGGTCCTCGAACTCCACGGCGTGTTGCGCACTCACGTTGTCCTGGTCGAACTCGTGAATGGCGGCCATTGTGTGGTTGGTCTCCCTCCATGTCGTCTCGTCGCTCCAGGAGCGGGCGCTCCACCCCCGGGATCACCGTTGTTGTTCGAGGAATGGGTCCGAGCAGCTCACGCGAAGCGTTGTGGGCTCAATCTCAAGAAGCGGCTCCTGGCGCCGAGCCAGTCACGGGCCCAGCGCACCTCGGGACAGGGCCAATCCAACGCGCAGGCGGTACAACACGGCCTCCGGCGTTCAGCCCATGGGATGGGCAGGGGTGACCACCGGAGGCGGAGAGCTAGCGGGGACTCGTCCGGGCGATGTGTGCGACCGGTGAGCTCGGCATGGGCATCGATCTGCGCCCGGGACCACTCGACCAGGCCGATACCGGGGACATGGACAGGGATGACGGTGGACCGGGTGGACCTCGCCCTTCGGGACCGTTGACGCCGCCCGCGTGGGCGGCGCCGCTGTGGGAGGTCCGCCTCCAGGTCAACCGAGCTCTTCATCGAGTCTCCGTTCCGAAGTCTGGGGATACGGACGCGGGCGGCGTGGGTCAGATGAGGAGACAGAGGCGAGTGGGCGGTCCGGCGAACCGCAACGCGGACTCAGGTGCCAGACGGCGGGACGGGGAGAGCGCGGGAGTACCGGAGCCAAGCGACCGCGCGTACCAGCCCGTGGCGGCGCACCGATACCACCCCGGCCTGCGAGACCGCGCATACCAGCCGTTCGGGAAGCGTTCTCCGCATTGTGGATCAAGGAATGCGGCGCCCTCACCGTCGGGAACTCCGTGGCTTCCCATGCCTCCCTCCGGAAGGTCCCCAGGGAGGTGACTGGCAGGCGGTCGCAACATGAAGCTCAGCCTTTCCTGTCTCCGAATCTGTGAATCACACATATCGAAGCGTATGGCACGAATCATGCTCTTGACAATCACAACCTGAGAAAGATCCAGCACTGACCGAGTTGGTCAGCGGTCGTGTGTCCGGTCGCAGCCTCGGTCGAACGTGTGTGCGAGCAGATAGCGCCTCACTGCTTCACCGCGATGGCGCAGACGCGGTTCTTCGACCCGCGGACAGCCACGGACCCGGCGGTCCTGGAAGACACCCGCCGAGGGTGCGATGACCGAGGTCGGAGCGGGTCTCGAAGATCGCGCGCCGCGGTAGGCCAGTGGCGTCATGTCGCGGTATGGTGACCCCCTGCTCCTACGTGGAGTGGGAGAGAACAGGTCCCCCCGGATCTCCGCTCCGGGGGGACCTGGCCTGCGAGGTTCCCCCGGATCTCCGCTCCGTTCCGGGGGCACCTGTCACGGGAGACGGCTCAGATGTCGTAGCGCCCGGCCTTCACGTCCGCGAGGAAGGCGGCGAAGGCTGCGCGGTTGACGACGTGGGCGCCCCGCTCGGGGTGAACGCTGTCACGCACCGCGGTGACACCCGGGAGGTTCGCCGCGACCTCGACGCAGCCAGCGTTGTTCTGGCCGCTCTTGGACGCCTTCTTCCACTGAGCCTTGGACAGGTCGATCATGGCTACTCCAGTTTTTCTGCTTCCTGTTTGAGGTACGCCGTGGTCGCTGGCGGTTCCAGGGCCACGGCGCGGGCCCGTTCGAAGATCTCGACCAAGGCCTTGACCTCGTCCTCCTTCGCCACCTCCTGGAGGGCGAAGTCCGTCTCGATGTAGGCCATGGGCGGCTCTCCGTCGGGGAAGTCGAAGATGTTGATGGGACCGCACATCCCAGGATGCGGGCCATCGACGAACCGGAGCAGGCGAATCTCGACGTTCGGCAGCCGGCTCATCTCCACCAGGTGCTCCAGCTGGTCGCGCCGCTCGGCTGCGGTTCCCCAGCGGTACTGCAGGGCTGCCTCGGTGAGGATGGCGACGTACTCCGGTGCGGTGCTCGGCTTCCGGGTGAGGATCTCCTGGCGACGCAGACGGGCGCCGACCACGCGGTTGCGCCAGGTCGAGGGCCTGGTGGTGAGGCGCATGTGGGCCTCCATGTACGCCGGCGTCTGCAACAGCCCGGGGATCATGAGGGGCGCGTAGGCACGGATGCGGACGGCGTCGTTCTCGTAGCCGGGGTACTCGTTGTCGAAGACGTCGCTGTAGTCGCGCCACCAAGCCCGGACGCGGGCCCGCTGCGCGAGCTCCTCGATCTCGCTGCTCGTCTCCTCATCGGCACCGTAGAGTCGGAGCAGGTCCCGGATGTCACTCATCTCCGGCCGGACCCACGCGTTGGCCTCGTACCGCCCGACCTTGCCGCGGCCCCAGTTCAACCGGTCACAGACCTGGTTCGCCGTAAAGCCGCTGGCGAGCCGAAGCTCGGTGAGCCGGCGGGACAGTCGCCGCTTGGCGATGGTGGCACCGTAGGCGTCGCTCACCCAGTGCCTCCTTCATCCACGCGTGTCTGTCCCTCGCGACAGCTCGTCCGCATATAGTGCCTCCTGAATTTGTGATTCACAAGTGCGTTGTCTCGAGCCCTCGAATCGCGAACGTCAGAGGTTGGGACGGTGTTAGCCTGCCGAGCCGCTGGCGACCAGGGAGAGAGAGACCCTCGCCGGGGATGCACGACCCCGGCCGGATTCGGACACACGATGGCCGGCCGTGGCACGACAGGCTCACCGGCGACGCGTCGAGAACGACGACAGGGTCGAGAACGACGACAGGAAGGAAGAGCGGAGTGAGCAGAACCAAGCCGACCGTCGACGACCTCGGCGTCGACCTCGACACGCTGCAGTGGAAATCGTCGAGTGACGAACCAGGCGCCATCGAGGTCGCCATCACCGGTGAGTGGGTGCTGATGCGGGTGAAGGGTGACGCGGAGCGCCGCGTCCTGGTGTACGACCACCACGAGTGGGACTGCTTCCTCGACGGCGCCAAGAAGGGCGAGTTCGACGACGCCGCGAACCTGGCGAGCTGACCGGTCCGCCGGCGTGGGAAATCGCGGGCTGCCGACGCCACGCCGCCTGACCGTACACGGCGGGGGAGTGCGCTCGCAGCACGAGGCGATCACCACACGGCGCGTGTCGAGAGGACCGCGACACGTCGAGGACGCGCGTCCGATGACTTTCACCCTCGACGGGCGACGTGGCCGGCACGGGGCGACGGAAGCATTCGTGCGAACCCGTCCGATCGGGTCGTCGAAAGGGGTGTCCTATGGCAGTTCTCAAGCGGTCGTCGGCGCGGCGGCAGTCTCCGTCGACCAAGGGGTCCCGACGCGGACTCAAGACCACCAGCATCATCATGGCGGCGATCGGGGCCACGGCGGCGATCATCGCCATGCTGCGGCGAAGCCGACACTGAGACGACGCGCCGCGGACACGGCGCGCCGTCTCAGCGAGCGGAGGCGGCACACTGCGTCAGCGGAGCGCCGTCATGGTGTTCGCGAGAAGCTCGAGGTGCTCGTCGACGTTCCGGAGCCCGGCGTCCATCGTCGAGATGGCGAGATGGGTGGCTCCCACGTCCCGCCACCTGTCAACTAGTTCCTTCACCTCGTCGAGAGTGTCACGTCGCACCGTGATCCGGCCCTCCATGCCCAGGGACGCCGGATCACGCCCGACCGAGCGAGCTCCCTCGTGAACGTGCGCGATCGCCGCGTCGAGCTCCGGCCCGGGCTGGAACTGCGGCAGCCAGCCGTCGGCCAGTCGGCCGGCACGACGAAGGGCACGTGGCGCGCTGTTGGCGCCGAACCAGATCGGAATCGGGCGCTGCACGGGTAGCGGCGCGATCCCAGCGCCGGTGACCTGGTGGTACTCCCCGCGGTAGGTGAGGGACGGCGTGGTCCACAGCTGGCGCATCAGGTCGACCTGCTCCTCGACGCGGCGCCCGCGGTTCGTGAAGTCAGTGCCGAGGGCTTCGTACTCCACGTGGTTCCAGCCGACTCCCACACCGAGCCGGAACCGGCCGTCGGTGAGGATGTCGATCTCGGCGGCCTGCTTGGCCACGAGCGCGGTCTGACGTTGGGGCAGCACGATGACGCCCGTCATCAGCTCGAGCGTGCAGATGCCTGCCAGGAAGCCGAACAGCGTGAACGGCTCGTGGAAGGTGTCAGTGTGCTTGTACGGCTTGGACCAACCCGGGTGGGCCGCCGGATCGGCTCCGAGCACGTGGTCGTACGCCATGATGTGGTGGTAGCCGAGCTCTTCGACCCCCACCGCATACGCGCGGATGGCTCCGCGGTCCGCGCCGATCTCGGTCTGTGGGAACACGACTCCGATGTGCATGGGGCCTTCCTAGCAAGCGTGGCTCGTCACCCCAGTGACGTGTGACTGAGGCGTGTCGTGAAACGCGGTAGCGACGGAGTGAATTCCCACCAGGTCGTCTGGAAATGGCGTCCGAGTGGTGTACGCGGATGGTCCGTGACGTCGCCTCATGACGTCGCCGCTCCCACTCGTACGGCAGCTCCGACGCGAGCGCGGGGGATGCGAACGCGTGGCGCTGACGAGCGTCTGAAAGGCTGAGCCGTGGGCGCGGCGCCGTGGCGCGAGAGCCCGCCACGCCGACGCTGCGCCCCTAGGTTCGCGCATGGGGAAGGTTCCGCTCGTGGGAGAGGTGCGCTCGATGGACAGCGCTGCGATGGTCGAGGCGTCAGAGATGAGTGCGGCGTCAACGGACGGAGCGTCGGCGAGACGGGACAGGGCGCTCGTCATCGCTCACCGCGGGGCGTCAGGGCTGGCGCCGGAGAACACTCTCGTCGCCATTGAGGAGGCCGCTCGCCAAGGTGCCGACTTCGTCGAAGTCGACGTCGTGCTCACCAGCGACGGTGTGCCCGTGCTCTTCCACGACCGGACGCTGAGGCGCACGACGAATGTCGCGGAGCTGTATCCGGAGCGGGCGGACGCTCCGGTCTCGGCGTTCACGCTCGCCGAGCTGCGCAAGCTCGACGCCGGGTCGTGGTTCGACGACGCGTACGCCGGCGTCCAGATCGCCACGCTGGACGAGGCCTTGGAGGTGCTCCGGGAGCACGGGCTCGGGCTGTGGGCGGAGCTGAAGAGCCCGGTGCCCAACCCCGACCTGGTGCGGGCCACGGTAGACGTGCTGCGGCGGACGCCGGGCGACTGGCTCGACGACCGGACGCGGCTGACCGTGACGTCGTTCAACCTCGACGTCCTGGCCCGCTTCGTCGAGGAGGTCGGGCCGGACGTCACCGTCGGCGCGATCGCCGAGCGGGTGCCCGACGACGCAACGCTTCGCGAGCTCGCCCGATGGGTCGACTTCTTCGTTCCGAACCAGCGGAAGCTGCGCGCTGGCGACATCGTGCGGATGCGGGCGGCGGGTCTGCGCACGGCGTTCTGGACCCCGAACGACCCCGTGTCGGCGGTGGCTCTCCTCGTCCAGGGGGCCGATGGCTTGATCCAGAACTACCCGGCTGTGATGACGGCGCTCGTTGCCGGGCGGCCGCCCTTCCCCGAGCCGACCGTGGTCATCGAGCGAGTGGCCGTCTCGGGGACGGACACGCCCGGTGGTCCGGATGGACGTGACGGCGATCAAGCGACTGCCCACGCCCCGGAGCCAGCGACCGCCGCCCACGTCGTCCTGCGTAACGTCGCCGACCGGCCGGTCGACGTGACCGGGTGGTTCCTCCGCGACGATCCCGGCTATCGCGTCCACATCGGCGCCGATCAGCCGATCCCGGCCGGCGGGACACTTTCGGTGTACGTGGGTCCGGACGCGTCGGTAGCGGGCAGCGGGGGCGCCGGAGTGTTCAATCGCGCTCGCTCCAGCGTGGCGCTCCACCGGGCGGACGGCAGCCTCGCCGATGTGGTGAGCGGCGAGCCGAGGCCCTAGAATACGTCGGCGTTGCCGGGGAAACTCCCGAACGCGGGATGTGCGATCGCCCCGCCGCCCTCGCGATCGAGCCCGGGCCTTGGGTCTCGGGGCTTGGGCCAAGGGGAGGGTGGGAGTCGGTTGCCGATCCCGTCGGAGGTTCTTGTATCCTCGGTTTTCGCCCGCCCCAATAGCTCAGTCGGTAGAGCGTCTCCATGGTAAGGAGAAGGTCTACGGTTCGAATCCGTATTGGGGCTCTGTGGCCGGACCCGCCCGATGGGGTGGTTCCCGGTCCGGCGGCGGTGTAGCTCAGTCGGTAGAGCAAGCGGCTCATAATCGCTGTGTCGCCGGTTCGAGTCCGGCCACCGCTACCAAGGCGGCCGGGCCCGATGGTGAGCCCATCGGGTCGGGTCCGAGATTCGACCAACCGGACAAGAGGCATCCCGTGGCTAGCAAGAGCTCCGACGTCCGCCCGAAGATCACGCTGGCGTGCACCGAGTGCCGGGAGCGTAACTACATCACGCGCAAGAACCGCCGGAACGACCCCGACCGGCTCGAGATCCGGAAGTTCTGCCCGCGCTGCGGCACGCACCGCGTCCACCGGGAAACCCGCTAGTCGCGGGTCGTCACCGCCGCGTGGCGGATTGTCCACCAACCTGACGCGCGCTTCGTGGGCCGGCTCCCACTCGAGGGAGTCGGCCTCGTCGTGTTGGGCATCGCCGAGGAACCGCTCGGGAGTCGGATCGGCGGTCTGCTCTGGCGCGCCGGAACGCCGGGTTCGTCCGATCACCCGCGCGGCTCGGTCCCGCCACGAGCCTCTCGACAGACGGCGCGGGTCGACGCAAGTCCGGCGTCCCGCTTCGGTACCGTCGCATCATGCCTGTTGACGCCGCTCTCGTGGGTCGCACCTACTCCACGTCCGTGCCGTACGAGGTGGGTCGAGAGAAGATCCGGGAGTTCGCGGACGCCGTGGGCGACCCCAACCCCGCGTACCGCGACCCGGACGCCGCCCGGGCGCTCGGCCATCCGGACGTGGTGGCTCCGCCGACGTTCCCGATCGTCGTGGCGTTCAGCCTGCTCAACCAGCTCTTCACCGACCCGTCCACCGGGCTGGCGCTCCACCGCGTGGCGCACGCCGACCAGCGGTTCGCCTACACCCGGCCGATCCACAGCGGCGATCGGCTCGTGGGCACCTTGACGATCGAGCGGGTGCGGCAGGTCGCCGGCGCCGACCTGATCTCGACCCGGACTGAGATCACCGGGGTCGACGGAGATCCGGTCTGCACGGCGTTCGCCAGCATCGTCCACCGGGAGGAGACCAGATGAGCGTCCCGACGGCCGGAACCGTGGAGCTGGGTACCGAGCTGCCGCCGCTCACAGCGCGGATTCGGCGGTCGGACCTGGTTCGGTACGCCGGTGCCTCCGGCGACTTCAACCCCATCCACTGGAATCCTCGGGTCGCCCGAGAGGTGGGCCTTCCCGATGTGATCGCTCACGGGATGTACACCATGGCGTTGGGGGCCAGGATGCTCACCGACTGGTTGGTCGACCCGACCCGGTTGGTGGAGTACTCCGTCCGTTTCGTGCGGCCCGTCGTGGTCCCCGACACCGACGAGGGCGTCGAGGTGAGGTTCGGCGGGAAGGTGGTCGACAAGCGGGACGACGGCCTCTACCGCGTGGACGTCACGGCGGAGTGCGGCGGCGAGAAGGTGTTCGGTGCCGCACGTGCCTTCGTCCGGCTCGACTGACCAGGCTCGACTGACCAGGATGGCCCGCACCGTTGGTTGGGTCGCCACCCGACCGGGGATGAGGCTGGACACGACCGGGAGAGTGACCACGGCATCGTGAACGAGCTCTTCGACGTTCCGCTCGCCGAGCTGACCACGCTCCGTCTCGGCGGTCCGGCCAAGCGGATCGTGGAGGTCCACGACACCGCCGAGCTGGTGGAGGTGCTGCGCGCCTGCGACGCCGATGGGGAGCCGGTGCTCCTGCTGGGGGGTGGGAGCAACGTCGTCGTGGCCGACGAGGGCTTCCCGGGCACGGTCGTCCTGGTGCGCACCAAGGGCGTGCGCGTGGAGTCGGCGAGCGCGTGCGGCGGAGCGGTGGTCCGGATCGCCGCAGGCGAGGAGTGGGACCCGTTCGTGGCCCGTGCGGTCGAGGAAGGCTGGGTGGGGATCGAGGCGCTCTCGGGCATCCCGGGCCTGGTGGGTGCCGCGCCCATCCAGAACGTTGGCGCGTACGGCCAGGAGGTCGCCGACACGCTGGCCCAGGTCCGGGTGTGGGACCGCGTGGACGGCGTGACCCGCACCTTTCCGCTGGCCGAGTGTGGCTTCGGATACCGCACGAGCAGGTTCAAGCGGGAGCCCAGCCGGTACGCCGTGCTCGAGGTCGTTCTCCAGCTCGGGCTCGGCGACACCAGCGCGCCGGTCCGCTACGCCGAGCTCGCCCGAACGCTCGGGGTCGACCTCGGCCGGCGGGCGCCCCTCGCCGAGGTCCGCTCCGCGGTTCTGGAGCTGCGGCGCCGTAAGGGGATGGTCCTCGATCCGGACGACCACGACACGTGGAGCGTGGGCTCGTTCTTCACCAACCCCGTCGTCCCCGCGAGTGTCGCCGCCGCGCTGCCCGAGGACGCGCCCCGCTGGCCAGCCGACGACGGGCTGGTGAAAGTCAGTGCCGCCTGGCTGATCGAGCGCGCCGGCTTCGGCCGAGGCTACGGCGACGGCTCGGTGCGCCTGTCGTCCAAGCACACGCTCGCTCTGACCAACCGGGGCGGTGCCACGACGGCCGACCTGTTGGCGCTGGCACGGGAGGTCCGAGCTGGGGTGCGAGCGGCGTTCGGGATCGACCTCGTCAACGAGCCCGTCCTGGTCGGCTGTGTGTTGGAGTGAGACGCCACCACCGTCGAGGAGGCCCTGTCGAGGAGACCCCCGTCGACGAGACACGTGCGTGGTCAGCTCGCGAGGGAGCCGGCGGTCGGCCGCTCGGTGTCGGCGCCCGCGAGCCACGCGTCGATGTCCGCCAGGATTTTGGCCTGCACGTCGCTCGGCGCGCAGGAGGCGCGGACGGACATCCGAGCGAGCTCGGCGAGCTCGACGTCGCTGAAGCCCAGCTCACGGGCGATTTGGTACTGGCCGGTCAGGCGCACGCCGAACAGCAGCGGGTCGTCCGCACCGAGCGCGATCTGCACACCCGCGGCGAACAGCGCTCGCAGTGGAACGGCGGAGGCGTCCGGGTAGACGCCGAGAGCGACGTTGGACGCCGGGCACACCTCCAAGGGAACGCCGCGAGCCGCGATCCGGTCGAGGAGCGCAGGATCTTCCACGGCTCGAACGCCGTGGCCGATTCGGGTCGCGCCCAGGGCGTCGAGACATCCACGGACGCTGTCGGGTCCACACAGCTCGCCACCGTGCGGCACGCTCGCCAAGCCCGCCCGTGTGGCGATGGCGAACGCCCGGGCGAACTCCTCGGCGCGCCCGCGACGCTCGTCGTTGGAGAGTCCGAACCCGACGACCCCTCGTCCGGCGTACTGCGCGGCGAGTCGGGCGAGCGTCCGGGCGTCGAGCGGGTGCCGGGTCCGGTTGGCGGCGATCACCACCGCGATACCGACGCCGGTGCGCCGGGCGGCCTCCTGGACGGCGTCGAGGACGAGCTCGGTGAACGGGGTGATCCCACCGAACCTCCCGGCGTAGCCGGAGGGGTCGACCTGGATCTCCAGCCAGCGTGACCCTTCGGCCGCCTCGTCCTCCGCCGTCTCCCGGATGAGCCGGCGGACGTCCTGCTCGTCCCGCAGTACCGAGCGAGCGATGTCGTACAGCCGCTGGAAGCGGAACCACCCCTTCTCGTCGGTGGCCGTCAAGTGCGGCGGCCAGGAGTCCCGCAGCGCGTCCGGGAGTCGGACGCCGTGCCGGTCCGCGAGCTCCACCAGGGTCTCGTGGCGCATCGACCCGGTGAAGTGCAGGTGGAGGTGGGCTTTCGGCAGCGTCCGGAGCGAGCGTCGTCCCTCCTGGGGTGCAGCGGCGTCCGCCGGGGCCACGTGCGACCGCGGGGGAGTCGTCAGCGCCAACCTCCGTCAGCCAGCCTCCGTCAGGAGGACGCCTCGGCCAGCAGCTTCTGGACGCGGGTCACACCCTCCACGAGGTCCTCGTCGCTCAGCGCGTAGGAGAAGCGCAGGTACCCGGGGGTCCCGAACGCCTCGCCCGGAACCGCCGCCACCTCGACCTCGTCGAGGATGAGCTCGGCGAGCTCCGCCGACGTCGTCGGGCGCCGGCCACGGATCACCCGGCCGAGCGCGCCCTTGACGGAGGGGAAGGCGTAGAACGCGCCCTTCGGCGTCGGGCACGTGAAGCCCGGCACCTCCGACAGCAGCTCGACGATGGTGCGCCTGCGGCGATCGAACGCCTGCCGCATCTGCTCGACCGCGGACAGGTCACCCGAGACCGCCGCGAGGGCGGCGCGCTGGGCGATGTTGCAGACGTTGCCCGTGAGGTGGGAGTGGAAGTTCGTGGCCGCCTTGACCACGTCCGGCGGGCCGATGAGCCAGCCGACTCGCCAGCCGGTCATGGCGTAGGTCTTGGCCACGCCGTTGAGAACCAGGCACCGGTCGGCGAGCTCGGGCACCTCGACCGGGATCGACGCGCTCCGCACGCCGTCGTACGTGAGGTGCTCGTAGATCTCGTCGGTGACCACCCACAGGCCGTTCTCGTACGCCCACCGGCCGATCTCGCGGATCTGCTCGGGCGAGTAGACCGCGCCGGTCGGGTTGGACGGCGAGCACATGAGCAGCACCTTCGTGCGCGGGGTCCGGGCCGCGTCGAGCTGCTCGATCGTCGCGAGGTAGCCCTGCGACTCGTCGGTCACGACCGGCACCGGCACGCCGCCGGCGAGGGTGATCGCCTCCGGGTAGGTCGTCCAGTACGGCGCGGGCAACAGCACCTCGTCGCCGGGGTCCAGGAGCACGGCGAACGCCTCGAAGACCGCCTGCTTCCCGCCGTTCGTGACGAGCACCTGGCTGGCCTCGACCTGGTAGCCGGAGTCGCGTGCCGTCTTCGCGGCGATCGCGGACCGCAGCTCCGGGAGGCCCGCCGCCGGCGTGTAGCGGTGGTTGCGGGTGTCGCGAGCGGCATCCAACGCGGCCTGGACGATGTAGTCGGGCGTGGGGAAGTCCGGCTCGCCCGCGCCGAAGCCGATGACCGGCCGCCCCGCGGCCTTGAGCGCCTTCGCCTTGCTGTCGACCGCGAGCGTCGCGGACTCCGCGATACCGGCGATGCGGGCGGAGATCCGACGCCCAGAGGTGGAGGCGACCGCGGGTGTGCTGGTGCCCGGTGTGTGCGGGCCGTTCTCGGAGCTGGTCATAGGGTTATGGTGGCACTTGTCGCGACCGGGCGTCCGGCCACCCCCGCCGTGATCGCGTGCGTGTTGCCAGGTCGATTTTGGGCCGTCCTGGCCGATGCGACACGGTGCGGGATGGGGCGGTTCGACCAGTCGGCGGTGGACCCCGTACACTCAGGCATCTGGCGGTCTATGAGGGACCCGTTCGACGTGTGCCCGCGACGTCGCGACGGCACCGGAGCTGGCGCATAGGCCCCGGAGGGCAGTGGCTCAATTGGTAGAGCACCGGTCTCCAAAACCGGCGGTTGGGGGTTCGAGTCCCTCCTGCCCTGCTGACTCGGCCAGAACGGTCGCAGTCGTGCGTGCCGGCCTGCGCTAGGCACGCGGAGGCACCGCGGGGAGGGCTCGTACGCCCCTCCCTCCGTGCGGACCAGACAAGCCCGGCGGAGTGACCGGCCGGGACCCACGACCGGTGAGGACGGACAGTGACGGAGACGCGCGGGTCGACCGCGACCCCGGAGCGTGCTCGCCCGACGAAGAAGAAGAGAGGTGGCGGACCGTTCGCCAGCCTCTCCACCTTCTATCGTCAGGTCGTCGCTGAGCTGCGCAAGGTCATCTGGCCGACGCGCGAGCAGCTGGTCACCTACTGGGTGGTCGTCCTCGTCTTCGTCCTGGCCGTGATCGCGTATGTGTCGCTCCTCGACCTGGGTATCGGCTGGCTTATGTTCGAGATCTTCGGCTGACCAGGTGGCGCGACGCCTCCAGGCGATCGTCGCCGGACGGTGACCCACGCAAAGCCGCAAGAGAAGAAGACGGAGTGCCACAAGTGTCCGACCTCGACGACGAGACCCGCGACCCGAAGGGTCCGGAGTCGGAGCAGGCGGCCGCCGAGTCCGCTGGCGGGCCTGCCGACGAGGCCTCCGCTGACGCTGTCCAGGTCGAGGAGGCCGCGCAGGAAGCCGCCGCCTCAGACCAGGCCGCCTCCGACAGCACGTCCGACGACCCGGAGTCCAGCCCGGACGACTCCGAGGGCGAGGAGGAGAAGGAGGACGACGCGCTGGCGGAGTTCCGCGCGGCGCTGCGGTCCAAACCGGGCGAGTGGTACGTCATCCACACGTACTCCGGGATGGAGAACCGGGTCAAGAGCAACCTCGAGAACCGCATCCAGTCCCTCAACATGGAGGACTACATCTACGAGGTGGTGGTTCCGCAGGAGGAGGTTGCCGAGATCAAGAACGGTCAGCGCCGCATGGTCCGGCGCACGACCCTGCCCGGTTACGTCCTCGTCCGGATGGAGCTGACCGACGAGTCGTGGGCAGCCGTGCGCCACACCCCGTCGGTGACCGGCTTCGTCGGCCATGCCCACCAGCCGGTGCCGCTCAGCCTCGAAGAGGTCGAGCAGATGCTGGCGCCCACGATCGTCCAGGCCAAGGAGCCTGAGAAGAAGAAGGCGCCGGAGGTCGTGGACTTCCAGGTGGGTGACTCCGTGATGGTGGTCGACGGGCCTTTCGCGACGCTGCACGCCACGATCACCGAGATCAACCCCGACGCGCGCCGGGTCAGGGCCCTGGTGGAGATCTTCGGCCGGGAGACCCCGGTGGAGCTGTCGTTCAACCAGATCCAGAAGGTCTGACCCGCCCACCCACCGCATCGACCAGTCAAGAGGACCCGAACGAACCATGCCTCCAAAGAAGAAGATCGCCTCCGTGGTCAAGCTCCAGCTGCAGGCCGGTCAGGCCACGCCGGCTCCCCCGGTCGGTACCGTCCTCGGCCCGACCGGGATCAACATCATGGAGTTCACGAAGGCGTACAACGCCGCGACCGAGCAGATGCGCGGCAATGTCGTGCCGGTCGAGATCACCATCTACGAGGACCGGTCGTTCACCTTCGTCACGAAGACCCCGCCGGCGGTCGAGCTGATCAAGAAGGCCGTCGGTCTCGACAAGGGCTCGTCGAGGCCCCACAGCGAGAAGGTCGGCACGATCACCCGGGACCAGATCCGTGAGATCGCGCAAACCAAGCTGCCGGACCTCAACGCCAACGACATCGACGCGGCGATGAAGATCGTCGAGGGCACCGCGCGCTCGATGGGCGTGACGGTCAGCGACTGATCGAGCCGGCGAACCCCGACCGTGGGAGGGCCCGCGCTGGCCCGCACCACAACTCCCGACCACTGAGCAGGAGAGTTTCGATGAAGCGCAGCAAGACCTACCGAGCCGTCGCCGAGAAGATCGACCGCACCAGGCTCTACGACCCGCTCGACGCGATCAAGCTCGCCAAGGAGGGTGCCGCGAAGCGGAAGTTCGACGAGACGGTCGGCGTCTCGATGCGGCTCGGCGTCGACCCCCGCAAGGCCGACCAGATGGTGCGCGGCACCGTCAACCTTCCGCACGGCACCGGTAAGACCGCTCGGGTCCTGGTCTTCGCCGCTGGCCAGAAGGCGGAGGAGGCGCGCGCGGCGGGGGCCGACTACGTCGGCTCCGACGACCTCATCGAGCGCATCCAGGGCGGCTGGCTCGACTTCGACGCCGTCGTCGCCACCCCCGACCAGATGGGCAAGGTCGGGCGGCTCGGCCGTGTGCTCGGTCCACGCGGTCTCATGCCGAACCCCCGGACCGGCACCGTCACCATGGACGTCGCCAAGGCGGTCTCCGACATCAAGGGCGGAAAGATCGAGTTCCGCGTCGACCGCCACGCCAACCTCCACTTCATCATCGGCAAGGCGTCCTTCTCTGAGCAGCAGCTGCTCGAGAACTACAGCGCGGCGCTCGACGAGGTGATCCGGCTCAAGCCGTCGGCCGCCAAGGGCCGGTACATCCGCAAGGTCGTGCTGTCGACGACCATGGGTCCAGGGATTCCCGTGGATCCGTCGAAGACGGGCGCCGAGGCCGTCCCGGCCTGACCGGCGACGCCTCCCGGCTGCACATCCGTTCTCGACTCGAGGCCCTCCCCGCGCCCCGCGGGGAGGGCCTTCGCTTTCACCCGGGGAGCGCCCTCCGCGTGGTGTCCGATCCCGGACCACATCTGCGTGGAGTCGGGTGAGCCGCGCACCACTGACCGTCACAATCAGGGATCCTTGCCACGCACCGTCTCCTGAGGCCGCCCCTCCGTCGCCGGGCGTTCGTCCGCGAGACGGAGGCGGCGGAGGAGCGCTGGGAGGCGGCACGTGCCAGGGAGGTCCGGGTGACGGAGGAGTACGACGTCCTGGTGGTCGGTGGCGGTCCCGCCGGGTGCCCGGCCGCGGTCCAGGCCGCACTCCTAGGCAGCCGCACCCTGCTCGTCGAGAAGAACGGCGCGCTGGGTGGGACGACCACGGTCGCCGGCGTGGCCCTCCCGGGACTGTTCCACGCGTGGGGCCGGCAGATCATCGCCGGCATCGGTTGGGAGATGGTGCGGCGGGCCGTGGAGGTCGCCGGGGATCACCTGCCGGACTTCAGCCGATGGGACCTGCCGCACTGGAAGCTCCAGATCCCCGTCGTCCCCGCGATCTACGCGGCCGTCATCGACGAGACGGTGACGAACGCCGGCGTCGACCTGCTGCTGCACACGATGGTGGGTGCGGTCGCGTGGCGAGACGACGGCTGGGATGTCACCTTGTGCACCAAGCAGGGCTTGGTCCCGGTCCGCGCACGTCGGATCCTCGACTGCACGGGTGACGCGGATGTGGTGGCGCTCGCCGGACTCACACGACGCAGCAACCCGCACCGCCAGCCCGGCACGCTCATGATCCGTCTCGGCGGCTACGACCTCGACGCGCTCGACCTGGACGCGCTGGAGCGCGCGTACGCCGAGGCTCTGGCCGACGGGCGGCTCCAGCCCGGTGACGTCTCCTCCGGCTCGATCGCCACGTTCCTGCGCAACCGCGGGGAGAACGCCATCCACGTCCCCGGGGCGGGCGCCGAGACCAGCGCGGCGAAGACGGCGGCGGAGCTCGCCGGCCGACGGGCCATGATGCGCCTCTACACCTTCCTCAAGGGGCAGCCGGGTCTTGCGGGCCTGCGCATCGAGTCGTGGGCGATCGAGACCGGGATCCGCGAGACGTACACGATCGACGGCTTGGTGTCCATCACCGAGGAGGACTACGTCTCCGGCCGGATGTGGCCGGACGCCGTCTCGTACAGCTTCTACCCGGTCGACGTCCATCGTCCGGACGGCCACGGCATCGACATCCGGCCGCTCCGGTACGGCACGTTCCCGACGATCCCGCGGGCGGCGATGATCCCGCGTGAGAACGGGTACCTCGCCGTCGCCGGCCGCTGCGTCAGCGGGGACCAGGCCGCCAACTCCGCGTACCGCGTGCAGGCCTCCTGCATGGGCATGGGTCAGGCGGCCGGCGCGATGGCCGCTCTCGCCGCGCGCGCCGGGTGCCGCATGCAGGACGTGCCGGTCGACGACATCCGAGCCGCCATCCGCCGCTACGGCGCGATCGTGCCTGGCGACCCGGATGCGCCACGGACTCAACCCGACCTCGACCACGCGGTGTCGGACGCGTGAGCACGCAAGGGGGACTCTCATGACCACGACCACCGCATCTCTGGCCACCGGCCGTCGGGTACGACGGAGGACCGTCCTCGCGGGGAGCCTGGCCCTGACGCTCGCCGGCTGCGGTTTCGTCAACACCGACGGAGGTGATGCGAGCGGGGGCGACGGCGACACGACCACGCTCACGGCGTACGTGAACACCGAGCTGAACACCGGGCTGACCCCGCTCATCGAAAAGTACGAGCGGGCCACCGGTGTGACCATCGACGTGTCGTCCGCTGAGACGAACGACCTCAATCAGCAGCTGCGGGTGCAGCTCACCAGCGGCACCGCCGCCGACCTCATCCGCGTCTCACCCGGCTACAGCAGCCCGGTCGCGGTGGGGGTGCTGGCCTCCGACGGGGATCTGGCCGACCTGTCCGACGAGCCGTGGACGGAGCGTCTGTCGGACGACACGCGTCCGTTGGCTGGCGTCGACGGGAAGACGATGGCGTTCCCGGTGAGCCGCAACGCGATCGTCATGGCCTACAACAAGGAGGTGTTCGCCGACGCGCAGGTCGAGCCACCGACGACGTGGAGCGAGCTGCTCCAGGTCTGCGAGAGGCTGCGCGGCGCGGGCGTCACACCGATCGCGGCGCCGTTCCAGGACGGCATCTACTTGCAGTTCTGGATGTACGCGCTGGGCGCCACCCTGGTCTACGCCGAGGAGCCCGACCTGGATGACCGGATGCGCGCCGGTGAGGTCGACTTCGTCGACCATCCCGGCTGGAACGAGGTCTTCGCCAAGTGGCTCGAGCTGCGGGACGCGGGGTTCTTCAGCGAGGGCGCGCTGGGCATCCCGTTCGACCAGGGGATGCAGTCGGTCGCCAAGGGCGAGGCGGCGATGCTGCTCCTCGTCTCCGCCGGGCTCCCGCAGCTGTTCAGCTACGCGGAGCAAGGCGCCGAGGCCTTCGGCGTCTTCGCGCTGCCGGCGACCGACGACCCTGGGGACACGCACGTGCCGCTCGCGCCGGACTTCCTCGCCGTCAACGCGGCCTCGGACAACGTCGAGGCCGCCAAGGACTTCATCGCGTTCCTTGCCAGGCCCGAGAATGTCGCGGCGTACGCGAACGCCATGGGCGTGCTTCCCGGACTCGACGTCGACGTGGAGCTGGAGAGCGCGGTCTTGGACCCGATCCTGCCGCTGATCGAGCAAGGTCGTACCACGCCCTACGCCAACTACCTGTGGCCGAACGGCGATACCCAGCAGCGGCTGCTGCAGTCGGGTCAACTCCTGTTTGACAACAAGATCACGACCGAGCAGTTGCTCACCGAGATGGACCAGGAGTACGACAAGGGGACTCCGTGACCGTACGGCTCGACCGTCCCGCCGAGCGCGTCGAGGCGCAGGAGCTCGGTCGCACCTTGGCAGATCGTCGCGGTGGCACGTGGTACCTGTTCGTCGTGCCGGCCCTGGCGTTCTACGCGCTCGTGGTGCTGTATCCGACCGTGGCGGGCGCGTGGTACGCGTTCACCGACTGGACGGGCCGCAACGTTGCGCCGAACTTCGTCGGGCTGGCGAACTTCGCCGAGCTCTTCTCGAGCCCGCCGGCGCGGACCGCGCTGTGGAACACCCTCGTCATCGCTGCGGCCACCACGGTCATCCAGACCGTGGTGGGTCTCGCGCTGGCGTTGGCTCTGCACTCGGCCTTGGTGACGAGGAACCTCTTGCGCACGGTGTTCTTCGCGCCGGCGCTGCTTCCGCCGGTGGTCATCGGTTTCCTGTGGCGGTACACGCTCACCCCGGCTGGGCCGCTCAACGACGCGTTGCGGGAGCTGGGTCTGGGCGGTCTCGCCCAGAACTGGCTCGGTGACGGCGACATCGCGCTGGCCAGCGTGATCGGGGTGATCATCTGGCAGCACGCCGGCCTCACGATGGTCATCTACCTGGCGGGCCTGGAGGGTGTCCCGGCCGAGGTGCTCGAGGCCGCCGCCATCGATGGCGCGTCATGGTGGCAGCGGCTGCGGTACGTGACGATTCCGCTGTTGATCCCGGCGACCACGGTCGCGATGTCCCTCACCCTCATCAGCGGGCTCAAGCTGTTCGACCAGGTCTTCGTCATGACCGGCGGCGGCCCGGGCTACGCGACGGAGACCCTTTCGGTGATCATGTACAAGGAGGCGTTCGTGTCGGGACGGTACGGTTACGCCGCGGCGATCGCCCTCGTCCTCACCATGATCGTGTTCGCGTTCGCGTTCCTCCAGCTGCGCGCACTGCGACGGTTCGAGGTGGAGGCGTGAGCGTCCGGGTTCGTCGCGGTCGCCGCCTCGGCGCCGAGCTCGGCATGCTCGCGGTCGCGGCGGTCTTCCTCTTCCCCTTCTACGTCTTCCTGACCATCTCGCTGAAGACGCCGCCGGAGTTCGCGGCCGATCCGCTCGGCCTGCCGCCCCGGCTCCATCTGGAGAACTACGCGACCGCCTGGGAACGCGGCGACCTCGGGCACGCCCTGGTCAACAGCATCACCGTGACCGGACTCTCCGTGGCGTTGCTGGTGGCCTGTGGGTCGTTGGCCGGCTACGCGCTGGCGCGACGAGCGACCCGCCTGAGCTACGGGCTGTACCTGCTCTTCCTCCTCGGCTTGATGATCCCGCTGCAGCTCGGCATGGTGCCGCTCTACCAGTTCATGCGGGACGTCAACCTGTTGCGGACCTACACCTCGCTCATCCTCTTCGAGGTCGGCCACCAGCTTCCGCTCGTCATCTTCCTCTACGCCGGGTTCACCCGCGCCCTGCCGCGGCAGTACGAGGAGGCCGCGGCCATCGACGGCGCGACGACGTTCACGGCGTTCCGCCGGATCGTCTTCCCGCTGCTGCGTCCGGTCACCGGGACGGTCGTCATCCTCGCCGGCATCAACATCTGGAATGACTTCCTGACCCCGTTGCTCTACGTGGGTGGCAGTCCGCAGCAGACGCTGCCGGTGGCGATCTTCGCCTTCGAGGGGGAGTTCACCACGCAGTGGGGCGTCATCTTCGCCGGGATGGTGCTGGCGATCGTGCCGGTCCTCCTCGTCTACTTCCTGCTCCAGAGGCACGTCATCAAGGGCTTCGCCAGCGGCCTCAAGGGCTGACGGGGAAACCTCGGCGAAAGCGAAACCTCGGCGAAAAGCCGCGCCCCGTACACTTCGGGAACCAGCTGACCTTCGATCCAGTCGACCTTCGATTGTCGGGAGTGGTCTTTCGGCGGCGACGTCCGCCGGCCGGGTGTCGTTGGCGGGAGTGGGGAGTGAGCAGGATTCGGCCGGTTGTACGCGCGGTCCTCGTCGGAGCCGTCGCGGTGGCGGCGCTGACGGCGTGCGACGGAGGCGCGGTGGAGCCGACGGCCCTGGAGGAGCCTCAGACCAGCCCGGTCGCCACGTCGACACCGACGCCCACGGAGGCGGCCACGCCGTCGGCCAGTCCCACGGGCGCGACGGTCATCACGTCGTCGCCTGGCGAGGAGGTCGACCCGGCGACGGCGGTGGAGGTCAAGGCGTTCATCTCCGACTATCTCAGGGCGCAGAACGAGGCGACCCGCACGGGCGACTTCTCCACCGTCGACACCATGGTCACCGACACCTGCCAGGTCTGCGCAGCGTCGAAGCAGTACATCACGCGGGCCTACCAGTCCGGTGGCAAGGTCGAGGGCGGCGTCTTCTCCAACCCAACGGTCACCGTGGGGACGCGGCGCGGCGACCGGATTCTCGTGACGGTGAAGGCGGTCGTCACCGCGTACACGACGACCGACGGCTCGGGCAAGGTGGTCGACCAGGGTCCCGCGGCTGAGGAGACGTACCAGTACGAGGTCAGTCAGGTCGACGGGCGCTGGCGCATCGTGGGAGGGAGCTTCGTCGGATGAGAGCACGCGCGACCTGGACCGTGGGAGGTGCGGCGCTGGCGAGCGTGCTGGCGGTCGTCCTGGGGGCGGCACCGGCCAGCGCGGGTCCCCAGAACGGCATCAGCTGGCAGTACAGCGAATCGGCGAACGGCTACTGGCGCCCTCCGCGTGGGGACACCCCGCCCCCCAGTGGGCCGGCGCGCGTGTGGGTCCAGTGGAGCAGCGGCCTCTCGCTGTTCTGTCCTGACGACGACCCGGCCTTCAACTGCGTTGACGGGGTCTCCGCCATCGTCTGCGCAGCCGTCGAGGGACCGCGTGGCCTGCCGCGCTTCGCGTGGATCCGGTGGGAGCGGGACATCGTCAACGGAGAGCCGGAACCGTGGGTCGGCGCCGATGCCGGCTGCGACGAGCCGGGCGAGGACGACTTCATCCCCATGGAGGAGATCTCCTGGGAGGTGAACTACCGGGTCTTCCAGCACCTGCCCCAGCCCACGGTCAAGATCGCTCCCAACGCGCGGACCCTCGTCAACTTGCCGACGATCGTCTAGACGGACTACCCCCGCGGCATCGACCCCGACATCGTTGTGTCGAACGACCCGCCCACGATCGAGATCGACATCCACATCGACCGGCCGAACGGCGGCCTGGACGGACGGATCCGCGCGAGCGCCGAGCTCACCTGGCAGTTCGAGGGCGGCAAGACTGCGCAGGGCAGGGGACGGCCGTACGTCAGGGGAGTCCTCCCCGAGGATCGCCCCGGCTACTACGTGACGAACGTCTTCCATACACCCGGTGAGAAGACGGTTACGCTCAATACGCGGTGGACCGGAACGGTGACGGTCGACCTCCTCGGCACGGAGGAGATCGTGCCGGTCACCCTGCCGCCTGTCTCCACCAGCGTCCAGGTGGCCGAGGCCGAGCCCGTGATCGGGCGGACGCGCTGAACCGCCCGGCGCCACCGGCGGGAGCTCGCGCATCCGCGCGGACTCCCGGGTTGGTCCGCGGCCACGCGGTCCCGTATCCTGGCCGTTGCCGAAGACCGCTGGTCGCCGCCTCCGGGCGGCCGAAGGTCCCGCGTCAGCGGGCGGCCCGCGCAGGCGTGACGTGGTTGCTGGGAGCGAGCGTGATCCGCTCGCTTTGACGCTGGCCTCGTGCGTCTGCACGGGGCCATTTCGCGTGATGTGGGCCCTTCCAGTGGTTGGCGGCCATCCGAAACGGAAGGAGACCCATGGCGAGGCCGGACAAGGCAGCTGCGGTCGCCGAGCTCACGGAGCAGTTCCGTGGGTCCACGGGCGCGGTGCTGACCGAGTACCGCGGACTCAGCGTCAAGCAGCTGCAGGAGCTGCGGCGCACGCTCGGTGACAACGCCACCTATGCCGTGGTGAAGAACACGCTGACCAGGATCGCCGCGAAGGAGGCGGGCCTCGAGCAGCTCAACGAACTGCTCGTGGGTCCCTCGGCCATCGCGTTCATCAAGGGCGACCCGGTGGTGGTCGCCAAGGGTCTGCGTGACTTCGCGAAGGCCAACCCGAATCTCGTCGTCAAGGGCGGTGTCCTGGAAGGGAAGCCGCTCGCCCCGGACGAGATCAACAAGCTCGCCGACCTCGAGTCCCGCGAGGTCCTGCTCGCCAAGCTCGCGGGCGCCATGCAGGCATCGCTCGCGAACGCCGCGTCCCTGTTCCAGGCCCCGCTGTCGCAGGCCGCCCGTCTCGTCGAGGCGCTGCGGGCGAAGGTCGAGGCGGAGGGCCCGGCGGGCGAGTCGGCCGAGGACGCCACGGCGTCGCAGGACGGCGACCAACCCAGCGAGTCCTGACCCACCCAGGACACCTGTCAGCACCACACACGGAAGGTAAGCCCCAATGGCGAAGCTCAGCACCGAAGAGCTGCTCGAGACGTTCAAGGAGATGACGCTTCTCGAGCTCAGCGAGTTCGTGAAGCAGTTCGAGGAGACCTTCGGCGTCACCGCGGCCGCTCCGGTCGCCGTGGCGGCGGCTCCGGCCGCCGGCGGTGCCGGCGCCGAGGCCCCGGCCGAGGAGGAGAAGGACGAGTTCGACGTCATCCTCGAGGCCGCCGGCGACAAGAAGATCCAGGTCATCAAGGAGGTCCGCAGCCTCACCAGCCTCGGCCTGAAGGAGGCGAAGGACCTCGTCGAGGGCGCTCCGAAGCCGGTCCTGGAGAAGGTCAACAAGGAGACCGCCGAGAAGGCCAAGCAGGCCCTCGAGGCGGCCGGCGCCAAGGTCACCCTCAAGTAGGCGCGAACCTCGGCGTGTGGGCGGTCAGCTGCCGCCCGCCAAGCCGTCACGAGGGCGGCCACCCCAACCGCGGGGTGGCCGCCCTCTCGCGTTGTGACGGTCGATCCACAAGCGCGTAGACGAGGCGCGACCTGACGAGTGCCGGGCCGCACAACGTGGTGTCCTCCGTGACGGCAAATTGACGGACGGCGGATTGACGGACGGCGAGGGTGTCCCCTCCGCGCTCGTGCGGCGGAGCCACGCGTAACCGCTTGCTGCCCGACTCGTTGACGCAACGTCGAGCGAGGTGACCGCCGGGCGTCGGCGTCGCGACGGGCGTCGACGACGGGCGGCCGCGGCTGGGGGCGAAGACGCGTGGGAGTGGAGATCCGGGTGGAGGGACTCACCAAGTCCTTCCACGGGCAGGTGGTCTGGCGCGACGTCACACTCACCATTCCCGCCGGCGAGATCAGTGTCATGCTCGGCCCGTCGGGCACCGGCAAGTCCGTCTTCCTCAAGTGCCTGGTCGGACTCCTCAAACCCGACCGCGGTCACATCTACGTCGACGGTCACGACATCGCCACCTGCGGCGAACGAGAGCTCTACGCCGTTCGCAAGCGCTTCGGCGTGCTGTTCCAAGACGGTGCGTTGTTCGGCTCGATGAGCGTCTACGACAACGTCGCGTTCCCGCTCCGCGAGCACACCCGGCTCTCCGAACGTGAGATCCGCTCCATCGTCATGGAGAAGATCGAGCTGGTCGGGTTGCTGGGATCCGAGCGCAAGCTGCCGAGCGAGATCTCCGGCGGTATGCGCAAACGTGCCGGGCTGGCCCGGGCGCTCGTCCTCGATCCGGAGATCATGCTCTTCGACGAGCCTGACTCCGGTCTCGACCCCGTCCGGACCGCCTACCTCAACCAGCTGATCGTCGACCTCAACCAACAGACCGGCGCGACCTTCCTCATCGTCACGCACGACGTCAACACCGCCCGCACGGTCCCCGACAACATCGGCCTGCTCTACCACCAGCACCTGGCGATGTTCGGTCCGCGGGAGATGTGTCTGTGCTCCGAGGAGCCGGTCGTGCGGCAGTTCCTCAACGCGCAGCGGATCGGGCCGATCGGGATGGCCGAGGAGAAGGACGCCGACGAGCTGGCGGCCGAGGCCGCCTCGAGCGCGGAGCTGCCGCCGCTCCCACCGATCCCCTTGCAGCTCCAGCCCTCGAACGGGCTGCCACGTCCGAGCCAACGGCCGCCCGGCCAGTGGTGCGCGGAGCACGGCGTGACGCCGCCACCGGGTTCGTTCCAGTCCACGACGCCGACCTTCCCGCCCGTGACGGCGCACCAGACGGGTGGTGGGCCATCGTGAGCTGGACCCCCACCGCGCCGTTGCGCGCCGCCGGCAACCTCTTCAGCTTCGCCGTCGACGTCGCCCTCGCGTTGCCGCGCCGGCCGTTCCAATGGCGCGAGCTCATCCGCCAGGCGTGGTTCCTCGCCAGCGTCACGATCGTGCCGACCGCGCTCGTGGCCATCCCGTTCGGCGCCGTCATCGCCTTGCAGGTCGGCGGGCTGATCAAGCAGTTCGGTGCCCAGTCCTTCGCGGGCGCGGCCATGGTCTTGGCGGTCCTGCGGGAAGCGGCGCCGATCGCCACCGCACTCCTCATCGCAGGAGCCGGCGGGTCGGCGATCTGCGCCGACCTCGGGTCGCGGAAGATTCGCGACGAGGTCGACGCCATGCTGGTGCTCGGGATCGACCCGGTGCACCGGCTCGTGGTGCCGCGAGTCCTGGCGGCGATGGCGGTCGCCGTGCTCCTCAACGGGCTCGTCAGCGTGGTCGGCGTCCTGGGCGGCTACGTCTTCAACGTCGTCCTGCAGGACGGGACGCCAGGGGCCTACCTCGCGTCGTTCACCGCGCTCGCGCAGCTGCCTGACCTGTGGGCGGGGGAGATCAAGGCGCTCGTGTTCGGGCTCATCGCCGGGATCGTCGCGGCGTACAAGGGCCTCAACGCCGGCGGCGGACCGAAGGGCGTCGGCGACGCCGTCAACCAGTCGGTCGTCCTCACGTTCATGCTGCTGTTCCTCGCCAACTTCATCATGCAGGCGATCTACTTCCAGGTCGTCCCGCCGAAGGGGGCGTGAGCGATGGCCTCGACGTCCCTCAGCGGTGTGGAGGCGGCCCTGCGTCGCACCGTCGGCACGCCGATCCGCGTCCTCGACACACTCGGCGCGCAGCTCGCGTTCTACCTGCGTGCGCTCGCCTGGACACCGCGCACCCTGCGGCGGTACCGCCGCGAAGTGCTGCGCCTGCTGGCCGAGGTGAGCTTCGGGACGGGCGCGCTCGCGGTCGTCGGCGGCACAGTCGGCGTGATCGCGTTCCTCGCCTTCTTCACCGGAACCGAGGTAGGGCTCCAGGGCTACGCCGCGCTCCACCAGCTCGGCACCTCCGCCTACACCGGCTTCGTCTCGGCCTACTTCAACACCCGGGAGATCGCGCCGCTCGTCGCCGGCATCGCGCTCGCCGCCACCGTGGGGTGCGGGTTCACCGCGCAGCTCGGGGCCATGCGGATCAACGAGGAGGTCGACGCGCTCGAGGTGATGGCGGTTCCCTCGCTGCCGTTCCTCGTCACCACCCGCATCATCGCCGGTCTGGTCGCGATCATCCCGCTCTACGTCGTCGGACTGCTGTCGTCCTATGCCGCGACGCGACTGATCGTCGTCGGCTACCACGGCCAGAGCGCCGGGACGTACGACCACTACTTCCGGCTCTTCCTCCCGCCGTACGACGTGCTGTGGTCGTTCGGCAAGGTGCTCGTCTTCGCGGTCGTCATCATCCTCATCCACTGCTACTACGGCTACTACGCCTCCGGTGGACCGGCGGGCGTCGGCGTCGCCGTCGGGCGAGCCGTCCGAACCTCGATCGTCGCGGTCAACGTGGTGGACCTGCTCGCCTCGATGGCGATCTGGGGCGCCACGACGACAGTTCGGTTGGCGGGGTGAAGCGACGTGCGAACGATCCGACGCCCCGCGGTACGACGAGCCGCCGAGACGGTGACGCGGCGCCTCCTGGGCGCGGCGTTCCTGGCCGTCCTGGCCGGGTTCGGCGTGCTCACCTACGCGTTCTTCACGAAGGCGTTCACGCCCAGCGTCCAGGTGACCGTCGAGACCTCGCACATCGGCCTGCAGCTGGGCCGCCACGCCGACGTCAAGCTCCGTGGCCTCATCGTGGGTGAGGTGCGCGATGTCCGCTCCGACGGTCACACCGCGTGGGTGGACGTGGCGCTTCGCCCGGACGCGACGACGGTGATCCCGGCCAACGTGAGCGCCCGCATCGTGCCGAAGACCCTCTTCGGTGAGAAGTACGTCGAGCTCGTCGTCCCGGACCGTCCGGCCCGCCGCACGATCGCGGAGGGCGACGTCATCCGGCGCGAGCGCACGAGCGTCGGCCTGGAGGTGGAGGCCGTGCTCGAGGACGTCTACCCGCTGCTGCGAACGCTGCGGCCCGAGCAGCTCAACGCGACGTTGACGGCGCTCGCCACCGCGCTCGAGGGCCGTGGGGAGGACATCGGCGCCTCCCTCAACCGGCTCGACGGCTACCTGACGAAGCTGGAGCCACATCTGCCGATCCTCACCGACGACGTCTCGGCGCTCGCCGACGTCGCGACCGTGTACGAGGAGGCCACTCCCGACGTGGCCCGGCTGCTCGCGAACGCGACCCGGACCGGCGACACGGTCGTGCTCAAGCAGCGGGTCCTCGAGGACTTCCTGGTCGACCTCGCCAGTGCGGGCGCCGTGGCGCGGGAGTTCCTCGCCGCGAACGAGGACGGGCTCATCCGCGTCGGCGAGGTGAGCCGTCCCACGCTCGACCTGCTGGCGACGTACTCGCCGGAGTACGCCTGCCTGCTCGAGGGGATGGCGAAGTACGTCCCTCGGTTCGAGGACGCTTTCGGAGGCGGGGAGCACTTCGAGGGAAGCGCGCCCGCGCTCCACATCACGCTGGAGCTCGTCAACCAGAAGCGGGGTTACACCAGGGACGACCTGCCGGCGTTCCTCGACGACCGTGGACCGGGATGCCGCACGCTGCCCAACCCGCCGTACTCCCAGGACAACCCGGCGCCGGCCAGCGGAGTGCGCGACGGTGTCGGTGAGGGCCCTGGGCCCGAGGCCCGACCGCCCATCGTCGACGTGACGAGCGGGTACGCCGGGACGGTCGAGGAGCGTCGGGTCGTCAACTCCTTGTTGGCGCCAGTGCTCCAGGTCGCACCCGAGGACGTGCCCGACGCGGCGACGTTGCTGTTCGGTCCGATGGCCCGTGGGAACGAGGTGAGCCTTCGGTGAGGCTGTTCACGCGTCGTCCCCTGGACCGCGAGACCGCGTCCGCGGCGGTCAAGCTGGCGCTCTTCGTCGTCGTCGCCGTCACGGCGACCGCGTTGCTGGCGATCAGCATCTCCGGCGTGGGACTGGGGGACACCCACGAGTACAAGGCGATCTTCTCCGACGCGACCGGAGTGGAGCGGGGAGACGACGTTCGGATCGCCGGCGTGCGCGTCGGCGAGGTACGCGATGTCGCGGTGCGCGTCGGCGACGACGGGCGCGCGTTGGCCGTGCTGACCTTCACCGTCGACGCCGACGTGACGCTCGGGCGGGGGACGATCGCCGCGCTGCGGTTCCGCAACCTCGTCGGCC
>Ga0310838_1000205_pt1 | contig 71216 bp, 64 predicted proteins | sample SM_ome_6_FD_202241 | JGI IMG/M metagenome (GOLD analysis project Ga0310838, IMG submission 202241) | Sorghum-adapted microbial communities enriched on stacked mutant (SM) sorghum from Joint BioEnergy Institute, Emeryville, California... ...
GGCCGGGCAACGACATCCTGAACGGGGGCCGAGGCGACGATCGCATCAAGGGCGGCGACGGCCACGACCGGCTCGTCTCCGGGCCGGGACGGGACGTGCTGCGCGGCCAGCGCGGCCTCGACTCCTTCCAGCTGAAGGGCAAGCACAACCGTCACGACGCCAAGCCCGATGAGCCCGTGCTCCGCACGTCGGTCGAGTACGTGCGGCTCTTCCTCGAGGTGTTCGGGAACGGCGCCGTCACGGGCGGGCAGATCAACTGCACCAACATCTGCCCCGTCCCGCTGCCGAAGGGCTACCAGATCACGCTCACGGCCAAGCCCAACCCCGGGGCCACGTTCCTCGGCTGGGAGGACGACTGTGCGGGCGCGGGCACCAGCTGCTCGCTCACGATGAACCGCAACCACAGCGTCAACGCGAGGTTCACGGACTAGCCCGGCGACCCCGTGCGCTAGTCGAGCGGGACGAGGCCGCTCGGTGCGAGCGAGGCGAGCAGCGCGTCCAGCTTCCGCACCGGGCGGCCCTCGTCCTGCGCCCTCTCCTTGCGCGCCACCGCGCGCTTGACCAGGAGCCCACCGAAGTAGCGGACCGGCTCGGGTGGCAGCCCGCCCGGCGGGTTGCGCACCAGCCCGCAGCCCGACCACTCGTCGTCGATTCCCAACGCCAGCGAGGCGAGGATGCGGCCGCCCAGGACCGAGGGCCCGACGCCGTTCCCCGAGTACCCCAGCCCACACAGCAGGTCGGGCCGCCCCAGCGCCGTGAAGAACGGCAGCCCGTCGACGGTGCGGTCGATCGGGCCGGTCCAGTAGGCGTCGATCGGGTGCGCGGCGAGCTCGGGGTAGGTGCGATGCAGGCGCTCCGTGACCCAGGTGCGCCGCCGCGCCGTGCCTGCCACCCCAACCCGCCCGCCGAAGGCGAGCGCCGATCCTCCCTTGCCGAAGATCACGCGCCCGCTGCTGGTGGTCCGGTAGTAGTGGACCATCAGGCGCGAGTCGGAGATCGCCACCCCGTCCGTCCAGCCGATCCGCTCCAGCACCTCCGGAAGCTCGGGCGTGGCCACGACGTCGCTGCCCATGACCACGAACCCGTTGCGCAGCTCGCGCAACCTCGCCGCCCAGGCGTTGAGCGCCAGCACGACCCGCTCGGCGCGCACGCGCCCCAGCGGCGTGCGCACCGCGAGCTGCGCCTCGCGCTCGAGCCCGACCATCGGCGAGCGCTCGAAGATGCGCACGCCCTTCTCCTCCGCCACTCGCGCGAGGCCGCGCGCCAGCTGGGCCGGGTGCACGGTCGCCGTCACCCCCTCGAAGACTCCCTCCAGGTGCGCGGCGGAGCCTGAGCGGCGCCGGACCTCCTCCGGGTCGAGGCGGGCGAACGGCGACTCCCCGGCCTGCTCGATCGCGGCGATCGTGCTCTCCCAGGCACCGCGCTGGGCGTCGTTGGTAGCCACCCAAAGCCAACCGTCGAGGCGGTAGTCGGCGTCGATCCCGTGCTCGGAGCACACCCGCCCGATCTCCCTCACCGCCTCGGCCGAGGCGCGGGCGAGCCGCACCGCCTCCTCCGTGCCGCAGACCTCGCGCAGGTTGAGGAAATGGTGCCAGAGGGTCATCGCGAAGCCGCCGTTGCGCCCGCTCGCGCCCCCGCCACATACGTCGCCCTCGACGACCACGACGTCGGCCGCGGGATCCGACTCCTTGATCCGAAGCGCCGTCCACAGGCCGGTGTACCCGCCGCCGACGATGCAGATGTCAGCGCGCTCCTCCCCCGCCAGGGCCGGGCGGGGGGACTCGCCCTCAAGCGCGTCCTCGAGCCACCAGCTGCGCCTGTGTCGTTCGCCCGTCATCGCGTTCGGCAAAGCCAAGGAATCATTGCCGCCCGCCGCCTGCGCCGGTCGGCTCGCGTGAGTTGGGGACCGACCGTCCCGCAGCTATCCGCGCTCGCGCGGGCGCACCGTCCGCGCGCTGGGCGTGGGCTCAAGCCCCCAGCTCACGATCCGCTCGGGGTGGATGCGGATCAGGGGCGTGGGTAGCGCGATCGCCTCGCCGCGGCCGCGGATCTCGATCCCGCGCGGGTGCCAGGGATCCTCGCTTTCGATGTCATCGATCACGATCGCCGCGCGGCCCGTGCGCGCGACGTCGCGGAACTTCTTGGTCTGGGTCAGGTCGCGCCCGCCGACGTCGATCGTGTCGCGCGCCGCGTTGTAGATGTAGGCGACCGGCACCACGTGCGGGGTGCCGTCGGGCCCCACCGTCGCGATCCGCGCGAGCTGACGCCCGCCGCGCAGGTAGCGCAGTTCGGCTTCCCTGAAGACGCTCATGCGGCGACCCTAGTCGCCGGGGCACTCTCGCCCCCTGATGAACTCGCGCACCGCCGGGTCCTGCTCGATTGTGGCCTGGTCGAGCGCTTCCCCGGTCGGGAGGCACAGGGCGAAGCCGAGCAGCGCCACGTCCCAGCCGACGCCGGTCGCTTCGGGTCCGTACCGCGCCCAGCGATCGTCGTCGGGGACGAGCCCCCGATGAGCCAAGGCGTTGGCGCCGGTCTACGGGGAAAGCGGCAACCGACGAAAGGATGGACGAGATGAGGAAGCTCGTAGCGGTGTGCCAGCTGACCCTCGACGGCGTCATGGAGGGCCCCGGCGGACCGGAGGAGGACACCAGCGGCGGTTTCGGGGTCGGCGGCTGGTCGTTCGGCTACTTCGACGACGCGCTGGCGGGGCTGGTGCGCGAGGAGCTAGCCAAGCCCTTCGACCTCGTGCTCGGGCGCAGGACGTACGAGATCTTCGCTTCCTACTGGCCCCATCGCGACGGGCCGATCGCCGACGCCCTCAACGGCGCGCGCAAGTACGTTGCCTCGCGCACCCTTGACCGGCTCGACTGGGAGCGCTCGGAGCTGCTGGAGGGCGACGTCGCAGAGACGATCCGGGAGCTCAAGCGCAAGCCGGGCCCCGACCTGATCACCCAGGGCAGCACCGACCTTCTTCAGACCCTGCTCGCGGCCGACCTCATCGACGAGTTCCGCCTCTGGGTCTTCCCCGTCCTCGCCGGCTCAGGCAAGCGGCTTTTCGGCTCGGGCACCCGCCCCGCCGGGCTGCGGCTCGTGGGCACCGCCAGCACGCCCAGCGGCGTGATCGCCTCCACGTACGTGCGCGACGGTGAGATCCGCCGGGGTTCGATGCCGGCCAAGGAGGCGGCCGAGGCGTAGCCGCGCCGGATCCGGCCGTGCTCGGGGCCGGCTCTCCCCTCCCCCTGCCGTCACACCTGAGCGCCCTGCCACGTCTCAGTTGTTGAGGCTCGCGGTTTCGCATGCCGTCGCGGGCCCGAGAACAGCGCCGCCGCGACCGGCGGCGGCGCGCCAACCGAAAGGGGCATCGAGATGGATCCCACGACGAGCCGCGAGGCAAAGCTGCGGACCGCGACGGGGATCCTGGCCGCCCTCACCGCGGTCGGAATCCTCCTGATCGCGCTCGCTCCCCTCGCGATCCCGATCCTGGCGCTGACCGCGCTCTTCCTAGCGCCCATCGCGCTGCTTCCGATCGTCGCCCTGCCCTTGGTGCTACTCGTCCACATAGCCGTCAGACTGCGCCGCGGCTCGCGCGATCGCAGGCGAGAGCGGGAGATCCGGCCGGCGGAGACGAAAGACAGGAGCACTACGGCGCCCATCGCGGGGCGCCCCGTGCCGCACTAGCGCAGCCAGGGCCTCCCCGCCGCGGTCTACGCGGCGGCGACGCTGCGCGCGACCTCGAAAAGCTCCTCCGGCATCGGAACCGGCAGGCGCCAAGTGAAGGCGACGGGTCGCTCGCCCCGGTGGTCTACGTACTCGACCGGGCCCAGGAACGTGTACGGCGTGGTCCCGAGTTCGAAGCGCTTGCTCTCGCGCACGAACAGGAGCACGTTCGTTCTCTCCCGGCGATGGTTGATGTACCGCTGCACGGCAGGCTGACCCGTGTGCTGTCGCCACTGGGACTCCCAGTGGAAGAGCTCGCGGCTGATCGCGTAGTCGCGATACATCGTGGTCGGGGAGTAGTCCCGCTCGGACTTGCGCAGATCGACGAAGAAGACGTCACTTCGGGCTTGGGGCACCCACAGGACCCCAGCCTGGGGCGACTTCGGCCCCTCCGCCCCGAGGGCCGCCACTACCTCCTGTCGCGTGTAGCGCGCGTGCAGGGCGAGCGGGATCTCCGTCGCGAGCGCCGACGGCCTCGGCAGGGTGCTGGAACGTTCATCGAGCACGGCGAGCAGCTCCACCAGCTCGGCGCGTACCGCCCCGTCGCGCCACAGCGCGTCGAGAAACGAGGCGAGCTCGGACGGATCCGAGGCGCGAGAGCCGAGCCCCCAGGCGAGCATGCGCAGGAGGCGCAGGTGTCGTTCGTCCAGGTCCGCCGGGTCGACCGGCGCCGCGGCGCGGAGGATCTTCGTGTACCAGCCGACACGCTCGGGGTCGTCGATGTGCGTGAGCCGCTTCAGAACCCTGAGCGTCCGGCGGCGAAACTCCAGATCACTCTCCGGCGGAACCGGCTTGCCGGCCTCGCTGCGCAGCTCGGTCCAGCTGCCGCGTCGGTACACGTCCTCGAGCCGGTGGTCAGTGCGCTCCAGGAACTGGCGCAGGGTCACGTCGTCCGGCTCGCGGCGTAGATCCGCGGCGAGTTCCCTCCAGTAAGACCGGCGCACGGCCGCCCTGAGGTTGTCGAGGATCAGCTCGCGGCTTTGCCGGTCGAGATCGACCGTGCAACCGGCGGGCAGGAACGGGAAGCCCTCCTCGACCTGCTCAATCATGGGCTTTCTGCGTGGATCGAGGATCGCTCTCAGGCGATCTTCGAAGCGGAACTCGCGGCGATGCTGACCGATCAGGTCGATCACGGTGAGGTGACTCTTCCCCTCGGCGCGGCGCAGGCCTCGGCCAAGCTGCTGTGTGAACACGGTCGGCGAGGCGGTGGGGCGCAAAAGGAGCACAGTGTCGACGTTCGGCACGTCGACGCCCTCCCCCAGCACGTCGACCGAGAAGACGCAGCGCAGATTCCCTTCCTGCAAGCGGCGCAGCTGCCTCGCGCGCTCCTCGGGGGGATCGTCGCCGGTCAGCGCCACGCTCTCGAATCCGTGCTCGGTGAACTTCCGCGCCATGTAGCGCGCGTGGTCCCGGGAGACGCAGAACCCCAGCGCCCGCATCGACCCGGGGTCGCGCACGACCTTCCGGATCGCGTCCAGCAGCCTGCGCACGCGCACCTCGTCGCCCGTGTAGAGCCTCGAGAGCTCCTCGGTGACGTAGCCACCGCGGCGCCAGGTGAGATCCGTGAGGTCCGTGCCGTCGGCGACGCCGAAGTACTGGAAGGGCACGAGGAAGCCCTGATCGATCGCCTCCCAGAGGCGCAGCTCCACGGCGATTCGCCCGCCGAACCATTCGGTCACGTCCTTGCCGTCGAGACGCTCCGGCGTAGCGGTGAGGCCGAGGAGCTCTAACGGTTCGAGGTGGTTAAGCAGGCGGTCGTAGGTGGGCGCGGCCGCGTGATGGAACTCGTCGATAACGACCACGTCGAAGGCGTCAGGCTCGACCGAGCGCAGACGGTCGGCGTGCAACGACTGCACGCTGGCGAAGACGTGCCGTCCGTACGCCCTCCTTCCCGCGGCGTGCAGCTCCCCGAACGAGCCGTCGCGCAGGACGGCGCGGTAGGTCTCCAGTGCTTGGTGAAGGATCTCCGCACGATGGGCGACGAACAGGAGGGATAGGTCCCGCTCGTAGTAGCGGCGGAGCTGCTTGTAGTCGAGCGCAGCCACCACCGTCTTGCCGGTCCCGGTCGCCGCGACCACGAGATTGCGATGCCGGTCGTGGCGATCGCGCTCGACCATGAGCACCTCGAGCATCCGGCGCTGATGGGGGTAGGGCCTGACGTCGAGATTGGCGAACGTGACCGTCGAGGACTCACCGCGCGAGCGCCGGTCGAATTCGCGCAGGGCTCGCTCGAGCTCCTCGCCGTTGCGCTCCGGGTGGTACGGCTCGAAGTGCTCCGATGCCCAGTGGCTCTCGAACGTCATCCGGACGCGGTCAATCACGTGCGGGGCGTCGACCTGCGAGAGCCGGACGTTCCACTCAAGGCCGTCGAACAACGCGCTGTGCGAGAGGTTTGACGAGCCCACGAACGCCGTGGTGAGGCCGGAGCGCCGCTCCAGAAGCCACGCCTTGGCGTGAAGCTTTGTCGTGCGGGCATCGAACGCCACCCTCACCTCGGCGCCGAGCCGCACGAGCTCGTCCACCGCCTTCTTCTCGGTCACGCCCATGTACGTAGTCGTGATCACGCGGACTCGGCCGCCCCGCTCGATCACCCCGCGCAGGGCTTCTCGGACCTGCACCACACCTGACCAGATCACGAAGGCGCAGATCAGGTCCACTTCGTCCGCGCTCGCGAGCTCCGCCCGCAGCTCCGAGCCAATGTTCGGCTGGCCCTCGGCGTTCACGAGCAGATCGCTCTGGCTGAAGGGGGTCGCGGGCGCACGCGGCAGCTCGACCACTTCGCCCAGAGGCGAGCGGTCCTTGATGCCGCCGAGGATGCGCGGAGGGAGCGCGACTTCGTCCCGCGCGGCTGCCTCGCGGTCCGCTAGCCGCAGCAGTTCATTCACCAGCTGAGCCTGCTTCTCCGCGTCCGGCCCCTCCAGTCCCTCCTCGAGCCCGGCGAGGGCGCGGCGGACGACCTGCGCGAGATGGCGCACGAGGCGCTCGGGTGCCTCCGCGGGGTCCAGCCGACGTTGATCAACCAGCTCGTCGTCAAGCTTCGCGAGCTCTGCCTCCAGCCAGCGTGTGATCAGGTGGTCGCGTGGCCCCGGATCCAGCGCGCTCACGCGCGCCACCCTACCGCGACCGCGCCCGGTTCCGCGCACGCGACTACGGAAAGCACCCCCTACGCCGGCACGAGCACGATGAGGATCACCTAGACGACGATGTTGACGAGCCCAGCTGTGCGCGTCCATCCAGTCGCGCACCCACGGCATCGCCTTGCTTGGCGCGATGCTCGAGAGCCACGCGCCCTCTGTCTCACACGCCTCCCAGCGCGACGGCTACCAGGCAGCGGGCGCGCTTATCGGGACCGCGCCCAGTCTCGGCTCAGGCCGGCCGCGTGCGCGTCGGCGGTGCCTTGGCCGCCTCCGCCTCCCGCGCGAGCCTCTCTTCGCGCTCGTGCGCCTCGCTCGAGCGCTCCGCCTCGTCGGAGGCGAACATGAAGAGCCCGTGCAGGATGTAGAGGCAGAGCGCGAACATCGCGAGCGACCACCATGGGAAGGAGCCGCCGATCGAGAACAGCGCTCCGATCGCGCCCAGGGACGCCGCGACTATTCCGACCATCACGCCGTACGCGTTCCCGGCCGCTAGCGAGAACCCGCCGGTGAGCTGGATGATCCCGAGGATGATCAGCACCCAACCGAGCGTGTTGAGGTTGTCGAGGATGTACCTCGTGTCGTTGACGAAGATGCTCGCGTCCGCCAGCGCGCCGATCCCGTAGATGATGTTGAGCGTGCCCAAGATCATCAGCAGGATCGCCGTGAACATGACGCGGCCCGCACCTCTCACCATGGGAACTCCTCCTGATCCCAGCCACACCTGATGCGCGGCCCATTGCCCCGACCCTAGGTCCCATCGACCGCGCACGGTGGGCGCATACTCCACGTGAGGGGTAGAAACGTGACCGAGGACTGGTTACGCCACGGAACGCCGCCGGCCCCACACGTCCAGCCCCGCCCCCGCACGGCTTCGCCGCGGGCGGGGCGATAACTTGACCGCGATGCGCGCGGCTGTGCTCGAGAAGGTTGGCGGCGTACCCAGGGTCCGGGAATTCGAGGACCCGAGCGCGACGGATTCGGGCGTGGTCGTCGATGTGGACGTCGCCGGGCTCAACCCCGTTGACATCGCCACGGCCGGGGGCCTGATGGGCGAGATCCCGATCCCTTCGGTGGCCGGGCGCGAGGGCATCGCGCGCCTGGACGGGCGGCGCGTGTACTTCGAGCGGTCGCTGCGGCCCTTCGGTTCGTTCGCGGAGCGCACCCTGATTGACCCCAGCCAAGTGATCGAGGTGCCGGAGGGCGTAGCCGACGAGCTCGCGGTCGCGTTCGGGATCGCCGGGCTCGCCGCCTGGCTGCCGCTCTCCTGGCGCGCCGAGCTCGCCGAGGGCGAGGACGTCGTGGTGCTCGGCGCGAGCAGCGTGGTCGGGCAGATCGCTGTCCAAGCCGCCAAGCTGCTTGGGGCCGGGCGCGTGGTCGCCGCCGCCCGCGACGAGGGGATGCTGCGGCGTTGTCGCGAGCTGGGCGCCGATGAGACCGTGAGCCTGCTTGGCGGGCGCGAGGAGATCGCGGAGCGGCTGCGTGAGGCAACCGGCGGGGGCCCGAGCCTCGTCCTCGACATGCTCTGGGGCGAGCCCGCGCTGGCGGCGCTGGACGCCCTGGCGCCGCGCGGGCGCCTGGTTCAGATCGGCAACTCCGCCGCGCCGCAGGCCGAGGTCGCGCCGCGAGCGCTGCGCCGCAAGCTGGCCTCGATCCTCTTCTACATCAACTTCCAGGCGCCACTCGAGGCGAAGGCCGAGGCGTTCCAGCGGATGTGCCGGCACGCGCAGGCGGGCGAGCTGCACGTGGACGTCGAGGTCGTCCCGCTCGACCGCATCGGCGAGGCCTGGGAACGCCAGCAGGCAGGGCCCCATCGCAAGCTCGTGATCCGCCCGTAGCGCGAACGCGCGGGCGAGCCGGGGGCGGACCGGGCGGCGCCGCATCCTGGCGCGGGGACGCGGCGACCCCGGGGGTGCCGTGCTAAGTCGTCCGGGGCAGCAGCCGCAGCCGCCGCAACAACTGGGCGTTGGCCGCCACCACGATCGTCGAGGCGCTCATCAGGATCGCGCCGACGGCGGGTGGCAGGACGACGCCCACGGGCGCGAGCACGCCCGCGGCGAGCGGAATCGCAACGCCGTTGTAGCCCACCGCCCAGGCCAGGTTCTGCAGCATCTTGCGGTAGCTGGCCAGCGAGAGCTCGAGCACCCCGACCACCCCGCGGGGGTCGGATGAGGCGAGCACCACGCCCGCCGACTGGATCGCCACGTCGGTGCCCGCACCGATCGCGATGCCGACGTCGGCGCGGGCCAACGCCGGGGCGTCGTTGACCCCGTCGCCCACCATCGCGACCACGTGCCCGCGGCGCTGCAGGTCGGCGACGTGCGAGTCCTTGTCCTGGGGCAGCACCTCCGCGAAGGCCTCGTCGATCCCCAGCTCCGCGGCGACCGCGTCGGCCACCTGCCGCGCGTCGCCGGTGATCATCGCGACCCGCAGGCCGCGCTCGTGCAGCTCGGCGACCGCCTCACGCGCCTCCGGCCGCACCCTGTCGGCGACGGCCAGCGCGCCGGCGACGCGCCCGTCGCGCACCACGTAGAGGATCCCGGCGCCGCGCGCCCGCCAGCGCTCGAGCTGCGTGCTGAGCGCGTCGGGGACCGAGGCCCGCAGCTCGGCCAGTAGAGCCGGCCCGCCCACGGCCACGCGCTCGGCGCCGACCCGCGCCTCGACGCCGCGGCCCGGCAGCGCGCGAAAGCCCTCGGCCGCGGGCGGGCTGCCGTCGCGCTCGCGCGCCGCGGCAACGATCGCGCGGGCGACGGGGTGCTCGCTCGGCGCCTCGACCGCGGCGGCGAGCGCGAGCAGTTCGTCACCGCCAGCGCCGTCCGCCGTCGCCACCCCGACCACCGCGTGCTCGCCGCGAGTGAGCGTTCCCGTCTTGTCGAAGAGCACGGTGTCGACGCTGCGCATGCGCTCGAGGGCGAGCCGGTCGCGCACCAGCACGCCGGCGCGCGCGGCCAGCGAGGTCGAGATCGCGATCACGAGCGGGATCGCCAGGCCGAGGGCGTGCGGGCAGGAGATCACGAGCACGGTCACGGTCCGCGCCACCGCATCCCCCGCCTCGCCCAGCGCCGCCCAGACGGCGAACGTCAGGGCGCCCACCCCGACCGCCACGTAGAAGAGCGCGGCGGCGGCGCGGTCCGCCAGCGTCTGCGCGCGCGAGCGCGAGCTCTGCGCCTCGGCGACGAGGCGCTGGATCCCCGCCAGCGCGGTGTCCTCGCCGACGGCCTCGACTCGCACCCGCAGGGCCGAGTCGGTAACCACGGTCCCGGCCACCACGCGCTCGCCCGGGCCGCGTGAGACGGGCAGCGACTCGCCGGTGACCATCGACTCGTCCACGTCCGCGGCGCCCTCTAGCACCCGGCCGTCGGCCGGGACGCGGCCCCCCGGTCGCACCAGCACGACGTCGCCGGGCTCGAGCGCGGCGATCGGCACGGCCTCCACGTCCCCGTCACGGAGGCGCTCGGCCTCGTCCGGCAGGAGCTCGGCGAGCGCCTGCAGCGCGCCCCGCGCCTGCCCGACCGCGCGCATCTCGAGCCAGTGGCCGAGCAGCATGATCACGATCAGCGCCGCCAGCTCCCACCAGAACTCGACGTCGAACAGCCCGAGCGTGCTCGCAGCGCTGGCGAGGAACGCGACCGTGATCGCGAGCGCGATCAGGGTCACCATCCCCGGCCTGCGCCCGCGCAGCTCGGAGACGGCGCCGACGAGAAACGGCCAGCCGCCGTAGAGGAAGACGAGGGTGCCGAAGAGCGGCGCCACCGCCTCCTGGACGCCGCTCACGTCCGACAGCCCGAGCCACTCGCGCAGCATCGGCGAGAAGCCCAGGACCGGGATCGCCAGGGCCAGCGAGACCCAGAAGCGGCGACGGAACGCGGCGGCGCTGTGACCCTCGTGGCCGCCGCCCCCGCCCGGCGCCCCCTTCGCGTGCTCGTGGTGTGCGTTCACTGCGTCGCCTCGGCCGCCTCTACCCCCGGGCAAAGGCGGATAGGCAACGCCGTGCCGAGCCGATCCCCCTCGGCCTGGTCAGCGGAGGATGTGTCGTAGGACGACCAGCGCCAGCGCGCCCACCAGCGCACGCGCGGCGAGCGCGCCGACGTCGACTGCGGGCTGCCAGCGCACGTCGCCCTCGCGGATCACCCAGGCACCGACCGGGCGAGCGCGCAGGCCGTAGCCGCCGCCGCTGCCCGAGCTTCCACCCTCTTCGCTGCCGCCGCCGGCTCCGCCCCCGCCGCGGATCTCAGCGGCGGGGATCAACACGACCCCGTTCCGCTCGATCGGCTCCCCGAAGACCCGCTCCGCGCGCATCGCCTCCTGGGCCTTGATCACCGCCTCCCTGAAGTCCATCTCTCACTCCTTCCACATCGTCTCTGGCTGGCCCGCGATGTCTAACGCACCCCGGCAACGTCACGTACCCACGGCAAGGACGATGCAACGCGCGGCGCTCACCTCGCGGGACGATCCGCGGCGCGGGAGGGCGAAAAGCCGCGGTCCGGGCCGGCGCGCCCTCAGGCCGAAGCCGGCCTGGGCACCGGGCAGGTGCGGATCGTGCGGATCAGTTTGCGCGCCCGCACCGCGTATCCCTGCGGCACCGCGTGGATGCCGTCCTCGCTCAGAAGGTCGGGGCGGCGCTTGGTCAGGCGCTGCCAGTCGAACAGCACGACGTGCCGCCTGGTGGCGATCCTGCGGATCACCTCGTTGAGTGGCTCACGCCGGTCCGGGTTGAGCGTGGCGACGACCATGCAGCGGCGCGGCGTGATCAGCCGCCGCGCGGCGCGCATGCTGCGAGCCAGCCCGGCGGGGCCCACCCGGTCGTCATTGCTGCCCAAGTCAAAGACGACGACGCCATGCGACTCCCGCAGGCGCCGGCGCAAGACCCGCAGCCCCTCGGCGCTGGGGCGTCCGCGCCTGGCGAAGACACGCACCTGCTCCCCGAGCGCGCGCTCGAGGTGCGGCCCGGTCCCAACCTCGAGGCTGTCCCCAACCACCAGGATCGGCACCCGCGCGGCGATCGGGTCGCTGCGACGCTGCCCGCGGGAGGTCCCGGGCTGGGTCGCGCCCGTCCCGCGAGCGACCGCCTGGGCGCTCGTGGCCGTGCCGTGCCGCGATTCGGCCTTGCGCACGGGCGTCGCGTCGGTCAGGAGCACGGCCGCGATCATGACGAGGAGCGCTGCCCCCCATGCCAGGTTCTTCATTGCCTGCCTATTGGATCGTTGACGGGGTGAGGCGGCGCCCCCCAACCGCGCCGGCCGCGAAACATTGAAGCAGGCGGGTCGTCCGCTCTCAGCCCTCAAGCCGCTCGGGCAGGCCGAAGCGACCGAAGAAGTACTCGTACTTGCGAGGGATGATCGGCTGCTCGGGCCAGCGCACGTACGCCTCCGGGTCGGTGGCGGTGGTCTCGCGGCAGATGAACGCGACCACGTCGCTGATGCGATCCCCGCGCAGGGTGAGCACGTTGAGCGCGAACGCGAGGTAGGCCTCCTCGCCAGGATGCCAGCAGTAGAAGCCGAGGGCGGGCTGGCCGTTCGCCACTACCGGCACGTGCCGCCAGCGCCAGCCGGCCAGCGGACCCTTCGGCATCCACTCGAGCAGCGCCTCGGTTCCCCGGTACCAGTAGCGCGCGGGCGGCATCGAGAAGGAGGCGTCCTCGGTCAGCATCGCCACCACGCCCTCCACGTCGTTGCGGTCCCAGGCATCCAGGTAGCGCGCGACCACCTCGCGTACGCCCTCGTCGCCCAGCGCGCGCATCGTCTCCTGCTGGCTGCGCTCCGGCGTGCGCTCCGCGACCGTCTTGCGCGCCCGCTGCAGAGCGCTGTTGACCGCGGCGACGCTCGTGTCGAGCATCGCCGCCACCTCCTTCGCCGAGAAGCCCAGGACCTCCCGCAGGATCAGGGCCGCGCGCTGGTTGGGCGGCAGGTGCTGCAGCGCGGCCACGAAAGCGAGCTCAACCGCCTCGCGCTGCTCGTAACGCGCCTCGGGCGCCGCCGCCCCGCTCGCGAGCTCCAGCGCGTCGTCCGGGTACGGCTCGATCCAGGTCGACTCGGCGACGGGGAGCGTCGGCGGGTCGTGCGGGTCCGCGGGCGGCCCGTAGTCGAGCGGCAGGACGCGCTTGGGGCGCTTCGCGATCAGGTCGAGGCAGGCGTTGGTCGCGATCCGGTAAAGCCACGAACGCAGCGAGCTTCGCCCCTCGAACTTGGCCAGCCCCCTCCAGGCGCGCAGCCACGCGTCCTGGAGCGCGTCGTCTGCGTCGTACGCGGAGCCGAGCATGCGGTAGCAGTGGGCGTGCAGCTCGGCGCGGTAGGGCTCGAGCAGGCGCTCAAACGCCTGCTCGTCGCCACGCGCGGCTGCGGCCAGCAGCGTCCTCTCCTCGGCGGTCTGGCGGCCCGTCTCCAGCGCCACAAAACGCAGCTTAGAGCCAACCACGCTCATCGACGTCCAAGCCGGGTCGGCTCCTTGGGCTGCCAGAGCGCGGCCTCGCCGCCGCTGGGCGTGCGCACAACGCTGCGCCAGCCCGCGACGCCCTCGCGCGGGGCGAGCAAGAGCTCCGCGCCGAGCTCGACGGCGCGGCGGGTGGCGGCCCCGATCTCCTCCACCTGCACGTAGGGCAGCCAGAGCGCCTGAGGGGTCGAGCACTCCACGACCCCGCCCCCGAGCGCCTCCCCAAGCGCAAGCGCGGTGTAGCGCCGCTGCCCCGCCCGCACGGGCTCGGCGCGCCAGCCGAACAGCTGGGCGTAGAACTCGAGGGCCTCCTGCGAGCGGCGGGTGTGCAGCTCCAGGTGGACGACCGGCCGCGGCCGGGGCAAGCGCTGCTCCATACCCCGTCAGACCGCGCCGCGGAGCGAAAGTCATCGGGCGGCCTCGCGTACCGGCGAGCGTCCACCCCTCCCCCTGGCGCGCGCTACCTTCCCCGCGATGATCGCGCTCGTCACCGGTGCCTCCAGCGGGATCGGAGCGGCCGCCGCGAGGCGCCTGGCGCGCGAGCCCGGGGCGCGCCTGGTGCTGGTCGCACGACGGGAGGACCGCCTACGCGCGCTCGCCGAGGATCTCGGGGGCGCCGACGTGATCGCAGTCGATCTGACCTCCGAGGAAGCGCCGGCTCGCATCGCGCGCCAGGTCGAGGAGGAGCACGGCCGGCTCGACCTCCTCGTGAACAACGCCGGCGCCGGCTGGCGGGGCGAGTTCGGCGAGGTCGGCTGGGAGAACGTGCGCCGGCACATGGAGCTCAACTTCGACGCGGTCGTGCGCCTCACCGAGGCGCTGTTGCCCCTCCTGCGCCGCTCCGCGCCCAGCGCGATCGTCAACGTCTCCAGCACCGGCGGCCGGATCGGGCGCGCCGGCACGAGCGGGTACACGGCGAGCAAGTTCGCGCTCACCGGCTGGACCGAGTCCCTCTACCCCGAGGAGCGCCCGCACGGGGTGCACGTGGGGATGGTGCTGCCGGGATTCATCGCCACCGAGGGGTTCCCGCAGCGGGAGCTGCTCGCGAACCCGCTTACCCGCCGCTTCGTCTCCACGCCCGACCGGGTCGCGGAGGCGATCGTCGACGTCGGCCTGCGCGGAAAGCCCGAGCGCTACGTGCCGCGCTACTACGGCGCCGTGCCCGTGCTCAAGGCGCTCTTCCCCTCGCTCGTGCGCAGGCTCACCGGCGGGGGCCGGGTCACGCCCGCCACCAACCCCGGCTCGAGCGAGGGACGCGACCCGTAGGCGACGGTTCGGCGCCAGCGGGCGCGAACGCTCGGTAGCCGGTTCCTCGCTTCCGCTCAGAGGGGCCGCCGCACGCCGACCTCGTCGAGGTGCGCCAGCAGATCGGCCGGGTCGTCGTAGACGCGGAAGGCGCCTGCCTCGACCAGCTCCTCGCGCCCGTAGCCGCCGGAGAGCAGGCCGATTCCCAGCGCCCGGGCCCGCTGCGCCGCGAGCAGGTCCCAGACGCTGTCGCCGACCACGATGCTCTCGCGGATGTCGACCCCGAGCCGATCGGCGGCGGTGAGGAAGAGGTCCGGGTCCGGCTTCGCGTAGCGCACCTGGTCACGCGTGACCAACGGGACGTCCTGGTCGACCCCGAGCAGCGCCAGGGCCCGTTTTGCGTAGCGGGCCTGGCCGCTGGTCGCGATCGCCCACCGGACCCCCTCCTCGCTCAGTGCCTCCAGCAGCTCGGAGGCGCCGGGCAGGGGCCGCACGCTGTCCAGGTGGCGCAGGTAGGCGTCGCCGTGCAGCTGGTTGAGGCGCTCGAGCGTCCCCTCGTCGACCGGCGTGCCCAGCTCGCGCAGGAGCGCGGTCACGAAGAGCCCGCCGCTCATGCCGATGCGCCGGTGGATCTTCCAGACCGAGAGCGGGATCCCGACCTCGTCGAGCGCCTCGCGCCAGGCCAGCACGTGCTGATAGACGCTGTCGAGCAGCGTGCCGTCGAGATCGAAGAGGAACGCCGGTCGGTTGCGGACGGCCGGCGCAGGCGGTTCGTCGTCGCTCACCACGCGCCCATCATCCCAGGCCGCCCCGCCCGCGGCCCAGGGATCCCGCATCGCTACCGGGGTCGCAAGCCCCCTCCGCGGGCCCGGACGGTGGTTTAGGCTGCGCACGGAGGAGGTGAGCGGATGAGCGCGGGCGCGGTGTGCGCAGGCCGCGCGGGGCCCGAGGACGAGACGACGAGAGATGTTCTTCCGCCAGCTCCTGCATGACGATTTGGGCTGCGCGTCCTACCTGGTGGGCAGCCGCGGCCGAGCCGCCGTCGTCGATCCCAAGTGGGAGATCGACGAGTACCTGGAGATCGCCGCGGCCCAGCGCCTGCGGATCGAGCACGTGCTCGAGACCCACAACCACGCCGATCACCTCTCGGGACGCGGGCGTCTGATCGCGGCCACGGGCGCCACCGCGTACATCTCGGCCGCGGCTGACGTCGGCTACGAGCACGTGCCGCTGCACGACGGGGATGAGCTCGAGCTGGGCGACGTGCGCATCCGCGCGCTCGCCACCCCGGGCCACCGTCCCGAGCACATGGCCCTCCTGGTCGGCGACGCCGAGCGCTCGGACCGGCCTTGGTCTTTGCTCGCCGGCGACTCGCTGTTCATCGGCGACAGCGCCCGCCCCGACCTGGCGGTTGAGGCGCGCGCGGGCGCGCGCGGGCTGTTCGCGACCTTCGCGCGCCTGCGGGAACTGGACGACTTCGTCGAGGTGTGGCCGGGCCACATCGGGGGCTCGCTCTGCGGCGGCACCGCGATGAGCCAGAAGCCGAGCTCGACGCTGGGCTACGAGCGCCACGCCAACCCCTACCTCGCGCTGGACGACGAGGAGGAGTTCGTCGCCCGCCTCACCGCCTCGCGCCGCCCGCAGCCACCGAACTTCCAGCGCATCGTCGAGCTCAACCGGGGGCCGCTGTTGACCGAGGCGGCCCGGGTCGACGGCCTAAGCCCAGTCCGCACAGGCGAGCTGCTCGAGGCGGGAGCGACGCTGATCGACGTCCGTGACCCCTACGAGTTCGACGCCGCGCACGTTCCGGGCTCGCTGTGCGTCACCGCGAACCGGGCGGGCGTGGGCACGCGCGCCGCCTGGATGGTCGACCCCGACTCCGACGTCGTCCTCCTCGCCCCGGACGAGGGAGAGGCGCTGCGCGCGGCCCGATGCCTGGAGGCGGTCGGCTTTCGGGCGCTGCGGGGGTACGTGCGCGGCGGAATCGAGGCCTGGCGCGCCGACGGCGGACCACTGGCCGGCATCCCCGCGCTCGACCCCGGCGACCTCGCAGAGCGCCTGCGCGAGAACGCGGTCCTGCTGCTCGACGTCCGCGACGCCGACGAGTGGCAGGCGGGCCACGTGCCGGGGTCGCTGCACGTCCCCTACTACGAGTTGCGCGACGGCCCGCCCCCTCAGCTCGAGCGCGCCGAGCGGCCGGTCGCGGTCGCCTGCTCGGGTGGCTTTCGCAGCGCGCTCGCGGCCTCGGTCCTCGCGGCGCGCGGGCTCGAGCGCGTCGAGCACGTGGCGAGCGGAGGCATCGCCGACCTGCCCGCACACGGCATCGAGCTCATCCGCTGAGCGAGGGGCGTCCGCCGCCACGGTTAGCCTGCGGCGTCGTTGCTCAAGCCAGGGGACCGAATCACGGCGAGGCGATGACGACTAGCGCGCGTCGCAGCGGCCTCGTTACCGCGCTCTGTTGGATCGCGGGCGTCCTGCTGATCCTCGGCGTCGTCGCCACCTACCTCGGCCGCTCGGTGCTCGACGCGGACACGTTCGCCGACCGAGCGACGGCATCGCTAGAGAACGAGGCCGTCCGCGAGGAGATCTCGACCACGATCACGGACAAGCTCGTGATCGGCGCCGATCCGGATCTCGTCGCCGCGCGGCCGCTGATCAACGCCGCGGTCGGGGAGCTGATTGGCGGCAGCGCCTTCCGCAAGCTGCTGCGCGCCGCGCTCAGCGACGTCTACCGCGCCTTCATCGACCACGACGAGGACACGCTCACCCTCACCCTCTCCGACATCGGGGAGGTCGTGCGCGGCGCCCTGCAAGCGCTGGCGCCCCAGGTCGCCAAGGACATCCCCGCTGACGCGGACGTCGACCTGCGGCACGTCAAGCTGCCGGGCCCGATCGCCGACGCCCTGCGCCTCGCCCACGACGTCCAGGCGCTCGGCTTCGTCGCGCTCGCACTCGCGCTGCTCGCCGGCGTCGCCGCCCTGTGGCTGGCCCGCGACCGGCGGCTCGCGGCCAGCAGGATCGGCCTCGCGGTGGCGGTCTCCGGCGCACTGATGCTGGTCGTCCTGAGCGTCACGCACACGCTCACGGTCGGCCGGATCGAGGACACCGCGCTGCGCGACGCGGCCAGCGGCGTGTGGAGCGCGTTCCTGGGTGACCTGCGCAGCGCCTGCCTGGTGCTCGCCGGTTGCGGGGCGCTGGTCGTGGCCGCGGCCACCGCGCTGCTGCGCCCCAGCGAGCACCACCCGCTCGCCCGCGCCCTGGACGCGTTGATCACCACGCCGCGCCGACGCTCCCTGCGGGTCCTGCGAGCCCTCGCGCTCGCGGGCCTGGGGCTGTACGCCGTGCTCTCGCCCCTGCAGGCGGCCGAGCTGGCGGCCTTCCTCACCGGGCTGGGGTTGATCTACGCGGCCGCCACGGAGCTGTTGGCGCTCACGGCCCCGCCCACCCCACAACAGCGGGAGGCCTACGCGCGCCGGGGGATGCGCAAGCTGGTGATCGCCGGCAGCGTCGTCGCTGTGATCGCGCTGGCGGCGGTGATCTTCGTGCGCAGCGGCGGGCTCGAGGAGACCCCAGCCTCGGTCAGCGACCCCGGCTGCAACGGCAGCGAGGACTACTGCGACCGCGACCTGACCGAGCTCACGCTGCCCGCCACACACAACTCGATGTCCGGAGTGACCTACCCGGGCTGGCTGTTCGGCCAACAGGACGACACCATCCCGGCCCAGCTCAAGGACGGGATCCGAGGCTTCCTGATCGACGCGCACTACGGGCGGATGACCGAGAGCGGGCGTGTGCTCACCGACATCAGCGACGCCGGCCTCAGCAAGTTCGAGGAGACCCTCGGGCCGGAGGCGTTCGCGGCCGCGAAGCGCATCCGCGACCGGATCATCAACTCGAAGGTGACTGGGAACCGCGAGGTCTACCTCTGCCACGGCCTCTGCGAGCCGGGCGCCCTGCGCTTCGACGCGGTCGCGAAGCAGTACCGCGACTTCCTCGCCGCGAACCCGAACGAGGTGCTGGTGATCATCATCGAGGACTACGTCGCGCCCGAGGACATCGCCGACGCGATGGAGCGAAGCGGCCTCGACGAGTACGCGTACGCCGAGGACCCGACCGAGGGCCTGCCAACCCTGCGGGAGATGATCGATTCCGGAAAGCGGCTGCTCTTGATGGCCGAGCACGACGCGGGGGACGGCCGGATCCCCTACTACCACGCCGCCTACGAGGGCATCGTGGAGGAGACGCCCTACCACTTCGAGTCGCCGGCCGAGCTGATCGGGAAGGGCAACGTGCGCCGCAGCTGCCGTCCCAACCGCGGAATCGAGGGCTCGCCCCTGTTCCTGATGAACAACTGGGTGGACACGAGCCCCGCGCCCCGCCCCTCCAACGCGGCCCGCGTGAACGCCGCCGAGGCGCTGGAGCGGCGCGTCGAGACCTGCTTCCATCGGCGCGGACGCCTGCCCAACCTGATCGCGGTCGACTTCTACCGCGAGGGCGACCTCTTCAAGGTGGTCGAGTGGCTGAACCAGCGTCCGCGGGAGGACGCTGAGGCTCAGGCGACGGACTGACGCGGGGAGCGATCCGCCCGTGCGGGGACGCGCGGAACCGGCGATATGGGGGCTAGGGTGGCCGCAGGCATGGCGGCTGTGATCGAGACCCGGGGCCTGGTCAAAACCTTCGGCCGGACCCGCGCGCTCGACGGGCTGGACCTGCGCGTGGGCGCCGGCGAGATCCACGGCTTCCTGGGTCCGAACGGGGCGGGCAAGTCGACCACGATCCGCATCCTGCTCGGGCTGGCGCGAGCCGACGCCGGCACCGCGCGCGTGCTCGGCCGCGACCCATGGCGCGACGCCGTCGAGCTGCACCGGCACGTCGCCTACGTGCCCGGGGACGTGAACTTCTGGCCGAACCTGACCGGCGGCGAGGCGATCGACCTGCTCGCCGGGCTGCGGGGCGGGATCGACCGGCGCCGCCGCGACGAGCTGATCCGCCGCTTCGAGCTCGACCCGACCAAGCGCGGGCGCGCCTACTCCAAGGGCAACCGGCAGAAGGTGGCGCTGATCGCCGCGCTCGCGAGCGACGCAGAGCTTCTGCTCCTGGACGAGCCGACCGCGGGGCTGGACCCGCTCATGGAGGCGCTGTTCCGCGAGCTCGTGGACGAGCTGCGCGACTCGGGCCGCACGATCCTCCTCTCCAGCCACATCCTCGCCGAGGTCGAGCGGCTCTGCGACCGGGTGACGATCATCCGCCGCGGGCGCACGGTCGAGACCGGCTCGCTGGACGAGCTGCGCCACCTGCGGCGCACGTCGGTGACGGCGGAGACCGAGCGCCCGCCGGACGAGCTAGCGCGCTTGCCGGGGGTGCACGCGGCGGTGGTCCAGGACCATCGGATCGAGCTCAGCGTCGAAAGCGACCGGCTCGAGGACCTCCTGCGGGCGCTGACCAAGCTCGGCGTGCGCTCGCTGATCAGCCGCCCGCCGACCCTGGAGGAGGTGTTCATGCGCCACTACGGCGCGGAGCCGGACGAGGTCGCGTGAGCGCCTTCGCGGGCACGCTGCGGCTGGCGCGCGTGCACCTTCGCCGCGACCGGCTGTTGCTCGCGACCCTGATCGCGGCCTTCGTGGCCACGACGGCGCTCACAGCGGTCAGCCTCGAGGACCTCTACCCCACCAGCGCCGACCGCGAGCGCGCCGCCGAGACCTTCGCGCAAGACCCCGCGATCGCCGCGATCGGGGGCCAGCCGCGCAACCTCGTGACGCTGGGCGGCCTGGTCGCGTTCGAGGTCGGCGTCACCTACTCGGCGTTCGTGGGCCTGATGAGCCTGCTGCTGGTCGGCCGCTACACGCGGGGCGAGGAGGAGGCGGGCCGCACGGAGCTGATCCTGGCCGGGGCCGTGGGGCGGCGCGCGCCGACCGCGGCCGCGCTCGTGGTCGTGGCGGCGGCGGATCTCGCGGTCGGGCTAGGCGTCGCGCTCGCGCTGGTCGCGCTCGGGCTGCCTGCCGCGGGCTCGCTTTCGCTGGGGGCATGGTTCGCCGGCAACGGAATCCTCTTCGCCGGACTCGCGGCGCTCACCGCGCAGCTTTCGCGGAGCAAGCGCGCGGCCAACGGCTACGCGCTGGCGGCGCTCGCGCTCGCCTGGGCGTTGCGCGCGGTCGGCGACGCGGGCGACGGCACGCTCACCTGGCTCTCGCCCATCGGCTGGGGAGAGGAGATGCACCCGTTCTCGGGCGAGCGCTGGTGGCCGCTGGCGCTGATGGCGGCGGGCGCCGCGGCTGCCACCGCGGGAGCGTTCGCCCTGCTCGAGCGACGCGAGGTGGGCGCCGGGCTGATCGCCGACCGGCCCGGGCCGCCCGCCGCCCCGACGTGGCTGGGCACGCCGACCGGGCTGGCGCTGCGCCTGGCGCGCCCGGCGCTGATCGCCTGGGTCGTGGGGATGTTCCTGTTCGGCCTCGTCTACGGCTCGCTCGCCGACAGCATCGAGCAGTGGGTGGGCGAGAACGAGGCGGTCGAGGAGCTCTTGGTGGGCGAGGAGACGGCCGGCCTGGTCGACGCGTACCTGGCGACCGCGCTGCTCATCCTCGCCCTGATCGGGACCGGCTGCGGGGTGCAGATCGGCCTGCGGCCCCACGCGGAGGAGGCGGCCGGGAGGCTGGAGCTGCCCGCGACGGGCGCGGTGAGCAGGCTCGAGCTGCTTGGCGCCTGGGGCCTGGTGGCCGCCCTGGGGATGGCGGCCGTGCTGGGGGCGGCGGGGCTCGGCAGCGGCCTCGGAGCAGCGGGCGCGACCGGCGAATGGGACAGGGTGCCGAACCTGCTCGGGGGCGCGCTCGCGTACCTTCCCGCCGGGCTGGTGATGCTGGGGCTCGCCCTGCTCCTGGTTGGGGCGGCGCCCCGCGCCGCGCCCCTCGCCTGGGCGGCGCTGGTCGCGGTCGGATTCCTCAACACCTTCGGCGGGATGCTCGACCTGCCGCAGGCGCTGATGGACGTTTCCCCCTTCGGGCACCTCGCGCGGCTGCCGGCGGAGCCGCTCGAGCTCGGCCCCCTTCTCGCCGCGGCCGCGCTCGGGGCGGCGCTTGCGGCAGCGGGCCTGGCCGCCTTCCGCGCGCGGGACGTGGGCTGAGCGGCCGGGCGAGGCGTCGGACAGGCGCGCCGGGTGAGAGCGCCGGGTAAGTTCGGAGCGCATGTTCGACGCTGCGGCCCGATCCTCTCGCCCCAGGGCGATCCGCCCCTCGATCGCGCCCGCGGACTCGTAGGAGGACCCGATAGCGACGCGCGCGCAGCGGCAGACCGCCGCCCTCCTGGTCCTGGGCGGCATCGCGTCGGTGCAGGTCGGCGCCGCCGCCGCGACCACGCTCTTCGACGAGGCTGGTCCCGGGGGCGCTGTGTTCCTGCGCATCGCGCTGGCGGCGCTCGCGCTCGTGGCGCTGTGGCGGCCGACCCTGCGCGGCGTCGGCGCCGCCGCGGCCCGCGACGCGCTGCTCTTCGGTGTGACGCTCGCGGCGATGAACTGGTCCTTCTACGAGGCGATCGACCGCATCCCGCTCGGGATCGCCGTCACGATCGAGTTCGTGGGCCCGCTCGCCGTCGCCTTCGGGCGCTCGCACCGCCGTCTGGTCTGGCTGTGGGCCGGGCTCGCGGCCGCAGGACTGTTGCTGCTCGCACCGCTCCACGACGCCTCCGTCGATACAGTCGGCGCGGGGTTCGCGCTCCTCGCAGGACTCTTCTGGGGCGCCTACATCCTCCTCTCGGTTCGGGTCGGCCGCGCCTTCCCCGGCGGAGCGGGGCTGGCGATCGCGATGGCGGTCGCGGCGGCGCTGATGATCCCGGTCGGCGTGATCGAGGCCGGAGCGCAGCTGCTCTCCGCGCACGTCTTGGCGGTCGCGCTCGCGGTCGCCCTGCTCAGCTCGGCCATCCCCTACTCGCTGGAGCTGGAGGCGCTGCGCCGCATCCCCGAGGCCACGTTCGGCGTGCTGATGAGCCTCGAGCCCGCGGTGGCCGCGCTCGTGGGGTTCGTCGCGCTAGGCCAGGGGCTCTCGGTGCGCGAGGTGATCGCGATCGGGTTCGTGCTGATCGCGAGCGCGGGCGCGTTGAGCAGCGCGGGCGATCGCAGCGTTCCGCCGCCCTGATCTCTCTCGCGAGGCGCGCCCAAGTACATTGACGCGGTCTGGGTAACGGGGGGCCCGCCACGGGCGGGGCCGGAGACGCCCACCCAAGGAACGACGACCACTCCGAGCGAGGCCTATGAGCGCACCACCCAAACGCGTCCTGATCACCGACAGCGTGTTCGACGACTGCGACGTCGAGCGCGACGTACTCGAGCCACACGGCTTCTCGGTGACACGGGCACCGAGCAGCGACCCGCAGACGCTCCTCGACTGCATCTCCGAGGGCGTCGCCGGGATCCTGGTCTGCTTCGCGCCGCTCGACGAGCCCCTCGTCCGGGCCGCGGGCGAGAACGGCTGTCGCGTGATCGCGCGCTACGGAATCGGCGTGGACAACGTCGATCTCGAGACCGCGACGGAGCTCGGCATCCAGGTCACGAACGTCCCGGATTACTGCCTCGACGAGGTGGCCGACCACACCCTGGCCCTGCTGCTCGCGTGCGCGCGGGGGCTCGCCGACCCGATCCGCGACCGCGGCGTCGGCTCGGGAATCCCCTACGAGCGGATCCGCCGGCTCTCCGGGCGCACCTTGGGCCTAGTCGGACTCGGCGGGATCGGCCTGCGGGTGGCGGCGCGTGCGCGGGCCTTCGGCCTCAAGGTCCTCGCCTTCGACCCCTATCGGGACGACTGGGACGGACTCGACGTGGAACCCGTCGCCTCCGTCCGCAGCCTGGTCGCCGAATCGGACTACATCTCGCTGCACGCCCCGCTCACCGACGAGACGCGCCACGTAATCGACGCGGACGCGCTCGCGGCCGCCCGGCGACAGCCGATCCTCATCAACACCGCGAGGGGCGGGCTCGTCGACCTGGACGCCGTCCTCGCCGCGCTCGAGTCCGGGCAGCTCAGCGGGGCGGCGCTCGACGTGACCGAACCGGAGCCCCTGCCGGACGACCACCCTCTGCGCGACCGCCCGGATGTGATCCTCACACCCCACGTGGCCTTCCACTCCGTGGAGGCGAGCGACGAGCTCCAGCGGCGAGCGACCGAGGAGGTGCTCCGCGTGCTCCGCGGGGAGCCGCCGCAGAACCCGGTCAACCGCCCTCGCGAGCTCGCTGAGGCGACCGACTGAACCGGAACACCGATCTGCCCGGCCTGCGCGGCCGGGCAGATGCGGCTACCTCTGAACCGGGTTGGCGAGCAGGCCGACCTTCTCGATCTCTACCTCGACCAGATCGCCCTCGCGCAGGAACAGCGGCGGCTCGCGCGTGAAGCCGACGCCCGCCGGCGTACCCGTGGCGATGATGTCCCCCGGCTCGAGCGTGATGTTCCGCGAGATGAACTCGATCAGGCTCGGCACGTCGAACATCATCAGGCTGGTCGGCGCCTCTTGCACGACCTCCCCGTTGAGCCGCGTGCGGATCTCGAGCTCGGAGGGGTCGCCGACCTCGTCCGCGGTCACTAGGGCGGGGCCGCAGGGGGCGAAGGTGTCGACGGCCTTGCCGGTGGTCCACTGCGAGACCTGCATCTGCAGGTCTCGCGCGCTCACGTCGTTGAACGGCATGTAGCCGGCCACGTGATCGAGCGCGGACTCCCGGGTCGCGTTCTTGCAGCGCGCGCCGATCACCACCGCGAGCTCGCCCTCGTAGTCGACCTGATCGGTGTGCGGGGGCAGGATGATCGGTGCCTCGTGGGCCTGGAGGCAGTTACGGAACTTGGCGAAGAGGATCGGCGCGGGCGGCACCTCCATGTCCACCTCGCCGACGTGCTCGAAGTAGTTGAGCCCGATGCAGATGATCTTGTCGGGATCGGGCACGGGCGGGCCGACGCGCACCTCGTCGCGCGCGAGCAGCACGTCTTGCGGGACGTCCGCGCAGGCTTCGGCGATGCGGGCCAGCGCGGGCTTCCCGCGCTCGAGCACCTCCCGGACCGAACGCGGGGCCTCACCCTCCGGCCAATCGATGGCAAGCGACGCGACGTCGATCACCCCGTCCTCGCGCAGAACACCAGCCCTCCAGGAGTCCCGAGGCGACCCATCCCCGGTGACGCCGCCGGCCTGCTGATAGGAAACGATCTTCAAAGCTCCACCTCACCTCCAGGTTTTCGCGAACGCGTCCCCAGCCCTTCCCCGCGCGGCAGGGAAAGGGGACCCGTCTCCAGGCGCGCCGAGCCGAGGCCGCACCCGACCCCCGCCGCGCCCCGCCTCCGGTGGCTGGCGATCGGAACCGCCACCGCGATTCGGCGCCAGCGTCAGCGGCGATCTCAACGGCGTTCGACCCGAGGCCGCGGCAGCCTATCACCGCGATGAACCGCTCCGGACTGAGCCTCGCCCTTGCTCGCGCGGGCCGAGCAGGAGCCGCAAGCGCGGCTACGCGAGTTCGCTTCCCCGCCCGGGATCACGCGGCCTGTGGCCGGGACAAGAGAGCACCGGCAGGCGCGGGTAGCGGGGGTAGCGGTCGTCGGTGCGCGAGCGCAGGCAGAGGGAGAAGGTCGAGCCCCGCGTGTTGCGCACAGTACGCTGGAACTCGCAGCTGTCGCACAAGCCCGCTCGCACCGCCTCAAGGTAGCGGCCGCGGGTCTCGTCGCGAACGCGGCCGTACGCCGCCGATCAGTTTCGGCGCTCGCCTCGGTCGTCTTAGGGAGAAGCAACAGAGAGGAGCGTCTTGAGATGAGCGCCTTGGCGATCGAGGCGAGCGGCCTCCGCAAGTCGTTCGGCGCCACGAAAGCCGTGGACGGCGTCGATCTCGCCGTGGGACGCGGCAGCGTCTACGGCGTGCTGGGCCCTAACGGCGCCGGTAAGACCACCACGATCCGCATGCTCGCGACCCTGCTGCGGCCCGACGAGGGCTCGGCCCGCGTGCTGGGGTACGACGTGGTCGAGCAGGCGGACCGGGTGCGCGGCGTGGTCAGCCTGACCGGCCAGATGGCCTCGGTCGACGAGGATCTGACCGGGGCCGAGAACCTGATCCTGCTCGCCCGGCTCTTGGGGTTCGGCCGCGCCGACGCACGTAGGCGGGCCGTGGAGCTGCTCGAGGCCTTCGGGCTGGCTGACGCGGCCGGCAGGCAGGTCAAGAACTACTCGGGCGGGATGCGGCGGCGGCTCGACATCGCAGCCAGCCTCGTGGTGACGCCGGAGCTCCTCTTTTTGGACGAGCCGACCACCGGGCTCGACCCGCGCTCACGAAACCAGGTGTGGGAGATCGTCCGCGCGCTCCGCGAGGCCGGCACCACGATCCTGCTCTGCACGCAGTACCTCGACGAGGCCGACCAGCTCGCGGACGGGATCGCGGTGATCGACCACGGTCGCGTGATCGCCGAGGGCACGCCCGGGCAGCTGAAGGCGTCGGTCGGCACGAGCTCGCTGCACGTGCGACTGCTCGACCCCGCTCAGCGCCCGCGAGCGCATCACGTCCTCGCGGGGGAGCTGGGAGACGAGGCCGTCCACCTCGAAGCCGACCCGGCTGCGCTCACGGCTGCCTGCCCAAACGCAGCGCGCGGCGCCGAGGTGGTGGGCGAGCTCACGCAGGCCGGCGTAGGGATCGCGGACTTCTCGCTCGGCCAGCCCACCCTGGACGAGGTGTTCATGGCGCTGACCGGCAGACCCGCGGAGGAGGTCGAGGAGATCGAGGCCGAGGAGCAGGCGGCATGACCACCACCCCCAACACCCAGCCGCATAGAGAGCCCCGCCTGGAGGAGGGCCTGAGGAAAGCCTTGGCCAGCGGCCCGCGGCCCCGGCGTGCCAGCGCCCTGCAGGCGGCGCTCGCGTTCGGTTGGCGCGGCATGCTCAAGGTCAAGCACGTGCCCGAGCAGCTGCTGGACGTGACGATCACGCCGGTGATGTTCGTCCTGCTCTTCACCTACCTGTTCGGCGGCGCGATCGAGGGCTCCACCAAGGAGTACCTGCAGTACATCCTGCCCGGGATGCTCGTGATGTCGGTCCTGTTCACGACCGTCTACTCCGGGGTCTCGATCAACACCGACCTGACCAAGGGCGTCGTCGACCGCTTCCGCTCGCTGCCGCTCTGGCAGCCCGCGCCGCTGGTCGGCGCGTTGCTGGGCGACACCGTGCGCTACGTGATCGCCGGCACCGTGCTGATGGCGGTCGGCTACGTGCTCGGCTACCGCGCGGAGGCCGGCCTCGGCGGCGTGCTCGCGGCTTTGGCCCTCGTCGTGATCTTCGCCTTCGGGCTCTCCTGGGTCTTCACGACGATGGGTCTTCTGATGCGCTCGCCCAACGCGGTGATGAACGCGGGCTTCATGAGCATCTTCCCGCTCACCTTCGTGAGCAACGTGTTCGTCGACCCCTCCACCCTGCCGGGCGTGCTCGAGGCGGTCGTGAACGTGAACCCGATCTCGATCCTCGCCGACGCCTCGCGCGGGCTGATGGCGGGCGACCTCGCGGGCTCCGACATCCTGATCTCCCTGGGCACGGCCGCACTCCTGACCCTCGTCTTCGCGCCGCTGACCACGCGCATGTACAGGCGCGCATAAGCGCGCGCGCGAGGAGCGACGACGGCTCGTCGCCGCCCAACCCGCCTGCCGCCCGCCGCCGCGACGGCGGCCCGGTGGCGGGAGCGCCCAATACTTCAGTTCGTATAGTGAAGGGGATGGCGACGCTCAAGCGCCTGTTCGGTTTCCTGCGCCCCTACAGGGCCGCGTCGATCTGGTCGCTCGTGTTCGCCTGGGCCGCGATGGGGATGACCGTGCTCATCCCCTGGCTCGTCGGCCGCACGGTCGACGAGATCGAGCAGGCGGGATCCGTCCGTCCCGACCTGTGGCCGCTGGCGCTGGCGATCGTCGGCGCGGGCTTCTTGCGCCTGGGGCTCACGGTGGTCAGGCGACTGATCGCTGGCCGCGTCTCGCTGGCGATCGAGTTCGACCTGCGCGAGCGCATGTACCGGCGGCTGCAGGAGCTGGAGCTGGGCTTCTTCGACACCCAGCAGACCGGCCAACTGATGTCGCGCGTGACCGTCGATCTGCAGTCGATCAGGTTCTTCCTGGGATACGGGCTGATCTTCCTCACCCAGAACGCGCTCACGATCCTGCTGGCGAGCGCGGTGATGATCGCGATCAACCCCTGGCTGGCGCTCTTGGCGCTCCTCCCCGTCCCCTTCGTGGTGCTCACCGCCGCCCGCTACAGCCGGCTCTCGCGGCCCGCCCTGCAGGAGGTGCAGCAGCGGATCGCGGAGCTCACGGCCGAGGCGGAGCAGGCGATCTCCGGCATTCGCGTGGTCAAGGCGTTCTCGCGCGAGCCGCACATGCTCGCGCGCTTCAGGCGGGCGGTGGCGCGGGTGTTCGACCAGAGCGTCTACTCGACCCGGCTGCGCGCCTACTACTCCCCGCTGCTCGGCTTCCTGCCGCAGATCGGGATGGCGGTCGTGCTCTTCTTGGGCGGCCGCGCGGTGATCGACGGCTCGCTGTCGCTGGGTGACTTCAGCGCCTTCTACATCTACCTGGTGATGCTGACGGGCCCGATGCGGATGCTGGGCATGGCCCTGGGGATGGCCCAGCGCGCCGTCGCCTCGGGCAACCGGATGTTCGAGATCCTCGACCGCGAGCCGCAGGTGCGCAGCAAGCCGGGGGCGCCGCCGCTGCCCGAGGGCCCCGGACGCGTCGAGCTGCGCGACGTGGCGCTGCGCTATCCCGAGCCGGCGCTGGGCGCGAGCGCCCCGCCGGCCGCCACGGCCGGCGGCAACGGGGCGGCGGCCGACGGGCGCCTCCCGAAGGGCGACGACGCTGCCGGCCGCGACGGCGACGGCGCCGCGACCCGCGCGAACGGCTCCGGCCGCCAGGACAAAGCGAGCGAGGCCCTCGCCGATCGCCCGCCGGTCAACGGCACGCCCACGGCGCCCGCCCTCGCCGGGGTCAGCCTCGAGGTGCCGGCCGGGCGCACGGTGGCGCTGGTCGGCCCCACCGGCTCGGGCAAGACCAGCCTGGTGGCGCTCCTCGCGCGCCTGTACGACCCCAGCTCCGGCCGCGTGCTGATCGACGGGGTCGACGTGCGCGACGTCGATCTCCGCTCGCTGCGCCGCTCCGTCGCCTTCGTCGCCGACGAGAGCTTCCTGTTCTCCGCCACCGTGGCCGAGAACATCGCCTACGCGCGACCCGACGCCAGCATCGACGAGATCCGACGCGCGGCCGAGCTCGCGCAGGCCGACGGGTTCATCCGCGAGCTGCCGGACGGCTACGACACCATGGTCGGCGACCGCGGCCACACGTTGTCAGGCGGCCAGCGTCAGCGGATCGCGATCGCCCGCGCGCTGCTCGCCGATCCCCGCATCCTCATCCTCGACGACGCCACCTCCTCGGTCGACGCGACCACCGAGGCGGCGATCAAGCGGGGGCTGCGCGAGGCGATGGCCGGGCGCACCACGTTCATCGTCGCCCACCGCATGTCGACGATCTCGCTGGCCGACGAGATCGTGGTCATGGACGCCGGGCGCATCGTCGACCGAGGCACGCACGAGGAGCTGCTCGAGCGCTGCGAGCTCTACCGCGAGATCGCCGAGTACGGGTGCGAGGACACGGTCTTCCTCCAGCGTGACCTGGAGGAGCGCCAGGAGGAGGCGCGGCTGTGAGCGGGCTTCAACGGGCGGCAGCGTTCGTGCGCGAGCTATGGCGTCTCGTCCGCGGCGAGGACGAGCGGGCCCGCAAGCTGCGCTGGCTGTTGCGGCTCTTGCGACCCTACCGGCGCCAGGTCCTGCTCATGCTCGGGGCGCTGGTCGCGGCGACGGCGGCCGGGCTCGCGCCGCCCTACCTGGCCGGGCGCGCGATCGATGACGGCATCCAAGCGGGGGATGCGACCGCGCTCGCGGTGATCGTGGGCGTGTTCTTGCTCTCGGCCCTCGTCTACTGGGGCGCAAGCTACGCGCAGACCTACCTCGTGGGCTGGGTCGGCCAGCGCGCGCTACAGGATCTGCGGCTGCGCATCTATGAGCACCTGCAGCGGATGTCGCTCGGGTTCTTCACGCGACGCAAGCCGGGCGTGCTGATCTCGCGCCTCACCAACGACGTGCAGGCGCTCGACTCGCTCGTGACCGACGGGGTCGTGACGCTGTTCCAGTCGACGCTCACCCTGGCCGGCGTCGTGATCGTGCTGCTCTTGCTTGACGTGTCGCTGGCGCTGATCACGTTCCTCACCTTCCCGCTGCTCTTCGTCGGCAGCGTGATCTTCCGCATCGCCTCGACGGGCGCGTACCGGGCCACGCGGGAGAAGATCGCCAACATCACCGCCTATCTGCAGGAGACGCTCTCGGGGGTGCGCGTCATCCGCAGCTTCGGCCGCGAGCACCGGCACCTGGAACGGATGACCGCGCTAAACGAGGAGAACCGGCGCGCCAACATGCGCACCGTCTACCTCAACGCCTCCTACTTCCCCGCGGTCGAGCTTCTCTCGGCGGTGGGGACGGCGGCGATCCTGCTCTACGGCGGGTACCAGGCCTACCTGGGCGAGATCGAGATCGGCGTCGTGGTCGCGTTCATCGGGTACTTGAACGCGTTCTTCGACCCGATCCAGCAGATCTCGCAGCTCTACACCACCTACCAGCAGGGGATGGCGGCGCTCGACAAGATCTTCAACCTGCTCGACACCGAGCCCGACATGGTCGATCGCCCCGACGCGGTCGACCCGGGCGAGATCCGCGGCGAGATCACGCTCGAGGGCGTCTGGTTCTCCTACGCGGGGGGCGGCGACGCGCGCGAGCTGGGCGAAGGCGACGAGTGGGCGCTGCGGGGGATCAACCTGCACGTGGAGGCGGGGCAGACGGTGGCGCTCGTGGGAGAGACGGGCGCGGGGAAGTCGACCTTGGCGAAGCTGGTGGCGCGCTTCTACGACCCGCAAGTCGGTCGCGTGCTGATCGACGGGCACGACGTGCGCGAGCTCGACTCGCGGGCGCTGCGCCGGCGGCTGGGGATCGTGCCGCAGGAGGGCTTCCTCTTCTCCGGGACGGTGCGCGACAACATCGCCTTCGGGCGACCGGACGCAAGCGAGGAGGAGATCGAGGAGGCGGTGCGCGCGGTGGGCGCCCTCCCCTTCATCGCGCGACTGCCGCACGGGCTCGACACCGAGATCGGCGAGCGCGGCGTGCAGCTCTCCGCGGGGCAGCGGCAGCTCGTCTCCTTCGCACGGGCGCTGCTCGCGCAGCCGCGGATCCTGATCCTCGACGAGGCGACCTCGAACGTCGACGTGCGCACCGAGCGCGTGATCGAGCAGGGGCTGGAGCGCCTGCTGCACGGGCGCACCGCCCTCGTGGTCGCGCACCGGCTCTCGACGATCCGCCGGGCTGACAGGATCGTCGTCCTCGAGCATGGCCGGATCGCGGAGATCGGAACGCACGAGGAGCTCACCGCCGCGGGCGGTGTCTACGCGAGCCTCTACGGCGCCTGGCAGCGCCAGGCGGCCTGAGCGGCGGACCGCTACGGGCTGACGCCGCCGGAGCCGGGCGTGACGCCGCCTGAGCCGCCGCCACCGCCTGCTCCGCCTCCACCGGAGCCGCCTCCACCGGCGCCGCCTCCGGCGTCCGGCGGGGCGACCGCGCCGCCGTCGGATGGGGGCGGAGCCGGCGTGCTCGTGGCGGGCGGAGGAGCGGTCGTCTCAGGCGCGGGCGTGGTCGCGCCGCTGCCCTCGGGGACCTCCTCGCCGGTCCCCGAAGCCACGCTCACCTCGCCGAACCCGTCGCACTCGTCGAAGCCGTAGGCGCGGGCGGCGCGGTTGGCGCGCTGGCGCGCCCGGTCGATCGTCTCGTCGGCCTCGGCCTCGGCTTCCACGTCGCCACGATCGCGCGCCATCTGCTTGGTCTCGAGCGCCTGGATCAGCCGCAGCAGCGAGCCCTGGTAGCGCTCGAGCGGCTGCGTCAGCTCGGCCGGCGTGAGCGACTGCAGACGGGAGAGGGCCTGTTCGGTCAGCTCCAGCTCCTGGACGATCGCGTCCTCGTCCTCGGGGTCGATGTTTTCGATGGCGTTCTTGGCTTCGGCGCAGATGGCATCGGCCTCGGCGATGTACTCCTCCTGTGCCAGCCCCTCGTTCGTGGTCTGGCCCGCTCCGCTCTGGGGCTCCAGCGGCGCGCCGCTCTCGTCGTCCCCGCCGCAGCTGCGGATCGCCAGCACGATCAGGATGAAGATCCCGACGACGATCGCGAGGGCAACCAGTCGCCGACGCATGTAGATGTCCATCTGCATCGCGCAGGACGCTAACAGAGCGCCTGACCGATCCAGGGACCTCGCCCGCCCCTAGCAGAAGCGCTGGCGCTCGTCGCGGGCGCGCTCCAGTGCGGCCCGCACTCCGCGCAGCTCTTGCTGCGCTCGGGTCAGCTGGCGCTCGGCTCTGCGCACCTTCGCCCGCGCCGCCCCCCTGCGCTGGAGACTGCGCACCCTCTTGCGCGCCCGCTTCACCTCGCGCCTGGCCTTCGCGACGCGCGGCTTCGCCTTCGCCAGGTCGCGTTCGGCCCGCTCGCAGGCCTCGGCGGTGGTCCGGAACGGCAGGGCGAGCCCGCGGGCGTTGCCGAACGGATCGGTCGCCCTGATGATCAGCGTGTGCCAGCCGTCGTCCAGGTCGCCGAGTTCAATCGGCGAGGCGCAGGGCTTGAGCTCGGAGTCGTCCAGGCTGCACTCGACCTCCGCGTCGGGATCGCTCACCACGAACTCGACGCGCACGTCCCTGCTCGGGACGCGCGCACCCTGCTCGGGGCCCGCGGTGATTGTGATCCGCGGCGCGGTCGCGTCCACGCTGAAGTCGACGCTCGGGGGCGCGGGATCCCTGCGGCCCAGCCGGTCGACGGCGCGCACGCTGAACGTGTAGTCGCCGTCGACGAGCGGCGCGCGGGGCTGGTGGCTCGGCCCAGGGCCCGAGCAGGGGGCGAACTCGGGGTCGGCGCCGGCGGGGACCAGCGAGCACTCGAAGTCCGCGTCCGGCGTGTCGGAAGTGAACTCGAAGCGCGGGCGCCGGTTGGCGGTCCAGCCCGAGGGCCCGTCCGTGATCGTTGTGCGGGGCGCCTGGGCGTCGACCGTGAACGTCCGGCTCGGCGGGTCGGCCTCGACGTTGCCGGCCTCGTCCACCGCCTGCACCACGAAGACCCAGTCGCCCTCGGCGAGGGGGTCCGCGGGCCTGTGGCTCCTCGCGCCGGAGCAGGGGCTGAGATCGTGTCCCTCAGCGGGGCGCGTGAGCGAGCACTTGAAGCTCACGTCCTCCTCGTCCGCCTCGAACTCGAAGCGCGGGCGCGGGTCGTCGGTGTGCGCGGGAGGGCCGAAGGTGATCGTCGTCCTCGGCGGGATCGTGTCGACCGAGAACGCGCGCACGGGAGGGTCCGGCTCGACGTTGCCCGCCCGGTCTGTCGCGCGGACGCTGAAGGAGTGCTCGCCGTCGGGCAGGTCCTGATAGGAGACGGGCGACTCGCAGGCCTCCCACTCGCCGCCATCGAAGCTGCACTCGAACGAGACGAGCTCCTCGTCGGCCGCAAACCGGAAGCGCGGGGAGCGGTCGTTGGTGTGCGGCGGCGGGCCGGAGGTGATCCGCGTGCGCGGGGCGACCGTGTCGACCGTGAACGTGCGCTGCGGCGGGTCGGGGGTCGGATCGCCCCACCCGTCGACCGCGCGCACGCTGAACGCGTAGGTGCCGTCGGCGAGCGGCTCGGCCGGGGTGTGCTCGTTCCCCGGTCCCGAGCAGGGACCGAAATCAGGCTGGGATCCCTGCGGCACCAGCGAGCACTCGAAGCTCACCGTCTCCTGCGCGGAGGAGAGGGCGAAGGTGGGCCGGTTGCGGTTGGTGAACTCGGGCGGGCTCGTGTCGATGCGCGCGCCCGGCCGCTCGAACCGGTACTGCTTGATCTCGAGGTCGCCGACGAGCAGGCGCCCCTGCGGGGTGAAGCTCATCCTTCTGCCGAGGAGGAAATGCCGCTCGCCGAAGCCGTACTCGCCCCACTTCGTGATGAACCGCCCCAGAGGGTCGAAGACCTGAACGCGCGCGAACTGCGAGTCGAGGTCCGCGTCGGCCACGAAGACGAACCCGTCCTCCCGCACCGCGACGCCCTGCGGCCGCACGAACTGCCCGTCGCCCGTGCCCTGGCTCCCCCAGGTGGCCAGGTGCACGCCCGACGCGGTGAAGCCCTGCACCCGGTAGTTGCCTGTGTCGGCCACGTACACGCTGCCGTCAGGGCCGACCGTGACCGCCTCGGGCCTCTGGAACTGCCCGTCGCCCGTGCCCTCGGTGCCCCACCTCGCGAGGAACGTGCCGTTGGGGCTGAACTTCTGGATGCGGTGGTTGTTGGAGTCCGCGACCCAGACGTCGCCGTCGGGGGTGACCGCGACGTCGGTCGGCCGGTCGAACTGGCCGTTGTCAGAACCCTGCGTGCCCCAGCCGCCCAGGTGCCTGCCGTCGACGGAGAACCTCTGCACGCGGTTGTTCGAGGTGTCGGCGACGTAGAGCACCCCGCGCAGGGTGTCGATGGGGAGGCCCTGCGGGCTCCTGAGCTCGCCCGGGCCGGAGCCCGGTGAACCGATCGTCAGCAGGTGATCGCCGGCGGGCGAGAGCTTCAGGATCCGGCCGGCGCCGTCGAGCGCGTAGATGTTGCCGTCGAGGTCGGCAGCGGCTTCGTAGGGATTGCTGAGGTCGCCGGGCCCGGCGAAGAGCGCCTGGCGGTTCCCCAGGACGTCGAACTTGTTGACGTAGCCGTGCAGGGTGTCGGTCTGGCTGGGGAGGTAGGTGAAGTTGGCGGCGTCCACGGCTATGGCGCACCAAAGACCGCCTTCCGTGGAGGGGCTCCACTTGCGGACGAACCCGCCGTCGGGCCCGAAGACCTGGATGCGCCGGTTCTGCCGGTCGACCACGTGGACGAGCCCCTGGGCGTCGACGGTGAGCGCGCAGGGGGCATTGAACTGCCCGTCGTCCGCCCCCGACGAGCCCCACGCGGCGAGCGGCTCGCCCTGGGACTGAACTTCTGGACCCGGTCGTTGCCTTCCTCCACGACGTAGACGCCGCCGTCGGGGCCGACGGCGATGTCGATCGGCCGGTTGAACTCCCCCTCCCCGGACCCCTGCGAGCCCCAAGCGCGCAGGAAGGTGCCGTCGGAGTCGAGGACCTGGACCCGGTTGTTGCTCAGGTCGGCGACGTAGACGTTCTCGTCGGCATCGACCGCGATCCCCCCGGGGTCGCGGAACTGCCCCGGGTCGCTCCCGCGATCGCCCCACTGCCGGATCACCTCCCCGTCGGCGCTGAGCTTGACGACGCGGTCCCGGTGGTCGGCGACGTAGACGGCGCCGGAGGCTCCGATCGCGACCCCTTGCGGGTATCGAAAAAGGCTCTTCGGATCGCCGCTGAGGCGGCCCAGGTAGACGCCGTCGGGCCGGTACTTGACGACGGTGCGGACGCCGCCCGAGCCCGAGATGGAGGGCGAGCCGGCGGCGTAGACGATGCCCTCCGGGTCGACGGCGATCCCCCGGCCCCGATGAAGCCGAGCGTGGGCGAGCCCCAGACGCGCTCGAGGGTCGGCGCGGCGTGGGCGGGGGTCGCGAGCGACAGGGCGACCGCCGCGGCGAAGAGCGCAGCCACGACGAGCGAACAGATGTCGCGTGCTTCGCCGCCGTTCCCCCGCCCGAACGCGATCACCTTGTCCTCGGCCCGTCCCGCCTCTAGTCGTCCGTCGCTACCGACCTATCGATCGGCAGCCACCGCGGAAGCTTTAGCCAAGCCCTCGGCCGGGCGGCGGGGGGCGGCTCCCTCCCCCGGGCCGCGACTCCCTTCCGCCTCCTCGCCTACAGGGGCGCGCGGTGGCGCGCTGGGCGCGGATCCCGCGTCGCCAGCCGACGCTTCCCACGCAGGCAGAGCGCCTGCGCAAGCTCGCTACTCACCCGGAAGCGCGCACGAGAAAGGCCCCAGATGGGGCCTCTGCGACTGCGGGGCAAGGACTCGAACCTTGAATTCCAGGGCCAGAACCTGGCGAGTTGCCAATTACTCCACCCCGCAATGTCTTGTGGCCAAACAAGATAGCGAGAGAGGACGCGACGTGACAAACGCACCGGCAGCGCTCACGCGAGGGCCCAGAGGTCCGCGTCCGGATCCTCGAGCTCGGTGCGCCGATCGGCGATCGGGGTGCCCCTTGCGATCACGCCGCGCGCCGTGATCAGATCCTCGGGGCGGCCGACCGAGAGCGCGGCGACCACCCTTCCTTCGCGCAGATACCAGGCCGAGAAGGCCCCTTCCTCCAGCAAGCCGCGGAAGACCACCTCGTCCCACTCGGGCGCGCGCCCCACGTACTCGATCGAGGCCCAGTCGGCCAGGTCGCTGAAGAAGTACGGGATCTCGTCGTAGGGCTCGCGCTCACCCAGCATCGCCCGCGCCGCGTGCCGGCCCTGCTGCAGGGCGGCGTCGAGGTGCTCCACGCGCAGCCGGCCGTACCTCGCGCTCGCGTACGAGCAGCAGTCGCCCGCGGCGAAGATCCCCTCGGCGGAGGTCTCGAGCCGCTCGTCGCAGACGATCCCGTCGTCGACCTCGAGCCCCGCGCGGCGGGCCAGCATCGCGTCGGGGCGCACGCCCGCGCCGACCACGACCGCGTCGCAGGCGATCGCGCGCCCGTCCTCGAGCACGACCTCCTCCACGCGCTCCGAGCCCCGGTACGCCGCGAGCGTGCCGCGCCCGGCGAAGCTCACCCCGCGCGCCTCCATCAGCTCCTGGAACCAGCGCCCGAGCTCGCGGCCGAAGGAGCGCTCGAGGGGCGCCTCCTCCTGCATCACCACGGTGCACCGCTTGCCCTGCGCGGTCAGCGACGCCGCGACCTCGCAGCCGATGTAGCTGCCGCCGATCAGCGCCACGTGCTCGGCCTCGCGCACGTCTTGGCGGATCGCATCGGCGTTGCCGTAGGTGCGCAGATAGTGGATGCCCTCGAGCTGCGCGCCGTCCGCCCGCAGGACGTTCACCATCGCCCCGGTCGCGAGCAGCGCCTTGCCGAAGCGCACCTCGCCCGCGCCTTGCAGCTTCGCCGTCCGCTCGCCCGGGTCGAGCGCCATCACGCTCTTGCCGCAGACCAGCTCGATCCCCTGCTCCTCGTACCACTCGCGCGGGTGCACGTAGGCGTCGGCCCGCTCGCTCTCGCCCCGCAGGTACTCCTTCGAGAGCGGCGGCCGCTCGTACGGCGGATCCGGCTCGCGGCCCACGAGCAGGATCGAGCCCTCGGCGCCGCGCCGGCGCAGCTCGGCCGCGCAGTGGGCGGAGGCGATCCCGCCCCCGATCAGCAGGAAGTCGACCTCCCTCATCCGGGGGAACCACGGTCGGCGCCGTCGCCGCGGCCGGCCCTGCCCGCGCGCTCGCCGGCGGGCCCGAAGTACGCGGTCAGATCCTCCTCCAGGCTGGGATCGAGCACGGCCAGGACCTCGTCGCCGGCCTGCAGCACGGTGTCCGCCGTCGGCACGAAGCCCTTGCCGTCTCGCAGCACGGAGATCAGGAGGGACCCGCTGGGCAGCTCGAGGTCGCCCACCCGCATCCCGACGGCGGGCGCGCTCTCGGCGAGCAGCATCTCGATGATCTCCAGTCGCTCCTCGGCCAGATCAAGCAGGTGGATCAGCCCGTAGGCCGGCACCTCGTGCTCGATCAGGCGCAGGATCAGGTCGGTGGCCGAAACGACCGGCCGGATGCCGAGCAGCTCGAAGTGCTCGCGGTTGCGCGGGTTGTTGACGCGGGCCACCACGCGCCCCACCCCGTACTTCTCCTTGGCGACCTGGCAGATCAGGATGTTGTCCTCGTCGTCGCCCGTGACCGCGATCACGAGGTCGGCGCGCTCGATGCCGGCGGCCTCGAGTACCCAAAGCTCAGAGGCGTCGCCGTAGATCGCGCGGTGCTCGAGCTCCTGCGAGATCGTGGCGTAGCGGTCTGGATCGTCCTCGATCAGGGTGACCTCGTGCCCCTTTTCGAGCAGCTCCCGCGTCAGGTTCCAGCCGACCTTGCCGGCCCCGGCGATGATCGCGCGCACGCCCTACACCTCGTCGTGCTCGTGGTCGACGGGGCCCGGCGGCGGCCCCGGGCTCGCCATGCGGACCGCAGCCTCGCGCACCTCGTTCTCCAGCATCTCGATCGCGACCCTGGTCGGGCAGATCGTGTGCACGCCTTGGCGCTCGTACCACTCGGCCCGGTAGGGGTCGAGCACGCGAGCGATCACGATCGGCACCCCGAAGCGCCGCTTCGCGACCTGCGCGATCACGATGTTCGTGTTGTCGCCGTCGGTGGAGGCGACGAACGCGTCCGCCTGCTCGATCCCGGCCGCCTTGAGCGCCTCCACCTCGAGGCCGGTCCCGACCGTGAAGCGGCCGCCGAGGTCCTCCCAGGGCCGGTCGAAGCCGATCTCGAGCCGGGTGTGCGACTCGGGATCCTCGTCCAAGCAGGAGACCTCGTGCCCCTCGCGCAACATCGTGCGGGCGAGGGCCGAGCCGACGCGACCGACTCCGACGATCAGGATGAACATCGGCCCCCACTCTAGCCGCGGCCAGCGGCGGCCTCCTCCCTCGGCTCAGCGACGCAGCGCGACCCAAAGCCGCGCCGCCCCCAGGCCGCTGAAGAGCAACCCGATCCAAAGCGTCGCCGATCCCAGTCCCTCCCCACGCGCCAGGGTCAGCACGACGATCAACAGCCCGAAGGCGGCGATCAGCGCGGCGAAGAGCCGGGTGGCGGCGCGATAGGCCTCGTCATCTGGTCTCGGCTCGGGCATGCGGACAAGCGGCCGACGGCATACGGCGAAGCCCAACTATCGTGAGGCGCATGGCAGCACAGCTCATCCACACCTGCTACCGCGTCCTCGATCTCGACCGCTCGCTCGACTTCTACCGCAAGCTCGGGTTCGAGGAGATCGACCGGATGCCGATCCGTGACGAGGCGACCAACGTCTTCCTCGGGCTACCCGGGGACGGCCCCCGTCTCGAGCTCACCTACAACCACGGCCGCACCGAGCCATACGAGATCGGCACCGGCTACGGGCACATCGCCCTGCGGGTCGACGACCTCGACGCGACCCTCGAGCGCCTCGCCGCCGAGGGGATCGAGCCCGAGCGCCCGCCCTACCGGGTGAGCGAGGGCGGCTCGCGCATCTGCTTCGTGCGCGACCCGGACGGCTACCGGATCGAGCTGATCGAGGCCGGCTGAGGCACGGCCCCCGCGCTCAGCGGCCCTTGCGGCCGCGGAGCAGGTAGCAGACCGCCTTGGTCTGCGCGCGGCGCAGGCTGGGGACGAGCTCGGGCGTGACCTGCGTGCTGATCGTGAAGGTGAGCGAGCGCTTGCCCCCGGCGCCCGCCGCGATCAGCTGCGTGTAGCCGAGGATCGAGCCGGTGTGCCCGAAGACCGTGCCGCAGCGGGTGCGGTAGCGGAAGATCGCCAGGCCCGCCGAGTTGCTGCCCGGCCCGGGCGGATCCGACTTGCCGCCCGGGAGGAAGGGCCCGTGACGGAGCCGCACGTAGCGGCGCACGAACCGGTTCAGGTCCCCGGGGGTGGAGACGATGCCGCCGCTGGCCCAGGCCCAACCCCCGAAGGCGACGAGCTGGCTCACGTCCTCGCGCGGCGGCGCGCTGTAGCCGTGCCAGAACGGCTTCGGCAGCAGGATCCCGGGGCCGAGGCTGGTCTGCCGCAGTCCCCAGGGCCCCAGCACGCGCCTGGCGAGCACCTGCTCGTAGGGGCTTCCCGTGACCGCCTCGACCATCAGCGCGACCGCCACGTTGTCGGAGTTCGAGTACTGGTAGTCGGTGCCCGGCGGGAAGATGGGGTCCTTGTCGGCCACGAAGTCCAAAAGGGCCTCCGGCGCCGGCGCGAGCTGCGGCGAGGCGCCGACCGCGTCCCTGAACGCCTCGCTCTGCGAGAAGTCCGGCAGCCCGCTCGTATGCCCCAGGAGTTGAGCGAGCGTGATCTCGTGCCAGGAGGCCGGCAGGTCGGGGAGCAGCTCGCCGATCGTGGCGTCCAGCGAGAGCACGCCCTCGCGCACGAGCTGCAGCGCCACCGCCCCTGAGAAGGCCTTGGCGACGCTTGCGATGCGCATGTGGTCGCGCGCCCGCGGCGCGCGACGGGCCCCCAACCGGGCGCGCCCGACGGCGACCACCTCACGGGACCTGCCGCGCTGGATCACGGCCAGCGCGGCCGGCGGGCCCGCCTCGGAGCGCAGCAGCTGCCGCATCGAGCGCTCCAGCTCTGCGCGCTTGGGCGCAGCGTCGGCGAGCGCAGGCAGCGCGAGCGCGCACGCCGCCAGCGCCATGCAGAGCCGCAGGACCCCTCCTCCGCGCGAGACCATTGCGCCAGTCTAAGCGGTTGGGGCCGCAAGCGGAACGGCCGCCCCGCGGGGCGGCCGTTCCTGCACGCGTTTGATCTTTCGGTCGCCGCGCTCGCCGCGGCGGCCGCGGCGCTTAGACGACGAGCGGAATGATCAGGATCGCGACGATGTTCGCGACCTTGATCATCGGGTTGATCGCCGGGCCCGCGGTGTCCTTGTAGGGGTCGCCGACGGTGTCGCCCGTGACCGAGGCGGCGTGGGCCTCCGACCCCTTGCCGCCGAAGGCGCCGTCCTCGATCAGCTTCTTCGCGTTGTCCCACGCACCGCCGCCGGCGGTCATCGAGACGGCCATGAAGAGGCCGACGACGATCACGCCGATCAGCAGGCCGCCGAGTGCCTCGACGCTGAGCAGGCCGACGATCACCGGGATGATGATCGGGATCAGCGACGGCAGGATCATCTCCCGCTGCGCGGCAGCCGTGACGATCTTCACGGTCGCGCCGTAGTCGGGCTTCTCCGTGCCCTCCATGATCCCCGGGCGCTCGCGGAACTGCTTGCGCACCTGCTCGACCACCGCGCCGCCGGCACGGCCCACGGCCTCGATCGCGAACGCGGAGAACAGGTAGACCATGAGGCCGCCGATCAGCAGGCCGATCAGCACCGCCGGGTCAGCGATCGAGAAGAAGAAGCCCTCGCCGCCCTTGCGGTCGAGCTCGATCTCGAACGCCTTGAACAGCACCAGCGCGGCCAGGGCCGCCGAGCCGATCGCGTAACCCTTCGTGACGGCCTTGGTCGTGTTGCCGACCGCGTCGAGCGGGTCGGTCACGTTGCGCACATCCTCGGGCAACTCGGCCATCTCGGCGATGCCGCCGGCGTTATCGGTGATCGGGCCGAAGGCGTCGAGCGCGACGATCAGGCCCGTGAGCGAGAGCTGCGCCATCACGGCGATGCCGATGCCGTAGATCCCGGCGAGCTCGTTAGCCGCGAGGATCGCGAGCGCGATCAGGATCGCGGGCGCCGCCGTGGACTGGAAGCCCTGCGCGAGGCCCTGGATGATGTTCGTCGCGTGCCCCGTCACCGAGGACTGGGCGATCACCCGCACCGGCCGGAAGCGGGTCGACGTGTAGTAGTCGGTGATCACGAACAGGCCCGCCGTGACGACCAGGCCGATGAGCGCGCAGAGCCACAGGTCGGCGACCGAGGCGCCGGCGAGCGCGCTCTCGGGATCGAGCACGCCGCGCGCCAGCGCATCGCTCATCAGCCAGTCGGTGATCGGGTAGAAGGCGGCCGCCGACAGCAGCGCCGAGACGATCAGGCCGCGGTACAGCGCGCCCTCGACGCGGTCGGAGCTGGTCCGCACGGTGAGCGCCCCGATGATCGAGGCGACGATCGCCACGCCACCGATGACCAGCGGATAGAGCGCCGCGGCGCGGCTGAAGTCGGCGTCGAAGGTCAGCACGCCGAGCAGCATCACCGCGACCGAGGTGACCGCGTACGTCTCGAACAGGTCGGCCGCCATGCCGGCGCAATCGCCGACGTTGTCGCCCACGTTGTCGGCGATCACCGCCGGGTTGCGCGGGTCGTCCTCGGGGATGCCGGCCTCGACCTTGCCGACGAGGTCGGCGCCCACGTCGGCGGCCTTGGTGAAGATGCCGCCGCCGAGTCGGGCGAAGACCGAGATCAGCGAGCCGCCGAAGCCGAGCCCGATCAGCGCGTCGACCGCATCCTCGTCGCTCTCGCCGATCAGCAGCAGGATGCCGAAGTAGGCGGCGACGCCGAGCAGCGCGAGCCCGACGACCAGCAGGCCGGTCACCGACCCGCCCTTGAAGGCGACGTCCAGCGCGGGCCGCACGCCGCCGCGCGCCGCCTCGGCGACGCGCGCGTTGGCTCGCACCGAGAGGTTCATCCCGATGAAGCCGGCCGCGCCCGACAGCGCGCCGCCGATCAGGAAGCCGATCGCGACGCTCACGTTCTGGACGATCGCCAGCAGGATCGCCAGCGGCACCGCGACCAGGGCGATGATCGTGTACTGGCGACTCAGGTAAGCCTGTGCGCCCTCCTGCACGGCGCCCGAGATCTGCCTCATGCGCTCATTGCCCGGCGAGCGGGCGAGGAGGTTGCGCGTGACGAGCGCCCCGTACAGCACGGCGGCGGCCGCGCACACGAGCGCGATAACGACGCCGTTGTCGGTGAGGAAGTCGGTCACTTCTTTCCTTCCGGTTGGTTGCGGTCTATATGCGTGGCAAAGCCGCCCACGCGCAAGCGGGCGGCCGAAGAAGCGGCCGCAGTCTATCCGCTACCGCAGCGGAAAGCCGCGCGATGCGCTTGAGAAAGGGCCTCGCGGCGGCGCTCAGCCGCCCGGCACCCACAGGCCGGAGGGCCTCGCCCCGCCGGCCGGACCGGGCCCCTCGCCGCCCCCGGACGAGCCGCCCGCACCGCCGCCGCCGGCGTCGTCGCCGGACGGGCCGCCCCCTTCGCCCTGCGAGCCGCCGACCTCGCGCGCGTAGAGCAGCTGCAGCTGCGAGAGCGCGGAGCGGATCTGGTCCGCGACCTCGCCCTCGATCAGCTCGACCAGGCGCCGGACCGCCTCGATACCCACGCGCGCCTGCTCGAGGTCGCGCTCATCCTCCTTGCTGATGCGCCGCGCGCTCAGGTTCACGATCGAGGCGGCGCTCTCCACCAAGAGGTCCTGGACGCGCACCTTGCGCAGCTGCTCCTCGAGGCGTCGGCGCAGCTCCTCCTGTGAGAGCTGCTCCTGGTCCTGCGTGCCCGGTTGCTCGTCGCTCATCTCGCCTCCGTTCGCTCGCTCGTGCTCACCGCTGCTCAGTCGGCGGGCGCCAGCGCCGGAGCATACGTACGCCGCGTGTCCTCGATCGCCTCCCGGTAGATCTCGGCGATCGAGCGGCCCGCCGCGAGCTCGCGCCGCGCGCGCTGGGCGCCGTTCTCCTCGAAGGGCTCGAAGCGGGCCCCGATCAGCTCGCGCGCCGGCTGGCTCCACTCAGCCAGCCGCTCGACGAGCGCCCGCGTCGGGACCAACTCGGCGCCGGCGCGCCAGTCGATCATCTCGCCATCGAGGCCATAGCGGATCGCGCGCCAGAGGTTCTCCTCGATCTCGCGCCCGCCCAGCGGCTCCGGCAACCTGCCCTCGTCGTAGTCCAGCGCCGCCTGCGCGACGCAGCCGGCGATCAGGGCGGCCAGGGAGAACGACTCCTCGCCGCGGGTCTGGGCGTCGCAGATGCGCACCTCGACCGTGCCGAACGAGTGGTGCGGGCGCACGCTCCACCACAGCTGGGTGAACTCGACGATCGTGCCGGTGCGCGTGAGCGCATCGATGAAGCGCGCGTACTCGTCCCAGCTCGAGAACGGCGCGTGCACGCCGCAGCGCGGGAAGGTGCGGGTGAAGATCTGGGTGCGCACCGAGTGCAGGCCGGTGTCGCGTCCGTCGAGGAAGGGCGAGTTCGCGGACAGCGCGAGCAGCGGCGGCAAGAGCTCGCGCAGGTAATCGCAGACGGCGATCGCGCGCTCGGCGCCGCGCACCCCAACGTGCACATGCATGCTCCAGGTCTGGTTGCGCCGCGCGACCCACTGCAGCTCGTTCCTCAACCGCTGGTAGTGCGGGGTATCGATGATCTGCTGGTCCAGATAGCTGGCCCAGGGGTGGGTCCCGGTCGCACCCAGCGCCACGCCCATGCTCTCGGCGAGCGCGAACAGGCGCCTGCGCATCTCCCGCTGCTGCTCGACCGCCCGGGCGAAGTCCTCGGCGCGGCCCGAGCGGATCTCGATCTCGGTGTCGATCAGCTCGCCCGCCGCCGAGGCCGCCAGCAGCTCGTCGCGCTGGCAGCGCGCGTACATCTCCTCGAAGCGGTGGGCCAGCTCCAGCGTCTCGGGGTCGACGATCTGGAACTCCTCCTCGAGCCCGATCGTGAAGTCGCGCGAGGCCTCGAAGCGCTCGCGTACCGCTGCCAGATCCAGGCCCGAGTCCGTCCCCATCGGCGGCGCTACGAGAGATAGAAGTACAGGGCGTAGAGCAGGTCGACGGCCGGGCTCGAGGTGTGGACGCGGACCTCCGGCGGCACCTGCAGCAGCCGGTCGGAGTAGTTGAAGATGATCTTCACGCCGGCCTCGACCAGGCGGTCCGCGACCTCCTGCGCGGCCTGCGCGGGCACCGCGAGCACGCCCGCGACGACGTCCTCCTCGGAGACGATGCGCTCCAGCTCCGAGTAGTCGCAGACCGGGACACCGCCGATCTCGCCGCCGATCATCGACTCGTCGACCTCGAAGATGGCGACGATGCGGAAGCCGTGGTCGACGAAGATGTCGGAGCTGGCGATCGCCTGCCCCAGGTGCCCGGCGCCGAACAGCGCGATGTTGTGCTGGCCGGAGGTGCGCAGGATCTTGCGGATCTCCGCGATCAGCGAGTCGACCCGGTAGCCGACCCCGCGCTTGCCGAACTTGCCGAAGCCCGACAGGTCGCGGCGGATCTGGGTCGAGTTGATGTGCGTGTACTCGGCGAGCTCCTGCGAGGAGATCGTCTCGCGCCCGAGCTTGCGCGCCTGGATCAGCACCTGCAGGTAGCGCGAGAGCCGCGCGGCGACCCCGAGGGAGAGGCGCTCGCCGCTGCGGGCGCCGTCGCGCTCGGGCGCCTGGATGGATGTTTCGACGCCCTTCACCGTTGCTCCGAAGTATTTAGCAGCGCCGCGGAGATCGCCGTGGGGTCGGGGACGAGCTCGGAGACGACCCTGCCGGCGACCTCGATCACCGGGATCCGCTCCAGGTACCGACGCAGAAGCTCGTCGTCGCGCTCGATGTCGACCTCGCGCAGCGCGAAGCCCGGCCGCTCGGCGAGCAGCTCGCCCAAAAGCTCGCGCGCCTCCTCGCAGAGGTGGCAGCCGGGGCGGCCGTAGAGCACCACCTCACCCACGCTCACACCCACGCGTCCCAAGCGAGGTAGCCGGGGTAGGCGGTCGGCTCGAGCCGCTGCGCCGCGGCCGCGATCATCGCCGCGTTGTCGGTGCAGAGGTCGGGCGGCACGAGCTTGAGCGGCAGCCCGCGTTCGGCGCAGAGCGCGCCCACCCGCTCGCGCAGGAGCGCGTTGGCGGCGACGCCGCCGCCGAGGGCGACGGCCGGCCAGGGCTCCCGCTCCAGCGCCCGCCGCAGCTTCGCCACCAGCTGGCCCACCACCGCGTTCTGGTAGCTGGCGGCCAGATCGGCCCGGCGCTCGGCCAGCTCCTCCTCGGAGAGCTCGCGGGTGGCGTAGAGCAGCGCCGTCTTCAGCCCGCTGAAGCTGAAGTCCAGCGAGGGGTCGCGGCTCATCGCCACGGGGAACTCGAACGCCTCCGGGTCGCCCCGCTCCGCCTCGCGCTGGATCGCGGGGCCCCCGGGATAGCCCAGGCCGAGCAGGCGCGCGCCCTTGTCGAGCGCCTCTCCCGCCGCGTCGTCGAGGGTCTCGCCCAGGACCTCGAACCCACCCGGCTCGCGCACGCCGGCGAGCAGCGTGTGACCGCCGCTCGCGATCAGGCACAGGAAGGGCGGCTCGAGCGGGTCGGGCTCCAGGAAGTTCGCGGCGACGTGCCCGTGCAGGTGGTCGACCCCGACCATCGGCAGCCGCGCCGGCGCGGCCAGCGCCTTCGCCGCGCTCACGCCGACCAGAAGCGCCCCGATCAGGCCCGGGCCGCGCGTGACCGCGATCGCGTCGAGGTCGCCCAGCTCGGCACCGGCCTCGTCCAACGCGGCGTCCACCACTGGGGTGAGCAGCTCCAGGTGATGTCGCGAGGCCACCTCGGGCACGACCCCGCCGTAGCGCTCGTGCGCGGCCGCCTGGGAGGAGATCACGTTGGAGCGGATCCGCGCCTCCTCGACCACCGCGGCGCAGGTGTCGTCGCAGGACGTCTCGATCGCGAGGACGACGCGGGAGCCCCCGTCAGCCGCCCCCATCAGAGCCTGACCGGGTCGAGCCACATGATCAGCGCGTCCTCGCCGTTGTCCTGGTAGTAGCGGGGGCGCTGACCGGCCGCCTTGAAGCCGAAGCGCTGGTACATCGCGATCGCGCCCGCGTTCGACGTCCGCACCTCGAGCGTCACGCGCCCGCCGGGGCCGATCTCGCGGAGCAGCGACTCGAGCAGGAGCGACCCGATTCCCTCGCGGCGCCGCTCGGGGTGGACGGCGACGTTCATCAGGTGCCAGGCGTCGGCGTAGCGCGAGCAGATCAGGTACCCGGCCAACCCGCGCGGCCCCGAGGCCGCAAGGCAGATGCCCGAGGGCTTGGAGAGCTCGAGCACGAACATCGCCAGCGACCAGGGCGTCGGGAACGCCACCCGCTCGATCGAGAGCACCGCGGGCAGGTCGCTGTAGACGAGGCGGCGGATCGTCACCGCGGGCTTGCGGCGTGCGCGGACGCGCTCCTCATGCGCCTTGATTGCGTCCGCGATCTCGCTCACGCCATAGCTCCGCGTCGGGTCGTCTCAGATAGAGCGGCTTGACTTCCTCCGGCGGACCCGGCTCGGCTCGGGCTGCGAGCCGACACACCTGACGGGCGCTCACCTGGTGCGCCGCGTCCGCCTGGTCGAGGACGATCGCGCCCCCGGCCTCGAGCGCTTGTCGAAAGCGTAGCGAGCCGTCCCCGGCGGCCAACGGCCGGGTATCGAGCTGCGATACCCGCCGCGCCAGCTCCTCAGGCGCGGCCACGAGCGGCGGCCACAGCTCCTCCCCCTGCGGGGAGTAGAGCGCCGCGAACACCTCCTTGCGCTTGGCGTCGATCACCGGCAGAAGCGGCGCGTCACCCCGCGCCCGCGGGGACTCCGCGATCCCGGCCGCGAGCGCCGCGAGCGAGCCGATCCCGCAGATCGGCAGGCGGCGCGCCTGGGCTAGCGCCCGCGCGGTGACGACGCCGATGCGCAGGCCCGTGAACGTCCCCGGACCGATCCCGACCGCGATCAGCTCGATCGTCCCCCACCCGCCGGCGGCGCCCACCACCTCCTCCACCGCGCCCATCAGCCCGGTGGCGTGACGCGGGCGGCCGTCCTCGTCGGGGCCGACGCTGCGCTCGCGCTCGCGCCCGCCCTCGGAGAGCACGGCGACGGACAGGCGCGCGGTCGCGGTATCGATCCCCAGAACGGTCGGCACCGCGAGGAGGTTAGGGACGTCGCCCGGCCCGCACGATCTCGATCACGCGCTCGTCGCCGCCCGCGTGCTCGATCATTACGCGGGCGGCGACACGCGGCAGCTCGAGCTCGCCGAACTGCGGCCACTCGACGAAGGCGATCGCGTCCGGGGTGAGGTACTCGTCGAGCAGGCCCGGCTCCTCGTCGAGCGAGCCCTCGAGCCGGTAGAGGTCTAGGTGCGAGACGGGCCCTCGCTCGCCGCGATAGCGGCGCCCGAGCGTGAAGGTCGGCGAGAGCACCCGCTCGCGGACGCCCAGGGCGCGGGCGGCGCCGCGCACGAAGGTGGTCTTGCCGGCGCCCAGATCGCCGCTGATCAACACCACGTCCCCGGGCCCCAGCTCGCGCGCGAGCTCGGCCGCGAGCCGCTCCGTCTCCGCGGCGCTGTGGGTGCGCGTGCGGCTCACCCCGCGAAGAGGTCGAGCTGGTCCGCCTCCGGCACGCTCTCCTCCGCCGCCTGCTCGGGCTCGGGCAGGGGCTCGCGCAGAAGCGCGGGCAACTTGGCGAAGTCCGCGCGCAGCTCTTCGACGAGGTTGGGCGAGCGCAGCGCCGCCGCCGGGTGGTAGAGGGGCAAGAGGAAGACCGGCCTACCGCCCAGCTCGTGCAGCTGCGGGGTGCCGTGCACCCGCGAGATCCCGGTCGGGTTGCGGGTCAGAAGCTTCGTCGCGAAGTTGCCGAGCGTGCCGATCACGCGTGGCTGGATCAGCTCGACCTGCTGCTCCAGCCATGGGCGACAGGCGTCGATCTCCTCGGGCCGCGGATCTCGGTTGCCCGGCGGTCGGCACTTGAGCACGTTGGCGATGAAGACCTCGTCGCGGCTGAACCCGATCTCCTCGAGCAGGCGGGTGAGCAGCTGGCCCGCGCGCCCGACGAAGGGCAGGCCGCGGCGATCCTCCTCCGCCCCAGGCGCCTCGCCCACGAACATCAGCTCCGCGTCGGCGTTGCCGGCGCCGAACACCGCCTTGGTGCGGGTCGCCCCCAGCGGGCAGCGCTCGCAGGCGGACACCGCGCGATAGGCCTCGACGAGCCGCTCGCGGCGCGCAGTCGCGTCGCTCACCGCGCACCCCCGCCTTGCCCACGGCCGCCGCCGGCCGTCCCCGTCGCTCGTCGCGCCGTCCGCACGCTCATCCCTGCTGCCTCCTTTGCCGGGCCTCGCGCGCCCGCTGTCGTGCCTCCTTGAAGCGGGCCTTGGTCCGCTCGCGCAGCCTCCGGTTGCGCTCCTCCTGCTTGCGCGTCTCGCCGCGGCTCTTCACCAGCCGCATCGGCGGCGCCGGCGCCGAGAGCAGGCGTCGGCTGCCCGGGGCGCCGCAGAGGCGGCACGAGGTTTCCTCCGTGCCCGCGTCGACGAGCGCCTCGAAGCGGGCCCCGCAGCGATCGCACTCGAACTCGTAGACAGGCACCACTGCGATCGTAGGTGAGCGGGCTGCGGCAACCCGCCGCGCGGAGGGCCGCAAATTGCGGCTTGTTCGCGCAGGCTTCGACCCGCCGGGCGCTCCCCGCGTCCCCGCCGACAGGGCGCGCCCGTCATAATCGGAGCCGAGCCGCGACCCGCTCCGCGGGCGCGGACTGGGCACGAGCCCGGCAAAGACAGCACGAAAGCGACCGTCTGGTATCTCCGGTGCGGGAACTGGAACGGGGCCCCTTGATGACGAACGACAAGCCCGATGCCGTGCGCGTCCCCGCGCGCCTCGTGGTCGTGGGCGCCGGCCGGGCCGGTGGAGCCTTGGCGCGCGCCGCGCGAGCCGCCGGGATCGAGGTGGCGGTGGCCCGCCGCGGGGAAGCGCGGGCCCTGGCGGCCGCCGCCGAGGCGGTGCTGCTCTGCGTCCCCGACGCCGAGCTCGAGCGCGTGGCGCGCGAGGTGGCGGACGCGGAGCCCCCGCCCCGGCTGGTCGGCCACGTGAGCGGCGCCTCGCCACTCGACGTGCTTTCCGCCGCCCGCGAGGCTGGCGCGGCGACCTTCTCGCTGCACCCGCTGCAGACGATCCCGCACCCCGAGACCGACCTGGGCGGCGCCCCCTGCGCGGTCGCGGGCAGCCACGACGCCGCCCTGGACGGCGCGCGCGCCCTCGCCCGGGCGCTCGGCATGGAGCCGTTCACGGTCCCCGAGGAGGCGCGCGCCGCCTACCACGCCGCCGCCGCGATGGCCTCGAACTTCCTGATCGCGCTCGAGGAGTCGGCCGCGGAGCTGCTCGCCGCCGTGGGGGTCGAGCGGCCGCGCGACATCTTGGCGCCGCTCGTGTTGCGCAGCGCCGCCAACTGGGCCGAGTCCGGGCGCGAGGCGCTGACGGGGCCGATTGCCCGTGGCGACGAGGGGACTGTTGCGCGCCACCTGGAGGCACTACGACGCCAGGCGCCGCAGCTGCTGCCGCTGTACGAGGCGCTGGCCGCCCGCACGCGCGCGGTCGCCCGGGGCGAGGAGGCGGGATGAGCGAGCCCCTCGTCCTGCGCACGAAGGCGGAGCTGCGCGAGGCGGTCGCGCCGCGCCGCCGCACCGGCGAGTCGATCGGCCTCGTGCCGACGATGGGGTACCTGCACGAGGGGCACCTGAGCCTGCTGCGCGCCGCCCGGGCGCGCTGCGACGTCGTCGTGATGAGCCTCTTCGTCAACCCCACCCAGTTCCGCGCCGGCGAGGACCTGGAGCGCTACCCGCGCGACGAGGCGCGCGACGTGGAGCTCGCGGGCCGGGAGGGGACCGACATCGTCTACGCCCCGGCGACGGACGAGGTCTACCCGCCGGGCTTCGCGACCTGGGTCGAGGTGGGCGGCGGCCTCACCGACGTGCTCTGCGGCCACCCGGATCGCCGCGGGCCCGAGCACTTCCGCGGTGTTACGACCGTGGTGGCGAAGCTGTTCAACGCGGTCCAGCCCGACGTCGCCTTCTTCGGGCAGAAGGACGCGCAGCAGGCGCTCGTGATCCAGCGCATGGCACGAGACCTCGACTTTCCGATCGAGATCGTGACCGTGCCCACCGTGCGCGAGCCGGACGGCCTGGCGATGAGCTCGCGCAACGCCTACCTCTCCCCCGCCGAGCGCGAGCGCGCTCCCGCGCTGTACCGCGCGCTCGAGGCGGCGCGGGCCGAGCGCGACCGCGGCGGCACGCCCGCCGACGCGCTCGCCGCCGCGCGCCGGGTGCTGGACGAGGCCGGGATCGAGCCGGAGTACCTCGAGGCCCGCTACGCCGACGACTTGACCCCGGCGGCCGCCTTCGACGGCCGCCCCGTGCTGGTCGCGCTCGCCGCCAAGGTGGGCGAGGCGCGGTTGATCGACAACGTCGTGCTCGAGCCCAACCGGGCGGATGAGAGGCCGGATGGGCGGGAAACGGGCTGAAGGAAAAAGCGAGCAACGAAAGGAAGGCGGCATGAGCGCGCATCCGCAGGAGCCCCAGCAGTCGAGCGGGCCGGCCCGCAAGCCGGTCACCCCGCCGATGCTGGCCGAGATGAAGGCGGCCGGACAGCCGATCGTGATGGTCACCGCCTACGACCACCCCTCGGCGCAGATCGTCGAGGAGGCGGGCGTCGACGTCGTTTTGGTCGGCGACTCCGCGGCGATGACCGTGCTCGGCTACGACTCGACCGTGCCGATCGGCATGGAGGAGATGCTGATGCTCGCGGCCGCGGTGCGGCGCGGCCTGCGCACGCCCCTTCTGGTCGGCGATCTGCCCTTCGGCTCGTACGAGGGCTCGAACGAGCAGGCGGTCGCGAGCGCGCAGCGGTTCGTCAAGGAGGCGGGCTGCGACGCGATCAAGCTCGAGCGCGGCGGCGCCTCGGTGGACCGCGCCCGCGCGATCGCCGAGGCCGGGATCCCGGTGATGGGGCACGTCGGGCTGACCCCGCAGACGGCGACCGCGCTCGGCGGCTTCAAGGCGCAGGGCAAGACGAGCGAGCAGGCGGCGCAGATCGCCAGCGAGGCGCTGGCGCTGCAAGAGGCGGGCTGCTTCGCGATCGTCTTCGAGGCGGTCCCAGCCGCGATTACCGAGGCGATCATGCCGCTGATGCGCGTGCCGGTGATCGGGATCGGGGCCGGGCCCGCGACCGACGGGCAGGTGCTCGTCTTCCATGACCTGGTCGGCCTCTCCGCGGGGCGCTCGCCCAAGTTCGTGAAGCGCTTCGCAGAGGGGCGGGCCGAGCTGGTGCGCGGGGTGAGCGCGTACGCGCGGGAGGTCCGCGAGGGCACCTTCCCCGCCGCCGAGCACATCTACAGCGTCGACCCCGCCGAGCTCGCCGCGTTCAACGAGTGGCTGGAAGGCGCGACGAGCGACGAGGGCACGTTCAGCCACGCCGACTGGGACTGGGGCCCCTAGGGGCCGACGGGGACGTTCGAGCGCAGCTCGTCCAGGCGCCAGAGCCCCTGGTCGAGGACGAGCTCGGCGCGCAGCCGCTCGCCCGCGTAGACCCCGCCCCGCGCCCGTACGACCGCCTGCGCGGTCGACTCGGGCGTGACCACGACCTCGCTCACCCGCACCGTGCGGGCGGCCGCGCGGCGCGATTGCGCCGCCCTGCAGCCTGCGCGATCCCCGAAGGAGCGGCGGACGTAGCGAGGCGTGACCAGCTCGTCGCAGGCCTCGTCGGGATCGGCGCTGGTGAGCACGCGCTGCAGGGTGGCGGCGACGGTTGCCCGGTCCGTCTCGGGGTCGGCCGGCTCGTCCGCGGGCCCGGCCGAGCCCTCCCCTGCGGTGGTGAGACCGTTCTCGTCGATCACCGCCGGCGCGGCCTCAGGCCGGGGTTCGGGCGCGTCCTCGCCGCAGCCCACCCCGGCGAATAAGAGCGCGCAGATCGCCGCCGCGAGCAGCGGGGCAGACCTTTTGTTAAGGAGCGCAAAGCTCAAGTTAAGTGAAAGCTAACAGCCCGGTCGTAAGCGGCGGCGACGACCGGGGGCGCCTCGCTCAGCTCGGCTGCGGCTCCGTGCCGAGGCCGCCACGCTTGAGCCGAAACTCGATCTCGCGGATCACGCGCGCCGGCGCGCCGGCCGCGACGACGCCGGGCGGGATGTCGGAGGTTACGACCGAGTTGGCGCCGACCACCGCGCGGTCGCCCACCTCCACCCCGCCGGTGATGACGCAGTGCACGCCGAACCAGCAGTTGGAACCGATCCGCACCGGGCCGCGCGCCACGAACCCCTGCCAGGTGACGGGCAGCTCGGGGTCGTCGTAGCGGTGATCGGCGTCGCTGACGAAGCAGCCGTTGGCGAACATCACGTGGTCGCCGATCTCGATCCGCTCCTGCGCGGCCAGCATCGTGCCCCGGTTGAGGAAGCAGCCGGCACCGATCTCGATCGTCGCTTCCGGCGCCAGCGTGATCCAGCAGCCCGGCTCCAGCAGCGTGCCCTCCCCGATGCGCAGGCGCCCCTCGTCGAGGGCCTCGAGCACCTCGCCCTCCACCGGCTCGCGGATGTAGAAGCCGCCGCGGGCCGCGTGCCGGCGCAGACGCCAGCGGCGCACGAACCGCCGGTTGCGCTCGTACCAGCGGCGCTTGGCCCACCAGACCCGCCACGCACCGAGCTCGCCCACGGCGCGAAGCTTCTCACGTCCCCCCGAAGGAGGCGGCACAGTGGAGCGCAGGCCTCGTGATCCGCACCGCTCGCCGGGTCAGGCGGCGACCGCGGAGCGGCGGCGCGAGCGCCCGGCCGCGCGCTTGACGCGCGGGGCGGCCGGCTCGACCAGCTCGGCGAGGAAGCGGCCCGTGTGCGAAGCAGGGTTGCCGGCGACCTCCTCCGGCGTGCCTGCGGCCACGACCTCGCCGCCCGCCTCGCCGCCCTCGGGGCCCAGGTCGATGATCCGGTCCGAGCACTTGATCACGTCGAGGTTGTGCTCGATCACGATCACGGTGTTGCCCTGGTCGACGAGCCGGTTGAGCACGTCGAGCAGCCGCTCGACGTCGCCGAAGTGCAGGCCGGTGGTGGGCTCGTCAAGGATGTACAGGGTGTTGCCGGTCGCGACCCGGCTGAGCTCCGTCGCCAGCTTCACGCGCTGCGCCTCCCCGCCCGAGAGCGTCGTCGCCGGCTGGCCGAGGCGGATGTAGTCGAGCCCGACGTCGTGCAGCGTCTGCAGCCGCCGGCGGATCTTCGGGATCGCGCTGAAGAACTCGAGCGCCTCCGCGACGGTCATGTCGAGCACGTCGGCGATCGAGCGGCCCTTGTAGCGGATCTCCAGCGTCTCGCGGTTGTAGCGGCGCCCGTGGCACTGCTCGCAGGGAACGTAGACGTCGGGCAGGAAATGCATCTCGATCTTGAGCTGCCCGTCGCCGCGGCAGACCTCGCAGCGCCCACCCTTGACGTTGAACGAGAAGCGGCCCGGCTTGTAGCCGCGGGCGCGCGCCTCCTTGGTGCGCGAGAACAGGTCGCGGATGTGGTCGAAGACCCCGGTGTAGGTGGCCGGGTTGGAGCGGGGCGTGCGTCCGATCGGGGACTGGTCGATGTTGATGACCTTGTCGATCTGATCGAGGCCCTCGATGCGGTCGTGCGCCCCCGGGCGCAGGCGCGCGCGGTGCAGGCGGTTGGCGAGCGCCCGGTAGAGCACCTCGTTGACCAGGGTCGACTTGCCCGAGCCCGAGACACCCGTGACGCTGCACAGCACGCCGAGCGGGAAGGCGACGTCGATCCCCTTGAGGTTGTGCTGGCGGGCGCCGCGCACTATCAGCTCCCCTCGCGGCTCGCGCCGCTCGGCGGGGGGCTTGATCGCCCGCTTGCCTGCCAGGTACTGGCCGGTCAGCGACTCCTTCACACGCTGGATCGCCTGCGGCGGGCCCTGCGCGACGACCCGGCCGCCGTGCTCGCCCGCGCCCGGCCCCAGATCGACGATGTGGTCCGCGGCGAGCATCGTGCCCTCGTCGTGCTCGACCACGATCACCGTGTTGCCGAGGTCGCGCAGCCGCTTGAGCGTCGCGATCAGCTTCTCGTTGTCCCGCTGGTGCAGGCCGATCGAGGGCTCGTCAAGGATGTAGAGCACGCCGACCAGGCTGGAGCCGATCTGCGTCGCCAGGCGGATCCGCTGCGCCTCCCCGCCCGAGAGCGTCGCCGCGGCGCGGTCGAGCGAGAGGTAGCCGATGCCGACGTTGTCGAGGAAGCGCAGCCGCTCCTCGATCTCCCGCACGATCATGCGCGCGATCGCGCGCTCGGTCTCGGTGAGCTCGAGCGCGCGGATCCACTCCAGCGCCTGGCGGGCCGAAAGCCGCGTGAACTCGGCGATGTTGAGCCCGCCCACCGTGACCGCGAGGCTCTCCGGCCGCAGGCGCGCGCCCTTGCAGGCCGGGCACGGCTGCAGCGCCATCAGCTCCTCGATCCGCTCGCGCGTGTGCTCGGAGTCGGTCTCGCGGTAGCGCCGCTCGAGGCTGGCCAGCATGCCGTCGAAGCGCACCGTGTAGACGCGCCGCCGCCCGAAGCGGTTGCGGTAGCTGATCGTGTGGCGCTGGTCGCCCGTCCCCTCGAGCAGCAGGCGCCGGTGCTCCTCCGGCAGGTCGCGCCAGGCCACGTGCGTGTCGATCCCGGCCGCCTCGGCGACCGCCTCGAGCAGGCGCCGGTGGTACATCGAGGCGGCCTTGTTCCAGGGCTCGAGCGCGCCCTCGGCGATCGAGAGGGTCGGGTCCGGGACGATCAGCTCGGGGTCGATCACCCGCTGGAAGCCGAGTCCGTGGCAGCGCTCGCAGGCCCCGTGCGGCGAGTTGAAGGAGAAGATGCGCGGCTCGATCTCCGGCATCGAGGCGCCGCAGTTGAGGCACGCGAAGCGCTCGGAGAAGACGAGCACCTCGCCGCGCTTGCCGGCGCTGGGCCCGCTCAGGACCTTGGCCCCCGCGGCCCTGCCCCCGTTGGTGGGGTCGGCGCCCCGCCCCGCCCCGGAGGCGTCGAGCGCTCGCCCGTCGCCGTCCCGCGCGCCGTGCCCTGGGACCAGCTCCACCTCGATGATCCCGTCCGCCAGCTGCGAGGCGGCCTCGATCGACTCGGCCAGGCGCTTGCGCACGCCCTCCTTCATCACCAGCCGGTCGACCACGACCGAGATGTCGTGCTTGCGCTTCTTGTCGAGCTCGATCTCCTCGTCGAGACGCCGCAGCTCGCCGTCGATCACGGCGCGCGCGTACCCCTGCGCTCGCAGCTCGGCCAGGAGCCTGCCGTACTCGCCCTTGCGCCCCCGCACCACCGGCGCCAGCACCATGAAGCGCGTGCCCTCGGGCAGCGCCAGCACGCGGTCGGTGATCTGCTCCAGCGACTGCCCTTCGATCGGCGAGCCGCAGTTGAAGCAGTGCGGACGCCCGACCCGCGCCCAGAGCAGGCGCAGGTAGTCGTAGATCTCGGTCACCGTGCCCACGGTGGAGCGCGGGTTGCGCGAGGTCGTCTTCTGGTCGATCGAGATCGCCGGGCTCAGGCCCTCGATCGAGTCGACGTCGGGCTTCTCCATCAGCCCCAGGAACTGGCGCGCGTACGCGGAGAGCGACTCGACGTAGCGCCGCTGGCCCTCGGCGTAGATCGTGTCGAACGCGAGGCTCGACTTGCCCGAGCCGGAGAGCCCGGTGATGACGATCAGCGAGTCCCGCGGGAGCTCGAGGTCGATTCCCTTGAGGTTGTGGGCGCGCGCCCCGGAGATGACGATCTTGCCGCTGCTGCCCACGCGAACAAGTGTACGGTTGCGGCCAGTCGCCTCCCGGGCGCCTGGCGCCCCCTAGGAGCCCACCCGCGCCAGCACGTCGTCGAGCAGGGCGTCGATGTCGTCCAGCTCGTACTCCGCCCGCAGCCGCGCCGCGATCTCCTCGCGCGAGGCGCCGTCGAGCGCAAGCTTGGTCGCGACGATGCGCGCCGCGGTCGCGTCGCTCGAGCGCTCCCCGTTGGCGGCGCCTGGGTGCGTCTCGGCGCGGCTGGGCTCGCCCTGCGCGTCCGAGCGAACGCCTGTGGCCTGGGGTTCCGGCCGGTCGGGCTGCGGCGGCGCCGGCGGCTCGATCTCGGGCTCGGGAGGCATGGGCTCGGGCTCGTCGGGCGGGCTCGGCTCCGGGATCGCAGGCGGCGCCGGCTCAGGCTCGCGCGCGGGTGTCGGCTCCTGCGGCGTCGGCGCGGGCGGCTCGACCTCGCCGCTCGGACCGAGCTCCCCTTGGAGCTCGGCCAGCGCTTCGCGCACCTTGGCCAGTCTCCGCTCCGCCTCCTGCTCGGCGCGCCGGCGGATCCGCTCGGCCTCGGCCTCCGCCTCGGCGACGATCTCGCGGGCGCGGCGCTCGGCGTACTCGAGCGCCTCGCGCACCCGGGCCGCGACCTCCTCGCTGGCGCTGCGCTGGGCCACGGGTTGGACGTTAGCGAGTCGGCCCAGGGACCGCGCCCCGCCCCCGCGGGACGCTCCGCCCGCACACGGGCGCTGCGCCAGCCACTACCTTCCGCTGCATGGAGGACGCGAGCGGGGACGCCGAGCTCACGAGCCGGGAGCAGGCCCGGGGTAGGCTGCCGGCGTTCGGGCAGCTGCACGAGGGCTACCGGATCGTGCTTCTGGCGGCGGGCCTGGCGGTCGCCGCGCTGCTCTTCCGCCAGCTCGTCACCCTGCTGGTGGCGATCCTCGTCACGGTCATCCTCTCGATCCCGCTCAGCGCGGCGGCCGGCTTCTTCGAGCGCTTTCGCGTCCCGCGGGTGGCCGGGGCCCTGATCGGCCTGCTCGGCTGCATCGCGGTGGTCGCGGGCACCTTTGCCCTGATCATCCCGCCCTTCATCGAGCAGACCGAGGAGTTCATCGACTCGCTGCCCGCGGTGACGGTCGAGCTGGAGGAGCGGATCGGCGAGGTCGTCGGGGTGGAGCCCGCCCGCGTCGGCGAGGAGGTGCAGGCGTTCCTCGAGCGCTACACCGAGAACCCCGAGACGCTGATCGGGCCGCTCACCTCGCTCGGCCTCAACATCGCCGGGATCCTGGCGGCGCTCGTCTTCATGGTGCTGACCGCCTTCTACATCGCGGTCCGCCCCGATCCGCTCGTGACCGGCCTGCTCTCGCTCTTCCCGCCGACCCGGCGCGACGCGATCGCCAACATCGTCGACCGCCTGCGCACCGCCTGGGTCGGCTGGCTGCAGGGGGTGGTGATCGACATGTTCGTGACCGGCACCCTGCTGTACGCGGGCCTGACCCTGATCGACCTCGACTTCGCGATCTTCTTCGCGGTCTTCTCGGCCCTGCTCGTCGTGATCCCCTACTTCGGCGCGGTCCTGGGCGCGATCCCGGTCGTGCTGTTCGCGCTCGCGGACTCGCCGACCAAGGCGCTGCTGGCGCTGCTGACCTACGTGGTCGTCCAGCAGATCGAGGGCAACGTGATCATCCCGCTGGTCATGGCCCAGCGCGTGAAGCTCCACCCGGCCCTGATCGCGGTCGGGGTGGTCCTGGTCGGGCAGCTGTTCGGCTTCATCGGCCTCTTCGTCGCCGTGCCGATCCTCTCGGCGATCGTGATCCTCGTGCAGGAGCTGTGGGTGAAGCCGCTCGAGCGCGAGCGGGGCGTGGCCCCGGCCGAGGAGCTGGAGGTGGCACGCGCCGGGCCGCCCGAGGCCGGCCCGGCGCCCTGAGGGGCCGCCCCTCGGTCGCATCCCACTGGTTCACGCCGACCACCCCCTCGGGGGTCTTCGTGCATCAGTGCGGGCGCGGGGTGAGCCGACCCGCCATCGCTTCACGGTGACCACCCCCCTCGGTGCTTCCGTGAAGCGGTGGCGATCGATGGCGAGCTACCGCTCGCCCCCATCACCGCCGGTGCGCGGCCGCTCACCCGCGTGCCGTCGCCGGCGCGCGGCCGCTCGCCCTCGGCCCTACCGAGCCACGATGATCGTGTCGCCCATCGGCAGGCTGTTGCGGCGCGGGCGCTTGCGGTCGAACCAGACGATCTCGTCCTCGCCGCGCACGCGGCCCTGCAGCCAGTAGCGGCTGTAGACGTAGGGCCGCCCATCGGCGCCGAGCGGCGAGGGCCGGTCCGCCACGTGGAAGTGCAGGTGCGGCGCGTCCGAGTTGCCGGAGCTGCCGACGCGGCCGATGATCTGCCCGGCGCGCACCCGCTGGCCTCGCTTCACCCGCACGGAGCCCGGCTTCATGTGCGCGTACAGCGCGAAGTGGCGCGGGCCGTGCTTGATGATCACGTGGTTGCCGGCGGCGCGCTTCGGGGTCACCGTCGAGTCGTCGCGCTCGAACGGAGGCGTGTTCGGGAAGCGGTCGACCGCGCGCACCACCTTGCCCGGGCCGGCCGCGCGGATCGGGTCGCCGTAGATGAAGTGGTCGGTGAGCCGGCTGCCGTCGCCCCGGTACACCTCGCCCTGGGCGTTGAGCTGAATCCAGTCGACGGCGAAGCGCTCCGAGACCCACTGGATCCCGTCGAGCGCGAGCGCCGAGCGCGCGTGGCGGCTCTCGCAGCAGCCGCTGAGCGCCAGGTAGCGCTGCCCGCGCAGCGGCGAGCGCAGCCGCAGCGGCGGCCGCAGCTCGAGACGCGAGCGTCCGGTCACGACGCGCCGGCCGTAGCGCAGGTCGAACTGGGCGGGGTCGACGTCGTCGCGCGGCTTGACGTGGATCACGTGGCGCACGAACTTGGGCAGCTTGCGGCCCCGCGGGAAGTCGGGGTGCATCCACACGGTCGCGGTCTGGGCCGGCTCGAGCTCCGTCGTCTGCACCAGCTTGAAGGGGTCGCCCAGGTCCATGTCGGGGCCCAACGCTTCCTGATCGAGGCTCGCCAGCGTGCGTCCACCCCCGCGCAGCTCGACCCGCTCGATCACGACCGGGAACTGCGCCGAGAGGTTGGTGATGCGCAGCTCGTAGACCAGGTGCTTCCGCTGGTCGCTCGTCGGCACCGGCTGCAGGTAGCCCCGCGTGCGCACCTCGAGCACGTCGAAGCGGTCGACCGCCTGCGCCGCCGCCGGCAGCAGGAGCGCGAACGCCGCGATCAGCGAAACGATCAGGCCCCCTCGTCTCACGGACACACCCCCTGTTCTCCTCGGACGCCCCTGGTTGTCACAAGGGCGCGCACGATACCCGTTGGCGTCGACGGAGGCGGGCCGGCGCGAGCCCGTGGCCCTACGCTTGCAGCGCCTCGAGATCCCGGCGCAGCTCCTTGAGCTCGTCGCGGATGCGCGCGGCCTCCTCGAAGCGCAGGTCCTCGGCCGCGGCCATCATCTCCTCCTCGAGCTCGACGACCAGCTTCTGCAGGTCCTCGGCGCTGCGGATCTCCTCGCCGTCGATCCCGCGCACCCGGCGGCGCCGCGCCGGCGAGGTGCGGGAGTCCAGCGAGAGGAACTCGGAGATGTCCGAGATCCCCTTCTGCACGGTCTCCGGGGTGATCCCGTGCTTCTCGTTGTAGGCGATCTGGATCCGCCGCCGGCGCTCGGTCTCGGTGATCGCCGCGCGCATCGCCGCGGTCTCGCGGTCCGCGTACATCAGCACCCGGCCGCGCACGTTGCGGGCGGCGCGGCCGATCGTCTGGATCAGCGACGTCTCGCCGCGCAGGAACCCCTCCTTGTCGGCGTCGAGGATCGCGACCAGCGAGACCTCGGGGAGGTCCAGCCCCTCGCGCAGCAGGTTCACGCCCACGAGCACGTCGTACTCGCCGAGCCGCAGCTCCCGGATGATCTGGATGCGCTCGAGCGTGTCGATCTCCGAGTGCAGGTAGCGCGTGCGGAAGCCGTGCTCGAGCAGGTAGCCTGTCAGGTCCTCGGCCATGCGCTTGGTCAGCGTGGTGACGAGCGTGCGCTCCCCGCGCTCGGCCGTGCGCCGCACCTCGTTCATCAGGTCGTCGATCTGGTTGCGGGTCTCGCGCACCTCGACCTCGGGATCGACTATGCCGGTCGGCCGCACGATCTGCTCGACGATGCGCGCCGAGCGCTGGCGCTCGAACTCGCCCGGGGTCGCCGAGACCATCACCAGCTGCGGCACGCGCTCGAGGAACTCGCCGAAGCGCAGCGGTCGGTTGTCGGCGGCGGAGGGCAGCTGGAAGCCGTGCTCGATCAGGGTCATCTTGCGTGAGTGGTCGCCCTCGTACATGCCGCCCAGCTGCGGGATCGTCTGGTGCGACTCGTCGATGAAGCAGACGAAGTCGTCGGGGAAGTAGTCGATCAGCGTGTGCGGGGGCGAGCCGGGCGGACGGCCGTCGAGGATGCGCGAGTAGTTCTCGATGCCCGAGGTGAAGCCCAGCTCCTTGAGCATCTCGAGGACCTGGTCTGCGCGTCGGCCACGCGCTTGCGAAGTCGCTCGCGGGCGCTTGTCAGGGCGCTTGTCAGGGAGTTACTCATACGCCCTGCCTGTCCATTTCGCGGTCGAGGTCCTTCAGCAGGGCCGTCCAGGCCTCCCAGTAGACGGCGTCCTCCGGCAGGGGGTCGCGGCCCTCGTGCTTGCGGAAAGCATCGAGCAGCATGCCCTGCGCCTTGACCAGCACGTGCACAGGATCAACCTCTTCGCCGGGGAGGGCGTCGGCCGCGTTCTCGATCAACCCTCGGGCGTGCGCGTTGCTATCGCTGTCCTTGGGACCTCTCCGTCCGCTGCGGCTTCCCGATCGAGCGCCTCGCGGAAGCCTTGGCGAAACGGTCGGCGTTGCGCTCGTTATAGACGCGCCGTTGGTCGGGGCTGGGGGCGAAGGTGTCGCGAACCTCGTACCTGTGCCAGGGGCGTCGCTCGCGCTCTTCGGCGACGAGGTCTGCCTGCTCGAGGATCGCGTCGCGCAAAGGGTTGGGCCGATCGCTATTCACACATAGTTTTTACAGCAAGAGGCGCCGCGTCCCTCAAACCCGGACACTTGAAGCCGAAGGCCCCGTCCTCCCAACTCGCCTGGGGTCCGGCGACCTGATCACGTTTCGCCTGCCAATCGCGGGCCGGAGCTGGCGAACGGACGAGCACTACAACGGATACGCGATGGACACGCGCAACAAACTCGTCCTCGCGAAGCCGTACATCAGCAGGGACCTGCAGATGCCCCTAATTCACAAGGTGTTCGAGCCGCCGACGCGGCGACGACGGGGATCTGGAGACGCGGCGGGCTAGCGTCGAATCAGGTCTCGCAGCTCCTCAACTGTCAGCCTGTCAGAGCCCCTGTGGATCATCCGGTGGCAGTTGCTGCAGACCAGCGCGAGATCCTTGAGACGCGTGTGCCGGACTCCCGACTCCGAGAGCGGGATCCGGTGGTGGCACTCGATGAAGCCTTCGCCACGTTCTCCATAGACGGTGGCGAAGTCGAACCCGCAGACCTCGCACTCAAGGCGACCGATCTCCGCCAGGACCTTCTCCTTCTTCGCCTTGACCTTGGCCGGATTGCGCTCGCGCCGGTAGTGCTGGACAAGCACCTGCCGGCCTTCGGGTGGGTCTTGTTCGCCCTCGGTCTCGTCCACGTCCGGCACCCGCACGGGGCCGGTCCGGGCCGTCGCATGAATCGCCTGAGCGATGCGTCGGAAGCGCTCGGGGTCGGCCTTGAACTCGGCGAGCACTTTCCCGTCCAGGCGATTGCCCTTGGTGCGGGCCCCCGGGTAGTCGGGCGACGAGGTGTGAATGTTGTTCAGCTTCCGGTAGACGCTGCCGGGACCGCGAAACCGAGGGTCTGACGGCATCGGGTCGTGAATCGGGAGACTGCGAAGCAACTTTGACAGTTCGACGATGTCGCGGTGTCCCTTGGGAGGCACCTGCTCGCCGTGGCGCAGGTAGAGATCAACGGCGAGGATGAGCTCGTCACGCGTCCAGTCCGGCAGTCCCTGAGTCATGCCGCGGAGCATAAGGTGCGCTCTGCTTCTCGCGAAACCGGTCTGCCGCCCGGGCCACGTACGCCACATCCGGCAGGGCGAACACGTAGGCGCACTCGTGCGGCGGGCGGCCCCACCGGGTGCGGCCCTGCACCTTGACCAACGCGCACAGCCCGATCGTGCAGATCAGCAGCTCCTCGCTGCGAAAGCGCTGTAGCCGGCGAGTGCGCTCCTCGCGCGAGCGCGTACCCAGCACCCTGTCAATCGCTGAGGGCATGACGACGCTCGCCTCCTCTGCCTCCCGGGGCTGTCGGGCTGCAGGTGCTTCGATGTGGTCCGGTAGTCGGTGATCGCGTAGACGCCCTTCACACGAAGACGCTACGCGCGTAGACCAACGCGCCTGCCGACACAACAACGCCCGCGCTGAGGCGGGCGTCATTGCGGGTCGGGATCAGTCCTGCGCGGCGCGCAGCTTGACCACGTGGGTGAGGGCGGCCTTCACTTGGTCCTCGCTGCCGTCCACGGGGAAGTACACCCGCACCCCGTTCGAGCGAACCGAGGCGACGACCTGATCCCCGAGCACGAGGTTCGTGCGCGAGCCACGCTCGACGACTTCGACCTGGTCGCGCACTGCCTTCGGGAGCGCCTTGAGGGTCGCGGCCGCAATCTCCTGACGCCTGGGCTTCTTCTCCTTGGCTGCCATGCAGCCCTCCTTCCGGTCCGGGCCACCCTTCGGGCCCGCTCAGCACTCATCTCGTATCAAGCTCTCGGCTGCGGCACTGGGGCCCGCGTCTGAGGCCCGGGAGGGGCGGGGGAGGTGGATCGCCCCGGCAGGCAGCCCGCTTCGGGACGAGACGGCCGGAGAAGCGGGTCAGACGGCGCCCGGCGGCGGGTCCTCCTCCGGAGCTTCCCGCACGATTCGAAGGATGTCCGCCTGCAGGGCTTCTAAGTGCGGATCCAGCCGTACTGGGTTTGAGCGAACCCACTCGCCGGTGCCCAACTCGGCAAACCCCACGACCCCGGCCTCGAACTCTTCGCGTGGCACCGGGAAGGTGGACTCGACCCTTCCCAGCCTGGGCAGCTCGCGGGGATTCGACGGGGGTTCGTGGATCATCTTCTTTCCCTCCGTCGTCGGCGTGTCGTCTGCGAGCAGGTCGCCGGTCGCGGACTCCATACCCAACCGGACGACCTGCTCGGGTCTCTCGCCGAAGTTGATCGCGGTCACCTTGACCCGTAGCTCGACCTCTTGATGGGTCTGGTGCAGGTCAATGCCGCTTGCGTCGTGGCAGGCGAAGACACGAACGTCTCGCTCGCGCTCTTTGCGCACTTGACGCAGGCTGAGCGCACCGACCAGCAGGGTCAGCCCGGAGATGATCAGTGCGACGACACTGAGCGTGGTACTGACGTCGGGAAGTGAGAGCGCGACGCTCATCCCCGCCCGAATCTAAGTCGCACGCGCCCGGTACGCAAGGCCAGCTCAGCTTCCTACGTCGCTTGCAGCCCCGAGCGGAACGGGCAGGAAGGCTCATCCGGGCAAACGCATACAGTTACCATGCGATGTTCTGCTGTTGTGACGAGAGCGGGAGCCAAAGCGGCAGTGGCTGGTGGGTCTACGGCGCCGTCTGGCTGCCGCATGACCGAGTGGCTGACTTCGAGGCCGAAGCGGTGCGAGTGCGCCAGCGCCACAACTGTTGGGGAGAGTTCAAGTGGAATGGCCTCAGCCACCGCATGTTGGACGCGTATCAAGATTTCCTCGCAGCTGCTCTCAGTCAGGATGGCGTCCGTTTCACGAGCATGGTCGTCGAAACCGCTCTTTTGACCGCCGACGAGACACGGCGGTATCACGGCAAGGAGGGCAGGACACTCGCGTACCTCAAGTTCATGAGGCTGCTCTTACGGGAGCGCATCGACCGCCTGATCCAGATGGGCCACCCGGAGTTCACCGTCCTCTGGGACCAGCTGTCGGTGAGCAAGGAGCTCGAAGCCGAGATGCGCAGCATCCTCAAGACCGATCTCGACAAGAGCTCCATCAAACACAAGAGGAAGGACTGCGCCTTCCGGCACCTGTCTAGCATCGACTCGCGAACCCTTCACCTGACGCAGGTCGCCGACCTGATGGCAGGCGCAACGCGCTACGCGTGGGAGGGAGAAGAGGGCAAGAACGCTAAGACCGAGGCTGCCCGAAAAGCGATTCGCAACCAGATCGAAGACTGGGCGGGTGGAAGCCTCAAGTACGAATGGTTCCCGGCTGATCGCTATTACTGCCTGTGGCGTTGGCGACCCTCCAAAGGGTCGTAACGACGAGCGGCCTGCCGGGAACGCAAGCTCTGCGATCCGCGGAAGCGCCAGGCCGCGGAGGGTCAGGACACACGCCACGGCTACCGCTGCGGACGGCGTGAGGAGGCGCCTGTTTCCTTCGCGACTCATTCTGCCGCGAACGTAGAGCGCGAGGACGGGCGTACCGGAACAAAATGGGGGCGGGGGTCGGAGCGCGAACTCGCCCCCGCCTTCCGTCGCGCGAGTTCGCGCGCGCGAGGTGGTTGATGAAACCTGCGCAGCTCGTCCACCCGGCGTCGATCAGCGGGCGTCTGGCATGCCGGGCAGACGACGGGCGCTTTGGGCCTGGAGGTTTACTAAGTGGTCCCTACTGGCCACCTCGGTAGGCCAGTCGCCGCCTGGTAAGGCCGGCCGTTAGCGGCGTCAGGCCTGCAAGCTCTCCAGATCGCGGCGCAGCTCCTTGAGCTCGTCGCGGATGCGCGCGGCCTCCTCGAAGCGCAGGTCCTCGGCCGCGGCCATCATCTCCTCCTCGAGCTCGACGACCAGCTTCTGCAGGTCCTCGGCGCTGCGGATCTCCTCGCCGTCGATCCCGCGCACCCGGCGGCGCCGCGCCGGCGAGGTGCGGGAGTCCAGCGAGAGGAACTCGGAGATGTCCGAGATCCCCTTCTGCACGGTCTCCGGGGTGATCCCGTGCTTCTCGTTGTAGGCGATCTGGATCCGCCGCCGGCGCTCGGTCTCGGTGATCGCCGCGCGCATCGCCGCGGTCTCGCGGTCCGCGTACATCAGCACCCGGCCGCGCACGTTGCGGGCGGCGCGGCCGATCGTCTGGATCAGCGACGTCTCGCCGCGCAGGAACCCCTCCTTGTCGGCGTCGAGGATCGCGACCAGCGAGACCTCGGGGAGGTCCAGCCCCTCGCGCAGCAGGTTCACGCCCACGAGCACGTCGTACTCGCCGAGCCGCAGCTCCCGGATGATCTGGATGCGCTCGAGCGTGTCGATCTCCGAGTGCAGGTAGCGCGTGCGGAAGCCGTGCTCGAGCAGGTAGCCGGTCAGGTCCTCCGCCATGCGCTTGGTCAGCGTGGTGACCAGGGCGCGCTCGCCCCGCTCGGCCGTGCGCCGGATCTCGTTCATCAGATCGTCGATCTGGTTGCGCGTCTCGCGCACCTCGACCTCCGGGTCGACGATCCCGGTCGGGCGCACGATCTGCTCGACGATCCGCGCGGAGTTGCGGCGCTCGAACTCGCCCGGGGTGGCCGAGACCATCACCAGCTGCGGCACCCGCTCGAGGAACTCGTCGAACTTGAGCGGCCGGTTGTCGGCGGCCGACGGCAGGCGAAAGCCGTACTCGATCAGCGTCATCTTGCGCGAGTGGTCGCCCTCGTACATGCCGCCCAGCTGCGGGATCGTCTGGTGGGACTCGTCGATGAAGCAGACGAAGTCGTCGGGGAAGTAGTCGATCAGCGTGTGCGGGGGCGAGCCCGGCGGCCGTCCGTCGAGGATGCGCGAGTAGTTCTCGATGCCCGAGGTGAAGCCCAGCTCCTTGAGCATCTCGAGGTCGTACTCGGTGCGCTGGCGCAGCCGGTGCGCCTCGAGCATCTTGCCCTGGTCCTCGAACCACTTCACGCGCTCGTTGAGCTCCGCGCGGATCTCCCTGACCGCGCGCTCGATCGTCTCCTCCTCGGTCACGTAGTGCGAGGCGGGCCAGACCGAGACGTGATCGAGGTCGGCGCTCAGGATCTCGCCCGTGAGCGGGTCGAAGTGCTGGATCGACTCGACCTCGTCGCCGAAGAACTGAATCCGATAGGCCGACTCCGCGTACGCGGGGAAGATCTCGAGCACCTCCCCCTTGAGCCGGAAGGTGCCGCGCGCCAGGTTCGTGTCGTTGCGCTGGTACTGCATCGTGACCAGCTTGCGCAGCAGCTCGTCGCGGTCGATGAACTCGCCGACCTTAAACAGCTGCATCTGCTTGCGGTAGAGCTCGGGCGAGCCGATGCCGTAGATGCAGGAGACCGAGGCCACGATCACCACGTCGCGGCGGGCGAACAGCGCCGCGGTGGCTGCGTGGCGCAGGCGGTCGATCTCGTCGTTGATCGACGAGTCCTTCTCGATGTAGAGGTCCTGCGCCGGGACGTAGGCCTCGGGCTGGTAGTAGTCGTAATAGCTGACGAAGTACTCGACCGCGTTGTCGGGGAAGAACTCGCGAAACTCGTTGCACAGCTGCGCCGCGAGCGTCTTGTTGTGGGCGATCACCAGCGCCGGCCGCTGCACGCGCTCGATCGTCGCGGCCATCGTGAACGTCTTGCCGGTCCCGGTCGCGCCGAGCAGGGTCAGGTAGCGCTCGCCTGCCTGGATCCCCTCGGCGAGCCCGGCGATCGCGCGCGGCTGGTCGGCCGTCGGCTTGTAGGCGGGGTTCAGGCGGAACTCGGGCACCGAAGCTGAATGTAGCCCCTGCTCACAACCCCAGCTCCTTCGCGTACTTCTTCCGGTACTCGCGCCGCTTCTCCAGCACCTGCTCGACGTAGGCCGCGGTCTCCGGGAACGTGATGTCCTCGATCTCCATGTCGGCGCCGCCCCAGCGGTCGGCGTGGCCCATGCCGGCGTTGTAGGCGGCGAGGGCCGCGACCTCGTTGCCGTCATAGCGGTCGAGCAGATGCCGCAGGTAGAAGGTCCCGTAGCGGATGTTGATGTCGGGGTTGGAGAGGTCGTCGACCACGAAGGTCTCGCCGCCGCTGAGCCGCTCGATCACCTCCGCGGTCTCCGGGGTGATCTGCATCAGGCCCCGCGCGCCGGCGTGCGAGGTCTGGTCGCGGAAGCGCGACTCGGAGTAGATCACCGCGGCTATCAGGTCGGCGTCCACCCCCTTCTCCCGCGCCTGCTGGCGAATGATGTCGTCGTGGCGCAGGGGCAGCGTCACCTCGCGGATCGCGTCGTCCACGTCGATGCGGCTGACCGCGAAGCCGATCCCCACGACCACCAGCAGGGTGATCAGCAGCGGCCCGAGCGCGCGGCGCGCCGAGCTGCGCCGGCGCCGCGGGCGCGCGCGACGGGCCGGCCGGCGGGAGGTCCGCCGCCTGGTCGCGGCGCGGCGTCCCTTCGCCCGGGCGCGCGGGCTCACTCCCCCTCCTCGCGGGCCTCCACCAGCCGCGGCCAGAGCTCCCGCAGCTCGTGCTCGAGGTCGGCCAGCGTGCCGGTGTTCCGCACCACGAACGTCGCGCGGGCCGCCTTCTCCTCCTCGCTCAGCTGGCGCGCCTCGCGGCCCTCGAGCGCCCCAGTCCCGCGCGCCGCGGCCCGCTGGCGCCGCAGCTCGCGGCCCGCGACCACGACCAACGTCGCGTCGAAGAGATCCTCCATCCCCGCCTCGAAGAGCAGCGGCACCTCCACCACGGCCAGCGGCACATCGGCGGGCAGGGACCTGCGCCAAGCCTCGACCTCGCGGGCGACCAGGGGGTGCAGGAGCGACTCCAGCCAGTTCAGCTCGGCGGGGTCGGAGAAGACGATCTCGCCCACGCGGGCGCGGTCGACGCGCCCGCCGGGCGCCACCCCCTCTCCCCAGCGCTCGACCAGGCGCGCGCGGACCCGCTCGGTCTCGAGCAGGTGGTGGACGACGGCGTCTGCGGACAGGGTGCGGGCGCCCAGGCGCTCCAGCGCCGCCAGCGCCTCCGATTTGCCCGAGGCGATGGCGCCGCTTAGTCCGATCAGGCTCGGGCCAGGCGCCGCCAACGCGGCGCCCTCAGCCCTGCCCTTCGGACCCGCCCCCGTCCTCGTCGGACGCGGGGGCGTCGGAGAAGACCTCCTCGGAGAGACCCAGGTCGGGCACGTCCGCGCCCCCGGAGACGGCCTCCGACTCCGACTGCTCCTCCTCCTGCTGCAGCTGGTTGCCGGCCAGCGTCTCCTTGAGCTCGTCCGGGATCAGGTCGCGCAGCGGCAGGTTGCCGCTCTCGGCCCGCTTGATCGAGAGCGAGATGCGGCGGCGCTCCTCGTCGATCTCGAGGATGCGGACCCAGCGCACGTCGCCAGGCTTGACGACCTCGCTCGGGGTCTCGACGTGATGATCGGCGAGCTCGGAGATGTGCACGAGGCCCTCGATGCCGGGGATGATCTCGACGAAGGCGCCGAACGCGACCACCTTGGTGACCTTCCCCTCGAGCACGTCGCCGACCCGGTACTCGTTGAGCACCTTCTGCCACGGGTCCTCCTGGGTCTGCTTGAGGCCGAGCGAGATGCGCTGGCGCTCGCGGTCGATGTCGAGCACCTTGACGCGGACCTTCTCGCCGATCGACACCACCTCGGAGGGGTGGCTGACGTGGCTCCAGGAGAGCTCGGAGATGTGGATCAACCCGTCGATGCCGTCGAGGTCGACGAAGGCGCCGAAGTCGACGATGTTGGAGATCTTGCCCTCGACGATCATGCCCGGCTGCAGGCGGCCGAGGATCTGCTCGCGCACCTCCTTGCGCTCCTCCTCGAGCACCGCGCGGCGCGAGAGCACCACGTTGTTGCGCGAGCGGTTCAGCTCGATCACCTTGCACTCGAGCGTCTGGTTGCGGAACTCGTCGAGGTTGTGGACGCGCCGGATGTCGACCAGCGACGCCGGCAGGAAGCCGCGCACGCCGAGGTCCAGGATCAGGCCGCCCTTGACGACCTCGATCACCGTGCCCTCGACCGGCTCACCGGTCTCCGCGGCAGCCTCGATCTTCCGCCAGGCCTTCTCGAAGCGGGCGCGCTTCTTGGAGAGGACGAGGCGGCCCTCCTGGTCCTCCTTGGTGAGGACGAGGGCGTCGATGCGCTCGCCCAGCGAGACCTCCTCGTGCGGGTCCACCGAACGGCGGATCGAGAGCTCGTTGGCCGGGATGACGCCCTCCGACTTGTAGCCGATGTCGACGAGGACCTCGTCCTTGTCGATGCGGACGACCTCGCCTGAGACGACGTCGCCCTCCTCGAAGGGCTTGATGGTCGCCGCGTAGTTGGGAACGAGCTTGCCGTCGACCTCGATCATGAGGTCGTCCCCGCCGGCGGCGGTCTCGGCGGAGGTGGGCTCAGTCACGGTTTCGGTTGCAGACACGAACGCCAATGATGACAGACAGCGAGCCGCAGGTCGCGGGCGTGCGAGCTCGCGGCCCGGGGCGAAGCGCCGCGGGCGGGCTGGCTGCCAGAATCGGGGCTCGTGCCCAAGCGAGCGACGAAGAGGGGCGCCGAGCGAACGGCGCTGAGCGGCGACTACGACGTGATCATCTGCGGCGCCAGCTTCGCGGGCCTCACCGTGGCCCGCCAGCTGGCCGGCTCCGGCGCCCGGGTGATGCTGCTCGACCGCTACGAGGTGGGCGAGCGGCAGACCTCGGCCTGCGGGATCCCCACCTGCTGGCTGGAGGCGATGGGATTGGGCGCCTCGGCCCGCCAGGAGTTCGACACGCTGGTCATCCACACCCCGCACGGCACCTCGCGCTACCGCCTGCCCTGGAGCTTCACGACCTTCGACTACCGCGAGCTCTGCGACCTTCTGTTCGCGGCCTGCGACGCGGAGTTCGAGACGGCCCAGGTCGAGGGCCTAGCCCCGCTGCCCGCGGGCGCGCAGAACGGCGCGGCGGCGAACGGCGCCCGCGCCGGGCTCGGCCGGCCGCTCGGCGTCGTCACCGACCGCGGCACGCTCAACGCCCCGCTCGTCGTCGACGCGATGGGCTGGAAGCGCGTGCTGGGCACCCTCTACCAGCCGCCCGACGCGCCGCTCTCGCGCGGGCTGGAGGTGCACCCGCCGGGCAACGGGCGCGACATGGAGATCTGGATCGACCGGCGCTACGTGCCGGCCGGCTACGCCTGGTCCTTCCCCGCTCGCGACGAGGTGCGCGTCGGCGTCGGCTCCTTCGACCCGAAGTTCCACGTCAAGCGGTCCACCGTCCTCCTGGCCCAGGATCTGGGCCGCGAGACGGTCGGCTACCAGGGCAACTGGATCCCCCACAAGCTGCGGCGCGCGACCGAGGGCGAGGTCTTCTTCGTCGGCGACTCGGCCGGCCACTGCCTGCCGCTCACGGCCGAGGGCATCCGCACCGCCTTCTACTTCGGGATCGCCCTTGGGGAGGAGCTGCGCGCCGTGGTCGAGGGGCGCAAGGACCGCGCCCAGGCGCTGCGCGACTACGCCGCCTTCCACGACCGCCACGAGTGGAAGTTCCGCTGGATGCTGCGCGCCCAGCGCGCGGTCCCGCGCCTGCCCGCCCGCGCCCAGCGCGCTCTGGTCGCGACCGTGGGCGTCGAGCGCCTCGTGCGTTGGTCGTTCGGGCACTACCTGCGGATCGCCCCGCCGGAGTTCGCCCAGCGCTACGCGCGCGTGCCGCAGGCGGTCGGCGCGGCCGCGTAGGCGCGCGCCCTACTTGACCTCGAGCCAGTCCCGGCCGATCCCCACCTCGACCACGAGCGGCGGATCGAGCGGGAAGGCGTCCTCCATCTCCCGGCGCACCAGCTCGCTCGCCGCCTCGGCCTCCTCGGCCGGCCCCTCGAAGAGGAGCTCGTCGTGGATCTGCAGCACGAGCCGGGTCGCCATGCCGGCCTCGTCCAGCGCCCGGTGGCAGCGCACCATCGCGAGCTTGATGATGTCGGCCGCGGTGCCCTGGATCACGGTATTGACGGCGAGCCGCTCGCCGAGCAGCCGCCGCTGGCGCTGGTTAGAGCGCAGCTCGGGGATGCGCCGGCGGCGGCCCATGAGCGTGGTCACGTAGCCGTCCCGCTCGGCGCGGGCGATCGTCTCGTCGATGAAGCGGCGCACGGCGGGGAAGCGCTCGAAGTAGCGCTGGATGTACTCGGCGGCCTCCTCGCGCGGGATCTGCAGCCGCTCCGCCAGACCGAAGGCCGAGAGCCCGTAGGCGATCCCGTAGTTGACCATCTTCGCCTTCGAGCGCTCGGCGGGGGTGATCGCGTTGGGGTCGGCGGCGCCGACGATGCCGGCCGCGGTCGCGTTGTGCACGTCCTCGCCCGAGGCGAAGATCTCGCGCAGCACCTCCTCCTCGGCCACGTGCGCGAGCACGCGCAGCTCGACCTGGTTGTAGTCGCAGGAGATCAGCCGGTTGCCCTCCTCGGCCACGAAGCAGGAACGCACGGGCCGCCCGACGTCGGAGCGGATCGGGATGTTCTGCAGGTTGGGGCTGGTGCTGGAGAGGCGGCCGGTGGCGGCGGTTACCTGGCTGAAGACGGTGTGGATGCGCCCGGTCTCCGGGTCGACGTACTCCGGCAGCGCGTCGAGGTAGGTGCTCTTGAGCTTGGTCAGCTCCCGCCACTGCTCGATCGCGGGCACGATCGGGTGCTCGT
>Ga0310838_1000207_pt1 | contig 70710 bp, 92 predicted proteins | sample SM_ome_6_FD_202241 | JGI IMG/M metagenome (GOLD analysis project Ga0310838, IMG submission 202241) | Sorghum-adapted microbial communities enriched on stacked mutant (SM) sorghum from Joint BioEnergy Institute, Emeryville, California... ...
ATGCCTCCTGTTATTCTTCGTAAATCATTTTCCGCGTCATCCCACCGTCAACAATTAGATTGATGCCGGTGACAAAGTCGTTGTCTTCATCGGTTAGGTAAAGACAAGCCTTAGCGATATCTTCGGGTTTACCGACTCTTTTTGAAAAATGTTGGGCGTGGTCGGTTTCTTTTAACGCACTATAGTCCCCTGTTTCGATCCAGCCCGGACTGATGGCGTTCACGGTAATGCGCGCCTCGCTTAAGGAAGCCGCTAGCGCATGGGTAAGCCCGAGAACCCCGCCCTTTGACGCGGCATACGCCTCAGAATTTTTTTCGGACATAAGAGCACGGGTTGAGGCAATGTTGACGATCGAGCCGTGGATGCCGCTTTCTTTCATGAGCCGGGCGGCTTCTCTTGCACAGAGGAAATATCCGCGGAGGTTGATATTCAGCACATCATCCCATTCAGCTACCGTCAATTCCTCAAGAGGTTTGAATCGGGAAACACCGGCATTGTTGATCAGAACATCCAGCCTGTGATAACGTTGCCGGACTATTTGAAAGAGCGCACTAATCTGCTCTGGCTCTCTGACGTCTGTCTGAATAAAAACAACGTCCCCACCTTGAGCCTTAATTTCGCTAACTGTCTGTTCAGCATGATCTCGGTCAACATCAGCAATGACCACTCTGTCACCGCGTGCCGCAAAGGCCTTCGCAATCCCCTTGCCAATCCCTTGGGCACCGCCCGTCACAACCACACACCTAACTCTATCCAACACAACCACCTCTCCCATTCTAGTATGTGCAAAAACATCGGGGGTCAGTCCCCCATTACACTAAAGTGTTGAAGCAAAAAATGTGGATAACTTAACTACAGATTTCCATAATCGCCCATTATAGGCGAAAAGAGGGCGGATTGCAGGCTATTTATCCACATTATCCACAAATTTAACCGTTTTTATCGCTTTCATTCTTTAAAGCGATGGGGGACTGACCCCCTATCGTGACGCGCCAGTTGTGGTTGACGGTAGCGTTTATGATTTTGTGTTCTAATATGTAGTTGGCAATGAGTTCGGAGACATCGATGGGGATGTCTTTTACGACCGGGCAGCCCTTGTACATCACGTAATCACCGCCACCACCGGCACGGTAATTGTTCATGACAACGTCGAGCTCTTGGTGGGCTTCAAGCGGCTTACCCTTGTATTTTAAAACGGTCACGCGGGAACCCTTTGGCCGCTTGATATCTATTTCGTATTCAATCCCTTCCCACATGTCATAGTTATAATGCTGCGGTTTCGGTTTTAGAAATTCATCGCTGACCCGTACAGAACCATCGGCTTCTAAATCAAAATAAGTGGCAGACTTCTCAAGGGCCTCTTTAACGATTTGCCCAGTCACTCTAAGGACAACGAGCGTATTCGGATAAATATAATTTGAGACCACATGGCGCATGGTCACATCTCTTGGGAATCCCGGCGATTGATTGTCAAAAAGAGCTGTATTGGACACTTCCACACCAGCTGCATCCATTTGAACGCGATTAATAAATTCAATTAAAGGATGATCTTCCATCCGAATAAGCATCGGATCGCTTGCGGTCATATCGCCTTGAATATGCCCGATCGGTTGATCCAACCACTCTTGAACAGCCCTCTCATATTCTTGAACCATGGCGATGACGTCCTGGTCGGGTTCCACCCCCTCCGAAGAGAGCCATTCGGAAACTTTACCAACGACATGGTACCGTCCGTTTTCCTTTCTCATATCAACCGTGACCTTGCCAAGTCCCATCCCATTACACCCCGGCTGTAAAATAACGACCCCATTGACCGTAACACCGGAAAGCTGTCGATGTTGATGGCCCGTAAGCAAAACATCGATGCCCGGCACATCCATGCATAATTGATAACCTTGGTTTTCCCCCGTCAGCGTCTCAATGGGTTCCCCTGTGTCAAGATCCCGTTCAAACCCGCCGTGATAAGAAACAACGACTAAGTCGACCTGTTCTTTTTCCCTTAAAAAAGGCACCCATTTCTGCGCGGTTTTTACCGCATCGTCAAAACGCATGCCGCGTATATGTTCTTCTTTTTCCCAATTCGGTATGTATTGTGTTGTCAGTCCAAGAACACCGATCCGCGGCCCGTTCGGGAATGCCTTAATCAAATAAGGCTGTCCAAAATAAGGTTCTCCCGTTTCCGCATTAACAATATTGGCGGAAAGCCAAGGATAGCGGGATTCGCGAATCGCTTGTTTCAATAGCTCGAGGCCATAGTTAAACTCATGGTTACCAATGACGCCGGCATCATAGCCAAGCGCGTTCAGAATTTTAATCATCGGGTTTGGCTTCTCCCGTTGAAACTTTGCAAAATGGTAAGTCAGCGGTGTCCCCTGAATGACATCACCGTTATCAATCGTTAATACAGCATGATTTAAATCGCGTTCCCTTTTAATCAATGTGGCAACTTTGGCAAGACCGAGCTCGGCCGGGCGATTGGTTCCATAGTTGAGCGGTAAGACATTTCCGTGCACATCACTCGTTTCCAAAATGACCAATCTAAAATTCTCCATTCTCTCGTTCCTTTCAGACTCGTTTATCGTTTTTCATACTGGCAAAAAATATACAATTTTTAGACTAAATAAAGGTCAACTAAGCCTTTGCCTTTGCCCAATAGGCTTGGCAGAGTTTTCTTTAGTATAGCAAAACAAAAGTTTTTATATAAAGTCATGAGGAATCATCAAGTTCTTGTGTGAAGTGTGTTCAAGGTCATTTTCCATATTTATGGGGCCTATATGTTCAAAAAAAGGATCCCAACTTTCTTGCCCGAGCGAATACTAGGGTCCATCTCATACGGCGGTTCGGCTTCAAGAATGTTTCCCCTCTTCATACAGCAAGACGTGAGAATATCCACTTGCCGGCTTACTCCCTTTAGAGACATCATATTTGGCAGCTTTCATCAAAAATCCGAGCGCCTTAACATTTTGAGACTCGCTTCAACTGAAACCTTCATTAAAGATTTATCATTTTTTTACAATAAAAATAAATTATTATAAAAAATAATGGGTGACGATTCACATATTTATGCTATATTAAAAAGTACAAGGATTTATTAAATCTTTTAGGGGGGTTCAATTTATGCTTAAAAGATTGACGATGTTACTTGCCGCATTCGCACTAATGATTGGAATACTTGCCGGCTGCGGCAACAATGACAACAAAAGCGATGGAAGTGGCAAAACGATTGATGAACTGAAAGTTAGCTTCGTTCCATCTAAAGATCCAGATGAAATTATTACCGCTACAGAACCGTTAAAAAAGCTTTTAAAAGACGAATTGAAGAAGTTGGGCTATAACGTTAAAAAAGTATCCATTGATGTCGGTACAACATACGAAGCTGTCGGTGAAGCACTTTCTTCGGGCACAACCGATGTCGGCCTGATTCCGGGCGGAACTTACGTCTTATATGATGACGGCGCTGATGTCATTTTAACGGCTACCCGCGCCGGTTTGTCCAATGACTCGAAAAATCCGAAAGACTGGAACGATAACAAACCGACAAAACCGACCGATGAACAAGTTACGTACTATAAAGGCTTAATCATTGCCGGGCCGTCTCCGAAAGGCCAAGAATTAGCAAAGAAAGTGAACAACGGGGAGAAATTGACATGGGATGATTTAAACAGCGCGAACTGGGCTGTCATGGGTTCTTCTTCTTCATCCGGCTACATATACCCAACATTATGGCTCCAAGACAATTATAAGAAGAACATCACCGATTTGGCTCATGTCGTGCAATCCGACTCATACGGCAGTTCATTTGCCCGCCTGGCTGCAGGACAAGTGGACGTTCTGACCGTTTATGCAGACGGACGCCGCGATTATGAAAAAGACTGGACAACGAAATTTGGCGGCAAACATTCCATCTGGGATGATACAAACGTCATCGGCGTGACCGATAATATTTACAACGATACCGTTAGCGTCAGCAAAAACTCCAAAATCATGACGGATGATTTCAAAAAAGCGTTGCAAAAAGCCTTTATCAACATCGCGAAAACAGATGAAGGTAAAAAGGTTATCGCGATTTACAGCCACGAAGGTTATAAACCGGCGAAATCCTCCAATTACGATGCTGAAAGAAAAGCTCAACAACTGCTTCAAAGTTTGAAAAAATAATCATTTTCACAATTAGGGAGAAAAGAGAACATCATTTCATAATGAATGTTCTCTTTTTTCCATCGTATTCTATCATACAAAAAGACTAGGGGCTGGGCCCTCATTGACTTGAGTTTACTAGGATTGGAGTATAACGATGATTGAATTTAACAATGTCGAAAAAACCTATCCCAATGGGACGAAAGCCTTACAAAATATTAACTTAACCATTGAACAAGGTGAATTTGTCGCCATCATCGGTTTATCCGGCGCTGGTAAGTCTACACTTATTCGCTGTATTAACCGCATGCATGACATCACCGGCGGCAAATTAATCGTCGACGGCGTCGATGTCACGAAATTGAAAGGAAAGCAAATCCGCCGCTTCCGCCGGAGAATCGGAATGATCTTTCAATCTTTTAACTTAGTCACACGAACGACGGTTATTAAAAACGTCCTCGTCTCCTTTGTCCCGGATCTACCCTTTTGGCGCAAACTCACCGGACTTTACACAAAGGATCAGAAAATAAAAGCTTTGGAAGCGCTCGATAAAGTAGGCATTCTTGATAAAGCTTATATCCGTGTCGACCAGTTGTCCGGCGGTCAACAACAGCGCGTGGCGCTTGCCCGGACGTTAGCACAAAATCCGGATATTATATTGGCCGACGAACCGATTGCTTCTTTGGATCCAGTCACAGCTCGGCTCGTAATGGATGATTTTAAAAGAATCAATAAAGAAATGAACATTACCGTGCTTTTAAACATCCACCATGTCGAAGTAGCCCTTGAGTACGCCGACCGCATCATTGGGATTCGCAAGGGCGAAGTCGTATTTGACGGCCCATCTAAAGATGTGACTCGGGAGATCTTAAACGAGATATACGGCGGCAATGTCGAGGAATTCGGGGCCGCTTCAGAGGAGAGGGAGCAACATGTATGATAAACTCTTCCCTCCGAAAAAGTTTGTGCTGCCAAACGGAAAGGTCGTTCTGCAAAAGCGATCACGCGTCCCTTTTATCACGCTGATTGTCATCATTGCTGCTGTGATTTCTTATCGTTTTACGGAATTCAGTTTCCAAGTTTTATTTACACGTATCAATGAATTTTTCAAAATTATCGGCGATATGATACCGCCCAACTGGGACTATTTTCCACAGCTTTGGAAAGCCTTATTGGACACGCTGAAAATGTCATTGATCGGTTCGTTTATCGGGGCAATTCTTGCGCTTCCTTTCGCGGTCTTATCATCTTCCAATATTATTAAAAGCAAGACCGTCGTTTCCGTTTTTAAAATCATTTTGAGCTTAATCAGAACAATGCCGACACTCGTTTCCGCCTTAATCGCGACGTTTATCTTTGGATTAGGCCCCATGGCTGGGACAGTAGCCATTATGCTGTTTACCCTTTCCTATGTGGGCAAATTGCTGTATGAAGCCATCGAAAACGTTGACATGGGCGCATTTGAAGCCATGGAATCCATCGGCATGACACGGATCCAGTCGTTCCGCTATGCGGTAATTCCACAAGTATTACCCGGTTATCTCTCGCAATCCTTGTTCTGCTTTGAAGGAAATGTCCGCTATGCTGCCATTCTCGGTTACGTTGGCGCGGGGGGTGTCGGACTTCTCATCAATGAAGGCTTGGGCTGGCGTGATTATCCGAGCGTCGGCATGATCATTCTCGCCTTGGTCGTGACAGTCTTTATCATTGAAAGAGTCAGTGAACACTTCCGGAAAAAGCTTATTTAAAGGAGTTTATACGGACTATGACCACAGTTGAGAAACAGTTAAAAGCAGCCCCCCGCCGTTACGGCTATATTTTAACCATTACCGCTATCACGCTGTTTTTGTTATATTGGTCCTCTTCCGCCATCGACTTTAGCAAAGTCGATGAAAAAGGCATTGCCATCGCAGAGGGCATTATTAAAGGGCTTCTTCAACCCGATCTCAGCCTTTTTAACCTTACAAAACAAAGCGTACCTTATCTGCTTGTTGAAACCTTAGCCATTGCTTTCTTGGGCACCATTGTCGGCGCGATTTTATCCATTCCGTTTGCTTTTTTGGCTGCCTCCAATATCGTCCCGAAACCGGTCGCTTGGCTGACGCGCTTATTATTAATTATCATTCGCACGATCCCCGCCTTGGTGTATGGGCTCATGTTCATTCGCGTGACCGGTCCAGGGCCGTTTGCCGGGGTGTTAACCGTTGGCATCACATCGATTGGGATGCTCTCCAAATTATATGTGGACGCCATTGAAGAATTGGATACGAAAGTTTTAGAATCGATGACGTCCATCGGCTGCTCCACTTTCGAGAAAATTCGTTACGGAATTGTTCCGCAGCTCTTATCCATATTCATGTCCGTGACGATTTACCGCTTTGACATGAATATGCGGGATGCGGCGACTCTTGGCCTTGTCGGTGCCGGCGGGATCGGGGCACCACTCATGTTTGCCATGCGCAGTTATCGGTGGAACCAGGTTGGATCCATCCTCATTGGGCTAGTTATCTTGATCTTAATCATTGAGTTGTTCTCCAACTGGCTGCGCGCCAAACTTGTTAAAGGATAAACAGACCTTTATCTACATGAAAGGCCGTCTCCAACATCCTTGATCGTTGGATGGGAGACGGCTTTTCTGCTATTTACACGACACGTTACTTAATCAACATAAGTGATGGCTTGGCTGCCGAATTGATGCCAAGCTTCAAGAAAATCGCGTTTCGGAGCTTTGGCATTTTTCCTGCCAGTTAGCGGATCATTGAAGAAGACGTTGTCCTTCTCATAGCCCGTGAGGAGAACGGCATGTTCCTTTTTCGTCACGCGGATTGCCCCGCTTCTCGTTTCCCAAGTAACCCATTCAGTGTCCGGGACTTTTTTATACGTGCTTGAGACGATGACCCAAACCGGCCGTCCTTTATCTAAATAATCCGTGACGGTATCAAAAGACGTGCCGCTTAAATCCTTGATTCTTCCCGGCAAGTATTTTTCAGCCAAGTCAGCGATCGGTTTATGATAGACACCTAACCCTGGTTTTTTATAGGAATAAAGACTGCCGACAAAACCCGTATTCGGATTGCCAAAATAAATTTTCCCATTCACTATTTTCATAGGGGTTGGATCTTTTTTTAATTGTTTGGCCAGCGTCATTTTATCGACATGGGCACCAGCATGCGCCAAAAGCATGGCGAGGCTTGTCACTTCACAACCTCTCGGCAATTCAGGCAACTGTTTGATAAGTGGGGCATCAATCAATTGTCGTGGCTCGTTTTCCACGGTTTGATCCATGACGATCTTGTAGTACCCCGTCGGAAAAACTTTTCTCGCAATAACAGGCTGCTCGTTCCATTCCATATATAAAAAAGTGACAGCTAAGATCACGACAAAACCATAGAATAAGAGCTGCATCAAAAGTTTCACAGATTTACCCTACTTTAACAAATTGCTAGTCTTTCAATTATAATATAAAATAAACAGAACGAATGGTACATACATCCGAATGGTGGAAATAGGTATATAAGGGAGAGGGTCCCGTCGTGTATAAAAAATTTATTTTGGGGATGATCCTGAGCTTCGGCCTTGCGATAATGCTTGCCGGCTGCACCAAGGATGATTTGCCAAAACCTGAAACCACATTTTCTAAGTATGTGAAAGCCTGGAAGACCCAGAATTTTTCTGAAATGTATGCCCTGCTCTCCAAAAGCGCTAAAGCAGACATTTCCGAGGATCAATTTGTGAAACGCTATAAAGACATCTTTGGCGGTATTGAGGCGCAGGATTTAAAAATCACCTTCGACAAGCCGAAGGAAAAACGCGATTTAGAAAAGATGAAACAAGAGACGCTGACCTACCACGTCAAAATGAATACCATCGCTGGCCCGATAACCTTTAGTGGCAAGGCAACACTGACAAAGGTTAATCAAAAGGATAAGTCTTTCAAATGGACGGTCAATTGGAAACCGGACATGATCTTACCCGGTCTAAAGGAAGGCCAATTCATTCGCGTTAAAACGATACCGTCTGAACGCGGCGAAATCGTGGATACCAATGGCAACGGCCTCGCCATCAATGGGGAAGCTGTCCAAATCGGTCTCTATCCAAAAGAACTGGAAGGCCATGCTGACACGAAAGCAAGACTTGCCAAATTGCTTCATATTCCTGAATCAAGCATTGAAGACGCACTCAGCGCGGGTTGGGTGACACCGGAGAGCTTCGTTCCGGTTAAAACGGTCTCAGCGTTGGATACTGATTTAATTGACCAAGCTGTAAAACTCACCGGCGTTTTGACCCAAAAGAAAAACGCCCGTGTTTATCCATGTGGCGCCGCATGCAGCCATTTGATTGGCTATGTCGGCACCATCACGAAAGAGGAATTGGACAAAAATAAAGGCAAGGGCTATAACGCACAAAGTCTTATTGGAAAAAGAGGGCTGGAACAGCTTTTTGAAAATCAACTGCGCGGGATCGACGGCGCGGAAATTTACATCGCTGATGAAAACGGGAATCCGTTAAAAACGATCGCAAAGAAGCAAGCGAAAAATGGTGAAGACATTCAATTAACCATTGATGCTGATGTTCAAAAAACACTCTATGACCAACTGAAAAAAGATACGGGAACCGCCGTTGCCATCAATCCTAAGACTGGCGAAGTCCTTGGTCTTGTCAGCACGCCGGCCTTTGATCCCAATCAATTTATCCTTGGGATGACCCAATCAGAATACAACCAGCTTGTCAATAATCCAGGAAAACCGCTTTTGAATCGGTTTACAGCCAAATTCCCACCTGGATCCTCGATTAAGCCGCTCATCTCGGCGATTGGATTGGAAACAGGTGCTATTACCCCTGATACCGTCATGAAAATCAGCGGGAAAACGTGGAAAAAAGCGAACTGGAAAGGGGATTTTCACATCACCCGCGTCGATTCATTGCCAAAGGTGAATTTACGGGATGCCCTTGTCTACTCTGATAATATTTACTTTGCCCGGCTCGCGCTTTCCATTGGAAAAGATCCATTAATCAACGGCTTAAAAGATTTTGGCTTTGGCAAGAAGCTGCCGTTTGCCTACCCGATGGAAACATCGCAAATAGCCAATAACGGCACGATCACCAGTGAAGCCATGCTCGCCAATACCGGTTACGGGCAAGGCGAAATCGAGATGAACCCGCTGCATTTAGCCTTAACCTACACGGCTTTTGTCAATAACGGCAACATCATTAAACCGCAGCTTATTAAAAAAGATAGCAAACCTGAATATTGGCTAAAAAATGTCATCCCAAGCTCGGCAGTGAAAACCATTCATAATGATCTCGTGCAAATCGTATCAAGTCCCGAAGGCACCGCCTACAACCCGCGAATCGACAATTTACCGCCTTTAGCGGGTAAAACAGGAACGGCTGAACTGAAGGAGAAACAAGGTGAAAAAGGAAAAGAAGACGGATGGTTTGTCGCATTCAATACGAATCAACCAAGTCTTGAAATCGCGATGATGATTGAAGGCGTCCAAGATAAAGGCGGAAGCCACTATGTTGTCGGTAAAGTCAAAAATGCGTTTCACACATTATTAAAATAAAAAACAGAGGTTGACCTCATGAAGTCGTAGAAAAACCCCGCCAAAACCGTAAATAGAAGGTCATGGCGGGGCCAACACTCTCAAGGGTCAACCTCTATTTATTTTAAATGTGTTTGAACATATTGGGCGACGTCTTCAGCCGTATCGAGATTTAACACAACATCGATATGTTTTTCAACGTCGGCTTTGGACAGCTTTTTCAAGAGGCTGCGCGCCGGAAGAATGGAAGTCGCACTCATGCTGAATTCATCCAAGCCCATGGCAAGAAGAATCGGAATAGCTGTCTCATCACCGGCCATTTCGCCGCACATCCCTGCCCATTTACCTTCTTTATGCGCCGCCTGAATGACGTTATGGACGAGGCGCAAGACCGCAGGATGGTAAGGCTGATAGAGATAGGAAACTTTCTCATTCATGCGATCTGCCGCAAGCGTATATTGAATCAAGTCGTTCGTGCCAATGCTGAAAAAGTCGACTTCTTTTGCAAACCGGTCCGCGATCACAGCCGTTGAAGGAATTTCTACCATCATGCCGACTTCAATGGCATCGGAGACGGGTACACCTTCCTGAATGAGCTTTTCTTTTTCCTCATTGAAAATGGCTTTCGCTTCCCTCAGCTCTTCTAAAGTCGCAACCATCGGGAACATGATTTTTAATTGGCCATACACGCTTGCCCGGCAGAGCGCTCTGAGCTGCGTGCGGAAAATATCCTGCCGCTCGAGGCAAAGGCGAATCGCCCGGACGCCGAGGAAGGGATTCAGCTCTTCTGGTAACTCCAGATAGGGCAGCTTCTTATCACCGCCGATATCCAACGTGCGAATGACGACTGGTTTTTCTCCCATTGTTTCTAACACTTTTTTATAAGCTTCAAACTGCTCGTCCTCCGAAGGCAAGCGGTCGCGACCCATGTATAAAAATTCCGTGCGATAAAGGCCGATTGCTTCCGCTCCGTTATTGACAACACCTTCTAAGTCATTCGGATTGCCGATATTGGCACCCAGCTCAACATGAACACCGTCAGCGGTAACCGTCGGTTCATGGACGAGTTTTGCCCACAAAGCTTTTTGCTCCAAGAATTGTTTTTGCTTTTCCTGGTAGGCGGCTTTCTCTTCTTCAGTCGGGTCAACAATCACAACACCGTCTAAGCCATCGACTATTACAAGCGTGCCGTTATCGACCGCGGAAGTAATGGTCTTCGTCCCAACAACTGCCGGAATTTCCATGGAGCGCGACATGATGGCCGAATGAGAGGTGCGCCCACCGATATTCGTCGCAAAACCGAGGACGAACTGGCGATTCAATTGCGCGGTATCCGACGGTGTTAAGTCGTCAGCAACAATGATGACTTCCTCATTGATCGCAGCTGGCGATTGGAACGTTAAGCCAAGTAAATGGCTCATCACCCGTTTGGTCACATCACGAATGTCGGCTGCTCTTTCTTTCATATATTCATTATCCATGTTTTCGAAAATCGCAATAAAATCATTCGCGACGGCATCCAAGGCAAATTCGGCATTCACTTGTTCCTCTTCAATCCGGCGCTCAACGGTTCCGATCAACTCAGGATCACTTAAGACGAGGAGATGGGCTTCAAAAATGGCTGCTTTATCGGCACCCAATTCCTTTTCCGCTTTGTTCTTTATTTCTGTCAATTCACTTTTGGACTGATCCACTGCCTTATGGAACCGCTTTGTTTCCTCTAAAGCATCTTGAATGGATTTTTTTTCAACTTCAAATGATGGATTTTCCAGTTTAAATGCTTTTCCTATGGCAATACCTGATGAAGCGGCAATGCCTGTTATTTTTTCCGACGCCACGGGTAAACTCCTTTCTGTTAAAAACATGGCGCATGGCTCCCACAGTCCAAGCTGCGTCATCTATGCACCAAGCCGTTTATCGATTCAAGCGGATCAACCGCTGTTTCGCGAAGATGCTCCAACATTTCCTTTTATAATTATAGCATTTGCAAAACGAAGATCAGTTTTGCAAACACCACTCATTGATCAGGCTTGTTTCATAAGCCCCTATGTATTGTAATTTGAAAACTTGCCGTTTTCAACCGAAACCCCTTTTCTGTGCATCCCAGTTTGTATATGTTAAGATGATATCGAACTCGCCCTAATTCTAGCAAGCGAATGACATCATGAAAAAACGAAAGGAACAGGGAGGAGCTTTCATGTGGGATCGTATCCTTAAGTATTGGACAGAACATAGCGAAACCTTCAATCATATCATTTTGGATACAGCTAAAATCATCGTATTTTTTATTGTATCTCGGATTGCCATTGTCATTTGCACGCGGGTCGTGAGACAGTTTTTTAAAATCCAAGGTAAGTTGGATGATCGGCGACGCGAAACGTTAGTATCGCTTTTTTCCAATATCATTAAGTATGTTGTCTATTTTATTTTCCTTTTAACGGTGCTTCCAATCGTCGGCATTAATATTACAGGGATTTTGGCAAGTGCCGGGGTGGCTGGCATCGCCATTGCCTTCGGCGCCCAAAGCCTCATCAAGGACTTTTTTAACGGCTTTTTCATTATTTTTGAGGATCAGTATGGGGTTGGCGATTATGTCAAAATCAACAATGTGACTGGTACGGTTCATTCGATCGGCTTGCGCATGACAGCCATTAAACTTTGGACCGGCGAAGTGGAAATGATTCCGAATGGTCAAATCACCCAAGTCACCAATTATTCGAAATTTAATTCCATCGCCGTCATTGAGGTCAATGTTGGGTATGGCACGCCCGAAGCCGAAGCGATTGCCATCATCGAAAAAGTCATGAATGACCTCAAGCAAGAATCGGCGGACATAGTCGGAGATGTCGAAGTGTTAGGTGTGCAAAGCCTGAATGATTATAATTACACCATTCGAGCCACCGCAGAATGCGCTCCCAATACTCATTGGGGCATTGAACGTCTTGCCCGGCAAAGAATCCGGGCGGCTTTGCAGGAGGCTGGGGTCGACTTGCCTTATCAAAAAATCATTTATTTGCATAAAGAAAAAGACGAACAATCGGACAGAGAACGCTCATAGGGTAAACAGGCATGCTCCATTGGCTTACGGGGCATGCTTTTTTGTGAAGAAATCTCGCGCCGCCAAACCTTTAGGTGAGGCAGAACCTTCGTCGTCCTTATACTGGACTAAAAATGAGAAATCCATGCTTACTGCAGCGCTTTTGTTGCTGGTCCGTAAAAACGATAAACTTTCGTCCCAGTACAAGCCTTTTAGGCAAAGCAAAAAATAAAAAGCGCCACATTCCGGTCTGAGAATGGTGACGCCCACAATATAATCCCTATTATTTTCCAAACCACTTATGCCATAAATCTCGCGCTGTCCAGTTGAATTTGAGGACGACAATCCACGAGAAAGCTAGGATGACGTAATCGATCGGTTTGTTTTCAATGTTTAAAAAGATGTTCGCAAAAAACATAAAGGTCAAAGCGACGGTGAAACAAATCCCCAAGATCTCAAGGTACGACTTCAATTTCATTAAATCCAACACGCATACCTCCGTCATCTTTTCCTGCCCTTTATAATAATACAATCTGCACATAAGGTAAAGAACATTCCGACGACGATGTAACAAAAATGTTATCCATTACTAGTCGTCATCCGAATACCTCAGTTACTCAAATAAAACTTTATACTCGCCGTAACCTTCTTTTTCAAGGTCCTCTTTTGGTATAAATCGCAGGCTTGCGGAATTGATGCAATAACGGAGTTTCGTTGGCCCCGGTCCATCATTGAAAACATGACCCAAGTGCGAATCCCCTAACAAGCTTCGGACTTCCGTACGAATCATCCCGTGGCTTAAGTCCAGCTTTTCCTTAATATGAGCTTTGTGCAGCGGTTTGGTAAAACTCGGCCAACCGCAATGAGCTTGGAATTGATCCTTAGAGCTGAAAAGCGGTTCGCCGGAGACGATGTCAACATAAATCCCTTCCCGCTCATTATTCCAATATTCATTTTGAAACGGCGGCTCTGTTGCATTGTTTTGCGTCACTTCATATTGTAACGGGGTCAAGCGCTTCTTCAATTCCTCTTTATCCTTATTAACGGTCCAATGCTTTTCTATAAAAGCTTTTCTCCCTGAGCCTTCATGATATCTTTCGTAATGGTACGGATTTTTCTTATAGTAATCTTGATGGTACTCCTCGGCGGGATAGAACGGGCCAGCCGGCAGAATCGCTGTCGCAATCGGCTTGTTGAACTTGCCGCTTTTTTCTAAAGCCTCTTTAGACTTTTCGGCTAACGCTTTCTGTTTTTCATTATGATAAAAAATGGCGGTCCGATACGAACTGCCGCGGTCGTGAAATTGTCCTCCAGAGTCAGTCGGGTCAATCTGCATCCAGAAAATATCCAACAACTTTTCATATGGGAAAATTTCCGGATTGAAGGTGATCTGTACCGCTTCGTAATGTCCGGTTGTTCCGGTCGTCACTTCTTCATATGTTGGATTTTCCGTATGCCCTCCCGTATACCCCGAGATGACAGAATGAATGCCAGGAAGCTCATCAAATGGTTTTACCATGCACCAAAAACAGCCGCCAGCAAAAGTCGCTTTTTCCAACGATTCGGTCACCACCATCAACACCCCATTCTTTTTAAAGATATGCTTATTTTATACTGGTAAAAAAGGATATTATTCTTTTGGCCAGTATTAGGTCAGCTCAGGCCTTGCCCTGTTCAAGCCTAGTTTTCTTTATCTTCCTACCCATTATTATTATAATAATAATGGCATTATATTTAGGGAGATGAAGCTTATGTATAAAGCGTTAACGATCGCTGGGTCCGATTCTTCCGGAGGCGCTGGCCTTCAAGCCGATCTGAAAACCTTCCAAGAACTCGGCGTTTACGGCATGTCCGCGGTGACGACCATTGTCGCCATGGATCCTTATAATCATTGGCATCATCAAGTTTTCCCGGTCGATGTATCCATCGTGAAAGCCGCGCTCGATACGATTGTTGTCGGCTGTGGGGTCGATGCAATGAAAACCGGCATGCTCGGCTCACCGGAAATTATTGAACTGGCCGCGAAAACGATTGAAGAAAATAAACTAAAAAATGTCGTCATTGATCCCGTGATGGTGTGCAAAGGGGAAGATGAGGAACTCGCCCCCGAAAATACGGTCAGCTTGCGTGAACTGCTCATTCCGAAAGCTACTGTGACAACGCCAAACCTTTTCGAAGCCGCGAAACTGGCACAAATGGCACCGATTACAACCATTGACCAAATGAAGGAAGCCGCCGCACGCATTCATGAACTTGGCGCCCAATATGTCCTCGTAAAAGGCGGAAGCAAAGTGGCGCATGAAAAGGCCGTGGATGTCTTGTACGACGGAAAAACATTTGAACTTTTGGAAAGCGAAAAAATCGACACGACCTACACCCACGGCGCAGGTTGCACCTACTCAGCGGCCATTACGGCAGAACTGGCCAAAGGCCAAGATGTCAGAACGGCCATTCACACTGCAAAAGCCTTTATTACCGAAGCCATTAAACACGGATTCCGTTTAAATCAATTTGTCGGTCCGGTCCATCATGGCGCTTACCGTTTGCGGTTAACAAAATAGAGAGCACAGGCAAGATCATTTTCCTGTTAATGTTAATACTTGTGAAAACTTTGGCCTCGGATTTTTATCTGGGGTTTTTTTCCATTGATTATTGTGTCTGTCTTCGGCAACTAAGTATCCATCCTATCATTTAAGAAAACGCCTCGTTCAGTCCATGCGGTATGATTCCACCTCTTTGCCTTTTCTTGGTCTTAAATATTTTGGCATTTCCCCTTATCTTACGCCTCTCTTACACGTTTTCCCTCAAAATTTCTTCAAAAGCATGACCCAATTGGTGTTTGGTAAAAAATCGTTGGAACATTACTCGAGGCGCATACAATAACAAAGTTTTGAAACCAACTTTCCATCACCATAATAGCAGAATTTGTCGAATTTTTCTAATAGACTATCTACCTGTTTTTTGAGATTATGGATGTGGACCCAAAATTAGGGAAAGGGGATAAACTAAATTAAAAAAATATTAAAATATTTTCTACTACCTTTATTTTTATTTACAATGACAATCTTTGGTTGTGGAGATGTAAACAAAACATTTGCTAAGAGCTCTGGATCAGAAATATCAGCAATTTATGAAGTAATAGATGGGAAACTGGTACCAGTTCCTATAACTCAATGGGAGAATTACAAAGAGGTACAAAATTGGGAAGACACCTCAAATGATTTAAAGAGCATACCTCCAAACAATCATATTATCTCACCACAAAGTTATGCTTGTGTTGAAGGCTGGGAATTTTCAGGCACACAAAAAGACCCTGTTTTTTATAAGATTGTTGAGGGAACTCATTACTTAAATAAAACAAAAGATAACATTACTGTCACATCGACATTTACCGGTAGCCATTCTAAAAGTTCAACTGCCAGTGCTTCGTTGGAAGGCGGATGGGGACCCATCAGTGCGGAAGTAGGATATAATGCCCAAAAAACAGTCAAATGGACTAGCTCCGAAGCTGTAAAAATTACTATCCGTCCTAATTATGAAGGATGGAATAATTACGGAACAGAACGTGATATTTGGGTTGGAACTTACTATTATTTAACAAGTAGTTGTAAAGAAACAAATTCCAGTTCGATCACCGTTTATATTCCGAAAGTAAAAGCAGTGGAATCACATACAAGACATCTTTAGAAAAAGGTCGGAAAAGCTATGTTTCGTTTGTTTTATCAACTTTTATATGTGGTGCTACTCACTTTTTCCTTTATTCTAATTAGTTGTACCGAAACTACTCCTCGTCATCATGCCAAATATGAACCTCAAACAAAGAATATAAAGGAAAATATCAAAGTTAAACCGGTTAACCTTAATCAAATCATTATGAAGGAAGCACCAAATGAGCATAAAAATGATCCATTAGATGTAGTAATCTATGGAACCGAATGGACTTTTTCTAATGGGGAAGTAGATTCACCTGCCAAAAAAGATATTTTATGGGCAACCACTCTGGGTAACGAAGCAGTCGTAACCGTCAAAGTACCAAAGATCAATGAATCTAGAATCAATATATTTTCTTTAACTTTAAATAACGGCAAGTGGATGATTAGAAATATGGTTGATGTCCCAACTTTTAATTTAGACGATCATATTAAGGGGTTACATCTACCCTTTACGAAATATACTGTCAGCGAATCTCATTTTGATCATAAATCATCATGGGAAATTACTGATGGTCAGAAAATGATAATGATCGCTAAATATCCTAGATTTACATTTACGCCGCCTAAAGAGACAAACAAAATAAATATTAATGATCATGAAGCTTTTGTTAACACCATGTCTAACGGACAATCATTACTTTACTATTTTGATCAAGAAAAACTTATTTGGATAGCCGGTAATCTAACTAAAAATGAGATTATCAATTTGGCTAAGTCATTACCCAGTGCGACATCCCCATATTTTCCAGGAAAGCCTTAAATATCACTTTTCATTCGGCAAATGATACACAGAGACGTCGATCGCTTTTAAATGACCAAATAAATGCGCAAAAAGGGCAAGGTCAGCCTTGTCCTTTTTTGCATACTTATAAACTAAACTTGCTCTGCCAAGCCTTCTAAACGATGGTAGAGCCTTCGTTGCCCTTATACTGACCTCAATCCAGTATAAGATAAAATTTATGCCTTAAAGCGGGGCAAAACCTTCATGTTTTTCGGCGGTCATTTTCCTTTAACTTCATCGGTATCATCGTGTGTTTTTTCCGCTTAACGCCGCGGAACGGCCGGCCGTATATCCAGTCGCAAATGCGGCCGTGATGTTGTACCCGCCTGTATAGCCATGAATGTCTAAAATTTCACCGCAAAAATATAAACCGGGCATGATTTTTGAAGCCATCGTCTTAGGGTCGACTTCCTTTAAGGACACGCCCCCGCCGGTAATAAAAGCGTTTTCTATTGGAAGGGTGCCGTTAACGCGTACGGAAAAGCGTTTTAGTGCTTCAGCCATTCGCCTAACTTTTTCCTTCGACAATTCATGGACGGCAAGATCAGCCGGTATATCGACCTGGTGTAATAAAAATAGCAAATATCTTTCCGGCACAAGGCCTTTCCATGCCCTTTTGACGGATTTCTTCGGGTCTTCTTTTGCTAATGCCAATAGCTCTTGAAAAACGGCTTCCACCGATAAATCCGGCTTTGTATCAATGGTGATTTCCACATCTTTCGTCTTATATTTTTTCAATGCTTTCACCACAAACTGACTGGCGCGCAGTACGGCAGGGCCGGATAAACCGAAATGGGTAAACAGCATGTCCCACCGATGGGTGATGATGACTTTTCCTTTTGGGTCACGAACCGAAACCGCCACATCGCGCAATGACAGCCCTTGTAAAACCTTTTCCCGAATAAAAGGTTCATCGGATGTCAACGGCACTTCCGTCGGATAAAGGTCGGTGATGGTATGGCCCGCCTTTTTGGCCCAGGCGTAGCCATCCCCCGTCGAGCCGGTTTATATGATAGGCATGAATTAGATGCGATAAAGTGCGGTTTATTAAAGTCTTAAAAATATCTATTCCAAGATATAATTATAACGGTGATAACATGGCTAAATTCAACGAAATCACAAAAGAGGAAAAGGATCTTATCTACTCATACATACTCCTTCCGATCGTTCGTCGCCTTCTGGAACGTGATATGAAGGATATCGAGGTTTCCGGGATAAAATTCAAGGAGCCATATATCCGGCTGATCGAGGATGCATTAAAATGCTTGTCCGTTAATCTCCGGGATGTAAAATCTGAGATATGGAAACGGCAAATCAAGATGATCCGACATGGGGATCTGGACTATGAAGCGGTGGTAAGGGGGTGGACGCATCACGTCGTACTGCACCCCAACCTTGCCAAGGAGTGGGTGGAGAACAAAATCAGCGAACTTTTGAACAAACAACATCCATGATTAGCTCATACGCATCACTAAGTATTTGATATTCTTCTTCCGTTAGCTCATGACAATGGGCTATTTTATTGCGGATTGAATAAAGTTTACGAAGTGTAAATATGAGGTCATCGGGGTTTTTGAAGCAAGGATAAACGCGAAGATAACTCACGAGGTCATAAAAATATGATTGGTTTAGTGGTCTTGCTCTAAACGACATATTTTTTGGGGCTTTATATTCCCAATCTGGTCCATAGTATGATGTCATTTCGTCATCAATATATCGCCGTAGTCCGTTTTCTATGGCGTATAACATGCCATAGGCTTCTTTCATGCGTTCCATGATGAACCTCCTATCTTTTTGTATTATTCGGCATTAAATGGAAAATTCCTGCTAAGAAAAACCACCCGTGATGGGTGGTTAACGTATTACAAAGAGCATTTCTCTGTTAAGAAATCGGCTAGCCAATTTTCGACAGCCTCAAGGTGTTGGGCATGCAAATCGTCAATGAGCTGCTCAAAAGAGAATGGATTTTCACCATATACATCAAAGCTGTACAACTCGTTGAAAACGCATTGTTTGCCAATCGACGTGAAGCCTTGTTCTGTATCGTTTTTCGTTCGTTCATAATCAATCGTAACTTGTAGATGCTCACCTTCATCATTGAAGATCAACACGTAGTACCCATCTTCTTGCGCGATCTTTGTTTCGCCGATCAGATATTGCAATGCTTCCTCAACATTCACTTCAATTCCACCGGCGAGTTTTTCGATTTTCGACATGTCATCCTCCTTTTTTACCCCGCGGTATTTGGATTCGCCCCGCGGGTGGCGATGATTTTCACTCAAGACCTTCAAGCAGCGTTTCGACGATCGCTTCCGCTTCCTCTTGCTGCGCCGGCTCTCACATCCAGCGGAAACTGCCGACGCAGTTCTCGATTTCCCAAATGACCTCTTCTTTCGTTCCGACGACCGCGCCGTGGAAGGCTTCCGGATCGGTGATCATGGATTCATCGATATCATCGACGTTCGTGGTGCTCCACACATAAACGAATTTTCCGTCCTCCGTGCGCCCTACCGCGTAGTCGCATTGGAACATTTCGGATGAAATGAAAGCGGTTTGATTGTATTTCATAAACGATCGTCCTCTCACAAACTTCGTTATATCTTACATCTTCATATTAACCTGATTAGGTTAATATGTCAACTCCTTTTTAAAATTTTTAAGATTTTTTGCCGAACCATATCTCCATGGCCTGTTCAGATATGATCCATTCCTTCAGCTTGCCTCCGGGCTTTTGAAAATACTTAATCAACCCGGCTCTAATCATCTTATCGATACTTTCTTGCCCGACAATAGAAGGTTTCAGCTTGTTTTTTATGGTTTCTTGGGATATACCCCATCTAAAAGCCGCTTCAGAAATAGTCATATAAGCGTCGATGCCTTTATCTTTGATGCTCATAAACTCCCATCCTTTCCAGCTTTTCAATGATGGCTTTCTTGATCCATTGCGGCTTTGTCATATTCTCCGCTTTCGAGCATACTTCAATAATTTTTAATAATTCGTCATCAACAAACACCGCAATTTGGTTTGATCCCTTTTTTACGGCATATTTTTCGTTATACCCGTTTTTGATACTGTCATATTTTTTGATGTAATAATCTTCAGCTTCTCGCAATTTAGATTCATCATCGATTATTTCCAGAATATTGAACTCAAAATTATTTTCTCCATATTTATTGAAGTCTTTTTGCATGTTTTTAAAGCCCCTATTTCCTCGTAGATCACTCAAATGGGCTTTTAAACGGGTCTCTACATCAACACTGCTTCCGATGTAAATCTTACCGTTGATCTTATTTTTAATTTGATAAACACCCATCATGAGAAGTTCCACCTCCTTCACTCAATTATATAACCTTATTAGGTTATATTCAATCATTTTAAAAATTTTTCAATGGTTTTCCATTTGTTATAGAATGAAATTACGGAGGGGTAGTTAGAATGGCAGGCAAAAAACGGGCACTCGAAGGCAGAGAAAAAGAGCTGATACAGCTCTGGGAAACAGAAAAGGACATGAAGAAAATCGGCAGAATTCTTGGCGTTTCCGCGTCAACTGTTAGCCTGGAGCTTGATCGGTTGGGGATACGTGAGAGGGTCACGAGAGAAAAGATAGAAAGACATTTTGAGGAGATCAAAGACACAGATGAATTTTTCTATATTTTAGGCATCCTATGGGCGATAGGAACAATAAGCGGAGATAAATTTCTCATCAGACATAGGCAGCGAGAAGTCATTGATGAAATATGTCGCGTATTAAAATATATCCCAGGACCGTACCAAGTCCAGAAAAGATGGACGTGTCATTTCAAAACAAATCATCCGATGTATCGCTATTTGGAATCACTAGGCTGGTCTGGAAGATGGAATCAAAGCCGATCATATCCGAACGGCGATATCAATGAGGATGAATTCATTCGGGGATATGTGTCTCAACATATATCTATCGACACAGCAAAAAACAAAAGAAGGAATCAAGTTTATCAACGAATTCGAATCTTTGGCGCCGAAAATATCTTGGAAAGGATCAACGCCTTTTTCGCTGAAAAACTCGGAACGACACCAAAAAAGCTGCAAAAAGAAGGAAGAAGCGAAGTGATGAGGATACTGTACTATACATCAAAAGAAGAGATTCCAGTGATACGGAGATTTTTGGGAATATAAAAAAAGAGCCCCCGCACCACTTCGGTACGGGGGCTTTGCTCATTGTTTCGCTTTCAATTCTTTCAAGACTTCATCAGCTTTCAGCGCGGCTTTGGTGAAACTGTTGTTCTTCCACCACGCCCATAGCGCGGATACGGCTGTAAGGACGGTTGATACAAACGTATCGACTTCTTCATCAGAGAAAGGCAGTGGAGACTTTCCGAATGCCGCGAGCAACTGATTGATAAGCATAACGACAAGCACAACAGTACGGACGATGGTTGATTTGGTTGGTTTCATGTTATCCTCTCCTTTTTTATTAAAACATTACAGACCACGACTTTGGGCCAACGATTCCATCAGCGACCAACCCATGCCGCTTTTGATACGCTTTTACAGCCGCTTCCGTCTTCGGACCGTATATGCCGTCCGGAGTGACTCCGACTGCGCGTTGAATCCGTTCGACATCTTTTCCGCGAGATCCGCGCTTAATCAGATGGCCGGGATAGGGCACGATAGAAGCTTTGCTCTTTTTTGGTTTACTTTTCGCTTTTAAGACTTCATTCAACTTGGCCATCGTTTTCGGCCCGGCGATCCCATCGACCGCAAGCCCATGCCGGGCTTGGAATGCTTTGACGGCTTGCTCGGTTTCAGCGCCAAAATCACCATCGGCACCATAACGCGGGAGTTTTTCGCCGGCTTTGATTAATTTCTGCTGCAACTCTTTGACGGCCGGGCCTTTGTCGCCGCGTCTGAGCAGGCCGTCATCTTTGGCGGGCTTTGGTTTTGGTTTTGGTTTAACCTTAGCCATTTGCACGGGTTGATTTTTTAGCTTTGCGGCAATATCTTTTTTGAATTGCTCAAATCCAGCCGGGTCCGAAACCCAAAACGCCGGACAGTTTTTTCGCGTCACATCATAGTGCCGGAAAAAGTCGGTCATTGGGTCAAGGTTGTATTTATTGGCCAATTCTGCACCATATTCAACCGCGTTTTGGTAAGTGGCTTGTTCCAGATTGCCTTTTTTGTCCACACACAATTCAACCCCAATCGCGGTGTAATTCGCGTTGGGGTCTAGCTTGTTGACCATGCATCTATTGTTGTCGTGAGCATGGTATGCGACTTCGTCATGTGGGATCATATGAATCACGCCACTGGTGTCAATCACATCATGAGCCCCGGCATAGCGTTTTGAACGAACACACGTGCCATCGAAATAGTCCCGGATGTTCTGAGCCGTCGCCCCGGGTGATGCTGTATAGTGCCAGACGACACCGTGGACACCGTAATTGTGAGTGCCGGGGCGTGTGTACTCGTTGACATGGACGTATTGCGTTATTTCTTGCATTAATCATTCAACTCCCTTCTCGATAATATCCAGCCGCCGATGAGCGGACTTTGCAGATTCTTCAACTTTTGCCACTCGTTCCGTCAGATGCGCAATGTTTTTCTCATTCGCTTTCAAATCGATCCGAATGTCATCGACCCCCTTCCGGATGTAGCCCAATTCCGCCTTCAATTCGGCCGACTCCTGTCCGTCTGATTTAATCTCTTTCGTTCTTGCTAGCTGATAAGAAAGATAGCTGAGCAAAAGCCCAGCTACCGCGATGATGATTCCTACTTCGATTGTCATTCGTACACCGCCTTTTAATCCAAAATAAAAAAGCCCTTAAAGGGCTACTTTCTCAGCTCATTTGAAAATTGGTTTATTTGCCTTTTCACAACATCGATAAAGGTTGGATAACTGTTCCCAAAAGTCGCCTCTAAAGAAAATCCATCTGGCTCATAAGTCTCTTTTATTTCGGTGATCCGACTATTCATCGTCACACCCCAACCTTTATTTTGGATGGTTACGATGTCTCCAAGATCATAATCTTGTTCATATTTAAAAGGAGAGTTCGTTAGAATCTCCCCTTCAAGTGACAACTCTGTGGCATATTCCGCAAGCGCTTGGTTCCCTCTATCTATCAAATCATTGATTATATCTTGCTCCGGGCGTGGTTCAGTGGTTGTTGTTTCATTGCCGTTTTCATCAGTTGTCGTGACATCCATGGTTTCTTCAATGTCGCGTGCATCGACAAATAGTTCGATGCGGTCTAAACCGGTGGAATCACCAATATTTACAACCCGCCTATCCACGCCCTCACCTTGACCAGCAACATAGGCATAGTTTTTATAATTTAGTTGGCTTTCAATGAAATGCTGGGTTTTGAGACTATCAAATTCCGGACTGAAAATAACTGGTGGATTGACAGACTGGTCAACGGTTAAATCACGGCCTTCAGCGACATCAAAGACCCACGTTTTCTGCTGTATATCGAGATAAACTGTCCAGCCAACCCCACTACTTAGAGAGATGGACGACAGTTCATCGGCAAGGTTTTTAAACCTCGATTGCCACGATACTGTCGGACCACGCTCTTGATTGTCTGCGATGATCAGGTTTGGAATGATACGGTTTACATCAGCTGGATTAACAGCATTGTTCTCAACATAATGCTTCATGACAGTTTCGGCGTCACCTTGTTTATTGTCGTATGCCGTTGTGGATGGTGGGAGTGTTATCCGCTGACTTAACACACCTTTAAGTGTAGGCCCCTTTATAACCCAGTTTTCAGTCTTTTTACCGTTCTCATCAAGCTCAATCTCACGATGTTTGATAATGCCGACTTTATTTGTTTGCCCACCGAGGATAATGAGGTTGTTTTTTTGCAGTTTATCGGCATGCTGCATGTAACGGTTGACGTGCAATTCAAATTCGCCAACATCACTCCACCGGCGGGTAAATTGCAAAGATGTGTAGTTATCGATTTCGCCGAGCAGTTCAAAATTCGGCGTTATAATTCGGATTGGTTTCATGTCTCACCTCCAAAAAGAGGGCATAAAAAATACACCCAATTAGGTGTTTGCTTGTTTCACATAAATCGTCCAACTATGCAGTAAATTCTTCACCTGTAATCTCTTGATATTCTTCAAGAGTAATAACTCCCCATTCTGCTGCTTCGTGAACGATATCTTTTGTCAAGTATCCCATTTTATAAAACGTATTGTAAAAATCAAAAAATTGACTTTTCATTAGTTGACTCCTCCTTTTAGTTTTGCGATTTCAATGTTTAGGTTTGCTATCGTCTGTGTCAATTGAGTAATCAACAAATCTTTCTTTTTGTTTTCAATTGCTAATTGCGCCAGTGTGGTTGCTGTGTTTTTTTCAGCAAGTTCTTCTTGTTGTCGTTCTTGTTCTACGATCTCTAAATCTTTAATTCTAATGCTCTTCACTGCTCCTCACCTCCTCATTCAAACGAGAAACCAAAGCCGTCAACGATAATTTGATCGGTTGCGGTTCCTTTCAATATCTCAAATTGAATGTTAATTCCCCACTTCACCGCTGTTTTTGTTGTGTTTGTGAATGTGTATGCCTGACGATTCAGAAACGCTGTTGTAATGTCCTCCCATGTTGGCAACGTGTCAAAACCGTTGTTACACGCCTTCACAGACAATGTCGCGCCTGTTGGAACGGTCACAACGCCACTTACGACTATATTTTTCGCCGCAATTGACGTTTCGATTGGATTTACCAGCGAAAATTTAACTCTGTCATCTGTCTTCGTGAACGTATACGTCCGTGTTGCTGTACCGCCTTTTCCATCATCGACAGTAATCGTGATCGTGTGTACACCAAGCGCAAGGGTGTTCCATACACTACTCAAATCAAGTGTGTATGTTTGTCCACGAACAGCATTGTTGATTGTGCGAATTGTTGTCGTATCGACTTTTTCTGTGATTGTGAGAGTGTCACTTAAATCCGTATCATTCACAGTGTAGTCCACTGTAAAAGATGCTGATTTGTTACCTAAATCCGAGTCACTGCCAGATACCGTTGGAGTCTGATTCCAGACGATGATATATGCCCCATCTGTATCTGTTGAATCAGATACCAAGATGTCGGATGGCAGATTCAAAGCGGGGCGAACGCCGAAGTTACCGTTGAAAGAGCTGCTGTCCGTGAGCGAACCAGACGAGTACACGCTCCGGGCGCCGTCCGCGATGACGGCGTGCGGGGTTCTTAGCCACCAATACCAAGGTCGGCTAGTGTTTAAGGAACCGTTTGTATATTCACTGTTAGACACCGCTTCAGCTGTCGGATATACCTGTCTTGCGCTATCACTACTAAAAAACGAAAACGGCGTTCCTTCCTCAATTCCGTTTTCATTTCCGAGCCCTACTTCTGTTTCAGAAAGAAAAAACACTTTATCTTGAACAGTTTCACTTCCGCCACCATCAGTGACGGTATTTTTTGCGACAGTTAGCGTTGTAAGTAAGAGTTTCGATTTTAATTCAGCAGAAAAATTGGACAAAAAGCCAGCTTCTGCTTCGTAATCATTCCAACCACTATTTACGTTCGAATTATTAGGCGGAGTATCGTACCCGTGTTGAGACACATACCACGGAGAAGTGTCTTTATTCAGCCACTGACGAATGTTTGAGTAAGCATATCGGTTATTACCGTAGCTTTGTCTATCTGTGTTCGGGTTTGAAGGTTCTTTTGCGTCAAAGGCTTTTAATGTAATGATTTTTTCAGCCAACAAAGTGACTGAATTAGCTGGATAGCCCGGATGGTTTTTGTCGATAACCTGAAAAATGATTGGTTTACCGTAATATTTTGTGTTCAAATCCTTAACCTTTGCGCCAACCGGAAGGCTACTCAACAGTTGAGGCATTTCTCTCATCTCCTTCAAAAATAGCTTGATAACGAACTTTTTTCGGGAATCGCTTTGTGTTGTTTGTGATTTTTAGTGTGTACGTAATTAAATCACGGCATTTAGCAAAAACCGCTAATTCGTGTGGTCCTTTATTGACTATCTGTCTACTCAATTCCTACAGCACCAACCTTTTGTTTGTACTGTCATAAATCCCGTTCATCAAATTGATATCGTTTAAATTTTGGAAGGTTTCGATAAAAATATTCGCCGTCACACCGTTTAACGTTGCTCCCTTCAGAGTTTCGAGTTCTACAGCCATGTCAATCATATTGACGTTCAAGGATGTGAATTTCGACGCAGTTTCAGCCAAATGCGCATTAAATTCTTCTTGTGAAGCAAACCCTGAATCCTTAATTCCAGCAAACCAATCATTGAATTGTTGTTCGAAGCTAGCTGATGATGTATCAAACCAGTTTTCCCACTGCTCTTGGAATTGGCTTGTTGGAATGCTGATTAGTGAATGCGCGAGCCCGCATAAATCATCATCTAATCGCTCGTCTACTAAATCATTAGGGTTCAGTGTCGATGTGTTAGCCCGCACCCTGATTTGAGCCAAAGAAAGCTCATAAATAAAGTCGTCTCTTTGCAATTCTGGTGGAACTGGTGTTTCTGAAGGTTCGCCTTGCTTAACAAAAAGCTTGATATATCGGCTTTGATTACGTTTATCAAGTCTCAATACAATCCGATCAATACGGTCGAAAGTGGGTTCCGGGAGTGCATGCTGCAAATAGAGATTTTCGGTATTTTCATATGCGTAACCTTGCATGATGGCTTTTCCTGGTTCAACATACGTTCTTAAATCCGTTCCTTCGCATTTAACTTGAAGAGCCGGAACGTTGTCTTTGTGAAGCAAGCCGGTGCTTAAAACGTTCCCAAAGTAGTTTGCAAAATCTGCTGCCTGATAAGAACGCGTGTCTCCGGGAGCGCTGTTAAAGAAAAAGTATCTCTCCATATTTTTCACCCTTTCTAAATCCCGACATAAAGCTTACTGTATGATATATCAACGATCGCCCCTTGGATGTCGCTGTCGGCTGAATATTGGATAACATTCTCCCCAATTACAAGCTGAAAGAATGTGCTGCCAAGGTCAATCCAGTTGAATACATTTCTTTCGGTGCCATCAGCCGCAACAAAGTACACAGACTTTTGCCCTGGCGTCGTATCAATCTTCATAACCTCGTTTTCACCAAGCGTCTGATTGACTTTGATGTATTCTCCGGTTGTTTTATTAATGATTATTGGATTCACAGCCGGACCATGGAACTCTATCTGTAGTGGCGCTGGTGCATCGCCATCATTCACGATGATTCTTTCGTCACGCTGAACGCCCATTTCGAACGGACCGTCAAAGGGAAATTGAAATAATGGTTCAAACGTTGGTTCCTCTGTAATGGACGGCGAACGCCAATAAGGATTGTTGGCAATGAGGCCGATAACTGCCTTTTGATACGTTTCTCCTCGATTCGAATTCCCATCTGGAAATATTGGTACATGTTCTGATTCCACAATGATTTCTTTAATATCAGTACCATCTATAAATTGAAGTAAACCTGGGCCAAGCTTCGGATTAAAAATCGAAGATAATAGGCGCCGATTATTTTTTAATTCTTCACTATCTCTTCCGCTTATCTTAAGTTCTATAGATATAGGTCTTTCATTCATCAAAGAGTCAATGTAAGTTGTTCCGTCTTGAAAAGGTGACTTTTGACTTTGAATATCGGCATCAACATCACCGATACCTTCGACTTTGGAAAGTTGAAAAGGGGAATTAAATAACACTATTGTTCTACCATCAGAACTGGTATATATAAGTTTCATAAATTAATACCCCCATTCCAAAGCCAGACGTTGCATTTGCTGTTTCTGTTTTCTAGCGATTTCAGATGGTGATGATTCAGTTTTAATAAAGTTGTTAACTATTTTCGGTGAGAAAGTATTGTTTTTGTTATTGGTTATTATTCTCCCAGATGTTCCGGGAGCAACGTTTGTCGGCACGATATGACTTATTGGTACAAATCCACGTAAACCACCAACAAAGTCGCTTACATCCGGCTTCATCCACTCGGCCATCTGCCCGGCTTTTTTAAGTGTTGATGACTTTTGTTTGTCGATGCCTATTTGCCATCCTAGCATCATGTTTTTACCGACCATGTCGCGCATCCAACGGGATGGCGAATGAATGCCGAGCGCTCCAGTGATGGCATTCTTGACGCCATCTACTATGGATTTGACTTTATCCCAAACCGCGCTAGCCATGGAGTCGATACCATTGATGAGACCTTGAATGATGTCTACCCCGATTTGGAAAAGATCTATAGCTTCGAGTGGGTCTTGTATAAACCCGACGACCGCTTCAAAAGCTGCTTTTGTTTTATCTTTGATGGTATTCCAAGCGTTTACGATGGCATTGAGCATGCCCGTCACAATACTGGATACACTTTGTTTCATCGCCGTCCAAATGGACGAAGCTGTGGTTTTTATACTGTTCCATGTGGATTCTAAAAACGATTTGAAGCCGCTTATAACCGTTTTAACGGTTTCTACAAAACCATTAATTATCGTTGTTATTCCCGATACGATGGCATTCCATAAGGTAGATGATACGGTTTTTATGCCATTCCATATCGAAGTGATAAATTGTTTAAACGCATTGAATATTGTCTTTGCCCCACTTATAAATGCATCAATAATGGACATGACAATGTTTTTAAGCGATGTCCATATGGTATTCGCCGCGTCTTTGATGTTATTCCAGATTTGAGATAGATGGCTTTTAAAATCATTGAGATTCCCTGTCACTAAATCGATAAGAAGCAGAATCGGCCCGAGAATCACGTTTTTGATGATTTCCCAATATGCAGCCGCCGCCGTTTTGATGTTATCCCATATGCCGATAAAGAACGCGATAATTGGTGTAAAAATAGTTACCACAGTATTAACGACCATCTGCCATGCAACGATGACGCCATTCCAAATGGTTGTAGCAACGGAAACAATTCCGTTCCATAAATTACTGAAGAAACCTACGATGCCATTCCAAAGGTTTATAAAAAATGATACTGTTGAGTTCCAGGCACTTTTTATTGGTTCCCAAATAGCTATAGCAACGCTCTTGATTCCTTCCCATAGTCCTGCGAAAAAGCTTTTGATCGGATCCCAATATTGGATAATGAGTAAAACCGCCGCAATAGCCGCTGATAAAATAAAGACAAACGGATTGGCTCTTAATGCTAAATTCACCGCAGTTATGCTGATTTTTAATGCGTTGAATGCATTTTTTACAGCATTAATAATGCCAACAGTCGCATTAAACGCGATGATTCCCGCAACGATCGAACCAATGAGCGGAAGCCATGGTTTCAAAGTTTCATAAACTTCCTTGATTTTATTAACGATGTTCGGCAGGTTATTGGCGATCCCGTTTAGAACTTCCTCAAATTTTTTCCCGACATTAGAAATGATAGTTTGTAAATTCGGCAGCCCATTTGATGTCAGCATTTTGTCTATGCTTTCGATGACGTTCGTCACGCCGCGAACAACGGCCGTTTTCATGTTCGTGAATGCCGTTCCAATACCGCCGCTGCTTTTTCTCGCCAGTTCTGCAAAACCGCCAACGCCACCATCAAGTTCAATAAGTTTGTTATTAAACTCGTCAAATGTGATTTTGCCTTTTTTAAGCGCATTATAAAGATCGTTCTGTGCGGATCTTCCAGTATATCCAAACGCCTCAGCCGTTTTGTTCAAAGCGATTGGCATGGTTTCTTGAAGTGTCCGCCACGATTCTAAATCAACGGTTCCAGTCGATAGCATCTGAACATACTGTTCTAGTCCACGTTCGGCATCTGCTGCACTTGCCCCTGATGCCAGAAAGGCATCGTTCAATGCGAGAGTGGTTCTGGTTGCGCCTTTTAGATCACCAGTCATCAACGCGATTCGTTGCGTTGTTTTGGCGACGCTATCCAATGTTGTTGGTAGCCCCTGAATTCCTTTTGAAAGTGTGTCAATAGCCTTTTTCGAATCTTTGGCGTCAAATCCCATCAATTGGAGGACTCTGGGGAAATTGTTCAGGGTATCATAACGTGAAATAGCTCCATCCAGGGAGCTCTTCACCATATCGATGCCCTTTGAGACCAACGCCGTGATTCCGATAGCAGAGAGCAAATTCTTCAAGCCGAGCGCTGCTGTTTTTCCGGCATCGCCGATTCCTCTTAGTTTGCTGTCAATATTCGCAACGCCCTTGACGACTCGTCCGTCATCAAGCGTTACATCGATGACGACTTTTCCATCAGCCATTTATTCCACCTGCCTTTCAAAGGCAATAAAAAAGAACCCCAAAAGGGATTCTGGTAAGTTATGTTTATTCGTCCAATCCAATTTCCTTCGGATTAGCCGGCCTAAATTCCGAAATGCTATTAGGACTGAATTTAGGCTTAGGTTTAACTTGCACTGAGAATTCTTGCTTTGTTTCATAATCGGCGAAATCAATCCAAAATAAAGATGTATCCTTTTTCCTCCCGCCAATGGCAGCTCCTATAATTGCCCCTGCTCCACCAGTCAAGGCTCCGCCAATTAAGGCGCCTGCTGCGGCTTTTCCAGCACTTCGAGAATACGATTGTTCTTTATGCGCGCCGAGGAAGTAGTAAAGTTTTTTATTGATGCTAACTATTCCTTCGCCATGTTCTTTTTCTTCTGAAATCATGAGATATACATTTCCAGATGATTTTGGTAAATAATTTGTCCCGCCTACAACTTCAAACATTGTTTGTTTTTTAAACGCATTGCCGAATAACTTCTTCATGACGCCCAATATATTTACCCCCAACAAAAGATTTATTGAATATTATATCATTTTTTTCTTTTGCCGAGGTATTTTTGCGCTCTTTCTTCAATGGCTCCAAGTGCGCTTAATTCATCGGACAAACCATTTACCAATTGGATAAAATAGTTTAAAAGATACGGAATGCTTGGCGTCATCTGATAGACTTTTTCAAAAGACCCATCACCGAGAATCACATCGAACCCTTTGCCAAGAATGGCTTTGGCATTTTCCATGTCTTCTTCTTCATCGTTGATGGAATCGAGTTCTTTTTGTATTTGAATGACATTTTCTCGGAATTTTTGAATTGACTCGTCAGTTACATCGAAAGTAAACTTCAAATCACCGATCTCAATCGGTATTTCAGTCTGTTTTTTTTCGATTTTAATGGCCATTTATTTCCCTCCTGCCAGCATATTGAACATCTCGTCCAATTCGGCTTCTTTTGTTTTTTGGTCTTTTTTAAGTGCGTAAATCCGTTTCAATTTACGTAGCCGTTTCCTTTCTTTTTCCATACCCTTACCACGCGGCAATTCGGCTGCACGAATCCCGACTATCTCTTTGAATCTTGTGTTATCCCTTAACCCGCTCAATAGAGCGAGAAACTTTTCCCATCGCAGTTTCCCTTGCATATCAATTAAATCGATTCCATATTCTTGCAAAAATGATGCATAGATATATTCCGCATCTTGTTTTAAGTCGTATAATTGCTTGCTTGTTCCGCCGTCATCAGTATCCGAACCGTTCGACTCATCGCGAATGATAAACGTTTCAACGATGGTTTTCACGGCTTGGTATTTGACACTAAAGTCGAATTCATCGTCCGTATTGACGAACATTTTGAAAGCGATGTTGATTTTTTCGTGGTCGAAAAATGTTTCATCGTCCATCAAATCAAAGAATCTTAGAACATTATCAAAAGCAAGATCGAGGGGATAGATTTTCCCCTCGATTTCGATTTCATCTTCAAGCGGATCCGTAAGCGTGAACATGCATTATGCACCGCCACCACCTGTATCCGTGACTTCCGGTTTGCCATTAAAAGTGACTGTGAATTCAAAATCACTTTTGGCGTTGGCATCTCCTCCGGTGATTTTGATGCCGGAAATGGTCACGTTGCCGGTAATTTGCTTTCCGTCTGGCTGAGTCCAACGAAGCTTTGTTTTTCGCTTTTCACCGACTTCAAAAGCAAGTCCAGCGATATAATCTTGAGCTGGGTCGCCATATTTGCGATGGCCAGAAAATTGTAATGATGCCGCAATTCCGGTGACATCCAGACTGCTAAATCCTTGACCGTCATAGTACGTGGTATCGTCGGTTTCATCATCGAAAGACGGATCTACTGTCGAAATACCGGCGGCAATCAATGCCCATGTCGCCGTTTCATCCGGCTGATCGGGCGTAGTGTTGATTTCGTACTTGTTCTTATAGTTCAAAACGAAATCATCTGCCATCTAAATCACTCCTCCGCTGGAATAAATAAAGCCGCACTAAATTGCGCGGCGAAAATAAAGTAATGTTCATCTTGTGAGACGATATTCGGGTCGGTTGTAATTTCTATGCCACTTTCAAATTCATAAGACCCGTTTGCACTCGGGATATTATCGATGCCTTTCAAGAGTCGGGCAATATCCAAAAGGGTATGATAGGCGGTGAGTTGATCTTCATGCTTGGTCAAGACCTGAAAAGCATAGTTTTGACGATATGAGCCGTCATAATAATAGTCGTAGTCGCTTGCTGGCATGGGCATGACCGCTATGCTATTGCCACTTGCGAGCATCGGACTAACAACAGTGGCATAATAACCCTGCTTGTCCAGAACATCAATGACCAAGCGTTCTAAAAAGTCGATTTCATCGTTTAGATTGCTCATAGCTTACCTTTCACCGCCTTTTCGGCTATCTTTGCCCATTGCTTTTTATGGACCGATTTAGCCTTTTCAAACCAAAGCCCTTGTGCCCTCGGGTTGACATCTTTCGAAAAATGGAATTGTGGGTTGTAATAGAGCCTGCGAGCATACGGCGTATCCCATACCGCTTTCCCATCACTGAAACGTGAAGCTCGTAAACTACTTTTCATAAGGTTTCCGGTGTCCATCGGCACATAGAGATTGCTGTCCTTCACCACTTGCTGGGTGAGAGCGAACAATCCAAGATGCGATGCTTTTTTTATTTTTGGAGCGATTTTCTTTGTATCTACTTTAACCCTAACACCCATCAAACCACTTCCACTTCATAATGGTGGACTTGGTTAAATCCATAATAAGGATTGCAAGCATGAACCCTCATTTCGATACCATTAAAAGTCACCTTAGATTTAACTTTTAGAGGTTTACAATTCGGCGTATTGACCGCATCCAGAAAGATAATTCCCTGCGTTTCGATTTCTTCCCCATTGGCATCCATGCGGATTGCTGTTTTGGGTTCAAAGCGAACGCAATCGATCGTTTCCGGATCGCCCCACGACTCCCCAAAATTGCCTTGGCCTAGATATTCCTCGTAAACAATAGAATGTATGAGAAGTTGTTTAGGAATTGGACGAATAATGGGCACGTTGCACCACATCCAATCCACGATATAGAAGGCCTGTTGGCTCCAAATAGGCCAAAGCATTTGGGCTGATTCGATCTGCATTTTTATTATCGTTTGCTTGCGATCCGCCATAGCTGAATGAGCCGATAGAAACATTACCAATGATTTGCGCTCCGGCGTTCACATCGGCATCTCCACCCATGACGACGTAATATTCTATCTGTGCAGCAGTCGCCTTCTTAACATACTCTTGAACCACTGGAGCTAATGCGTTAAAATCACTGATTTTATAACCGGTCACTTGATCAATAAGATCACTTGCCCGTTCAATATATTTATCCAATTCTGAGCCCGCGTCAGCCCCGTGGAACGTGTTTTGATAGTAATCAGCATCAATGTATCCCATTAGTAAAACTCCCCTCAGAAGGGAAAAGAGGGCCGTTATTTGCCCTCTTCTTTCTTATTGGATTTCTTCGGTTTTAAATCTTCTTCCTTCACTTCTTCATACCCGAGCGTTTTGAGTTCTTTGATCTTGGCTACATTATCCTCACGCAAAATCACATTTTCCTTACGCAAAATGGCCATTAAAATCCCTCCCTATCAAGACTTGGCTATCGTGCCATATGAAGCTACGACACCATCAGCTTGGTTTTTGAGTACGAACAAGTCATGATATAGACGGTTTTGATACAGATAACCGTCACCTTCTGTATGTTCTCCTGGAGCAAAGAGATAAATAGAGTTCAATTTTGCTTTGGCTACAACGGCACCGCGATAAACAATGATCCAGTTCAAATTGTAGGATCCGGTTGCCGGAACAAAACCATCCGTGAAGTCAAACGATGTATGGAAACGATCAACATCAAAAACTTCAATCAAACGGATGCCATCCAACATTGTGACACGCGTTTCGATAGACGTGCCTTGGTTGTCAAGATTGATCTGCCCTTTGCCTTCTTTATACGCTTCAATCAGATCCATCACATCCGAAGATACATATGCCACAAGATTGGATGTGCCATACTTCCGCACTTTTTTGATGTCACGTTTGAGATTGACAATCACATCATCGACCGTAATATCTTCACTTGTCGCATTCCCGAAGCTGATCGCTTTTGTTGCTAATTTACTAAACCGATAGGCGTCGATTTCCGGCCCGGCATGTTCATTCAAAAATACTCGAGTGAGATTGGCTGCGCTTGCCGCTTGGTTGGATTCGTCAACGTCCATTTGGTCAACGAAGAATTCGACATCGCGGTCAAAAGAGAGCGTATATGGTTCATGAGTGACATCAACGGTTCCGCGATTGTACCCACCGTTACGGCTGTGGTTTTTGTAGCCACTAACTGCAAGCGACGGTACATGGAATGTGCGAGCGCCCATCCATTGGACATTTGGTGTTTCCAAAACATTGGTTAATGTGGCCTGTTTAATTACTTGATCCAATTCTGTTTGATATTTTTCGGCATAGTTGATTGCCATAAAGAATCATCCTCCTATTCGTTTTTTCCTAAAAGTGCAGCGACGAAAGCGTCGCTGTTTTCGCTTGTTTGATGCTGGCCAGTCGTAAACGTTGGCTTTTGTTGTTGACTGCCATTGTTTTCAGCATCGAAAAGATATGGATCGCTTTCTTTCAGCGATTTAAGTTGCTCCTCCAAGCCAAGCAGTTTGTCGCCGTCCAGCTTGATAGCTTCTTTGTTAAGGAGTGCTTCGACGGCTTTTGGATTTCTCGCTTTGGCACTTGTTAGCGCCTCTTTCAAAGCAAAATTAAACTGCTGTTCTTGGAGTTGTTTTTCATATTGATCCTTGATTTGGTTGTTTTGGTCCTGCAATTGCTGAATCTGCTTTTGCAATTCCTCATTTCCGGCCGCCTTAGATTTCAAGTCCTCCAATTGCTTGTCGCGGTCGGCCAATTGCTTTTTGTACTCTTTGATTTGGCTATTCACCTCGTCAAATTTCTCCTTCGGAAACCAGTTTCCATCAGATACGACTGCTATTTTGTGTTCGCCGGCTTTAGTCGTCACCTGATTGTAAAGTTCTTCACCCAATAACTCTTTTAAATCCATTTATTATCTACTCCTTTAATGTTTTTTAACGTGTCCACCTCACGCCTAGGATTGCTTTCAGTTTGACCCCGAAACTTTTAAGAGGGCATAAAGAAGCGCCGAGAAACTCTCATTCCCGGCGCGATTTATACGATTTGTTCACGGTCATATCTCCGCGTTCTTTTAGTTCGTTTGATAAACTCCCTTATCACCGCTTGTCTTTCTCTTACTTTTGCCGCGGCCTTCCTAGCACCTTCCTCATCGCCCATTGCCTCAAGCATCGCTTTTTCCCGTTTTGCTTGACGGATGCGTCGTTCTAAATACCTTTGTTTTTGACTTTCGGCATAGCGTCTTTTGGTTTCTGATTCGTCATATTTAGGAAATCGTTTAACCGATAACCCTTCAATATATGGATAAAGGACATGCCGACAGTTAATGCCGCCGATCCCCTCGATGGTACCGTATCCCGTCACACTAAGTGGTGGGTATTTGGCGCTTTGGCCACTGATGGAATAAATGTTTCCTTGGAATGGAATATGAGATGGTCGTGAATCCGCATGACTGGAAATCTCAACGAGATCCACGCCATATTCTTGAAAGCGGGCTGTCTGCATTTCATTAGAAACCTTTGAAACCATTGACCTTGTGACCATATTGATATATGCCTCTGTCGACCATTTTCGTCCTGCTTTATCAACAAGTGCCGGTATGCCTTTCTCCGCCCACATCTCAGCCGCTTCTCTGAGCGCTTCCTGCGGCGTTGAAACGCCTGTCAATACCTTCCCTACCGTCTGATTGATGACGTCTATATACGCCTGTTCTGCTTGCCCTAGCATGGTTGTATTAACTAGGTTGAATATATCCTGTGCCTGTGCTTGATAAGCGGCAAGTATGCCGCTTAATACTGTGCTGTCAGCAATAGCCGGCGGTGGGTTGATTAACGCCCCTTGCCGGACGGCTTCTTGTAAGTCATCCTCAAACTCTTCGGCTGTTGAGTAACCAGCCTTTTGGAGCATTTTCGATATGGCGTCGATGGCCAAGCCGGAATGTTTTGCAATAGTGATGATATTGGCTTGTGTTAATGACCCCAATTCCGCGAGTTTGAGAGATTCCCATGAGTGGATGTCATCTTCGGTTAGCAACGATTTATGTTCTTTAAGTCGCTTGGCAATGTTTAGCAATATTTGTTCTTCAATCGCCAAATAAACTTGTACGACTGGGATGGTGAGCTGTTGCTGTTTTTGGTAGTCCATTATTCATTTCCACCGCCACCGATGCCGAACATATCCACTTGTGCCGCGGTGGCCGTCGCGTTTTCCTCATTGATTTCTTGAAGCCACTTCCGCGCTTCTTCCTCCGGCAGGTCATGGATACGCATGATAGCTCTTACCTTTGGCATTAATCCTGAATTGACCAATTTTGAATAATAATTGGCGTTTGCATCACGGTCTTGCGCCACCGAATCATCAAAATCAATGGCGACTTCATAATCGTCTGGTGCATCGAAAAAGCCATAAAGTTCGGCCACTTCGCAAATGGTTGTGATGAGCTCTTTAAGCCCTTCTTCAATAATAACCTCATGGCTGTTTTTCGTGCGGAATGTCTTAGAGTTCTCGCTCACTACCTCTGTGGCTGTTTTGACTCCCTGCCCGTCAAAAGTAAATGTACCGGCGCTAAAGCCAATCTGCATAGCAAGAATATTAAGTAGAGCATTAATGGCGTCGATATGTTCTTGAACACGTAATTCAACAGATATGTCAACGATTTTGTCATCATCTAAGTTTGTATTGATAGCTTGGTATGCTTCATCATTTGCGTCGAAATACCGGACCATTTGCCCGGTTTCCGGATCGACGACTGTTTTAACCGCGGTTGCCGGGACTATGATGCGTTTTTTCCCCAAACGGAATTCGCGCTCGAAACTGTCAAAAGCTGTATCAAGTTCTTTTAACGTATCCAGTGCGTTGGCATAGAGCGATATACCTAGAGGCGACTGCGTGTCAATGTTGTTCGCGATATTCGGTTTGAAGTAAACAAAAAGCGGCCTCGATAGACCCTTAATCCGCGTTTCTTCTTCTAGTTCCGGGTATAGCGTTGACAACGGTACTTTTACGCCCAATTCGGCTTTGGTGGACGATTGATAAAGTTCATTTCGGACTACATAAGTCGGTCCATCCCATGTGTGCCACTCCAACAATGTGAAATACTTATCGCCTTTCCGCGTTTCGTTGACGAAAACGCCTTCCGTCACTTCATCGGCGGTCTGAGACACTGGGATAAAGCAGTTTGCTGTGACATATGACAAGCGAATACCTTTCTCATCGCCGTATACCTTGATGGACATGCCGCCCATGGCAAACATATATTCTAGGTAACGCTGAAACTGCTTATAAAAACGATTCCGTTTGAACGCATCAATCACGTTCTCGGACAGCTGTTCATCGGATATATTGATGACGCATTTTTCGTTGAACACTAGCGACGCCATTTCTTGAGCGACAACCTTTGGCATTCTCATGCTGTTCATACGGTGCGTCTTTTTCCCTTGAAGCGTGAAATATTCGATATCATGCCAACCCGGATAATAGCCTTTATAAAGTGCGTGCCACATATCTATGTGGTTGTAAAAATCCTCTGATGCGATGACATCCTTCGATTCTAAAACGCTTTTAATTCCTTTGATTAAGCCCAATCTATACATCACCTGCCTTATCTTGGCGATTATGTTTCTGAACATAAGCTCACCGCCCTAAATAACGTAACGCTTATAAAAATAGTTAACCGCATATCGAAACTCGTCCATAGCGTGGTTAAAGTCGTCTATCGGCTTTCCGTTATCATCCCGGGAATACATGCCGATTTCTTTTATAAAGTTGTAGTGGTCATATCTATCGGTTTCGATTAAGAAAAATTGTTCGTTGCTTATAAGGTTTTGTGAGCGCTCGATGCCGACCTCAATTCCCTTAGATGAACCTTTGATGTCGTGAGCATTGTTGTCGGCCCCGCGGGTTTGAATGCCGATAAGATGCAGTTCTTCACGCAATGATTTACAAGCTGGATCCACAAATACTTCTGTATATCGCATCTGAAACTTTTCGATGCACCATTGAATGAAAGCCTTGATTTCTCGAGCATAAACAGACATCGCCTTCACTTGCCCTGTCTCTTTCCCAGAATGATAGTAATGAGCAACGCGATTCAAATAATATTTAAGTTTACCGTCTGCTCTCTTGCGCGTGACGATATTACAACTGCACGATGTCGCATCGGACTGCCCGCCATCGGCCACAAAATACATTTCGATGGGTTCGCCTTGAAGTGCAGTCTTTATATTCTTCTCCATGTCGAACATGGAGTAGATGACGCCTTCCGGCAATACACGTTTACCAAACCAGTCGCGCTGTAAAAGGTATGGATTCTTTTTCAGGGTTTCATAGATTTCTCGCTTTCGTTCCTCTGTAATGATTGGATTATCATTGATCGTCCAATGCGTCCAGCGCGTATTTTGAACCTCAAAAACCTCTTTAATGACCGGATGATTCGGCGCCGGCGGGTTTAGATCGGCAAGATGATACCTGTCTTTTGCCGCGAACGTCCGACGGAAACACTCCTGAATCATGTCCATATTCAAAAGGTTAATCTCACAAAATACAACGGATCCAAGGGACATACCAGTAATGGCGCCGACACTGTTTGCTTTGCCGCCGCCTTTATAGTAGATTTTCTTTATCCCGTTTGGAGTGTGAACCTCTAAGTGGTCCCCATGCTCATCATGCTTTATATCTGCAAGACTGCCGAATATATGCATCAATCCGGTGCCGTCGCCATCAATAAAAAGTCGAAATGCTTGCTCCTGGTTATAGGCGACGATCAAGTGATTCTTATCTCGCGTCCAAGAGTAATAATCAGCCATTCTAAAATGTCCGGCTGTTGTCTTGCCTGATCGCGGCGTTCCTTCTAATACATCCAAAGTGAAATCATAGGGACGATAAATAACCTCGAGCTGTTTCGGCGAGAAATGAATATCACTGCTGTTCATTATTCTCACCGTCTTTCTTCATTTGCTCGTATTGTTTTCGGCCTTGAATAAGTGCTTCAAGCAAGCTAGTATCTTTCTTCTGACCTTTAAGCAATTTGACACGCTCTTTGGCCAATTCTGTTTCTACTTTTGTTTTTTCGACGGTGTTTTGAATTTGCTCCAATTTCAACCTGCGCTCATCGTCTTCATGTGCCAATTCATTGAACTGTTTGATCAAACTCCGAAGTTCAGACATGGCCCGGGATTGCGCATTTAAAAACGTCGCTTGCCTATCCCATGCGAATTGGAATTCCCATTCTCTTTCCTCGCTCGTATCGCTTTCCTTGTGCTTTTTCAATTCCTTAATCAATTCATCCTTCGACTCGACAAACATTATTTTTTGTGCTCGAATTATAGCCGCATACTGGATCATGATTTGGTCCCATATAAGATCGGCTGGACTCTTTTCTTCGAGCATTCCCATGATTTCGATGGTGGCTTGGGGGATGTATTTCGAAAAGAAACCATGAGTCTCCGCCTTTTTATTTCCAACGGGACCGCCTGGCCCACCCTTGTTTCCTTTAGCATTGATATTGCCTTTTGGTGCGCCCCTTTTCTTTGTGTGCACACTTTGTTCTTTGTGTGCACCCTTTTCTCTTGACCAACCATAACGCTTTTTCCATGACTTAACGGTGTTCAGTGATACACCATATTTTTTTGCGATGTCTTTATATTTCATGCCTTTTACATAATCTTTTTCGGCATGGATATATTTTTCGGCCATTTACATCACCGCCACCTCCACCGTCTTATTTAAGTTGGTTTTGGAATCTATAATTTATTATCCTTGATCACTTGATAGAGAACCGTCGACACTCTATCAATCATTTCTTCTTCTTGCTCCTCGTATCCAGCTTCTCTAAAACAAGCATGAAGCAATTCGTGTACAAACGTTTGTTCTTTTCTGGATTGACATAAGCTGCTATCTAACTCAATGATGCCTTTGTTATAGTTGATTTGGCCGAGTGTATTGAATCTCTCGAGGATGCCTTCTACTTCTTTTATTTCATACTCAATGCCTGCAACTTTTACCTTTTCTGGTATCATAAAAATCACTCCAAAAGAAAAAGCACCGCGATGGGTGCTTTATTTTTCATTCTTTTTATCAAGTAGTTTTTTATATATCAAAGCTTCTTTGCTATAAGGATGATATAAGATTCTACCAATTATTGCCGCTATTTCCGCATCTTCTTTATTATCGTATCCACCAAGTGATATTTCTTTTTTATTTACTGTGACATATGCACGATATTTTTTACCCCATTTTGTTTTTTCTCTTACACCTTTTGAACCAGTTTTAGATATTTTATGAGGATTTCTGATGTTCTGTTGGTTATGTCCTGGCTTTACAACGCGCAAATTATTTCTTTTGTTATTGAGTGTGTTACCATCAATATGATCAACAACAAAACCTTCTGGTGGATTTGTTAGTATTCTGTGCATAAATGAAATCTTACCCTTTATTGTTCTTCTAACATATCCTCGATTATCGAGATGCCAAGTACCTCTGAAGTCTGATAAAAAGGGTAAATCATCTTTATCGATCAAAACTTCATAAGTTTTCCCTTTCCTTATGACATAAATAATAACTGTGTCGCCAATAACATCATAGGAATTTTTCATATTGATAACCTCCCAAGTTATCCCCATTTATATTTAAATACGGACAGGAAGGTGGGTGCCTTCTTTTCGGGAGCTACCCTAGTCCGTATATTAATTATATCATTTTATTTTTTATTTTTCTTTTTTTAATCAGTTTAACCGCACTTTTTATTTTGGTGCAATTTTCCTGACATCCCTGACATTCCTGCCATCCCTGCCATTTTGTCAACGATGCTATCTCTGATACGAAAAATATGGCGTTCTGAGAGGCCCATATGTCGGCTTATAGCAATCATACTCATGCCATCCAAAAGGCACTCCAGTACGGCCTTTTCGCGCTCCTCGGTGATGCTTGGGATGCACTCTTGGATGAACAAAACCTTTTCCTCCAGCTTCTCAACCCATCGACTTTTCTTCTCGCGACGCAAATACTCCCTAAAAACCGGATCGGTATTCTGGCCGGATCCTTTCGGCAGCGATGCCTCTATCCCATATTGTGCCGTTATACCGTCTGCGGCATCCTCCAGCATTTTGCGTTGTCGTTTTATCTCATTGATCATCCAGCTATAATCACGAAGAGCGTTTGCTATTTGCTTTTTGTTCATCCTTCTTCGCCTCCCACTCCGCTTTAAACCCATGCCACCGAACGCATCTAATAAACGGACATAGATTATCCCTTGATAGCCACACACACCCTCTACAATGCCATTCTGGCCGTTTCAGCTTCATGTACCATCCTCCAGTCTCAAAAAGAAAAGGACACCAACACCGCAGATGCGATTATTGGTGCCCCGGTTGTTCCGGTAGCATTTCGTATTTTACTCGTACTACGCATTAAAACTTTGTTATGACCTCAATATCATCTATGTCGTCAACTTCCAAAACTTCCAACACCTCATCAAGTTCAATATCACCATTAATGGATTCTTTAAGTTTTACAATTAATTCTACGGAAGCTGTTGCCCACACTTTTGCTTTGTATCGTTCCATTTTCAACGTTCTCCTTCCTACTTCGCACTTTTCCTCTACTTCACCGTATAACTAACCTCATACATCACCGGCTTACCGTTTTGCCATGTAATAATCTGCTTCCCGAACCCGACGCCCGGGACATCTAGCTTTTCTATTTTGCCGTCTAATACACGATAAACAGCATTTTCAAGAAGGCTGACTTTTGCTTCCAACTTGTACTCTTTCATCCCGGCCACCCCTCTGATAAAATTATTGTAGCGATTGGTTTATGGGGCCCGGGGTTGCCGGGCTTTTTATTTTAGTTTTCAATCGTTTTTATATCTGCAACGAACGTGCAGGCGACTTTAACGATTCTTATGCATGAAGGTAAAAATACACCTTCTGAGATTTTCTCTTTGCAATATTCTTTAGCTTCGTCAAAGTCATCAAAATACTTATCTTCCGTCCATCCAGATGGTATTGAATAAGAATCCAAAAATGTTATAGTATCTACCTTTTTCCTTTCAATATTCGGCCTGGTTTGAACGATGTATTTACTCACTTCTTTTCACCCCCTTTTTCTCTCAGCGCTTCCCTTGCCTCTTCTCGAATCACTTGCCGCTGCCACTCGACAGAACCGAGAACCAGCTTCTTAGGAAGTGTTCTTTTTCTCCTCATGAATTTTCCCTCCTAAATGGATTTAGTAACTTAACAAATAAAAACAATGGCCAGAATAAAATGTTTAAAACGGCAATGATCAACAGAGCGATTAAGACAACAATTTTAAAATCAACATCTTTAGCTTTTCCTTTTGCTAGTTTCTCAACTTCTTTGGCATCTAAAGCCGCGAACAACATGCCAATGATGACCCACCCTAATAGCCAAATCACTATCTTCACCCCCTGATTTTAGGAATCTTTGAACCACCGTTGCGATTGCACTCCGTTCCCATCTTAGAAGCGCATCTGCGGTAAAGAGGACACCGCATACACAGCGCTTGGTTGTCCTCTTTAACCATCCATGGTGGCCGCGTGTCGATGATGGTCACTTCCATCAAATCACCTTCTTTTTGGCCTGTTTCCGCAACTCTTTGAGACGGTCAAGCTCAATCCATCCCCCATATTTCTTCACGTATGTAACCAAGCTGAGTTTATGGGGATAGATCTTGTTAAAAAGTTTCTTCTTGATTTTGAAGGCTTCGGTCTCGATGCCCTTCACATCCACAACCTCAATAGTGCCGTCCGTATGATGTACTTCAAAGTCAGCGATATATTCAATCTTCCTGTAAGTCTTGCCATCCTTCTTGAACGCCGGCTGTAAAAGGTATCGTGGTTGTAACCGGAAAAAGAGGATCTCGCCGGCTTTTTCTAATCGCTTAAGATGTTCATAGTATCGTGCTTCGACTTTGCTATCGAAGATATGGCCATCTAATTCAACTTTCTTGCTGTGGTATTTTGCCGGCACTGCACTCGCTCCCTATATAGCTTGTCTATTTCTCGGTCTGAGAAATGCTTGAATATCGCCCGCTCCCATCCCGTGAACAAGATCAGCATCCGAATCTTGTACTCTCGGACTTTCTCAGTATCCATTGGTCTGCCTCTCATGGTTGACGGCGTTTTTCTGGAAGTATGCCTCCTCAACCTGTTCCCATGTGAAGCCTAGCATTTCGCCTAGGCTTATTACTTCTGAAAATATTGACTCATAAAGATAGACATTATCTTCGTCATCCCGTTGGTAATATAAATTTGCTATGTCATAATTCAATCCAATAAAACAACTTAAGGTAGTGTTAGATGATAAGAAGTAGTGTTTTTTAAATTCTAATTCATCTGCAACTTCATCAATTCCTAACTCCAATCCAATACTCAATATGAAATGCAAGCAATCGACATATTCTTCGAGGAGTGGATTTGATTCTTTCCATCGCGCTTCTCTTGTTTTATCAAAATGCTCTATATCTGGTTCTACATGTCGTGTCCTCGGCTCCTGGTTGTTTGACCAAAATTTGAATCCTCGCCATTCATTTGCGAGCTCCCCGAGTTCCACTAGCAGCGCCAGTATCTTTTTAGCGAAGAGATCCTGCCCCTCAAGTCCTTTTTTCCGTGTGATGTGCTCGTCCAATTTTCTCTGTGCATCAAAAAGCTTTACTAGTTTCATGTCTCCACCCCCGTTTCATTTTTTCTAACAGTCGATCGAACGTCTGTTGATGCATATCCAGTGCTTGACTGATTTTCTTTTTCGGAACGCCACTTTTGATGAGATAATGCACTTCTGACGTCGTCATATCCTGCCCTTTTTCGAGAATAGAGCGAATGCGCTCTTCTTGTTTTCTCGGTTTCTTTTGATGCAATTGCTCGCCTAGCGCTTGTAACTCGTCCAAAATGGGACAACCACGGCATTCGTGCAGATAATATCCTCGCGGATTATGCTTCGGACATTTTCTGCATTTGACCAGGAGCTCGTCAATCTGATCATAGACTCTCATCCGTTCTGCTTCCTGCACGCTCGATCCTCCTTCCTAAAAAACGCCATTTTGTAGGTGCCATATGGTCCGTGGCACCATTTTGGCCCATCCATAAGCGTCCAACCTGCATCGAGTGCGAGCTGGAATTCCCGGTCAAACTGAGCTGGGTCCGGAGTTTTGATGCGTTTCCTCAGCATCCGACTCACGCTCCAATCTTTCTGCGAGCCGGCCGCTACGGTATGCGACAACAGCGACCATGGAAAAAGCAAGAATGTCAACGACGATAATAAATGCTTGATACCACCATGGGATCATCAATTACTTCACCCTCTCAATACTCAGTTTTTCAAAAGTAAAACCCGAATATCTAACCGCGTCATAGATTTTGAGAAAATAGCTTTTGAGATTGATGTTCCCTTCGATGAGCCGCGCTTCTTCACGACTGTCGGTCAACACAATTCCGCATATGTTTTTCCCGATATCATACCAATCACCAGTTGGCGCTTTGCCGGTTGATTCTTCATCAATGCCCTTAAAATAATGACCATCGATCATGATGTAATAGTTGTTCATCCGACTCACTCAACCTCCATCCCTAAGGCCTTTAACGCGGCCATGCAAATAGCGAGTGGGGCGGTTTCCCCATATTCAGTAAACGATTTTCCTGCATAAAAATTTTCTAAACAAACCCAATAAGAACAACTTTTTACTTTTGGTGGGGTTTTAATACCGACATGAAAACCTAAATCTCTTAACTTCTCAACCACTTCCCACGCATCTGAAATGTCGGTGGAAGGGCTGAAAACTTCACAAGAACAGAAGTCAATTGAACATGGTTCAGCCGCTCTTTTCACCTTGCCGTTTTCATCAACCCAAAAAGTAGCTCCGTATCCACGTTCCTCTAATCTCCACCCCATCACCTTCTCGGCGACAAGAGCGTCAAGTTCGCGTCCGGGTTTCATTTCGCATTCTCCTTAGATAAGCAAACATAGCTTAATATTTGTACGTTTGACGCATGTCTAAAAAGCTCGAAGTCTTGTTCCCTCAAGATAATTTCATCGCATTTCCCTTTTTGGTCGATGTAAAGCACTCTATACATCGATTAAGCCCCTCCTAACAATTTCATTTTTTCGGTCAACCCCTCGATCATGACCCGCACTTCTTGTGGCAGAGCATCCAGTTCTTTTTTACGCTTCGTCCGCGTTTCCCACGCCATGCGGAATTGTGCGCGGATGGTGTCGGGGTTTTCGTTTAGACAGAGCTCTCGCCATGTAAACTGTTTGACGAGATCCGCGATTTCTTCTGGAAGTGAATCTAGCGCTTCTTTTTCACGGTAAAATCCATATCTTCTAATGGCATTTACCACAAGCCCCCAGGCTTCCATCGCATCCAATTGCTGTGGTTGTGTTAGTTGAGTGGCTGCCTCCCGGATCTCCGCGATGGTCGGGAAAAACTTCGAAGTTGAAAGAACCTTTAACAATGCTTTCTCAGCGACATCATAAGTAATGTCAGATAGTGCCTTTTCCCACAAAACTGCCGTCGGTTTTAACTCTTTGGTTTGTATGTGTGGGAAATTAGCCGCTGCTATACCAAGCAGATTGATGATTTCTTTGCGATTCATCTTCTTCATCCGCCCATTCTAGTAAACTTTGATAAGCACGAGGCATGTTAGATTGTTTTTGGTTGTAAATTTGTTTTTGCCTTTTCCTGTTTTTCCAATGCTCGATATACGCTCTAGCTTCTTTCAAAGTCCTGACATTATGTTCAAACCAGTCTTTAAGAATCTTGCTTACATAGTTTAAATTTTTAGCATCATTACGAATTGCTTCCTTCATCGCTTCAATGATTACGGCATTAGGCTCATCGAAACAGCCTTTATCAACCCAGAAACCTATCTCATCTCCGACTGTTTCATTCAAAGTTCCAAATCCATTTTCTTCAAAGAAGCGTTCGGGCGTCATTTCTTGCTCTCTCTGTGCCTCTTTTTCTTTTTCAATATTTTCTTTAATCCTTTCTTTAATATTTTCTTTATCTTTTATTTTTATAGGGGGTAAATTGTCACCCTGTGGGGGGTGATAATTACCCCCCTGTGAGGGTGATGATTCTCCCCCTGGGGAGGGATCTTTTTCTCCCCCTGCGGGGGGTGATGATTCTCCCCCTCTGTTACTATCATCATCCTGTGGTACAATCTCACTTTTTGGTATCTCCCACTCGTCATAATTTTTATTGAAAGCGATCTGTCTAGCTTGGCTGAACGATGCCTCTTGCACCACCATTAAGACTTTCTTTTCGATTAAGTTTTTCAATTCTTTTTTGATAGAGTCTTTGCTTAACCCCGTATTTTCTACTAGAAAGTTAAGGGAAAATCCATGGCTCTTCCTTTGGAAACCGTATGTATAGCGCCATACGACCATAATTATTCTGTATTGAGTTCCGTTTAGTTTTCTTGTAGCAATTTCTTCAAGTATTTCATTTGCTATAGCCGTAAAGCCGTTTTCCTTTTGAGGGCTAGCCATTTTATTCCCTCCTTTCACAAAAGGCCTTCAAACCTTCGATTTTAACAAGCTTTAATTCCGGATAACTCCGCGCGATATAACCAGCCACATAACGCTTGAAAAGCTTCCCCCGGTTCTCATAGCCGGCCGTCAGATGGAGGTAGACCGGGGGAATGTCGATTTTAACCCGCAATGAGCTCACCGATCTCCATCGTATTGGATAATTTTTTCGTCAATCGGCAATAATCACATTTTCCGCAGCGTCTTGGTTCCAGCTTCCCGCTTTTGACTTCTAATATGTGCGGCATAGCCATTTCGGCAAAGTCATACTCAAACTCGAAGCGCGATTCATCAAAATGCAGCACCGCTTTATTCGGTGGATTTTCTTTCGTCACAGCCACGATATAAGGCGTGTACCACTCACCAAAAACCTCATGCAATACACGTCGATAAATGGCCATCTGGAGGACGTAATCATATGCCTCGACAAATGATACCCACCCGTTATATTTGTCGCTCCAGTAGCGTTTATGGAGGTCTGACGTGGTCTTTATATCGCTGAATGACTTTCGTTGATGATTGATGCTATCGACTTTGATTTTCCATTCAGCACCCCAAAGATGGGCCGTATAAATTTGCTCTTTTTCGCCATACAAAGCAAACATGGCGAAATGGTCGTTTTTCAGCGTTTCAATCATCCGATCAGCCGTTTCAAAGTCGGCATACTTGCCACCGCGACTTTTAAAAATCGCGCTGTTGTTTGCATCGATGAACGAATTAAAAGCCTCGTCACCTTCAAACGCTGCATGTACATAACTTCCAACCAGTAAAGCATTGCTGGAGGGTCTTTGGTAAGACCCATCCAACTCAGCCATCGTTCTTGCCTCACATTCTATGAAGCTTTTAAACTGCGATACTGACATGTACTCTTTATTGGCTTTAATCGAGTGGTAATTCAGCTTGTCCAGCTTCTTCATTTGCGTTACCGTCATCTTTAGCACCTTCTTGTTTAAAGGCTTTCGATAAGTCGCTTTCCTGTTTCTTCACTTTCCTATCGAACCAGTCTTCCGGTTTGCTCATGCCGTCTTTAAGTGAGTTAAATATTTTGATTAAATCGAGATAATCGCGCTCTGTAAAGGCATCGATGTTGTATCCCATCCGTTCCTCGATTTGTTCTTGAGTGATTCGGAATTTCTCTTTGAACGCTTTCAAAGCCTTACCGAGACGATCCTTTAGAGGCCCTTGCGAATTTCCCTGGAGCGTTCGATTGCATTCTTCAACGGCCTTATCGATGATGTCTCCGGGAATAATACCAAGGATGCAGGAACGTAAACGCCTTGCGCCTTGGTTGGCCACCATCTCGTATATATCTCGTGGGTCATCTAACTTAACCAGTTTTCCTTTGGCTTTCCGGGAATGTTTAACAGTAAAGATCTTTTCTTGTCGGACATTGGTTTCTAAATCCCAGGCATATGCCATCGCGACCGATTCGCCTTCACGTTGTTCCAGTTCCTTCACTCCAAAAGCAAGGTTTCCCCAGTTTTGTGCGAGCACTTCGGCCAACCGGATTGATGGGCCTTCAACCTTCGATCCGCCTCTTGGGTAACTATAGACGGCAACCTCAGCCAGTGCCGGGCGTTTGCAGGCATCTAAAATGCGTTGCTCAGCCTGAAAAACATTCCGCGGGAATTGTTTAGCCATGAAAATTTGGCCCTTCACTTCTTCCATTTCCCGGCTGCTTGAAGAATGAGCAAGCACACCGGTTTGTTGTTGCTCAAATTGAGCAGCAAGATCATTCATTAACGACACCCCTTTGACTATTCAATTCACGGTATTTGTCATATTGTTGCCGCGTTTTAAAACGAAATTTCGGCACACCACGCTTGTCCACCACGATTTGACCGCCGACTTGTGAGAGTCGCCATTGGTCGAATCGTCGTTCGCTATATGGGATTTCAATGGGTTTCACGATGCATCACCTTTCAATAGTTCCGGGTTTTCGTAAATTCTATTTCTGATTGTTGACCAATCTACATTGAAGTGATTTGCTATTTTGTTCACACTCCACCCTTTGTCAAGAAGTATTCTCAGTTCATCCAAAGGAATATTTCTACGCTTTTTAAATTTCATTCCTTTTCTCTTTCTATTTGCGTTAGAAATTTTATTTTTATGAGATTCAGTAAGTTTTTTACCTTTATTGTGTAAACTTTGATGATCTGACACATATCGTATTTCAAGATTTTCCCGCAAAGCATTTAGTTTGTTTTCATCCTTATGATGAACATATTCTTCTGACCTTAACTTCCTTTGTTCCCAATACATCATCAGTAATCTATGGACGTGAATTTTTTCTTTGTGTATACTCACTGCTGGATACTGCCCATGTAGGTAGATTGTTTTTAATCTTGTAACTGGTTTATTTGTGTACCAAAGAATTGCTTTTTCTAAATCAGAATAATCTACAATGCAATTACATTTGTTTATGAACTCAATTGGTTTCTGGACTCTAACTATCACGCAATAAATCACCGTCCTGAAAAATATTGCCGATAACTTCGACACTTTGAATGTCACTATCATCCAAAGGAATTGGTAGCAATGCATCTTCAATGTCCGTCAATTTGAAAGCACCGCCACTAAACTTTACAACGTCGATAGTTCCAAAAGGCTTCCCGCTGTAAGTAACCGTTTCGCAAATATCCCCTTCATAAATCTCCTTGCCATTCTTGTCCTTTAGCCCGGTGTATTGCATCAAAATATAATCTCCCGATTCTCCGCTTCCTTCGCCATTTTGCAAATTGTAATATTCAACGATGCCGTCAAAACACGTTAGCGAATCATGGCTATCTGTACCGACGATATGCATTGATTTCAATCGTTTGTCATACACGCGAAACTTAATCTCTCTCATTCCTAACCTCCTTGTACTCTTGGAGGATTCTTGCTATACTTGAGATAGATTTCTTAGCAAGAAACCCCCAATATTCCCACCGACTGTGACAGCAGTCGGTTTTTATTTTGCAACTTCCCACGAAGCATCAAAGTATTTCAACAAACACTCGGTGTCGTAGAACCATTCACCGTCACAATAGATGTGCTCATATCCTTCATAGATGACTTCACCGCATCCGCAGGCGCAGTGATCAACGACTTTTGCCTCGGGGATCGGCGCTAGGACCATCGGGTTTTCGATGGTTTGTTGCATGTCCATCCTCCTTTCCAAATCAGTCAACCACCATTTCTGACTCATATTGCCATTCGACTTTTTCATCCCCGCAAAAAGGGCAAAAATTTACGCGTAAGTCCAATGGTATGAAAAATTCTGTATCACAATCAATACATCTCCATGTATCATACTTTTTGATTTCCATGTCCATCCTCCTTTCGATATGTATTTGGTGCGAATCGCTCTACACTCACGCTATAAGCAGAAACCTAAATGTCCTGCACCTAATCCACCCACACCCCAATCATTGCAGGATACGGGAATCCGCCGTGACCCTACCACTTCTAAACCCAACCTCAAGCGGTTCGCACCGTTCGAGCCACGACCATCCGAGACGAGAAAATGTCGTGGTTTTTTGTGAGTGGAAAACCCGACTTTTGTCATGGCCCGAACGGCGAGAGCGACGTTTGTCGCACTTGCCATATATGGGATAAGGGGGTAAAATGTGATTAGGTTAGGCTGTCGCTGATGCGACGGCTTTTTCTTTTTCAAAGTGATCCAACATATACCCGACCGTGACGATCCGGCGTAAATCTGTTGAATACTCAACGTTTTCCAATTGCGTGTGAAGATCACCGCCAGAAACATAGTCCGCAAGAAAATCACTGATTTTTGACATGGTTATCACTCCTTGTGAATATGAAGATTTTCGATTTTAATGACGACTTGTCCAAAACCGCGGGATTTTAAATCCTCTTTCAATGCGATCAGTCTGTCGTTTTCCCGTTTGTAGGCCGCGAGCCTGTCCAATTCGCGCTTACAAGCGTTTGCGAGTTCTGTATTCCCTTTATGTAAGTACGCTATGTAAGCATCCAACAGTCTGGTCGCCGCCGGCAGATCGCCGGGCAGAAACTTTTCCTCGAATGACATGTTTGAACCCCTTTCTCTTAGCGTTCACCGCGCTTTAGTTCCATTTCATGAACCAATCTCAGACGTTTTGAATCCAACTTGAATTCTTCCTCCAAAACCCCCAACATCACTGCACCGACATCGAGCACATCTTTCAGTTCATGCCATAGTTTTTCAGCCTTCTGCCGCTGTTTTTCCGGGTCTAGGTGCTTTGCCAATATCAGACCCTCCATTTCTTCCTGCAATTCTTTGATGTCTTTTTTAAGCACCATACTCAGCGCGGCAGGATGAAGGTCTAAATTAGGCACATCATCAAGGACGTTTGATATGTAACCTCCCGACCTCTCATCGATGATTGCAAGAGCCAACTTCCAATTCAGCCGCGCGATGTTGGGCTCATGATGCTGTGGTGGGGTGTAGGAGCCAGTTTCGATCCGAGAGACCAAAGAACGATCGATGTGCAGTTCTTGTGCAATCTCGCGTTGGGATACATTGCGCTCCTTCCTATACTCAAGCAATTTTTCACCGATATTCACTTTCTTTTCTCCTTTCTGAACACTAAAATTATTCAGTTGTGATAGAGCGATCATATAAACTAAAACTGTCTAGAGAGCGAAACTTGACGGTAGAGCGACATGATTTCCGGATGATTCCTTTCATATGCCTCATTTCTTAGCATCGGAATCCCGAAAGTCTGCTCCATGTCGTTCATTAGGACCGTTAATCTGGAGTTCCGAACTTTGACAGATTTGATGTTCTGAATCTCCAGGAATCGTTCATGGAATGCCGGAAGTAAGTGTTTTGTCATGATTTCACCTCCTTTAATTTCAGACAGCATGCTGATTCTCTTTCTGTTGCTTTTTCAGATACTCTTGAATGAGTCGCGGAAACGATGTTCGGGCGAAAAATTCAACGATCAGCTTTTTGGTATGCTCTTCGCTGGTTAGATATGTGATTTTCACTGGATCACCTCCTTAGGCTGTATGTTTGCTACTGCTAACGCTTTTAGTAAAAAAAATATCTTCAAAATCGACTTCTAAAGCGTCGCAGATTTTTTTCGCTGTGCTTGGGCTTACATTTCGATTTTTCTTCTCGATCTGACTGATAAAACTGCAACTTAAACCAGTTTTACGTGCGAGTTCGCGCTGAGAAAATCCTTTTTTGATGCGAATATCTATTAGTGCGTCGATTTTTGTTTTAATCATGTCTTTCCTCCTTCCGTTTGCTTCTGTAAACATTTTAACATGTTCGTATGCAGTTGTAAACACTTTTTTTATATTTTTCCCAGAAAAAATTTTTTAGGGTGGTTGCTTTTGTTATGATAGTGTTATCAAATGTAATCACTAGGGGTATTTATATGGACTTTGCAGATGCGCTTAAAAAGCTGAGAAAAAGTAAAGGTTATTCAATTCGGCAATTAGCTCTTTATTCTGGTGTGTCTGCCGGATTCTTATCTCAGGTCGAAAACAAAAAAAGGGGTATACCATCACCTGATGTTTTAAAAAAATTATATAAACCTCTTGGAATTACATATGAAGAAATCATGAGATTAGCCGGTTATATGGATAATGATAAAGTCAATGAATCAATTGCGACATATGGTTTAGACGAAGATATTGAAAAACTCCTTAGTGATCCAGAGTTCATGATCGCCTACAAGGAGATGCCAGGTACTCCCGAAGAAGCCAAAGAAGAACTTATACGCTTTATGAAGTATCTAAAATATGAGGAAGAAAAGAAAAAGAAAAAATAGGTGTTTACCCGTTTGGGTTAACATATATCTATAATTTAAAAGGGGGATATTTATAGATGTCAGTTGAACAAGATACTACAGTTTCTAAACAAACGAGTCGAGTTGCTGAGATGGTTCTTGGTATCATTGGAGGAATACTTGGCATCATTGCTGGTATTCTTGCGATGGCAATTGGAGGGATAAGTGAAGCCGTTACTGGTGATAGTGGTGGAGTCGGAGGCCTAGGGGTTGCTTGCATCATTGTTTCCATACTTGGCATTATTTTTTCATGTATTATCAACAAAAAACGCGTTCTTTTCGGGATTCTTATCTTGGCTTGCGGAATCCTAAACATCGTTTTTGTTAGCTACTTTGGAATTTTAAGCGGGATACTTATTGGTATTTCAGGGATCTTAGCATTGATCCGCAAATAAAAAATATAGAAGTAAAAGAATGGTGTTCCAAAAAAGGACACCTTCTTTTATAAAATAATATAGAACATATGTTTGTGTATTAAAAGGGGGAGTTTCGATGCATTATACAATACTAGAGGATTTTGTAAAAACACTATATCTAAGGATGGGAATAACTTCCCCAGAAGAAATTAATATGAATGATATCGCTGCTTTTTTTGGAATACGAATCATCCACTCACAGTTCAGCAGCCGAGCTTTTACACGCCCTTTTGTAGGAATCAACCTATTAAATACTTTATCACCGCAACAACAATGGGAAGATTTTGGCCATGAGATTAGGCATATACTTTTTGATTCTGGTGTTCAATTTTTACTTCCAAAATCGTGGATTAGATACATAGAGTGCAAAGCTAATAGCTTCATGTATCACTTTTGTGTGCCGACATTCATGCTAGAAAAACTTGTTTTTCCCGCTTATAACGCCGCGCTTTTTATAGCAGAAAAATTTAATGTCACTTTAAAACTAGCAGAAAAAAGATTATATCAATTCAAATGTAAATTACATCAAGAAAGGATGCTTATATCATGATGAGAGCAGCTATATATATTCGGGTGAGCACAGAGGAACAAGCGAAAGAGGGATTTTCCCTATCCGCCCAACGCGAACGGCTTGAGGCATACGCAAAATCGCAAGGATGGGATATTGTTGGATATTATGCGGATGAGGGTATATCAGCAAAAGATACAAACCGACCAGAGCTCAAGCGCATGATTGACGACATCAAGAATGGCCGAATTGACATTGTTTTGGTCTATCGTCTGGATCGGCTGACCCGATCTGTTCTTGATTTATACAATCTATTAGAGGTTTTTGAAAAGCACAATTGCAAATTTAAATCGGCAACTGAGGTCTATGATACGACCACGGCGATTGGAAGGTTATTCATTACGCTCGTTGCTGCTCTCGCTCAATGGGAAAGAGAGAATCTTGGAGAGCGCGTACGTATGGGTATGGCCCAAAAAGTGCGTGAAGGTGGTTGGCATGGTAGCCCTCCGCCATATGGATATGACTATATCAATGGTGAGCTTCATCCAAATCCAAAAGAAGCCCCGGTCGTGAAGAAGATTTTTGATCTATATTTATCCGGTTTGAGTGATAGAAAAATAGCGATATATTTGAACCAGAATGGCATACCAACGAAAAAAGGTAAAATATGGACGGAGCACCGAATCAAATATATTTTGCAAAATCCGCTTTATATTGGAGCACTTCGGTGGGGTGTCAGAGTGAATCGAGAAGATGGGTTCATTGTTGAAAATTCGGCACCAGCGATTGTTGACAAAAAAACATTTGAACAAGCACAAATGGTACGCTCTTCTCGCCGCACATATCATGGCCGAGCCGCGACAAGTCAATTTATTTTTTCTGGAATTGTTTGCTGCGCTAGATGTGGATCGGCAATGAAAAGCCATAAAAAAATAGATAATCACAAATGTTATAAATCTTACCGATGCAGAAGATCGCTTGTGAAAGAATGTTCTATGCCGATGGTTTCAGAAAAAATTTTAGAAAGAAATTTTATTCGTTACTTCGATAATCTCGATATTGAAAATGAAGCAAGATCAGCCATCATTGAGGAGCAACGCAATGATCAACAAGAAAAACAAATCAATGACCTGCGATCGGAATTGAACCGAATCAAAAAAAGACGTGAGAAATGGCAATATGCATGGGCGAATGAATTGATTAGCGATGAAGAATTCACCAAGAGAATGGCCGAGGAACAAGAAAGAGAAACAGAGGTCAAACAAAAATTGAATGAAATGAATATCAAGCAATCGAATCAAGAATTCAGTGATGAGATAGTCAGTATTTTGTCCAATGCGATTGCGAACTGGAATATGCTTTCTGAAAATGAAAAAAAGCAGCTATTACAAATGACAGTGGATAAAATTGTTATCGATAAAGTTGACGCCAAAAGAAGAGATGAACGGGTAAAAATCCTAGAAGTCGTGTTTAAATAATCGCTTTTTCTTGCCAACTATATAAACAGGTGAGCCGGTTTGGGGAACGGATTTGCCACCAACCGCCACGATGACGCTTTCGGATCCTATTTTTTCTCCATTTCGCAATAACACGCCTTCTACCCCGTCCTGCCCGTATAAAACGGTATCCACCGGCGCGTTAACGCGGATCTCCACGCCGTTTGCTTGAACTTTTTTTAAAAGCGCCTGCACAACGGATTTGGCGGAATCCGTCACCGGAAACATGCGGCCAAAATCCTCTTCTTTTAAAGCAATGCCAAGGTTTTCAAAAAAATGGATAATATCTTTATTGTTAAAGATAGAAAAAGCGCTGTGCAAAAACTTGCCGTTTCCAGGGATATGGCGGATCAGTTCGGGAATCGGCATGTTATTGGTGACGTTGCAACGGCCACCCCCGGAAATCGCGAGCTTACGGCCAAGTTTATCCCCTTTATCCACTAATAAAACAGCCGCCCCGTGTTCCGAGGCCGCTATACTAGCCATGAGCCCCGAAGGACCGCCCCCGATGACAATGACATCATACCTGGTTTTCATGAGTTTCCACGCTTCTTAATTTTTCTCTTCTTCAAGGCATCAACCATGGTTTTCCCTCCGAATCATTCCTTAATATACCACATTATAACGAAGGGTTTAACCTTTAAAGCGGTTTCGTCAATCACTATGACACGAGGGCATCTCCTTTTAAAAGGTCATCGGGGCAATTTCCGGAAATCGTCGATCGTATCGATGTCGATAAAAGGAGCTGCTTGAGACTTTTTCATCCATAGACCTTTACCGCTTTGCTTCATGATGATGGCACGCGCGCCTTTATCACCTTTTAAGCGTTTTAAGTCAGAAAACATCGTTTGATCAAAAAGGATGGGTGGACCGATGATACCATTTCGAATATATCCAATAAAATGCTCGCCTTTCATCCGCATGCGAAAACGCCTGAGCAACCCATTTAAAAGTTTTGTCGTCACCATCGGTTGATCGGCCAATTGCACGATGACAGCGCCCATCTTCTCTTTTTCCGCCCGATCGACCCCGCAACGAATGGATGCGGCCAGTCCTTCTTCAGCATCAAGACAAAAAAGAAGGCGTACTTTTGGGCAATCCTTCCAAGGTATCACCCATTGATTATCATTATTGGGGTTTAAAATAACGTACACCCGATCAAGCTGTGATTGAACCGCGGCCTTCAAGCCGTAAGCCCCAAGTGGCTTGCCCTTCCAAGGCATGGCTAATTTATTTTGCCCCATTCTGGAACTGACACCGGCTGCCAAATAAACACCTGCGACTTTTTTAACCATGAGCAGCGCCGACCGTTTTTTTAGCCCACCGAAAGACTTTTATAATTTCCGCCATGACGCTGATGGCAATCTCTTCAGGACCTTCCGCACCAATCGCCAGACCGACGGGAGCGTGCAAGTTTTGCGGCCAAGGCTGACCTTTCAGTAGACGATTCGTTCGCTCGCGAGGCCCCAATAGCCCAATGTACCCACGATGTTTACCTATAAGACCGTGCAAAATTTTTTGATCGGCTTGAAAGTCATGCGTCATCACAACGACGGCATCCTGTTCCCTTAACTGTAAGCGCTCAGCGATCGCCCCAGGTTCTGCGACGATGCAAAAGTCCGCTTCGGGAAAACGCCCTTTATGACAAAGCGCTGCCCGAAAATCAGCGACCGTCACCCGCCATCCCGTACGAGCGGCAAGGGCTGACAGTGGTTTGGCATCATCAGCTGCCCCAATAATGACGAGCCGGGGACTGACCGCATGAGGAAGACGAATCATGTTTTCGGGAAGCGGGGCATGCATGACCGTTTCGTAATCGATGCGGGAAAACACATGGCGAAAAGCCCACACATCGCCCATTTCCAACCCGTTCTCAAATAAGAAGGCTCTTTTTACGCATTGATTTTTTTCCAACTGCCTCAAGGAGACACCGGAGTGGCCTTGATCGAGCTGATGTTTCAAGCGTTTAAGTTGATGCCGGAACGTCTCCGTTACCGGCTCGACCAAGATGGTGATCACACCGTTACACCCCGGCCCCCGTCCCCAACCACTGTCGTTTTCTGAACGGAGATCATAGGTAAGAATTTGCCCATTTAAGTTTTCAAAATCACTCGTCGAAAGCTCAAACCAATCCTGCACCCGGCTTTCAATATCCATTTCCAGACAACCGCCGCTGATGAGGCCGATTCGCTGATGGTGGTGAAATAGGAGCATGGCCGCTCCCGGTTTTCGGTAAAAGGAACCCTGTACATCGATCAAAGTGACCAAAGCCGCGCGTTCTGATGTTTTTTCCACTTTATCCAATATGCGTTCAATGTCGCCCATTCCCCATCCCCCTATTTGTATTTCGTCCAATAAAGCTTTCACATTATTTGCTATATGTAAAAAAGCATTGATTCATGTCAGGGGGGGTGGGCTTTACAAAAAAAAAACTTAGCTATGCGAACATTTGTAGAACTGATTGATTAATATGAGGTTAAGAAATTTAGCGCTGCCAAAAAAGCATATCAATTCTCACCTTAAAGACCAGCATTTTGATACGCAATCCGGAATTGTATATCGATATTACATTTTGCCGATTTCCGGGGGTGATTCCCCTACGTATGTAAATTATACAAAATTTCATTTTTTTGGTATAAATGCCCAAAATATGGCGTTTTGTCTATGTTCAAGTTCCTCGAGGTTTGGAGAACTCTTTCAAAAAGAGAAATTGCATATTATTTTCCCGCCAGAAACCCTTACAACTGTTACGCAATCTTTATAAAAGGAAAAAGTTGATAAAGAATACTTGGAGCCGCCAAGCTTTTTGGGCGAAGGCGGAGCCGTAGTTGCCCTTATTCTGGCCCGATTAAAAGCCAGTGCAAGCTTTTTAGATGTTGGCAATTCGTTGCCCTTGTACGGCCCTGAAAAATAACAGGCTTTTTCCCGTCTAATAAATAAAAAAGCGCCCCGACAAAAGACGGGACACTTATTATTTTTCTAATCAAAGCTTTTATCCAACTCATCGATCAGAGAGCCGACATAGGCCACGGCTGTGCGGATCGCGTCGGGTTTGGACATATCAATGCCGGCCATTTTAATGAGCTCTAAAGGTTTCATCGTGCCGCCAGCCTTAAGCACATTCAGCCAACGGTCTACAGCCGGCTGCCCTTCCTCGCGGATCATTTTGGCTTGCGCTGTCGATACCGTAAGCCCCGCCGAATAAGTGTAAGGATACAAGCCCATATAATAATGCGGCTGACGCATCCATGTCAGGCTGGCCCCTTCATCGATGTCCACGGCATCTCCCCAGAATTTAGAGAGGAGATCGGCTTTTTGTTCGCATAAAACGGTAGCCGTGATCGCTTGCCCGCTTTCAGCCAATTGATACACGCGGCGTTGCAACTCCCCTTCAAGTAAATGGGTGACAAAATTATGATAATAGGTGCCAAGCAGTTGCAAAATAACCCAGCGGCGCATTCTGGGGTCATTGGTTTCCCTCATCAAATAGTCTCCCAAAAGCATTTCATTCATCGTCGAGGGAGCTTCCACAAAATACATGGATGGACGCACATTCGTTAATGATTGATGTTTTCCTGCTAGATAAAAATGCCCGGCATGACCGAGTTCATGGGCCAATGTAAAAGCGCTTCGCATCGTGTCCGTCCAAGTCATTAATATGTAAGGATGTGCACCATAAGGACTGGAACAAAAAGCTCCTGTGGATTTGCCAATATTGTCAGCCAGGTCGACCCATCGTTCCGTTAGCCCTTTCTTGATGATAGCGGCATATTCAGGACCCATCACAGAGACGGCTTCAAGAATTAACTCCGAAGCCTCCTGATACGTCGTTTTCGGAACAAAGTCGGGATCAAGCGGCGCCTTCAAGTCGCAGAAACGCAAGGTCTCCAAACCAAGGACGCGCTTAATTAGTCTAGCATAACGGCGCATATGTGGAGCCAGTTCTTCCTGTATCACATCTAATTGGTTGTGGTACATCTCTTGGGTGACTTGCTGAGGCTCAAGCAACATTTCCGTGACGGAATCGTATTTTCTAATCTTAGCGAGCGCGACTTGCTTATTGATTTCCGTCGCATAAGTCGCCGCAAAGGTATTCTTGTATCTCTTAAGGCCTTCTACGAAAGCATCAAACGCTTTTCTGCGCAGTTCGGTATCGGGATGTGATTCATATAAATCTTCATATAAGGCAAAAGAAAGCGGGCGTTCATGACCTTCTTCATCTTTGATTGGTGCAAAGGTCATATCCGAAGACTTGCTTCTTCCGTAAATCATATACGGGGCACCCAAAACCGTTCCCAAGGCCGCAAGCGCTTCTTCCGTTTCAGCCGAAAGCGTATGCGGTTTTGCCTCCAAGATATCTGCCAAAAACTTTTGGTAGTTTTCAAGACCGGATTCCTCAGCAATATAGCGCTCGATCAGTCCATCCGCTAACGACAGGATTTCCGTTTTAATAAAAGACAGCTGTGCCGAGATAAATGAAAGGGCAGCATCCGCCTTCGAGGCATTCGCTTGGTTTTTCGGATCGGTGCCATCGGCAGATTGACGCAGCCATGCATAGGTATCGACACGAATCACCCGCTCCAAAAGGCTTTCCCTTTCTTTTAAACAAGCAAGGAGCACCTGCGGGCCTTCCGAGAGTCGGCCTTTATATTTCGTGACCCTCGTGACATTATTCTGGATCGCATCGAGCTCTTTTTCCCACTCTTCTTCCGTGCTGAATAAATCCGTTAAATCCCATGTTAACGCCGCCGGAACCTCTTCCCGCTTTAATCGCACATTTTTTGTCTGTGTCATCGGCTTAGTCCTTTCCCCATGAAAAATTTAGGCGAGGCAATGCCTATCTAATGTCATTAATATATCACTTTGCAAAATATTATGAAACCTGTTTGCTGAACGGGTAATAGATTCGACGACACTAACGCCCTTTACGGTGCGACCTTTGCATTCTTTTCTTTTTTCTTATCGATGGACCAAGTTGGTTTTCGGATTTTGCCACACGAGATTTAGGTGCCTGTTGTAAGCCTCTCTGCACTTTTTTAAATCCCGCTTTCTTTTTCTCTTTAGGCCGCTCATTTTCGCCCTCGTCAAGGGCCGTAAAGGTCTTGCGCTTAATCATGCTTTTCGTACCCTTTTCAATAAGGCGCAGTGACATCCGGTCCCTTGGAGTGACAAGGGTGATCGACATGCCTTCTGCACCAGCCCGGCCGGTTCTTCCGATTCGGTGAATATAACTTTCCGCATCACGCGGGATATCGTAGTTAATCACATGGGTCACCCCTTCTACGTCCAACCCGCGTGCGGCAACATCGGTCGCCACCAAATATTGAATCTCCGCTTTTCGAAACCGTTCCATCACTTGTTCACGTTTTGCCTGTGATAAATCACCGTGCAATTCTTCAGTCTGGTAACCTTGGGCTTTTAAACTTTCATTCAGTTTAGCCGCCCTTCTTTTTGTACGGCAGAAAATGATGGCTAGGTACGGGCGATAGTGATCGAGGATATACTGTAATGTTTCTTGCTTCTTTCGTTCCGTTGTTTCAACAACATATTGTTTCACTTCTTCGACCGTCACCGATTTTCCGGGAACGTGAATCTTTACGGGTTTATGCATATATTTTCTTGCCAGAGATTGAACCGCAACCGGCATCGTCGCAGAAATGAGCAACGTTTGCTTTTTGGAAGGTGTCCGTTCGATGATGTCATCCACTTCGTTCCGGAACCCGATTTGAAGCATCTGGTCAGCCTCATCTAAGACAAGCGTGGATATTCTCGAAAGATGCAGGCTGCCTCTTTCTAAATGGTCTATCAGACGTCCCGGCGTCCCGATGACGAGATGGATCGCATCACCAAGTTTTTTCATTTGCCTTTCGACGTCTTTTCCTCCATATACGGCTAAAACACCGATTCCAGGTCGGCTGTCCACCAATTTATTTGTTTCTGCGGTGATTTGTATAGCGAGTTCCCGAGTCGGTGTCATGATGAGAGCCTGGATATCGGATTGTCTCTGATCGATTCTTTGAATAATGGGGAGTAAAAAGGCAAGCGTTTTCCCCGTTCCCGTTTGCGCTTGTACGATGCAATCATTTCCTTTCATGATGGCGGGGATGGCTTTTTGTTGGACGGGCGTTGGATGCACCATTCCTAATTCCTTCAACGTTTTTTCTAACTCCACGGATATTCCTAGCTGCATAAAATATCCCAAGCAAGATCCCCCTTTCCTTCTATATTGGAGCAACTGACTTTTCTGGTTTTCCCGAAAAACGTATAATGAAGTAAATTTATTTTTTCCCCGCTTCACTATTTTTAGTAAAGACGAGAAAAGAAAGGCCGACTTTAACCAAAGATTGGAGGAGTGGCAATGGGACAGGTCGAACGATTTTTGGAAGAAAAGTATGGGGCGGCAGGACGGTTATCTGGGGGTTATACCAATTTAGCCTATAAAATTGAGACAAACCCTCCTCTGGTCGCGAAAATTGCTTCCTTATCCAATGAAGATCTTTTAAATGAAGCCAATGCCTTGCAAGTTTTACATGGGAAGGTCCCAACTCCTAAATACATAGATGATCATTCTTTGGAATCCTCTTTTATCCTCGTCACTTCTTATGAACGAGGGGAAAACGGCCAGTCGATCCTTGACACAGGAGATATGGCGAAAGCCGAAGCGGTATTTAAAAATATGGGGCTTGTCCTTGCCAACCTTATTCATTCCCATGCATATACCGACGGAAGTTTAAAGCTCCGCAAAGCGAAAGTCTTAGAACCGGCATCTTTAGACTTTGTCCCTCAGCCGCTTGTAGAAAAGAGCCGCACGTTTTTCCCATTGTTATCCACCGACATGAATGAATGGGTCCTTTCGCACGGGGATTACGGTTCACATAACATCCTTTTTGATTCAGATGGTAAAATAACGGTCATTGATTGGGAATGGACGGAGTGGTTTCATCCGCTTGTAGATATCGCTTGGACGCTTTGGAATACGAAGCTGCATTATCCGCATATGGCGGACCGCCTTAATCAAGCATTTCTTAAAGCCTATCAATCGGTTCGGCCGCTTGCTTATACAGAACCACTCATCAAAGCCTATGTCCTATATAAAATATGGCATCTGCTCAACCGCCTTCACCATGCGGATGCGGCTGTAAAAAACAATTGGGTTTCCCGATTAGACTGGACATTGCGGACAAATATCCTTTGAAAATCCATCACCATGGTAAACGATGATGGGTGTTCATTTCTTGCCTTCACTTCATAAAAGATTTTTTCAGAAAAGGGAGTTCTCGTTCGGAAAAACCATCTTGCAATTTCTTTGGCCAAGTTTATAATTATTTCGTCTAGATTAGTATTTTTATAGAGGAAGATGCGCGATGCAGTTTGTCACCTTCAATCCCCTACGCACGATTGGTATTCCGAACACCCTTTACATAAAACCGGAGCTCATGTTTAAAAATAAAGAGGATATTCTGAGAGCCGATTGGGTCTTATTCCCTGAATATTGGCAAGTGAACAGTCTTGTTTATGGGTTGAAGAAAGCGATTTTCCCGAGTGTTTCGTCTTACCACCTCGGCCACGATAAAATTGAAATGACACGGGCTTTACAAACCATTTGTCCTGAGCATGTGCCTTATACGGAAATCATGGCGGCGACACCCGGAAATATCCAGACGATTTTAGAGCGCCTCCCCTTTCCTTTTATCGCCAAAGAGGTGCGCAATTCCATGGGGCGCGGTGTTTTTTTAATCGAAAATGAACGTGATTTCAGAGACTATGCCGCAAAACACGATATCCTCTATGTTCAGGAAAAACTCGACATCGACCGCGATATTCGCATCACATTAGTCGGGCAAAAGGTGGTCGGTGCCTATTGGCGCTTGGCGCACGAGGGGAACTATCTGAATAATGTCGCCCAAGGAGGGACGATTTCCTTTGAACCGGTTCCCCGGGAAATCATTGACCTTGTCGAAGCCGTGGCGCAGGCCCTCGAAATTGATCATGCCGGTTTTGATGTCGCGGTTGAAAATGGCTGGCCATATTTTTTAGAATTTAATGTGCTGTTTGGGAATGTTGGCTTACAAAAATTGGGGATACCTATTGAAAAACTGATTTATGATTATCTTGTGAATCAAACGCCCCGAAGCACGCCGCCTTATTCGCCCATTCGGCCTTTCCGTTATACCAAAACGAGTTAAAGGGTGACACGCTCTCTGTGTCATCCTTTTTTGTATTAGCTAGAAAGTCTATCATTTTTCAGGCTAGTATAAGCCAACGAAGGTTATATTTACACCCACCTGGCTTATCAGAACCAAATTTTTTAACGAATCCGCCCCAAAAGGGTTCATCATAAAAATTTCTCGAGCTAAATGAAAATGATTATAAAGTGGCCGTAAATCCTTAAAATCAGGTGGTAAAATATGAAAACCCGACGGTAAATCCTCAAAAGTTGGCGGTAAAACCTGAAAACTTAGCGGTAAATCTTCAAAAGCCAACGGTAAAACCTGAAAACCAAGGTAAAAGACCTGCGCGTAAACAATATAAACCCAGCTTAACGCTGGATTTAAGGCAAAGGATGGGTGTTAAAACGCATCCGGTTTCGTCATTCACCTTCTTTTAGCTGGCTCAGCGGTACGGTTTGTTCATTTTCAGGGTTATCAAGTGGGTAGATCCTTGCCTTTTCGGTTTCATCATCTACGTTTTGTATGTAAATCGGTTGCCCATTATACGTGACGTTCACCATGTTGGGCGATGAAACAATTTCTTTTGCCCTTTGTTTATTCAAACCCTCCACCTCCTCTCGTTTGATCACCCGTATTCTTTGTCATTGAAGGGCAGTTTATACGTTCATCCGGATATAAGATTTGCAGTTAAATGTGTCTCTTTGAGCAAAAGGCTTGAAGGGGCACGCTGGACTCCGTAAAATGAATGTATTATTTTGGGGAAATGGGAAATGGAGAGTGACATCGATGCGATCAAATGAGCAAATAACCGGTGCGGCTGCTGCTCTAGGGGCTTATTTCCTCTGGGGAATCCTGCCCGTTTACTGGAAGTGGATCACGGCGGCGACCGCTGAAGAAGTCATCGCCCATCGCGTGCTGTGGTCGTTTGTTTTTATGATTCTTTTAATCCTTGTAACCAAAAACGTCCAATCCCTTAAAGAGGATTATCTCAACCTGTACCGCCATCCTAAGCGACTTATCACCATCATCGCGGCATCGCTTTTGATAACGCTGAACTGGTACATTTTTATATGGGCCGTTTCCCATGACCATGTTGTGCAAGCAAGTCTCGGCTATTACATCAATCCGTTGATCAGCGTTTTACTCGGTCTTATTTTTCTTAAAGAAAAACTGTCATTTTGGCAGATCGTTTCCTTTTTCATTGCGTTTATCGGCGTCTTTATCATGACCGTTCAAGTCGGCGTCTTTCCGTGGATTTCTCTAGGCCTAGCCTTAACATTTGGTTTATACGGACTGCTTAAAAAGAAGGTGCAGCTAAAAGCAATGACCGGTCTGACGATTGAAACCGCCATTGTCACGCCGCTTTCCTTAATTTATCTATTATGGATCGACCCGGCCAAGGCGCCGTTTCATTTTAATGATCCTGGGCAGGCTCTGCTTCTTATGGGTGCAGGTGTCGTTACCGCGGTTCCACTCATTTTATTTGCCGCTGGTGCGAACCGCATTTCCCTGACGATGGTGGGATTTTTCCAATATGTTGGACCGACATTGATGCTCATACTTGGCACCCTTATATATCACGAACCGTTTGACCGCGAACACCTTTTTTCTTTTATCATGATTTGGCTCTCCCTCATCCTCTTTACCTTTTCGCGGACAAAATGGCTGTTGCGGCTTGAGGAGAGACTTCTGCATCGTAAACCCATGGCAAAATCCGCGGAAGGTCGTTGAAGGCTATAAGAAAAACTTGGCACGGTCTTCGCCCAAAAGGCTTGGCCGTGCCTTAGTTGTCTTTATGCTAGCCTGAGAAATGATAGGCTTTCTTAATTGTATAAAAAAGTTAAGGCTGACGTTATGAGTCAACCTTTTTTTCATCTAGGGAGCGGATGTCCGTTCCCGGGAAATAAAATTGGATAATCTCCTTATAATTTTTTCCGCGTTCCCCCATACGGCTTGCCCCCCATTGACTCATGCCGACACCGTGACCATACCCGCGACCTTTGACGGTACAAAGCCCTTTACGGCACGTCACGTCATCAATCAGATAGCTTTTGAAAACGTCTCCACCAAAAATCGGGCGAATTCGCTTCAAGGATACATGTTCCAAGCGGACTTCTTCGTAACGAAACAAACCGTGAAAGCGCTGCAAGAAGGTTACGGTCAGCGATCCTGTTAAAGCTCTGCCAGAAGCATTGCGCGCCTCATCAATGGTAAAACGCGGAATGTCAAGAATTTTAATATCGGGGCCATAGCCTTGTCTTCTCAGCCATTGTTTTATGTTTTCAGCGATCTTCGCATCTTTTTCATGAGTGCTTGACCACTGAATAGGACGGTCCGCTCTTGTTTGGTTTTGGTGAAACGTCAACTGCCACGGTTGTTTGGGATCGTAAGGGTCTTTTTTAATGGGATAAAAAGGCTTATTTTCCCCTCCCCAAACGTGGGCATTATTTTCGGTGACTCCGCCGTTACTTGCCGAATAAAAGGCGTCAATTAAACGGCCGTGATACGTGATCACCTCACCTTTCGTTTCCTCAACAGCTTTTGTCGTCTTCGGGTTCCAAAGATAACCGCCATAAACTTGGTCCTGAATCGTATCGACAATCTCTCTGTGAAGATGGCTTGCCGCATAGGTTCGCGCCGCGAGTGCCTGGGCTTTTAGTGCTTCCATATGCCAAGAAGGGAATACTTCAAAGGGGACAACGCCTTTCAAATAATCTTCCATCGGTAACTGATTCACAGGGCGAATATGATCTATCTCCAGCCGAAAGGCCATCGCACCTAAATACGGTGTGCCATTCAAAAAGATCATGTGCGCCCGATCATACGTCTTTGGCGCGATGATAAACGTTCGGCCAAGGCGATACATCGCTTTACCGTCCTGTAAAACAAGTCGTCCCTTATGCACTTTTAGTTTGTACTGATGGCGTTCAAAAAGCGGTATGCCCAAATCCGGCGTAAAATAATCCCCCCTTAGCCGAAAATGGAGTGTCGTTGGACTGCCGATGTTTTTTATCAGGCGGACAGTCACCATTTCTTCTGCTTTTGCAGAATGACCCATAACGAGTAAAATGGGGATAAGAATGATCAAGATCTTTTTCATAGCTAAAAGTATTCCACAAAATCCCCTTTTCAATAAAAAGGGATTCGCTAAAGGAGTGGCAAACGATGGGTGAACAAAACATTGCCTTTATTGGGCTCGGTATTATGGGAAGCAGGATGGCCAAAAATCTTTTAAAAGCCGGGTTCCCCTTAACAGTACATAACCGAACAAAAGAAAAAGCTGAGGATTTAATCAGAAGCGGGGCACAATGGGCGGATTCACCGAAAAAAGCGGCGGAAAACGCCGATATCGTCTTTACCATGCTTAGCCATCCCGAAGTCGTCGAAGCGGTCGTTTATGCGGATAACGGGTTATTTTCAGGGATAAAGCCGGGTGCGCTCTGGGTGGATATGAGCACGGTTCATCCGACTTTCAGCAAAAAAATGGCGGAAGCATCGAGTGCCCAAAACATCCGCTTTCTCGATGCCCCCGTTTCCGGCTCGAAAATCCCTGCCGAAAGAGGCGAATTAATTTTTCTTGTTGGCGGCGAACAAACGGATTTTGAAGAAGCAAAACCGTATTTCGAAGCTATGGGAAAAGCCGTGCATTACCTTGGGAAGCACGGCAACGGAAGCGCCATGAAAATTTTGATTAACCTTATGCTCGCACACAATATGGCGGCTTTTTCGGAAACCGTGCACTTAGGGGAAGCCATGGGTTTGGATAAAAGCATGGTAGTGGAGATGTTATTGAACCACCCGGTAAGCGCGCCCATCCTTCAGGGGAAAAAAGCGAAAATCATGGAGTTGGATTTCACTCCCGAGTTTCCGCTTGAACATATGCAAAAAGATCTTCATCTCGTGGCTTTAACCGCTTTCGAAAAAAATTATGCCATGCCGCTGGCTAATGTCCTAAAAGAACTGTATGCCCAAGCCAAACAACATGGATACGGAAGAATGGACATGTCTGCGATCTACAAGTGGCTTGGCCAAGAATAATGAAGACGGGCCTGAGTGGCTGTAAAGCCGTCTCTGGCCTTGTTTTTTTATACCAGTAAAGGCCTGCAACCGTCTTGATGTAGCCCCTTAAACAAATTCCCTATTAGGACAATTTCCCGATCCAAATAGCCGCCATAGGATAAGGATGAGGGACAATGGTCTTTATGAGGAGGCGATGTGATGTATTGGCCCACTTTCGAGCCTACGGTTTATCCTGGTTATGAATCGAGGGTATATGGATTAGGAAATTTAGGGAATTTGGCACCGCTTCTCGGCATGGGAAGCAACCTGGCCAATTCCATGGGTCATAAGCAGTTAGCCAATGTCATTGGGTCTTTCGGCGGCCTCATGAATCAGTTTAAATCCCTTTTTCCGAACAATCCCGCTAGTACAGGAAGCGCTCAAAGCATGCCGTTTCCTTTCGGATTTGGACAGATTGGGTTTCCTTTTAGTGGTTTCCAAAATAGCGGCAGCCTCTCCTTTAATCCAATGGGCCCCGGACTAACCGGTTTCGTACCGCCGTTTACTGGACCACAAGGAAGCGGTTTGGCAAGTTTTATGCCAACCCTTTTTGGGGCGCCTGGTACGGCGGGTATTCCAGGCTATTTTTAACCTCTCCCTTCCCGTGCCCTAGGAGGTACGGGGTTTTTATGTGTCAAAAAAGTAGGTCCGCTTTTTCAGGATGGGCGTTTCATGGTTTTTTTAAATCAAAGCTCACCAAGCCATGCTTAAAAGGGATTTTGGCATTGCAACCAACGGTGCGAAATTCACGCATAAAGATTCGGAATCCTTTTTATGTCATCCTGTGGTGACTATAAAATTCCGCAACCAAAAACATTCTACCAACCCTCTGGACAAGGTCTAATCAAAAATTCCCAATTTTTTGTCCAATTTTCTAACAAATCGTATATAATTTAAGAAAGCTGGTTTTTGAGTAAGGGGGGACCAATTTGGCGTTACCCATTATTTTTGCTCATCGCGGCGCATCTGGCTATTATCCCGAAAATACGATGCTTGCTTTTACCAAAGCCGTCGAAATGGGGGCAACAGGCATCGAAACGGATGTCCACATGACAAAAGACGGAAAACTCGTTCTCATTCACGACCACTCCCTTGAGCGAACATGTGGGGTGCGCGGACTTATCAAAGATTTTTATTTAGAGGAAATCAAGCAAATGGATGCTGGTTCATGGATGGATGAAGATTACAAGGGTGAAAGGGTTCCAACATTAGATGAATTATTTGCTTTCGTTAAACAACTGGATCTAGTCATCAATCTGGAGTTAAAGAGCGGCGTCGTTCTGTATCCTGAAATAGAAAAGCGTGTGGTAGAGGCGATCCGTGCACATGACATGACAGAGAGGGTTATTATTTCAAGCTTTAATCACTATTCCTTAGTCGAGCTAAAAAGGCTCGCTCCGGAGATTCCCATCGGCTTGCTTTATAACGAAGCCCTTTTCGAACCGTGGCATTATGCGAAATCCATTGGGGCTAGCGCCCTGCACCCTATTCATTATGCCGTTTTGCCCGAATTCGTACGTGCGGCAAAAAGGGAAGGCATTGCGTATTATCCCTTTACTGTAAACGATCGGAATGAGATGAAGTGCCTTCTTCAATCAGGTGTCTCCGGAATCATCACCGATTATCCCGATCGGTTGGCAGATCTCCTAAAAGAAAAGTCCGAACTTTGTCGTCCATGTTCACCTGAAATATAAAACTTCATTTGCAAATTGAACGGGACATGGACAATTTGATACTTCCTATTTGAGGAGCTGAATGTATGAAGAAAGTATGGTTGCTTGGCTTTGGCTTTTTTAGCATCAGTTTAACTTGGGGGCTGTATAATGCCTTCGTGCCCCTTTTCCTTGATGATTTCATTAAAAGCACGGCACTTATCGGGTTTCTGATGACGGTCGATAATTACTTTGCTCTGTTTATACAGCCTTGGATCGGCCATCGCAGCGACCGGACGGATACGCGTTTTGGAAAAAGAATGCCATATCTTCTAATCGGCATGCCGCTTTCAGCCATATTTTTTGCCTTTATTCCTTTTCACATCAGTTTATGGACCTTGGTTTTATTTATGGTCCTTATGAACTTGTCCATGAGTCTTTATCGCTCGCCGACAGTCTCCCTCATGCCCGACATTACAATGGATGCGAAACGCTCACAAGCCAACGGCATCATCAATTTTATGGGTGGGGTGGGATCTGTCATTGCCTTTAGCATCGGCTCAAAGCTTTATGATATTCATCCATCATTTCCGTTTCTTATGGCCTCAGCCGTTATTCTCCTATCGCTTTGGATCCTTGTAACGAATATTAAAGAAAAGCGGGATGCGGTCGGTTACAGCGTAGCGGAGAAAAGAACAATCCGCATCCGCGGGGAATTGGACCGATCGACAATTTTCTTGCTCGGTGCCATTTTCTTTTGGTTTACTTCCTATCAAGGCATTGAGGCTTTATTTACTTTATACGGCACCCATCACCTAGGCATGTCTGACAGCGCGGCTTCCTTCTCTTTGCTTTTCTTTACTGGGGCCTTCCTCTTGTTTACCTTGCCGAGCGGGTGGCTTGGCGGGAAATTTGGGAAAAAGACAATGATCACTATTGGGGTCATCGGAATGGGGGCATGTTATGCGGCGATGATTTTTATAGACGCTGCGGTATGGCTCAGGCTCTTCCTTGTCATTGGCGGTGTGTTTTGGGCATGCATTAACATCAACTCATATCCGTTTGTCGTTTCAACCGGACGCGAAGCATCTATCGGTACACGAACCGGTTTATATTATCTCGTCTCAGCACTTGCCGCAATTATATCTCCACCGCTCTTAGGCCGACTGATTGACCTCTTTGGCTACACGGTGATGTTCATTTACACAACTTTCGGCATGATCCTAGCCTTGATCTCCATCTTACTCGTCAAAGATAAAGGTCGGACTTCAGCAAAAAAGGAAGTGATTTTAGAAGGTTGACAGCCATGCGTCAACCTTTTTTATACTGGTAAGAAGTCTATCATTTTATATAAACTAAAGGGTCTTCCTTCGCCAAAAAGGCTTGGCAGAGCCAAGTCTCCTTGATGAGAAATACGTCAAAAACTTTTTGTTTTCTTTTCCGAGAGTTAACGATACAATATGTTTATTCTTTT
>Ga0310838_1000210_pt1 | contig 70039 bp, 60 predicted proteins | sample SM_ome_6_FD_202241 | JGI IMG/M metagenome (GOLD analysis project Ga0310838, IMG submission 202241) | Sorghum-adapted microbial communities enriched on stacked mutant (SM) sorghum from Joint BioEnergy Institute, Emeryville, California... ...
AAGATATTTCTCAATAGCTGCTATCTTTTCTGGTCCTGATATTTTTGCTTTGCGGGACATAAAAATGCTCCTCCTTGTAATAAACAGTTTTATTATTTTAACTGTCTACCACAAGGGGAGCATATCAAAACCGATTGGAGGTTTCATTTTTCATCTCAACAAAGGATTCGGTTACTCCTTCTCTTCTCCTTCATACTCACACTCTTCCGGACATTTTCCGAATAAGACAGAGGATTTCTCATCATCAAAAAACTCAATAATTTTGTTACAAGATTGGCATACAATGATACCCATTATAGCCCCTCCCACACCAATAATACACACAATAGAAAAGAAATTTATAAATTATTATGTTATATTTATTTTATTAGTGTGTATCATTTTTGTCAATGAACATTTGTGAAGATGAGAGGGGATCGGAGTACTAATACTCCGCGCCAACAGTAACAGAGGGAAGGTGCGCTTGAAAGAAATGAACGAGATTTTCGGCATCCTCATCAGATTCAATTTGAAACGCCTGCTTGATCCATTCTTTATTAGAGGCATCAAAAGGATTAAGAAGTATGGATCTACCGGTCTGCATATCGACCACAAGAGGATTGCCGAAGAAACTGTTGGTAAAAATGATACCAAAGTCATAACGGGAATGTTCAGAATGAAAGCCCACAAATCGGACATGGGTTAGCTCAGAATGCTCATACATTCCTTCAAACATAAGAGTTACCTCCTTTATCAGATTTGTTTGATAAATGAATAGATCTCCCGCTTACCTTGCATAGTAATAGTAAAGCAAACGCACAAAATTTCTGGGAACTACTTCAAATATCGATTTGCTGAAAAATACTGAGCAAAAGGAGTAATAAGATGGGTGACAGGGATAAAAAGGAGCATATAGAAGCTGAAGACTTTTTGATCAATTGGGATGAAAATGCATCACCGGAAGAATTTGCGGGAGATTCAATGACAGATGACCTTTTGCCGGACAACGATGTTGAAGAGAATTTAGCATTGAGGGCCTCTCTCCCGTTGGGATACCCATTTATGCATCCTATGCATGATGCTACTTTAGATACATATGGTGAAGAAAAAAACCCTGAAGTTGAATAGGGTTTTCTTTTATTTTATCTAAAATTCAGCATTTTTTCAATAAATTTATGAACTATTATTAATTTTCAAATTATATCCCGGCACTCTTTTAAAGCGGTCTTGGATTGCGCTATAATAGAGAATATTCCAGTTTGAGGCGAGTTTATGAGAACTTTCGTAATTAGCGTATGCAAAAGCAACGAGAGCGGTAAGAACATTCATCTGATCAAAAATCTGATCGCAGATTATGAACATGTGGAGCTGAAAATTGAAGAGTGCCTAAATCGTTGCAGTTTCTGTGAAGATACACCTTATGTAATGATCAATCAGGGTATAGAATTTGGCGATGACTTAATGGAACTATTAGATAACATTAAAAGTGAAATTTCCTCTAATCTTAAGAAATGCCGCTAGAATATTCCACCGGCGATAGCCAAAAGTAAAAAATTCTGACGTGTAAATAAACTCCACAGCCGTGGAGTTTATTTACTTGTAAATGATGATCAAATGCTTAGGCACATCGCCAAATTTTTTATGTTAAGTTGTGTTAAGCTGCACTTCGGAAGCATGCTCCTTTATGCGCTTTACTTCAACTTCCAGAGTGGTAATCTTATATTCACTCTCTTTACTCCAATTTACTTTATCCTCGCCTTGCAACTCGACGGCCAGGAAATTTAATAATTCCATAAAAAGCTGAGTAACGGTGGGAGAATAGCGTTTGCTCATCTCCTCCAATGCTCTGGTTACTTGAAAGATTTGCGGAACCATCTCAAAATAGTGATGCATGATTCTGATTCCTTCATCCGTAAGAAAGACGTTTACGACTCTCCCATCCTGATCGCTCTTCACAATTGATACCAACCCTTTTTCCATCAGCTTTTTTACATGAATTACGATCGATGAAGTATGCCAAAAAGTCCATTCAGCAATGGTTGTAATGCGTACTCCTTGATTACAATAGACAATCCATAAGATATTTAATTGAATTGATGAGTCTAATTGTAAGCGCGCAGCAGCTCTTTCCAAATCTTCCTTATTGGTTGCACTTATTGCACGAATATGGTTAATAATATCTAGAATTGGCAGCACCGTATTCCCCATCATGATTTACTCCCCCATACAATAACTTAATGAAAGCACTTACTTCTATATACATTCGATATTACGATCCATAATCCTGCTAATAGTTCGAATTATTATAATGATAAAATTTTTCCAAACTCACTATGAAGTAAGTTATGAAGAAGTTGTACTTAGGAGTAAGCTCTGATATGATGGGAACAGATAAAGAAGTGAGTAGGAGTGAAGAAAATGCCTCAAAGTTCATATATCACATTAGTTGAAGGTTCCAGCAAGCAGAACTTAACTTTAGACGAGTTAAAAGAAGAACTACATATCTATATCGAAATGACTTCAAAAACGGGGAAACAATTGGACTGGGCATATGCAGAAGCAGCTTTTCCATATACGATTGCGCAAAATCCTGAAGGCGAGGGAAAGTGGTTTTATCTGCAGGGGAAAAATCCAAAATTATACCGCAAGATTTTGCTCGGTATCGGACAAAACGAAGATGGCAAAACCTATGTTCAGGTTACTTTGCCGGATGACGCCACCCACGGGGACAAAGGGAAGGCAAATGAGTTATGCCGTTATCTTGCCAAACACTTTAAAGCAGAGCTCACTTTATTTAATGGCAGAATTCAATATTTTAACCCGCGTAAATAACCTTTCAGTCTCCATACATCACAAAAACCTCCAAACCGCAATTCAAAAAGTGGCTTGGAGGTTCAGTTTTTATACAATCCAGATCACCGAGAGATAAGCGCTTATCATACCTAAAGTACCGCCAGCCAAAATATCACTCGGATAATGAAATCCAAGATAAATTCTTGAAAACCCTACAATCATCGCCACAAAAATAAACAGCGGGGATAATAGAGGCAAATAGAGGGCAAAGACCATCATAATTGAAAAGACAGCCGTGGTATGGCCTGAGGGAAAAGAATGATCTTTTAACGGCTTCAGCAGTAAGCGGATATTTTCATGTACCATATAAGGGCGCTTCCGTGTAAATAAAATCTTCATAATTTGTGCAAGGATATGGCTGGCCGCTAATGAAACAGCAGCTTGGATTCCGGCTAAACGAACCTCACCTTGAAAAATAAGGATTAACAAAAGAGGTATCATGATTGTGACGATTGGCCCGCCAATATGAGTAAAGTAAGACATGAACTTATCCAACCATTTTTTTTGAAATCCTTGATTAACATAGAAAAAGAGACGCTGATCTTTCGTCCGAATCCAAGTCAGCACACGAGTCATGTTACCTCTCCCTTCATCTATCCTTATCTGATTATTATATATAGAGAATTATAGAATGGGAAGGTAATTTCACAATTAATTTTTTGTTAATTTTCCACAAAAAAAAAGGGAATCTCTCCCCTTTCCAAACTCGATTTAGTTGCTGATAATTTCCTTCTGTGCAACGGTAACAAAAGACGTATCGCCATCCAGCTTCATTTGCAGGAGTATTTTGTAGGAGCCCTCCTTCGCAAAGTTGGCATTTTTTACTTCAAAAGTGATCCAATATGCAGAGTTATTAATGGGCGGAACATCTGTAGCCACAAATTCGTCCGCACTATAGGTGCTCTGTCCAGGAGCTTCTACAACCAGACGAACATTCACGTTTCCGGACGGCAGATTTTGAAGTTCGGTGAATACATAAAATTTCTCAAACTTTTGCCCTTTTTTAACTCTCCCGAATGGTCCCTCAATCACCCATCTCTCCTTATTATCTTTGCCTACATTCATGGCTGTGATCATCTGGACATTGGGCTTGATAACTTCAATGGTCTTATCGGCTTCATTCCATTTGATCATGGCATTGAGGGATTCAGCTATTTTTGTAACGAACCACTTAACGCGATCACTCTCTGAATTGGTGATCAGATTGCTTGGTTCGTATTCATAGGTTTGATCATTTACCTTCAACACTTTCATCTCAAAGACCTTATTCGCTGCATAAGTTAACCCAGAGAACAATAAAAGTAGAATAATGACCAGAAAAAATACCCTTTTTCTCACAATGATCCGCACCCTTTATGCTAAGTTGTTTAACCTTTTATACGCACTGCACTCCAAGAAGTTGTGCTGTTATGTAAATTATTTATGAACAAGGTATAATAGTAATAGTCTTATAGAGTACTGGAGGTTATGATGATCAAAGGAGAAATAGTCGAACGGCTTTACAATAGTAAATTTTTGCAAGAAAAGGTGCCACTGCTCGTCTACCTGCCTGAGAAATATTCAGAACTGAAAAAGTACCCTGTTCTCTTTGTTCAAGATGGATGGGAATACCTTACATCCGGGAGATTGGCCACTCAAGTCGACCACATGATTGATCGTCACCAAATCGCTGAGTTAATTGTTGTTGCGATTCCGACTGAGAATAAATATGACCGGCAAGAAAAATATTCACCGACAGGTGCTAAACATAAGGCCTATTTGCGATTTCTCGCCGAGGAGTTAGTTCCATATATCGACCGGGAATATTCTACGCTATGTCTTGGCGGCTCTCGTGCCATCATGGGGGATTCACTTGGAGCTGTTGTTTCTCTGCATGCAGTTCTAAAATATCCGCATACATTCGCCACTCTGATCAGTCAGTCGGGATTATTGCTGCCTGAAACCATTGAAACGATCCATTCTCATCCCGGAAAGTGTCATTTGCAAATCTATCTATCTGTAGGAAATCAAGAGGAGCAGGTTGAAACAAGCAGAGGTCTGCTCAACATAGTAGAAATGAACAAAGAGCTTCAACATTTGCTGAAATCATTTGCATATGTTACTCTTAACATACGAGATGGCGGTCATACATGGGAAAATTGGCAATCAGACATTAAAGACGCATTATCTCATTATTGGGGTATATAATATGGAAAGAAATGGTGGTCATTCATCACCCTTTCTGATACACTAAGATTATCTAATTTATTAAAGGAGGGAGCTACCATGATCTATGGAATTGCTATATTTCCAAACCGGGAGGTACAGCGGTTTGCCAACTCATATCGCAAACGGTATGATCCGCATTATAAACTGATTCCTCCCCATATTACTTTAAAAGAAGCATTCAACATTGAGGATGAAAATAAACTGCAACAAGTGGTTGCCAAGATTGAAGAAGCCGCAGCCTCTATCTCTCCATTTACATTGACATTCTCTAAATTCAGCAGTTTCTATCCCTCAAACAATACCATATATATTGCCGTTGACGACAATGATGACATTCATCTTCTCTTTAAAAAACTGCATGAGGATATTTTAAAGACAGAACGTCCTTACGGTTTTGTCCCCCATCTAACCATAGCACAAAAGCTATCCGCCGATGAACTGCATGATATTTATTCAGTTTTGAAGATGACTCCCGTAAACTTGCAAACCAAAGTAGACCGCATTCATCTTTTGTATCAGCTTGATGATGGCATTTGGACCGTTTATCAAACTTTCCTGTTAGGAAGAAAGTAACCATTATCGTTTTCTTTGAAGTTCGGCGGCTCTCTCTTCTATCTCTTCAACCACGGAGAGAGATACGCCATGACTTCCGAGTGATGCGTGGAAGACCAATCCGTTACGTTCGCCATGATAGTCCGAACCTGCAGTAATGATTAACTTATACTGTTTGCCAATCTCCCTATATTTTATCTCATTATCTCGCGAATGATCCGCATGACCTGCCTCTATTCCCATTAAGCCAATAGAAACAAGCTCTTCGATGAGTTGATCCTCTTCATAAAGCCCCGGATGAGCCAAAACGGGTACGCCGCCTGAGGCTAATATCATACTTATTGCTTGATGGGGAGTGATTCTTGGCACTTGAATATAAGCTGCCCCTTCCCTCCCTAAATAGAGTCGAAACGCTTCCTCTACTGATGAAACGATGCCCTTCTGTATTAAAACTTCGGCAATGTGCGGACGTCCAATGTTCCCATGATTCATCTTCTTAATCTTCTTTACTTCTTCCATTGAAATATCGATTCCCAACTGATTTAAGCGCAATACGATTTCCATATTTCTTCGATCTCTGGCGTTTCGCAATTCATCCAATTTCCCGAGGAAGGTCTGGTCGTTGGCCCGCATGCAATATCCAAGGATATGAATATCTTTGCCCTTCCAGGCGGAGCTGATCTCGACTCCTAACACGACTTTAACACCATATTCTTCACCTGCACGGATCGCCTCCTCCCATCCAGAAACCGTATCATGGTCTGTAATGCCTATACCGGGCAGACCGAGCTCCCTAGCTAATGCGATCAGTTTTCTGGGTGAATATGTACCATCCGAGAATGAGGTATGCGTATGCAGATCATACATGTCGCCCATCGTTTCATCCTCCAATGTAAAGAGAGTTAATAATGCCCTCCAATCATTATAATAGGAGGGCATTTATATTTAATAACCTAATATGTGATATCCACTATCTACGTGGATAATTTCGCCCGTTACAGCGCTAGAAAGATCGCTCATTAAAAAGAGGGCAACGTTCCCTACATCTTCTTGTGTTACATTACGGCGTAGCGGAGCTTTTTCTTCAATGGTATGCAGGATATTATTAAAACCGCCTACACCTTTGGCGGCCAAGGTCCGGATTGGACCGGCAGAGATGCCATTCACACGTATTCCCTCTTTACCAAGATCGTTGGCAAGATAACGAACATTGGCATCCAATGCCGCCTTGGCGACTCCCATTACATTATAATTTTCCACGACTCTCTCGCCGCCCAGATAGGTAAGAGTTATGATACTTCCCCCTTCCTTCATAAGCGGTCTTGCAGCTCGTGCAACTGCTACCAGAGAATAGGCGCTGATATCCTGCGCCAGATGGTACCCGTCTCTGGACGTATTAATAAATTCACCTTCCAGATCCTCTTTCTTGGCAAATGCAATGCAATGAGCCAATCCATGAATGATGCCAAATTCCCGGGATAATATTTGAAATACATGTTCGATCTCTTCGTCCTTCGTTACATCACAAGAGATAAGATAGGAGTCCTGACGTTCTAATGTAGAGACCAGCTCCTCCACATTCTCCTTAAGCCTATCTCCCTGATATGTAAATATAAGTCTGCCGCCTGCATGATGTAAGGCTTGAGCAATTCCCCACGCAATGCTCCTTTTATTCGCAACTCCCATAACCACATATGTACGGCCTGCCAATAACTGTTTCATCAACAGCCCCCCTCAATATTTTAGCACCTAGTCATAAAACCTAGTACCGATATTATATCACGACTTTTCCTTATTTGCCACAATTCCGATTCTCCTACCCATCCATTGCTTCATCATCTGCAAATTCGACCTTAACAGAAAATACATTTGCTTCTTTTCCAAATCCGGCTCATATCAAAAACAAGCAACATACCTCACAAAATGAAAAAAAGAGGGATTTCCCCTCATACGTTTCATGATCGCTCATGCAGATAAACTTATTAAATGGGCAGTTCATCCCGCTTGTCCGCATGATCTCCATTCTTGCCCATTTGTCTCACCACTCCTTGAATCTTATCCACAATTTGCGGAGTCATATCTAAAATCCGTTCATATAGGTGAATGGTGTTCTCAAGCGGTACTAGGCGAACACCTGAAGCATTAACCACTAAAAAGGCTATAGGCGTAACTGAAACACCGCCTCCGCTTCCACCGCCAAATGGAAGATTCTTCTCGCCTGCTTTATCCAATGATCGATCATCGCGATTTCCAGCAGCAAACTCGGAACCGCCTGCCACAAATCCAAATCCGACCTTACTTATCGGAAGTATAATGCTTCCATCCGGACTTTCTACAGGATCGCCCACGATTGTATTTACATCAATCATTTCCTTTAGGTTTTCCATCGCTGTTTTCATCAGACCTTGAATTGGGTGTTCTGCCATCTTGCTCCACGTCCCTTTTTCCAATTAATCATAAATTTTATTCCTGCTAAGATAGCATCTCCCAACCTGAATTGAACTATGCATTCAAATTGGGTATGAAGGCATGCTTGCATAAATGAAGGCTCAATGATGATTTCAGGCTCTTTTTTCATTTGCAGAAAATGACGGATTACCGTGATCAGGCCACTTTTTATCCCCCAGACAAGTCCGGACAAAATGCCAGTTTCTGCAGCATCACCCGTTCCGATTCTGGACCACCAGGAAAGCTTTCTCACCTTGATTTTAGCCAAAAAACTTTTAAGAATCCGATGAAAGTAGACTACCTGCTCAACCCATTGATTAAACTGTTGACGATACTCTTTAATTTCGGCATAGGTGATCCTCTTTTTTTCTTTATTCGTCGTTTTCTTTTTGCTTTTTGTACGTTCCTTAAGTTGTATGCCTTCCTCCTTAAAGTTCAGGGTGGGAATCTCCTTTCTAATCGGGATTAACCCATTTAAAAGCCCAACTTCGACTTTAACCAGATCATTTTCTTGCTCCCTTTTATAGAAGATTCCTATCCGTACGGTGGAGAACCAGATCAGTGTGAGAATGAGAAAAATAAGCAGAATCCAAAGCATCGTAAACCTCTGTCAGCAGCATTTACCTTTATTAATACCCATTTAGAACTAATATATGTAAAGATTACCATATAATTTCATAGGGAACTCCCTTGAGCTGACAAAGGAGAAATTCACTTTTTTAGCAATGAGAATAAAAAAAAATCCGCTACAACCTGTAGCGGAAAGCGAAAGGGAGAAACTTGAAAATGGTGGTTTCATTTACATTGTAATCATGAACCGTTTTTTTGCATAGTGCAAATATTGCAAGTCCGTTCTTACTTTTTCGTTTCTGAAATCGGGTCGAGAATGTAGACAGATATATCCTTTTTCACGCCAAATTTTTTAACTTCATCGAATGAGTTCAAATAAAGATCAACTTGATTCTCTTTACCCTTCCCACCGCGATCTGCCGCAACAGCGAAACCGTAACCAGGGATATAAAGATGTGTGCCATAAGGAATAACAGATGGATCTACAGCTACCAATCCATAGCGAAGTTGCCAACCCAAAGCGGTTCGAGCGGACATGCCCTTTTCATCTTTATTGTAAGCAGATGCGGTGGCTGTTATTTTTTCGAAAAAGATCACTGTTACTCCATCGACATCTTCTTTTTGGATGTTATCCATCGTAAGCCTTTGATACAAGGTTTTATAGATCAAAGCTGCTGCTTCGGCACGGGTGATCTCTTTATTTGGATACAAATAAGTACGATCATCAGTTTTTAAGTCTGAGCAATAGCCTTTATCCATCGCATAGGCATATGGAGCTTTTGCCCACTCAGCTATTGTGCCAGAATCTTTATATGCATCTAAACCTGCAGACTTATATCGGCTTGCCTTCACTCCTTCACCTAAGGCTCTAACCAGCATCAAGATCCCCTCTTGTCGGGTAACGGGCGCATCCGGAAAAAAATTATTTTCATTGCCGCTAATGATCCCTAGTTGATAGGCTGTTTCTACATAGGGAAAATACCAGGAATCTTGAGCCACATCGGAAAAATGAGTCTGCTGCACATTCATGATTGGCGTGATTCCTTTGGTGTTAATCAGCATAAAAAGGAAATGAGCCCTGCTGATCGGTTGCTCTGTACCCAACGGTTCCCCTTTCGGAAAGTTAAGTGCTCCCGTCTCATATAAAGCCTCAATCGCATCTTCTGCCCAATGTCCTTCGATATCCGGATAGATAAGATTTTCTGCTTCATCATCTGACTCGTTTTCCGCCGCATATGTATTTCCAAAAGCAGAAAGACTTAAGCACAACGCAAGAACAATGATGTAAAACCTCTTTCTTTTCATCTCCACATTAGCCCCCTTCTGTCCCTTCAACCCTTCATGTCGCTGATTTTGTCCAATAAAAAAGAAGCCTTGAGAAAAGCTACTCTTCTCGTGGCTTCTAAATATTAGAGTTCTGATGATATCTTACAGCTCACGACAATCGCATCTTCTCTCATTACGCTTACGAGGTTAGCTGACGGGTTCGGATTTGAGAGTTGCCCTACTCAAAAATTGAGATTCACCCCTTTGAATACGGTTCCCCCGCTCTCAGAAGAAAGAAGCGGTAAGAATATCGGCTTCTTTACTGAGATTAAGCGAAAAGATATAGATTGTTCTATGATGTTTAAAGAAATTATAAGGTTTTAACATGATTTTGTAAAGTGCAGATTTTTCAATTAATTTTTGTTAAGTCTGATTGGGTTAGTGAAAAGTTAAAAAATGGTTATGCTAACCCTAATCAATACTTATTCCAAATATGAAAAATGGACAATGGTGATACATGATGATTCTTGAACCAAGAAGTATGAATAATCAGGGAGAACAGAAGAAGACATCTGGAAGCATTGGGAACACAGGAAATAAAAAGGTAATGCTGATCGTGGCAGATTCCCTTATGTCAAAGCATATTGATCAGGGACTTGATCTGGATGAGCTCCCTGCCTTCAAATACCTCATAGAGGAGGGGATATATTACCGGGATCTGGTCAGTTCATTCCCAACCATGTCTGTCGTGATCGATAGTTCGCTGTTAACTGGCACTTATCCGGACCAACACCAAATTCCGGGTCTTATATGGTACTCGGCTGCCGAAAATCGTTTAATAAATTACGGAACTGGAATAAAGGAAGTAATCCAAAACGGAACTAACCAGACGTTAACCGACATTCTTTACAATATTAATCAACTTCATTTAAATAAAAACACGCCCACTTTTCATGAAGAATTGTCAAAGATCAATAAGAGCAGCGGTTCGATCAATGGCCTGATTTACAGGGGATCTCATTCTCACACCTTAAGATTTCCTCCCTGGATTTACGGTCCAACTTCTCTCCCGGAGATGATCCGCGTCCATGCGCCGCTTCACTTTACTTATGGCGCTTTTTCCCACCCGCTTGATCCTTCTTTGCGCCTGCCGGACGGCGTGATGGAAAATATGGGATTTAACAATGAGTATGCGTTGAAAATGGTCGAATATCTTGTGCAGAATAACCAACTTCCAGATTTGCTTTTAATTTACCTTCCCGATCTGGATAAAGAATTACATAAATATGGACCGGATCAAGTGCATTCCATTCAGAAACTGGACAGGCAATTAGGAGAACTTCTTTCTTTATTTGGCTCTTGGAAACTTGCGCTACAAGAAGCAATCTTTATTGTTATGGGTGATAGTGGACAGACACAAATTCTGCCCAGAGAAAAAAACTCCGTGATCTCGCTGCGTTCTATTTTAAAGCCATACAAGATTGTTTCGGCGGGTGAAGAAATAACCAATGAGCATGATCTAATCTTAGCTGTAAATGAACGAATGGCGTATATTTACCCGTTAAATCCATCCCTCTCTTTGCATCAATTGGCTTCCCGTCTGCTGAGTGATGATCGCATCGATGTGATCGCATGGGAGGAGGAGGAATGGATCTATGCAATGAGAAGCGGATCAGGTAAAACGTTAAAATTTCATCCGGATGGAGAGTACCGGGATTTCTATAATCAATATTGGAGCATTGGTGGGGAGAGTGAGGTATTGGATCTAAAGATCCGTGATGAAGACAAATGGATTGAGTATCGCTCCTACCCGGATGTGCTGCGCAGATTATATGGTGCTTTGCGATCCCATCAGGCTCCATTTCTCATTCTTAATGCCAAGCCCGGGTATGAGTTTCAGGATGAGAATTCCCCTCTCCATCTCGGCGGCGGAGCACATGGTTCTATACATGCGTACGATTCCTATGCGCCATTGATCATCGCCGGAACAAAACATGAGCCCAAATTCAGGAGAATTGTCGATTTGAAGGGTTATTTCTTAGAACTTCTAAAACCAGAAGCTGAGGAAAAAAATAAAATGGCGGCCCATTAACCGCCATTTTATTTATTAAATTAGACAGTACCGCGTCCAGCCATTTGTTGTTGAGCATAGCTTACAAGACGCTTCGTGATTTCTCCCCCTACCGATCCATTGGCACGGGAAGTTGTGTCAGGGCCAAGCTGTACACCAAACTCAGAAGCGATCTCGTATTTCATTTGGTCCAATGCTTGGGCTGCTTGAGGAACCAACAACTGATTGGTATTGTTGGATCGATTGTCCGCCATTATGAATCACCTCCTTATCGTTGGTGTATTATTAGAATGCCGATTACAAGAGGATTCATACTAGCAATTTTTAGTGATAAAGGAGGGGGGTCTCAAAGGACTGCCATATTACTGACGGATGCCGAAGCCACCTGCCATATGTTGTTGAGCATAACTGACCAGACGTTTTGTAATCTCTCCCCCTACCGATCCATTGGCACGGGAAGTTGTGTCAGGGCCAAGCTGTACGCCAAATGCAGACGCGATCTCATATTTCATTTGATCTAATGCCTGAGCTGCTTGGGGAACCAGCAATTGATTGGTATTGTTAGATCTACCTTGTTGTGCCATCTAAGAATCACCTCCTCTATGTGGTGTATTCATAGAGTCGGCAGAATTCGAGATTTCATTCAAAGAAAATGATGGAAGAGGTCCAATCTTTAGGATAATGGGTTAAAACTTCTACGCCAGTTTCCGTCACAACGACATCATCCTCAATTCGCACTCCTCCGAAACCCGGAAGATAGATACCGGGTTCAATGGTAAAGACTAATCCTGGTTTTAATAGGTCCCTGTTCTCTCCATGCACCGATGGATACTCATGGATTTCCAGCCCGAGACCGTGCCCTAGCCGGTGCGTAAAATATTGACCATACCCGGCTTCCGAAATCGTATTGCGCGCCACAGCGTCTAATTCTGCCATGGTAAGCCCGGGCTTTACAGCTTCGATGGCACGCTGTTCAGCCAATAATACGCGCTCGTAGATCTCTTTATGTTTTGCTTTCCCTTCGCCAACCATAAAGGTGCGGGTTATATCGGAACAGTAACCTTTGTATACCACACCCAGATCGAGAAGCAAGTATTCTCCCTCTTGAATGATCGATTGATCCGGTTTTCCATGCGGCAATGCAGATTTAGCGCCGCTTAATACAGTTGTGCCAAAAGACATGGATTGGGCGCCCAGTCTTTTTGCAGCCCATTCCAGTTCATTGACAAGATCGATTTCAGTCATTCCTCTCGTCAGACGAGAGAGGCCCTCTTGAATGACAAGATCAACCATTTCAGCAGCTTTTCTGAGAAGCTGCATCTCTTGTTCATCTTTGATTGATCTTAATGCGTGAATGATTGGAGCGAGTGAGCGGAACGAGATACCTGGAATCAACTCTCTTAACCATTCTGAGCGTTCGAGGCTCAGCACATCCTTTTCTACGCCAATGATGGAGGAGCATTTTGTCTTGAGCAGCGCTTGTTTTATTGCCCCGATTGGTCCTTCATGATCCGAATAGCTGTAAACTTCTTCTACATATTGCTCTGCCGCTTCCTTTTCCAAAGCGGGTACCACCAATACAGATGCACCATCTTGTCCCATAAATAAGCCCAAAAAACGTTCATGCGGGTCTGTATAAAGTCCGGTAAAATAATAAACAGAAGAAGGGTTTAATACAAGAGATGCTTCTATCCCTTCTCCAGCCATCTGGCGAATCAATTGTTCTCTTCTTTTTGCATAAAAGTCCATCGTTTCTCCTCCCGATTTTCATGAATATAGTAAGATTCGTCGGTACCCTTCCATCTCCTGCATAGCGAGTATAAAAATATAAGAAATCATGGTATGATAAACTTACTCGCATAGGGGATCAGGTTTCAGATATAAATCGAACAGCTCTTCTTTGGAAATAAAAACTCTTTTGATGGTAAGATTGTCATTTTCCTTGTTAAGCCGAGCTTTGCCATCCGGATGCATAATGCGCAACATCCATTTTAAGTAGTAAGTCTTGGCCTTATAAATGGATGACAATGGTTCCATCGTAGAGAATCCAAGGTTTTCGGCCCCTCTATGTAAGAATGTGGTTCCCACAACACCACGAATCTCATCCGCTCTGGGATGATTTGCAACAAATTGCGCAAGCCCAGGCAATGATTTCCTGATTTCTCTTAACAACAAGAGTCCAAGGGCTTTTGCATCTTTTTTTTGATGGATAATTTCGGCAAGCCGAAGATTGTGAATATGCAATTTGATCACTAAATCATCTTTTACAATCGTATGGCCGTTTTTTGTTTTTAATTCGCTTCCCCAATAAGGAAGGAGTACGATACGAAACAGGTTCTCATTTTTTTTCACGTACTGTAACCGGCTAAAGGAGTAATAAATCATATCCCATACACGCCAAAGATTAAGCAATGATCTGTTCATCTTCATCCTCCTTATAGATGAGGTTTTGACACTAACTAAAATGACCTTTTTTCAAAAAATCATGTAGGAAGAACTATACAAGGCTTTATTTTAAAGGGGGTAAATTGATGTTAATTCTGCCGTATCACAATCAGTATCCAACTATCCATTCGTCTGCCTTTATCGCACAAGGCGTGGTGATTAGCGGAGACGTCGAGATCGGCGAAGAATCAAATATTTGGTATAACACGGTAATTCGTGGGGATGTGGCCCCCACGCGAATCGGCAAAAGAGTCAGTATTCAAGACAATTGTACGCTTCATCAAAGCCCAAATATGCCGTTGGTGCTTGAAGATGAAGTGATTGTAGGACATAATGCGATCCTGCACAGTTGTATAATCGGTAAAGGCGCATTAATTGGAATGGGCGCTATTATCCTTGATGGCGCCGAAATAGGCGAATACGCAATGGTCGGCGCAGGAAGTTTAGTTCCGCCTAGAAAGAAGATTCCGCCGCATACGTTAGTCGTGGGTAACCCAGCCAAGATCTTGCGCGAATTGACTGAAGAAGATTATAAAGAGTTAGCGCGTATTCTCCATTCATACGTCGAAAAAGGAAAATATTACAAGTCCGCTGAGTTAGCTCTTAAGAACAAATCATTCCCAGCCAAATAATATCAAATCTGGCATATCGAACTGTGGTGCTTTATATTTGGACAAAAGAGATCCTGCTAAGAGGATCTCTTTTAACCTAAAACCAGGAATTCAGAATTGTTTTATCTATGGGTTTCTGCGGTTTTAACTCAATTACCTCTATTCCTTCAATGGCTGATGCAATTAATTGTTCCATGTCCATCCCCGATTTTGCCTCCACTTTCTCCAATACCTTGGGCTTCGGCTTCGTACGGGGATTTTTCGGTGTAAAAATGGTGCAGCAATCCTCATAGGGCAAAATTGATGTTTCAAAAGTTCCGATTTTTTGTGCGACTTCAATAATCTCGGTCTTATCCATTGCAATCAAGGGACGCAAAACAGGCAACTGGATGACGCGATTAATCGTGTTCATGGAATCGAGCGTCTGACTTGCTACTTGTCCAAGGCTCTCACCAGTGGCAATTGCGGTTGCTTCAATCTGTTCAGCCACGCGCTCTGCAATGCGCATCATATATCTTCTCATCACTGTAACGAGAAGATCCTCTGGACATGTGCGTTTGATTTCCGTTTGAATCTCTGTAAAAGGTACTACATGCAAACGGATACGACCGCCCCAGGTTGTCAAAATCCGGGTTAGATCAATCACCTTTTGTTTTGCTCTTTCACTGGTAAAGGGGTAACTGTGAAAATGTATAGCTTCTATTCTTACTCCTTTTTTTAACATGAACCAACCAGCTACAGGGCTATCGATTCCGCCTGAAAGCATGAGCAGCACTTTTCCATTGGTGCCCACAGGGAAGCCTCCGGCACCAGGAATCACATTGCCCATAATATAGACGCCCTCTTCGCGGACCTCAATCTTAATCTCGATATCGGGCTGATGAACATCTACTTTAATGCCCTCTCGATGGGCAAGAATGTAGCCGCCTACATGATGCGGAATCTCTTGAGAAGAGAATGGGAAGGTTCGATCCGTTCTGCGCGCGCTTACTTTAAATGTCGCGGGCGGCCGCTCCAAATCGTTGATAATCGCAAGGGCAGCTTCTTTGATCTGATTCATATCATGCGCAACACGTATTGCGGGACTGAAGGAGACAATGCCAAATACCTTCTTTAGTTGCTCGATGATAGGCTCAATTTCGCAGCCGTTTAAGTCAATGTAGATCCTTCCGTAGGTTTTATGGACCCTTACCTGTGGAAAAGCAAATAAACAAGTGTTGATATTATGTATTAACCGGCTTTCGAATTGGCTGCGGTTTTTGCCTTTCAGCGCCAATTCGCCTAACCGAACCAAAATCGTATCGTAGATCATCATTTACACCTTCGTTATCCTTTTTAGTTTTTCAATGGTGTCCCGTAAAGTGAGAACCACATATTCGATTTCTTCTTTTGTGTTAAATCGGGATAGACTGACCCGGATCGCGCTCTTAGCCCGTTCTTTAGGCAGCTTGATCGCCTCCAACACATGGCTGATACTTTCTTCTTTGCTTGAACAAGCAGATTTGGTCGAGACAAAAATCCCTTTCTCTTCCAGGCTGTGAAGCAAGACTTCTGCCTTGATCCCGGGTGCGCTAAAGTTAAGAATGTGCGGAGCGCCATCTTTTGGACTATTGATGAAAAGACCGGGGATATTCTCTATTCCCTGCCAGAGAAGCTCCCGTAAATGGCCAACCTCTTTTCCGAATTTTAAGGTGTTTTCTGCACTGATTCTCATCGCTTTTGTAAATGCAATGATGCCGGGGACGTTTTGAGTTCCGGGGCGAACGCCTTCTTCTTGTCCCCCGCCAATCATCAGGGGGTGAAGCCGGGTTTTTTTCGATTTATAGAGTAGTCCAGTTCCCTTAGGGCCATGGAATTTATGACCAGAGAGCGTGAGTAAATCAACTCTCCAAGCTTTTGGTATAACGGGTATTTTTCCAAAGGCTTGAACAGCATCAACATGGAAATGCACCTTGGGATGCTTGGACAGAATCGTCCCAATTTCGGCAATAGGTTGTATGGTGCCGATTTCATTGTTTACGCACATAATGCTGACAAGTATGGTATCCTCGCGGATCGCCTGTTCCAAATCTCTAATCGATATCCGTCCATGCCGATCAACAGGAAGATAGGTTACTTCAAACCCCTCCTTTTCCAGTTGACGAAAGACTTCAAGCACAGAGGAATGTTCCACTTGACTCACGATTAAGTGTTTGCCGCGCTTTGCATATTCCCGCGCCACACCAAATAGCGCAAGGTTATTCCCTTCCGTTCCCCCAGAAGTAAAAAAGATCTCATCGCGTTCAACCTGAAGGAGGTCTGCGGCTATTTGGCGTGCAGCAGCCAGCATCTTTTCTGCTTCTATGCCGACATGATGTAAGGAAGAGGGATTGCCGTAATATTGCTGTAATGCTTTTGCATAGGTATCGACCACTTCAGCGTAAGGCTGTGTGGTTGCACTATTATCTAAATAGATCGTCTTCATCCTGATTCACCCATGAAATTATACCATATTTCTCATTGGTTAAGAAAAGAAAAGAACCCCCAAACATGGGGGATAAGACTTAGGTAATAAAGGGAGCTATGAAAAATTGGTTAATCAGGGAAATGGCGGCGATGACCATCGACCATATGGCTAATCCCCTGCTTCCCCTGTTATATGCAATAATTCCCACCACAATCGCGGCAATACCTAAAGTGACAGGCATGATGGAAAGTAGAGATAATATGGACATCACCAAGGCGGTAATGCCCCAGCCAGTCCCTTCACGCGCATCATCTACATCCTTTCTCACTTCGTACTCATCTCTGCGATTTTCAGGGAAAACTTCATTTCTTCCCGGAGCAATTTCTGTCCCGGTTTCTTCACGAAAGCGATCTTCCTCAAATAGATCGTCAATCTCATCATCTTTAAAATCTTTTTGATCGTCCAATCTTCATCCCTCACCTTCGTGGATTATCCTGCTTTCGGTTTGAAGGTATGACAACAAGTGGCAGAAGGGTCTCCTGCATAATCATGGTGTTTGGAATCAAATCCAATCTCAGCAAACTCAGCATTAAATTCTTTCTTTGCATGTTTGTCGATTTCCACCATAATCAATTCTGCTTGGCATTTGTTGCCTGTACCCCAATAGACGCAATTGGATACACTGCACTTAACATTTTCTGGCATAGGCTTTAGTCCCCCCTTAACCATTAAATTTCTCATTTTGGATTCAGCCAATACCTGACAAAACCTTCATGCTACACCCTTAGAGAACCTCTTTATCATGCGTTCCCGAATCGGCGCGATGCTCATGCCCAATCGTATACCCATTCTGCGAAGCATTCGGTTATTGATCATTCTGCTTACAACCCATCTTCTTGACCTTGGTAAGGCGATAGCTGTTGCCATTCCTGCCAATATTGTGATGAGAAGAATAAAGAAGGTATTGTTCTTCATTCGATCACCCCCATTCTTATGCTGAGCATATTTGCAAGATTTGATCGATGAAGATTTTCCCACCTTATATGCGTTAAGCAAGGATAGATTATTATTCACGCTAAAAAAGAAGGGAATCTTCTCATGGCAGATTGAGAAAGTAGAGGAGTAAATATGTAGAAACCATTTGCATATGTATAGCATATAGATGTTTATCAGGAGGTGAGAAAGGTGAAGATTACAAATTCACTTGCAGCACTGATAGGCTTATTTTTTGTTATCTCTCCTTGGGTTTTTGCTTTTTCGGATCAAACCGGCGCTCTCTGGTACAGCATTATCGTGGGTATCGTCCAGATCGCAGCATCGCTGCTTGCCATCGGCAAATCGGGTTGGGGAGCTTGGCAAAGTTGGTTATCCCTTGTAGCCGGCGTATTGTTTATCATACTCCCATTAGCCTATTCATTGGGCTCAGGAGCCACTTGGACTTTTATTGTACTGGGAATAGTTACTGTTCTTTTAAATGTATATAGCATGAATTTAGGTAGATCGAAGTAATCAATCTTTTGGTGAAGTATCGTTTGGTAAATCGTAAATATTAAAAGAGGACTCCGCAAATTGGGAGTCCTCATTTCTTTATCTGCACAAATTCAACTACGGCACTGCATCGCCATGTGTTCGTCAGTCGCCAAGTTTCCTTTAGAGATATGACAACTATTTTAAATGTATTCTTTAACAATCCTAAGCACTTCTTATGCTAACCGAAACACAATGCCAAGTCCGCCCGTCGGGTATTCCCACTTAATATTCTGATATGGACAGCCGATCCGGCAACTTCCGCATTCATGACAGCCTTCATAACCTACCTGCATGCGGGTTCCTTCCCATTTATACACCTCTGCAGGGCAGAAGATGGTGCAAAGTTTATCCGGGCATTTGGTTGCACAGATATCATAATCAAGTACGGTAAGATGCGATTTGGTATCTGCTTTAAAGCGAGTGAGGTACTGTTTCTCTTCCAAAGTGGTATCCAGTTTGCTCATTTCATCACTCTCCAAGCCTTATACAGGTCATTGATCACTTTTAGTTTGCTTTTGGATTGGGTCATCAATTGAAGCATTTTCTTCTGCTTCTCTTTCTTGGGCGTTCCGTCAACGGTGAAAAATTCGCTTGCGGCGCGATTCAGCGCAGGAAGGTATTCTTTGAAGTATTGCGGATTCTTCTCAAAGAGATGGATATCTTCATACTTCTTAAGGTCTTTACCTATGAAACTGTCCAGCACCTTTATGCGATAGGAGTCAAGCATATTCTCCGAGAAATCCCCAGCCTCTTTCGCCATGATGATCGTTTCCGCAGCTAATCGTCCCGAGGTCATGGCCATGTTGGATCCCTCGCGATGAACGCCATTGACAAACTGTGCCGCATCACCTACAACCAATACGCCATTTCCAACGATTTTCGGGATCGAACGGAATCCGCCTTCCGGAATAAGATGCGCCAAATACTCCTGTGGTTCCCCTCCCTTGATTAACGGACGAATGAGCGGATGGCTCTTTAATCGGTCCAACAGATCATGAGGGCGTAATCTTTCGCGGATCATTCCCGACAGCATCGCTCCTACACCGATGTTAATACTCTCCTTATTGGTATAGATAAATGCGGTTCCCAGTATGCCGTTTGTTCCGTCGCCAAAGATTTCGTAGGTACACCCTTGATTAGGTTCCAAATTAAATCTCTCTTCGATCCGCTCAGCAGGCAGATTAATCACTTCCATTACGGCTAAAGCTACTTCATCCGGACGCAGTTCCTTATGGAAGCCGAGTTGTTTGCCCAACAGTGAATTGACACCATCCGCCAACACCACGACATCTGCGTAAACGTCACCATCCGGGCGATCGGTTCGGACCCCGATCACTCGTCCATCTTCAACAATCACCTCTAATACGACGGTCTCCGTAATCAGCAGTGAACCCTGTTCCACCGCCTTACTGGCGAACCATTGGTCAAATTTTGATCTTAAAACGGTAAAGGCGTTATATGGCTCCCGGGCAAATTCCAGCCCTTTATAGCCGATCGTGATGGCAGACTCTTTATCCAGCATCATTAAGCGTTGCTCGATCACAGGTCTTTCTACAGGCGCTTCCTTCCAAAATTCCGGGATGATATCCTCCATTTGCTTGCGGTACAACACCCCGCCCATCACGTTTTTGGCACCCGGGTACTCGCCGCGCTCAATCTGGATCACATTAAGTCCGGCCTTGGCGCATTCGTAGGCACAGGATGTACCCGCAGGACCGGCCCCAACCACGATTACATCAAATTTCTCAGACATGTTGTACCTCCTTGTACAGGTTTGCTTTGATCTCCTCAATCAACTTCGGTACAACCTCAAATGCATCTCCCACGATTCCCAGTGTGGCAAAGTTAAAGATGGGAGCATTCGGGTCCTTATTGATCGCGATAATCGTGCCCGAATTTTGCATTCCGACGGTATGTTGAACTGCGCCCGAAATACCGATGGCAATGTAGATCTTAGGTGTGACGGTAACCCCTGTTTGACCCACTTGATGGGCATGGCTTATCCATCCGGCCTCCACCGCGTCCCGGCTGGCCCCAACACTTGCGCCAAGAACCTCCGCCAACTGATGAACAAGCTGAAAGCCTTTGGCATCTCCCAGTCCTTTCCCGCCGGCGACAATAATATCTGCCTCTTCCAGATTTGCTTTCTCCTGAACCTCTTTTACAATTTCTATGATCTTCGTTTTGATTTGGTTTTCTTCAATCTCTACTCGTTCTTCGATAATCTTGCCTGTTCGGGAATAGTCAGGATCAAGCGCTCGCATCACTCTGGGGCGAACGGTGGCCATCTGTGGACGAGCAGTTTTGCAGAGGATGGTGGCCATAATATTTCCTCCGAAAGCAGGGCGGCTTGCTTCTAGCAGACGTTCCTCAACATTTACGTCCAAAACGGTTGTGTCTGCGGTTAGTCCGGCTTTCAAATCTGTCGCGACTGCACTCGCCAAATCCTTGCCATTTATGGTAGAACCAAACAAACAGATCTCAGGCTTATATTTTTCCGCTACATGGACAAATGCCTTCATAAAGGTTTCCGAGCGGTATTCTCGAAATATCGGCTGATCGATCAGATATACCTGATCGGCGCCATAAGCGATTGCAGTCTCCGCAAGCGGCCTTACCTGATCTCCGATTAATACTCCCGATAGTTCGATGCCAAGCTTATCGGCCAATTTCCTGCCCGCGCCCAAAAGTTCCAACGAGACCGGATGAATCGATTCCCCTCTCTGTTCAATAAATACCCAAACACCGCGATATTGGGATAAAGCTTCAAGTAGTCTTTGCTTTTCCAACTCACGCTGTCTTCTTCTCTCTTCAATTGCCTCCATAATTCTCCCTCCCTTACGCCTTTTTCTTGATCCACTCAGGCCGCGCCATTAACAGATTGGCGATCTCCTTTACCTGTTCTGCAACAGAACCTTCTATCTTCTTTCCCCCTTGCGGTTTTGGCGGTGGAAATACTTTGCTTACAATCGTTGGCGAACCTTTAAGTCCAAGTTTTGTCGTGTCTATGCCTTCAATATCCTTCACGCTCCACATAACCGGATTAAATCGGGCAGCACGGATCATGTTCGGCATGGAGGCACGTCTAACCTGATTGATCGATTTATCTACCGTAATCAGGCAGGGGAGCTGTGATTTAAGAATCTCATAACCGTCATCCAGCTTGCGATGGACCACAATTTCCCCAGTTGACGGATCTATCGATTCGATCTTAATAATTCCTGTTAATGGAGGGATATCGAGCCTGCGCGCAATCCCTGGACCTACTTGTCCCGTATCGCCGTCAATCGTCATCTTTCCACAGACCACGAGATCTACGGGGGCTACTTCCCTCGTAATCTTTTCAATGGCACATGCGAGAGAATAGGAAGTCGCCAGTGTATCCGCCCCGGCAAAAGCGCGGTCAGAAATAATAAATGCCCGGTCTGCCCCCAATTGGACACAATGTTTCATTGTAGATACTGCCTGCGGTGGTCCCATCGTTAATACCGTTACCGAACCTCCATACCTCTCTTTTAAGCGAACCGCCTCTTCCACCGCATGGGTATCATACGGGTTGGTGATTGCTGTAGTGCTGCGCCGGTCTAAATTGTGAGTGACGGGATCAAGCTTGGCATTCTTCGTATCCGGCACCTGTTTGACGCAAACCAAAATATGCATCTTGCCTCTCCTTTCTTGAAATCGTTTTCATTTCTACGAAATTGTCACTGTTTATAGCATTTCTGTAAAAACAAAGCATTGGATCTCTAAATCGATGGGATTCCAAGAAAAATTAAGCAATGATATAGGCCAGGAATTGGATCTATAGAGCAAAAACGTGGTGTATGCTTAGAAGTATCATGGAGGTATCATTGATGCAAAATTTTCGAGATTGTGAGGAATAAAGCGAAAATATTAATTTCTCTATTTCAGGTTTAATTATACTACATAATGAATAGGAATTCCTTCCGGTCAATCTTCAACTTTTTTAAATTTTTATGAATCTACGTAATCGTATGTGTCAGTCCATCCTATTATATCTTATGTAGCAATTGTGAAAATGTTCACGAATTGATCAAAAAAAAGCCTCCGAAACTTTGCTCGGAGACTCTTCCGCCTTATTATTTCAGATCTAATAATCTGGCCATCATCACACTTACCTCTGCACGTGACGCAGCATCATTGGGGGCGAATAACGTAGCCGATTTCCCTTTGATGATTCCGGTCGATTGCAAGTATGAGATATCCTCCTTTGCCCAGTAGCTCGCACTTACATCCGTAAATGGATTGTTCAGATTTGCCGGTGCCTTTTTCCCTTTAAATGAAGTTAATGCCCGCGAGAGAATGGCCGCAATTTCGGCTCTGGTAATGTTCTCCTGAGGCTTAAAGAAAAATACGCCATCTTTCTCTACGCCTTTGATCAATCCATACTTGGCAGCCGTCTCTACATAATCATAAAACCAATCTGACTTTTGGATATCGTTGAAGGTTGGATTCATCTTTTGCACCATATCTAACCCCAAGGCAATCACAATCACTTTCGCAAATTCAGCTCTGGTCATGTTTTTGAAAGGGTTGAAGGTTCCATCCGGCATACCTTTTACGATTTTGCTCTCCGCAAGTTTGGCAATTCCGGCCTTCGACCATTCGATCTTCGCAATCTCACTGTAATCCTTGAAATCTTTTAAAATTTCCTCCTGCGAGCGTTCTTTCTTTTTGGTATGCGGTTCACTGCCGATCATCTCGATCTTCTCGGCGACCGTCTCTCCCTTTCCGATCACTACCGTTGTCTGGTTAACCGAATGTTTAATATTGGTTCCGGGGTTTTCTGGCATGATCGCAATTGATTTTTCCTGGGATATGGTCGCATTTCCTTCTTTCAACGCTTTGAACGTAACCGTGCCGACCTTGCCATATCCCGTGAAATGCCCGGTCTCGCTTTTAGGGGGCAGAAATTGAGCCAATTCGATCTTGCCCTTCTGATCGATGATATTGACTAATGTGGTTGGATTGCTTGCTTGCGGAAAAATGGCATCCGCAGCAAATTGGCTGTTCCCCTCACCAACCGGGAGAATTAAATTTGCATCATATTTGATCCGAATCTGCAGTCCTTCCAGTTCACTGTATTTTCCCGTAAAATCTTGCAGCCATATGGCCACTTCGAAGGTATCTCCTACATTTACCTGATTTGTTGAAGATACGATGCGAATTTTGGGAACCCGCCCCGTTTCAGCAGCCTGTACCGTGGTTAAGATGGAGAAAACCAGAATAAAACTGATGATACCTGCAAAAATTTTCTTTAATGAATTCATCTAGACCCTCCTCATGATTTGAATAGCAGGTGATTGAGAATTAACGATAAATCCCCGATATCGACATGCCCATCTTTGTTCAGATCCGATATGCAGCTTTCGGCATCCCGGTACGGAAAATCATGGCCAAAAAGCTTAGCCAGATGATATAGGTCAATCATATTGATGGTACCGTCACCATTTATATCCCCAGCATCAAGATAGATAGGCTCGAGAACTGTCGGTTCGGTAATCTCCAAAACTCTTTCTTGTGAAAGATAACCGGGAATAGCTATACGTAACCGTTGTTCTCCTTGTGGAAGCTTAATGGAGAAGGACCCATCCGGATAAATGACGCCACTAAATGCCTGATCGCCAGAAACAGCTTCAACTGTGGTTTTGTACGCAACATGCTCTTCTTGATACCAAATTTGGCTATAATCGACCTCATCCCCAAATCCCTCTGCAATCAATCTGCCAGTGACCTCAATTTCATCTTCGTATACCGACTCTGTTACCGTTGTTTCATCTGTTTCATTGACCGGTTCTTCTGGTACTTCATTGGCCGGTTCTTCTGGTTGAACCTCTTCTTCGGTCGTTTCATTTTGCTGGGGGGGATCGGGTTCGAGCGCTAAAACAACCGATTGATTCATGAGCAACAGGAGAAAAAAGAGGATAATGATTGCCCAATGTCGTTCTGAATTTCTATCAAATTGAATCACATTTCACACCCCTTCATTCTTTTTCTATCAAAATATCAGAATGGCGAATCTGCTAAAATCAGCCGTCAGGGTGATCTTTGCGCAACTTCAGTATGATTTTTTTAGTAGAAAATCTACTACTAAAAAATGAGAGGACAGCCATAGCCGTCCTCATAGTCGTCCTCATAGTCGTCCTCTATGAGGTCATTCACTACAAATATACGTCAAGCAGATGGAGATAATCCTGAAAGTTATCTTGCTTTCCTTTTTACAAATGTAAAGATAGAAGCTACAAGAACTGAAACTCTTATAGTTTAGTTAATCTATATATGTGGAATATAACTGTAAAAATCCATCCAATCATTTCAACAATAAATGAGGATATAAAACTTCCCATGTTCTATTTCTCATATAACTAAAAAATATCTCTTAATCTTACAGAATTAGGATTTTACACTATATTGAATTCATTTTTGTAATTCTAGATAGTAAATAATCACCAATTTTCTTAAAATTACACTATACATTTTTAGAAAAATATGATAAATCTATACATAAAAAATATGGAATATTTATATTAGAAGGAGGTAGTTTAAAGTTGAAAAAAATAATCCTATCGTTAGGATTAGGATTAGGATTAGCGCTCTCAATATTAGTGAGCATATCTTCAATTACCTCATATGCCAATGACATTAACCTTTCTAATTTCCAAAGCATTTCATCTAGTATCTGGTTTACCAATCAAAATACCAACTCTTATTATGCAAATTGGAGTGTTTCAACTATCGCAACAAAAATATTTCCTAAAGTTACATCACGTGCCTATGTATATAAGGGTAATTTTTTAGTTGCAGATCAGTTCCGTTCAGATCATAATACATCATCTGTTACTTTAAGTGGGCAAAACAGCGGCAACAAATCTATAGAAGTCGAATGGACTGTTATAGGTGGACATTTACTATATAATTCAAGTAGCTCTACCGATCCCAGTTATATAGATATAACATCTGATAGTGCTATTTGGACACCAGGAATAGAGCCAGAGAGTGTAATAGAAACAATTAAGAATAGACTAGCTCGCGATCGGGAAGCAGTTAAAACAGAATTTTTAAGCAGCTTTAATTTTTCTTTAGATGATTTTCATATATTAGACACAGATAAACTAGTACTATTCGCAAAAGGGAATAAAACATTTAACAATTATTACTTCTCAATGGATATGAGCATAGGTGATCTAATCCCTTATGTTTATATTAATAAAGATAAAGATCATATTTATATACTTCAAAAGAAAAAAGATGGAAAGAACATTTTACATGAATTAAAGTTCATTGATGAAGAATGGAAACTGGTAAACAAGAAACTTAAGGATGGAAACATTTAACAAAAAAAACTTTGCTAATCTAGCCCAGTATTTTAGCAGGTGTTGTTCCTTAAGATAATCTAAAATCAGATTTTTTGAAAACTGATGCTACAGGCTAGTGAGTACTAATTTAATTAATCCAGAGCTCTCTTAACTAAGATTTAGATACTTATAGAATTAAAAAAGAATATTGAGGAGGAAAGTAATGAAAAGAGTCTGCTTTTCAGGAATAACAATACTTGTCTTAATAGGTATTTTAACTCTTAATGCTTTTGCTGAAGGAATTAGTCCGACAACTTTAAAAAGTATTTCTTCAAATATTTGGTTCTCTAATCAAAATAGTAATTCTTATTATGTTAACTGGAGTGCATCAACCACAGCAACACAAAACTATCCGAAAATCCAAGTAATGTCATTCATAGATGAAGTTAATCAATCAAGGAATTTAAAAAATTGTTATGAAACATCGATATGCAACGTTACTGGACAAAATACCGGAGATAAATCTATAAGAGCTACTTGACGTATTACCAGTAAGCACCAACTCATAAATGAAAATGATAATACAGTCGACGAAGACTATTCTTATGACAGTGCCCAATGGAGACCTGGGATAGAACCAGAAAGTGTCTTTAAGGAACACGAAGAAAGATTGGAAAAGTTTCGTGAAGCTATAAAATCGGATTTCCTGCGTACTTTTAATGTCTCTTTAGACGGATATACGCGACTTAATGATGAACAGTTAGCTCAAATTTTCAAAGAAAATAAGTCACTTCTTAATTACTATTTTTCAATCAATTCAGATGTAGGTGATATACGTCCATACATTTATATGAATGAAATTAAGAATCACATCTATATTCTGCAAAAAAAGCATGATGGAACAAACATTTTACACGAATTAACATTATCTGATGAACAATGGGAACTTGTTTCGAAAGAATTTAAGGAGAGTAATTATTTTACGGTAGATGATGTAGTTGGATTTAAATAATTAATCCGCCAAATAAACATTTTTTGAAACCATAACAAATGGCTTATCACCAATATATTATTGAATGGTTAGTTTTCAAAGTTTGAACGAGGTTTATAGAACACACCTTTATCCGGGTGTGTTATTTTTGTACTCAAGATGTCTCTGATGCTTAACTATAACAAAGATTGACGGATACATATCATTTTGGATAATCATCTCTCGTATGAAAATGATAAGATTGCAAAATGAGAGGACAGCCATAGCCGTCCTCTCTGTTATCACAATTTAAATCTTTATCTTCTTAACCCATAATTGTTTATAATAAACGAGATATCTGCCAAGTCTATTTCGCCGTCACGGTTGAGATCAGCGGCACTTGACCGCGCATCTGACCAAGGCGCTGTTTTGCCAAATGCCCTGGCTGCTTGCTGCAGATCTTTTAAGTCGATGACCTCATCGCCATTAACATCGCCAGCCGTCAACGGCCCGAAGTTGACCGTCTCATGATCATCCACATCAACAGGGGTCTCAGCGCCAAAATGGCCGGGCACCACAACGCGAATGGTATAAGAGCCTGCTTCCGCTACTTTGAGCGCATAAGATCCATCTGCATTCACGGTTCCAACCGCAGCTACCTCACCTTCTTCATTTACCGCCTCTATAACAACCCTGTGAACGCCATCCTCTCCGCTGTACCAAGTCATGCTGTAGTCCACATCAGGCCCGAAGGCTTCTGCCACGATATTGCCAGAGATGATATATTCGGTTGGTCCGCCGCCCTCTCTTACATGAATGGTTCCCGGAATCATCTCCCCGATCTCGATATCCACGCCATTGCTGTTCAGCATGCGGGCATTGGAAATCTCGAAGTCAAAATCTCCCGTGGCTGATGAAGAAAAGCTAAAGATGGCAAGTGAACCTGAACCTGTATATCCGGAGAGATCCCCAAGAATGGTAATAATATAATCGGAGCGCCTCTTGCCGTTGCCCAGGTCAACCACCCTCTCATTGACAAAGTATTGATCAGAGGCACCCTGTTCGTCCAGGTAGGCCAAAATCTCAGGGCTCGGCTCAACCGTGCCTTTAACAAGGGATTCATCATAAGTTAAGCTAAACTGCGCTGAATAAAGGTCCGCTGCCGGAGAGAAGTTGATTCCCACCGTAAAAGGAGCATTAACCGCAATTTCATTAGCCGATGGCTGGGCCGTAATCGTAACAGAGCTTGGATCATCGGCAAGCTTGCGGTACACCTCATAGGTCAAGATGGTGCTATTGCCTGCACCGTCATAAGCTTCAACCGTTACGATATTCATGCCGTAATCAAGCTCGACGGAGTAGGGTTCAAGTGTATATGTGGTTGGATCAGGCTCATTGATATACTCCCAACTGCCCTCTTTGTAATAAACCTCATCGCCGCTTACCTTCACCCTTAATTCGCCGAAATTATCCGCAACTTCGGCAGCAACGTCGATATGATCCACATTGGCATCTACCGTTGAAGGAGGTTCAGCTGTCATTTGAATGAGCGGCGCCTCTAAATCTACAAAAATCTTGCGTTTAAAGTTGCTCGACAAACCGCTTGTTCCTCGAGCCGTCACATCAATCTCATGAACTCCGCTTTCATAATGCAGGACTGTTGCAAAATCATAATTGCCCGACTCCTCATTATAAGTGAACGGTATGTTCTCGCCATTGATCCTTAATTCAGCCAACCCGTTTGAAACGACATAGCCTCTGGCTTCAAGCTCACCGGTATTAAATATTTGTAGAGGCTCCGGAGATGTCATGATCACAAACGGCATCTGCCCATCGCCTAAGGTAAGAGGATCGGAATCGACGAAATTGCCGGCATAATCAAATACTCGTACCGTTAGAACATGGGTTCCAGTAAACAGATCCGGAAATTGAGTAAGGTCAAATAACCCATCTTGTTGCTGAGCGAGCAAATTTCCATTCTCCATAAGCGCGTAAGCATAAACGGGATATTCGCCGTCATCTGCTGTTACTGTAAGCTGTTTCAGATTTACATCATAATTAAAATCAACAATGACAGGAGGCAGAGTATCTACTCTTATAGGAAGTCTATAAATCTGCCAATCTCCTTCAGGATCATCGATTCTGCTTTCAAATTGGAAATAATAGAGACCATCTGCTGCAATCTTGTTCCTGATCTTTCCGTCCCAAGCCCAGTCTGCATCTGTTCTAAACCTTGATGAACCGCTGCCGCCGCTATTGTAATAATCTTTCCGTATCTCCTTCTCTGTAGCGAGTGTCCGTAATACTTTACCTGTTTGATCCGTGATCTTTATCTTAAACTCTTTTGCATTTCTTAAGAAAGAGACAAGAGGTTGTACTTTATCATAGAAGCCATTTCCATTGGGAGCGAAGGAAGCCAGATTCATATCCCCTGACTCTCCAATATAATCTACGCCTAAGATTTGGTAGAGGCCAGCTTCTTCATCGGGCCAGGTTAATACCGTATATCCATAATAGGGAATCGCATTCGACTCGTTATCCAGCATGCTGATATCGATAATCGGCGCCTCATTCCAATCCCCATAAAATCCAATATAAGGAATATTTAGTTGAGGGATCTCGTCATTGGTTGGCTCCAGATAGATAAATCCTTCAACAAAGGTTCCATGATCAAATAGGCTGGTCAACGGCATTCCGTAGAATTGATCGACCGCATCGGTTAAGTCGAGAGTAACGCTAAGTGTTAATGAAGAGTGTGGCGGAACATGAATCGCGTTAACCTCTGTGCCATTCTGCAATCTAAATATCACAGGGCTTTGTCCGGTATTTTGATCTACGACTTCTACCATTTCAAGACGATTTTGCAGTCCAAGATTTACACCGCCAATCACAGGTCCATAGAGAAAATCGGTCCCCGCAAAGGCACTTACGTTATAAGAGAGTTCTTCGTCGCTAAAGTTGGTTACTTGGATTGGAAATGTTGTAATGGTACCGATCTCTTTGAGGGCCACTTTGCTTATGCCAGTACGGGCATCAGTGAGAATGGCAGGTGTTGTAGCGGCCGCATAGAGATCCATGATTCCCGCGCCTTGCTTGCGCGGAGAGGTAGGATTAAAGGCAATCTGGTTGCTGCCCAAGAGTCCATCCCGATTAATATGCGGATGTGCCGTATTCATTAGAAGATTTTTTGCCATATCCACTTTTGCCTTACCCGATAATTCCGGAAATTCCTCATGAATTCGCTGTAAAATCAGCGCCGCGCCGCCGGATACATGGGGTGCAGCCATTGAAGTTCCGCTCATGACGCCATATTTATTATCGTTTAATGTAGAATAGATCTGCCCGCCTGGCGCAGTAATCTCAGGTTTAAAGTCTAAGTTTGGCGTCACGCCCCAGGATGAAAAGGCTGACATTCTTCCTGCATTCGGATTTTCCAAACTCGTGGTATTTCCTGCAAATGTAACCACTTTCTGCTCCAAATCCAGCAAGGCAAGTCCAACCCTTCTTCCGACGGAGACTGCCGGAATCCGCCCATCCGCAGGGTATGCCATATTGACCAAGACTTCCTCATCCGGGCGTGGATTATTAAAGATAATTACTCCGCTTGCGCCTTTTCGCTGCGCGTTAGAGATTTTATCCACGAAATTGGCCGTTCCGTCAATCGGAGAGATTCCGCGCTGGATGAGCGCGATTTTCCCAGCTATATCATCAGGAATTTCAGCAATGCTGCCAAAACCGGCATACTCGAATGGAACAGGCTCTCTTTGAAATACTTCAATCGGATCGGGGCCGTCGGATGCCGGAAGATAACCGGCGGTGCCATCTGTTCCTTCATAATCGATGGTATTGACCAACATATGCGTATTCTCCAAAGAGGCAACCTGAATGGTCTCAGCCGTTAACCCAGGCGAACCTACAACTCCAATATCCGGATTCATTTCATAGGGATATTCACCGCCTAAATAAGGGTTGCTGTATCCATAGCCAATATGGCTGGAGTTCCCCGCTGAAACCGATAGGAAAACTCCATTTTGGGCGGCTCTGGTAACGGCCTGCTGTTCCGGATCTTCAGGTTTTACAAATGCCGCTGTTGAGCCTAAGCTCATATTGATCACATCTGCCCCCAACTTAACCGAATCATCAATTGCGCGAATAATAATATCACCAAATGTAGACCTCATCTCCGGATCATTTCCGAATACTTTCATCGCAAGCAGTTGCGCTTCCGGAGCCACTCCTTTAATCCCCGTTTCGTCGCCATTTGCCCCCGCTATCCCTGCAACATGCATCCCATGCATGGTTGCGCCGGGGCCCAAATCAAGGATAGTATCATTTTTGTCATAGTAGTTATATCCGTAAGGCACTTTCACCGTATAGAACCTGCCTGGCAGACCTCGATCCCTGATTAACGATTCCATAGATGTCCGGTCATATTTGGCCTCATTCGGATTGGTTAAGACCATATCCTTATGGGTTGGATCGATCCCGGTATCAAGGATGGCAATCACCATACCTTCCCCGTTATATCCCAGATCCCATGTCTGCGGAGCTTTTACAATCCCATTGCTTGTTCTCATATCCGGTTCGGGACGGTCATATTCATTCGCAATGGTTACACGTTTCACTCCATCTATTTTTTCAATCTCTTTTAGATTTGCATAAGCGGTGGTAAGACTGAAGCCATTGAATACATGGATAAAGTTGTAATGATACTCGGCGTTGATATTCCGAGCAGCAATCTGAGTTTGAATGCGCTTCTGGGAACTGAGCAATTGATCGGTCAATTCTTTCAATGAATTGGGCTCCATATCACTCAAGCTTATTCCCTTCTCTGTCGCATATTCTATAATCGGCTTCTCTTTCAGTTCAACAATGAGCCGAACCGGATCGTTATCGCTTAATCCTGCTTCCTCAGGTTGGAAGGGAATCGTAGATTCGATTGCTCTTTGGCTTATGATCCCCGCTTTTTGGATATGCGATCGATCAATCGAATGAACTGTTACACTCTCTGCAAATGCAGACGGGAACATACCAAAAACCATGATCAAACCAAGCAGAAAAGATCCTATTCTCTTTTTCCTCACATCGGTCCCTCCTTTTCTAACGTTTCAAAACGGATACACCCCTAAAGTCTCCCTATTCCTGCTCAGAAATTTTTCTTCTCATTCCATCTGTCTTTTAAAGATCACCACCTCCTTTTTCATAAAGAAACCGATTCTATAGAGGGCTAAACAGCAGAATATCTCTGATACTTCTATCAAAATATCAGAATTGCAAGACTACTAAAATCATTCACGAGAATGAACTTTATGATCCGAAAGTATGATTTTGGTATGAATAGAAAAGGGGCTGTCACAAAAGCCCATTTTGGATTTTTAATCCTCCACTTTTGATGTGAAATCGAGCTAAAAGCGAACCTCCAACCCCACTTTTTCAGTGGTTTTGGAGGTTAATTTGTTCTTATATTGGGACTTGCTTTTTTGGTATAACCCTTTTGGTACAGCCTCTTGAAAAGATTGCTATGATTATCTTTGCAGACCGTAGTTATTGAGGATGAAGGAGATGTCGAGCAGATCCACCGTGCTGTCGCGGTTGATGTCTGCCGCACTCGATCTTGCATCCGACCATGGCGCTGCCTTGCCAAATGCCTTGGCGGCTTGTTGCAGGTCTTTCAAGTCGATTACGCCATCGCCATTCACATCCCCGGCCGTTAACGGTCCGAAGTTGACGCTCTTATTGGCATCGGCTACTACTGACTCTGCTGCGCCAAAGTGACCAGGCACCACTACCCGGATCGTGTAATTGCCGGCTCTTACACTTAAGCGGTAAGAACCATCCGCATTCACTGTGCCTATTTTTGCCACATGGCCTTCTGCGTCTAGCGCTTCAACCACTACCTTATGCACGCCGTCGGCTCCTGCATACCATGTTTCGCTGTAATCCGCACCTTCTCCAAAGGCCTCTGCGGTGATGGTACCGGTGATCACATAATCATCTCCGGGATCCGGTCCTCCTCCGCTTGTTACCCTTACGGTTCCGGAGGTAATTTCGCCAAGCTCAATATCCTCTCCATTGCTGTCGAGCAAGCGTACATTGGAGAGTTCGAAGTTGAAGTCTCCGGCTGTCTGGCTTGCAAAGTTAAAGGTTGCCAATGCGCCGGTTCCGTCATAGCCTGCAAAATCTCCGGCAAGCGTGAGCAGATAGTCGGATCTCACTTTGCCATTCCCCAGATCGACCACTTTCTCATTCACAATCAAGCCTGCGTTCGGATTATGTTCTGCTTGATATGCGGCAAGCTCATCGCTTGGCGTGACGCTTCCTTTGGTCAGTCCTGCATCATAGGTTAAGCTGAATTGTGCCGCGTAGAGATCTTCCGCTTGCGAGAAGTCGATTCCCACTGTGAACGGTTCTTCCACATTTACCTGGTCTTTTGATGGATGGGCGGCAATGTTCACGTTAGCTGCCGGCGCATCAAACGTATAATTGACGATATGGGCAGGTTGGACCAGACCATTGCCTGCGGCATCATATACATAAACTTCGAACTGGTTCTCACCTGGTTTTAATGGCACTTCGATAGCAAAGCTTCCATCATCGTTTACGGTGCCATCAACCTGTACCCACTCACCATTCTCTTCGTAAAGCACTCCGGCACCAAATAGCTCGGAGATCGGATTTAACAGGATCTCTTCATGGATGAGATCAATTAACATATCACTATTAATGGTTCCGGAGATTACTCCCGTCCGATTCACAGGATCCACTTCGATATCCGGATCATTTAGGCTGGACTCGGGTGCAACGGTGTCGACAATAAATGGCGTAATTTGGCTTTCCACATAATCAATGTTATCAATATCCTCTCCATACCAAGGCACCATGAGATAAATATCATCTTCGAGAAGATAAGGGAACATGTTCCAGAATAGAATCACGCCATCCCAATCTCTTACAATATAGCTGCCAGGCGGCATATTCTCCGCTTCAACGAGCGGGCCCAGCCAGTTGCCATCCCAATCGTGTGCATCTAAAGAGATATAGCCTGCCGGTGCGTTTAGGTCAAAGGTAACGTCGGCGGTATCATTTACGCCATCTTCATTTGGCGAGAAGATATCGGAATCGATCTGTAGGTTGGTGACCGGCTCATCTGCCGCAGGTGTACCGACATATACGTTGATAGGCAGTTGCAAGATATGTCCGCCCGCTTCAGTAAGAATGAGCTCGCCTTCATAACGTCCCTCTGCTTTGTCCGCAGGGATATTTAAAGTAAGCGTAAATTGGCTGAAACCATTTGCATCTACGGATATCTGATTTGCGCTTGTGCTTAAATTGCCTCCCTCATCGCCATACCAAAGGGTAGTAACTGAATAGGAAGAGTTTTCGCCGACGATATCCTTTACCCGGATGGTACGAACATCGCTGCTTCCGGCGGGAACAGATCCAAAGGAGAGGCTTCCGGTATAGTATTGCGTCGATTGTCCGCCCCTTACAGCATTTGTATATTCTTCGACCAAAGCGACTGCTTTAGCATGGATAGAGTTGACCAAATCGACCCTTCCGGCACCTTGGGCCATATGGCTGTATCGTTGATTGTTGCGATCTGCAATCTTTTTGGCATTGTTCATCAATAAGGATTTGATCTCAAAAGGCGTTAAATTTGCATAATGGCTCAAGAATAGCGCTGCGGATCCGGCAATATGCGGTGCAGCCATGCTGGTGCCCGTAAAGGCTGCATAGGCATTACCATAATCGGCACCTGGGTCTTCCTTTCCATAGGCAGGAACAGAGGAACGGATTCCTGTGCCTGGAGCCGCTATGTCAGGTTTTATGTCGAACCCAGGACGAGCAGGACCGCGCGAGCTGGAATCATTGATATAATCTTGCTCAAGCACTGTTCCCAGTTGGGCAAAAAGGGATCCATCCGTATCTAACTTATTTTTTAGCCTCAATCCATCTTCTTGTGATAGGCTGAACGTAGGAATATAGTCGCCGGGTTCTCCCAGTGTGCCGCTAAAGTTTCCTGGAGCATTGTTATAAATGACAGCAACAGCCGCACCCGCATTTTTGGCATTGAGCGATTTATCCTTAAACGGAATTTCGCCGCGGGAGATCAGCGCTATTTTTCCATTAACATCCTTGCCGTTAAAATCAGCCGGGCGTCCCAAACCAACATCTACCACTTCTAAGGTTTGCCCAGCCAGATTGCCCAAATCAGGGGAAAATTCAAGCATTGCTCCGGTAACTGTAGATAATCCATCCACGGTTAATGCCGGTGCCTCGATGGGCGGCGTTGAATTTCCAACCGAAATCGCCATTTCGGATGATGCCGGATCGGTGACGGTTCCGTCATTGGGACCACTGTTCCCGTTTGAGACCGATACGACAACACCGGCAAGCATCGCGTTATTTAAGGCAATGGAATCCGGCGAATTCTGGTTATTGGATGATGATCCAAGCGAAAGATTGATCACGTCCATACCATCCAAAACCGCTCTCTCGATTCCTGCAATTACGTTGGAGTTGGTACCTGTGCCATAAGGTCCCAATACCCGATATGCATAGATATCTGCACCAGGTGCAACCCCTTTTACGCCATTGGCAGAAACTCCTCGACCAGCCACGATGCCTGATACATGGGTTCCATGCTCCGTCCAATAACTGTTGCCATTTTGGTCATATTCCGGCAAATTGGGCGGTCTCTCGCCCGGTGTGGTTTCATAAGGATCATTATCATTAGCCACAAAGTCATAACCGCCTTTATACGCATCGGCTAAATCCGGATGAAAGTAATCAATGCCTGTATCGATGACCCCAACCTTAATGCCGCTTCCTGTGATTCCCATTTCCCACAACTGGTTGGCGCCAATGTGTGGTGCGCTACGATCCATCATGGGCTGGACATCCAGTTTCTCGATTGCAGTGGCTACAACCTGGCTATCCGGATATACCGCTTTGACACCGGGCAGGTTTAATAATTGCTCTACTTTATCAGCGGCGATCTCTAATGCGAATCCGTTAAATACGTAAGAATAGGTTTTTTCAATTTTTACTTTCAATTGCTGCTCGGCAGCCGCTTTAAAAGAGCGTTGTTCACGTTGAATGACTAATTTTTGATCAGCACCAGCCTTCAATAAACCTTGCTTTACTTTTGCTTCATGCGCAGCGACGGGTTCTTCCTGCAGTTCTACTATTACCGATATATTCTCCTTGCTGTCTGAAACAGGTACATAGTTCTTTGCTTCTACCAAACTCTTTTTCTCTTGAACAGAGTCATTTTGATTTGCCCGGTTATTTTGTTCGATTTTGGCAGTATGGGCAGTACCTTCTCTTTGCTTTTGTTTTGCTTGTTCTTCTAATGCTGGGGTCCTCTCTCTTTCTATCTTCTGATTTAAATACTTATCTGAGAATTTATACTCTATATTCCTTAGTTGCGATGTAAAACTTTTCCCGTTTGCCGCGGGAGCTGTAAAACCGGCAGTCGGCATAAGCAGGGAAAAGATTAACAGCGCGATCAACAATATGGATACTTTTTTGTTTTGCAATTTTAAACCTCCTAAATTTGAAAGACTTTCTCTATTAAAACTCATTCCTACTGCTTTTCCAAAATCGTTTTCATGGAAAAAGAAGTTTCAATGTCAGGCATTGTGCAAGAGGAGGATCAAAAGATCCTCCCGCTTGCGAACTCACTCAAATCGTTATCTTTGCAGACCGTAGTTATTGAGGATGAAGGAGATGTCGAGCAGATCCACCGTGCTGTCGCGGTTGATATCTGCCGCACTCGATCTTGCATCCGACCATGGCGCTGCCTTGCCAAATGCCTTGGCAGCTTGTTGCAGGTCTTTCAAGTCGATTACGCCATCGCCATTCACATCCCCGGCCGTTAACGGTCCGAAGTTGACGCTCTTATTGGCATCGGCTACTACTGACTCTGCTGCGCCAAAGTGACCAGGCACCACTACCCGGATCGTGTAATTGCCGGCTCTTACACTTAAGCGGTAAGAACCATCCGCATTCACTGTGCCTATTTTTGCCACATGGCCTTCTGCGTCTAGCGCTTCAACCACTACCTTATGCACGCCGTCGGCTCCTGCATACCATGTTTCGCTGTAATCCGCACCTTCTCCAAAGGCCTCTGCGGTGATGGTACCGGTGATCACATAATCATCTCCGGGATCCGGTCCTCCTCCGCTTGTTACCCTTACGGTTCCGGAGGTAATTTCGCCAAGCTCAATATCCTCTCCATTGCTGTCGAGCAAGCGTACATTGGAGAGTTCGAAGTTGAAGTCTCCGGCTGCCTGGCTTGCAAAGTTAAAGGTTGCCAATGCGCCGGTTCCGTCATAGCCTGCAAAATCTCCGGCAAGCGTGAGCAGATAGTCGGATCTTACTTTGCCATTCCCCAGATCGACCACTTTCTCATCCACAATTAAGCCTGCGTTCGGATTATGTTCTGCTTGATATGCGGCAAGCTCATCGCTTGGCGTGACGCTTCCTTTGGTCAGTCCTGCATCATAGGTTAAGCTGAATTGTGCCGCGTAGAGATCTTCTGCTTGCGAGAAGTCGATTCCCACTGTGAACGGTTCTTCCACATTTACCTGATCATTCGATGGTTGTGCGGTAACGTTAACCGCTTCGCCGCCCGTTCCGTCATCATAGGTTACAACCACCACATTGGAACGTTGAGTCAGCTTGCCATCTATTAGAGCTGCGGCAGAGAGTCGATTTTCTCCTTTATGCAAGGTGGTCTCTATGCTAAATTGTTGATTTTCAACGATGCCTTCACCCACGCGTTCATTTCCGTTGTATAGATAAATCGTTACTCCATTTGCACTGGAAGTACCTGTAACCGTAATATTGGGTTCTGTGACTACGATGCCCGATTCGGGAGAGGTAAGCACAGGTGCATCTACAAGATACTTCACTTTGGCACGGATCATTGCATTTCCATAATCAGGATTAAGCCTGCTCCATGCACCGTTCACAAGCTGCCAGCTCCGCTGCGCATTTGGTGAGCTAGCATCCAATGCAAGACCAGGAGCATTCGGATTTGTTCCTACTTGGAGATAGACAATGTAGAAATCTCCATTTACAGTAACCGGAGTATCTAAATCGAGATCGGTCCAAGTCTGATCGCGTTTAGCGGTTCCATTAAATGGACCGGCGATCATTTGACCTGGAGTTCCGTTCGCCCCGCTGGCGTCATAAACCGCATATTTGATCGCTGTTCCTCCTGGGACTGGCCATTCATGATCGAACAGCATAAGCGCCCCAGTTACCATAACCGGGCCTTGCTGCGGAGTCATACGAACCGCTATGCCAGCATCCGCAACATTATAAACAACGGCATCCTCGCTTGTGCCATCATCATAGGCGATCACATCGCCAAATCCCACTATCGGGTCTAAGGCTACATCTTGGGTGATGGTTTCGTCTCCTTGCACGTTTACCTGAACCTGTTTTCCATTGTAATCGCGCGCAGAAACGGAAAGCGTATATTCACCGGCCAAGACACCAAGCGTAAACTCGCCGTTCTCATTCGTATAGACTGGCGCTACAACGGCATCTTCCATCACCATTACTTTTGCTCCAGCAATGGCCTCGCCTGATCTTTCATCTGTTACTCTACCCATAATGGTTCCATGCGGCTTAGGTTGAAGGGTAAAGTTAACATTGACAGTTTCTCCATCAATAATCGTGACTTCTGCTTCGTCCGGGTAGTATCCATAAGTCTCGGCGCGTAAAGTGAAGTCTCCTGCAGCATGAATCAAGTTGAATCCGCCCGTTGCCGGATCTGTTTTAGTCGAACGACCTGTCTCAAGAACAGTAACCGTTGCAGCAATGGGAAGACCTTGAACACCAATAGTGCCGGATGCCTTCTGATTCAAAGCAGCATGATCCGCTCCGGTTAACTGTAAGAGAGGAGCAGCTTCGGTCGGTTTAGGCTTGGATAGGTCTGCTTCCGCATCTGCTGCCTTACCTATACTGGTAGGAGCAGAAACACTTAATACGCGGAAATTATCAATATACCAACCCTTTTTCACGATACTTCCGTCTGACGTTAGTCTGAAACGTATCTGAACATCATTTCCAACGTAACTGTTAAGATTGATCGATACTGGAGTCCAGTTCTTTCCATCGGTTGAGTGAGAATACATGGCTAATTGTGTCCAAGTGGTTCCACCATTTGTGGTAATCTCCACATAGCCTTTATCCCAACTGGTTTCAAGCTCATACCAATGCATAAATGCAAGTGTGGCATTATTCACACCGGTAAGATGAATGACTGGCGAGACAAGATATGCATTGGCATTATTGGCATAATCTCCCGATAGATTGGTTGCCCATACATTTGGAGGAGAGACCGGACCGCTCGGACCCGCGGTAGGAACACCACGTTGCCAACTATCCTGAGCACCTCCATGCGTCCAACCATTATCGTCGCTGTCATCAAAGTTGTCGCTAAAGAGATTTGCAGGTGGAGTTACTACGATTGCTGCTTCATTTGAAGGTTCGCTAAGGTTGCCACTGTAATCTTTTGCTTTTACAACATAATAATAGCTACCACCTTCTGTAACCGTATCTGTAAATGTGTTCGAAATTGTGGTACCTACCAATTGATATCCAGTGCCAGACTCTGCTGATCTAAAGACGTGGTACTCTTCCAGATCAGGATCAGCAACATGATTCCATGTTAAAGTAACATTACCCAAACTATCCGCAGAAGCATTTAAACCAGTTGGCGCTGCGGGAGGATCTTGATCCGTTCCCAGTACAGCAATATCATCAATATACCAACCTGCTTTAACTACTGAACCATCGGTATTTAAATTGAAAATGATAAAGATCTGTTGTCCTACATATGGGGTTAGATCAATAACGCCATTTTGCCAACCGCCGCTCGCTCCTGTAAATTCGGCTACCTTTACAAAATCGCCGCCTGCAGGTGCAATCTGAATCGAACCTTTATCATATCCGCTTTCCAGATCATACCAATGTTTAAAGTAGAGGAATGCGGCATCTTCAGTCTGAGTCAGGTCAATCGGAGGAAGCCTTAAGTATGAATTGGAGCTATTTTGGTAATTGCCATCCAGATCGGTGGCTACCAATTTCTCCCCGGAGTAAGCATGGCCTGGACCGCTAGTCGGTACTCCCCATTCCCAACTGTTGTTGGTTCCTCCACTTTCATAGCCAAAAGCATCTTGTTCGAAATCTTGGAAGTACCCTGGCGTTACCCCATTGGAGATATTCACTCGATTGACTGGTGAATCAACGCCGTTATTGCCGTAATCATTTACATGGAAGTAATATTCAATTCCAGCCGTATCGATTAAAGCGGCGGGAATTACCCCTTCATAGATTCCATCTTTAAAATCTCCCGATTTGCGAGTCATTGGAATGCTGGTCCATTCCGACTCACCGACAACTCGGGTAAATGCTTCAACTGAGACTACACTTACATTATCTGTTACGTGTGCAGTTAAAGGCAGATCAATGCCGGAAAATGCATCGGTGATCGGAGTATGTTCGAGTACAGGAGCTTCCGTATCTTCACCATCGATCATGACATAACCGGAGACATTTCCTAAACCGCTTGCCACAGAGGAGACCGCTGCATAGACATCAAGAAGTCCCCATCCATAACCATTATTCGGAGTGTTTGGATATTGACTATCGGTTAATGGAACTGCCGTACTGGTTAAAATCTCTTCCAGTTGATCGACTGTAAGTGATGCGTTGGCTTGCAAGAGCAACGCCACAGCTCCCGAAACATGCGGACCCGCCATTGAGGTACCGCTCCATCCGCCTTCATATCCGCCTGGAACTGAAGAACGCACATTTACTCCAGGTGCGGATATATCCGGTTTTGTTTCACCGTACGGAGTAGGTCCTCTTAAGGAGAAGGAAGCAAGATTGCGGTTTATGTCGGTTGCAGCAGTTGCGAAAGACTCCGGATAGTTGGCCGGTGCTACAATCGATCCTGGTCCGCCCGGGTTAAATAGATTGGTGTTGCCTGCAGAAAATTCCGGGAAGATGCCCGCGCTCCGCCATGCTTGAACCAATGGACGAAGAAATTCATCCTGTCCAGCGGCTGTATTCCCCCATGAATTATTCACCACGTCAGGTGCCAATTCAGGATGAAGATTTCCCTGACGGTCTTTCGGTGCCAAGATCCACTCAGCGCCCCGAATGATAATATCCTCCGTTGTACTTCCCCCGTCGTCAAAGATGCGGGCGGCGATCCATTGTGCGCCTGGAGCAACGCCGATCTGATTACTGCCATTCTCTTCTGAACCGACCATAGTTCCCATGGTATGAGTTCCATGCCCATGTCCATCAACAGGAGTGGCAGAACTGGAAAATGGATCCCACCAGCTTAGCTCCGGATTGGCAGAACCATTGCCTCTCCATTTGCGTTGCAAGGCAGGATGCTCATATTGAACACCTGTATCCATATTGGCGACAACGATTCCAGACCCATCAATACCCATCTCCCATACTTGGGGAGCACCAACTTGCTCAATGTTCCATTCTATGACATTGGGTTGCTGGGTTCCTGAAACTGATTGTTCATCCGTTTTTATTGCGTCATCCAGTTTAAATTGACGGTTGGGGAGAATCTTCTCAACCTCTTGGAAAGAGGCGATCTTCTCCATTACATCTTTGGTACTTGTAACCGCCATACCGTTTACAATGTAAAAACTGGTATACTTGCTTACTTTTCCGGCTGCGCTCATTTGATCAAGAAACTTCACCAGTTCTCTTTGCGTGCGGTCAGCCGTTTCACGAAGTGAATTGACTACCGCGTTTCTTACCGCAAGTTTTTGAGCCGCTGGCGTTGCTTGTTTGCTCATAGATAACGCCTGTGCTTCTTTAGATACCTTTTCCGTATCTACCTGTTCAGACATCTTCACCAGGTAGGTTACATAACCATCGGCATCAAATTGTTTTGCTAATTCTGCATCAATTTTCTCTGCTGCGTTTACATTAGCACCAGCATTTTTGCTTTCTAAGATCGTTCCTACTTCTGCAGCGGCAAATGACCCTGGAGCCAATGACAGCACTAATATGGCTGTTAGACTAAGCGCAAGCCACTTTCTTAGCCACTTACTTTTTACCAAATTTTTCATCTCCTCTTTTTGTCATTCGTCCATCTCAACAACCCAGCAGCAACAAAGAAAGCCCGGCAACTGCCAAACCTTTGGCGAAGGCTGAACCGCAGTTGCGTTTTCATGCAGATTTTTAGAAATTCTAATCTGCACAGCACAGAAAACTTGGCGAGCGCCAAGCCTTTAGGTGCAGGCGAATGCCTGGGCGCACCCAAGAAAGATCCCTTTTCGTTTTTCCATATCACCTCCTTTATCAGGAAAGATGATCATCCTAAATCTACTAGTTGGTACGAGTCTTATACGAGAGAGGAGAAAATTACAGGATCATTTAGTAGAAGTAAGAGTACGCGGTAATAGCGGAATAATTCCACCTATTAAAAAATATCAGAATTAAAAAACTACTAAAATCATCCGCCAGTATGATCTTCTATTGACCTGAGTATGATTTTTAAAACAAAAAAAATAGCACCACAAGTAGTGAGGTGCTATCATAATCTTTTTTATAATCATATAGATATATATTTTCAGCAACAATCCCTATCGAAATGAATAGAACCGAAACCAAAGAGCAAGAACATCATCTTCGATTCCGGTCCCACCCAACACAAGATTCATAATGCCTTCTACCGCATAAGTGCCGGGAAGATAATGGCTAAACTGAAGATAAAACTTCGATAGAACCTCCCGTGGTATGGTGGCGCCGGAAGTTAACAGTTGAATGGAGAGAAGAGCGATGTTCAACCATGCTCAGTATCTGTTTATATCTCGTTCTAGCGATAGACCGAACCGTCCCAACGAAACCTGTGTAAAAGATCCATATCCAATTCTATTCCCAGACCTGTTCCGGTCGGGATCTTTACATAACCGTTGGCCGGCTCTATAGGAATCACTTCCGTTAAAGGATTCTCCATTACATCCCATTCAACCGGTTCCAGCTCCTCTCCTTCCATTTTGCTCCAAGCTGGCAAACATGCATGTGCAAAGAGCGTATATAATCGGGAGAGCCCGCCGTCAAAAGTATGGGAAGATACGCGAAACCCTAATGCCCGTGCAATCAGGAGGGTGGTCCGGTAATCATCTATACTCTCATGATGATTGATATCCGGTTGAATGATGTCAATCGCTCCAGCGGATAACAAGGAGTGAAAATCTTTTACGCTCTTAAGATTTTCCCCTCCGGAAACCGGTACGGATAAGGCAGTTCGCAAAAGTTTATATTCCGACAGATCATGGAGCGGCATAGGCTCTTCAAACCAGAGCATGTTGGACCATTCTTTAAATTTCTTCTCCCATGCTTTGGCTGTAGATTGATCATAGCTTTGATTGGCATCAAGTATAAGGCTAATGTTGTTTCCTATGCGATGTTGGAGCTTCTCAATATGCTGTTGGTCCTCAGTTAGGGGTCTGCCGCCAATCTTTACTTTAAATCTCCTAAATCCATTTAAGAGTTCTCTCTCTGCCATTGAAACTGATTTGGCCATCCAGTCGTCGTGAGCGGTATAGGATTGAAAGGAGGCATAGACGGGAATATGGTCGTGAAGATTCCCTCCCCAAAGCTCACAAATGGATAGGTTCGCATGCTGGGAGATAATCTCGGTTAGGGCCATACTGATGCCCACGGCAATGCGCTTATGCCATTTGGATATCACATTCACGATCGTTTGACGGTCAGAGGCTTTTTTGCCCAGCAAGTAAGGAATAATTCTCTCTTTAAAACCAAGCTCTAAGGTAGGAAGCCAATCAATCGCTTCTCCCCATCCTTCATACCCGGAGGCTGTAATGATGCGAAATAAGAAACAGGTCCGGTATTTTTTTAAGCCATTGGCATCGCCATAAGGTTGTTTAAGCGGATAGAACAAGGGATAGGTTTCAATTCGCTCGATTTTCATCTTTACACCCCATAAAAAATGATGTTAACCCATGGGCAGTTCTTCGCAGGTAAAAGAAAAAAGTTGGAAACCGATGGATTTCCAACTTAGGTTGCTTCAAAATAGAGCAGATATGTATTTTCTAATCTTCAACCACTTCCACATAATCGCCGGTACGGAGTCCGGCAGCGTTAGCCTCATCCGTATCCACATGAAAATCTAAGGCAAAATTTCGATGAACACGAGCGATCACTTCATCAAAGATTAGGCTTCTCTCTCCTGCTGTTCTTAGACGAATCTTCTCTCCATCCTTTACCCCAAATAATTCAGCCTCTTCCGGAGAAAAATGGACATGACGTTTTGCGATGATCGTTCCTTTATCAAGGTGGATCTCCCCATTCGGTCCAATCACCGTTAGACCCGGCGTTCCTGCGATCTCCCCTGACATTCGCACAGGTGCTTCTACACCAAGGATATAGGAATCGGTGCGTGAAATCTCCACTTGTGTTTCTCCGCGGACTGGTCCAAGAATGCGGACATTTGAAATTTCTCCTTTAGGTCCTTTTATCGTAACCGTTTCTTTTGCTGCGAATTGTCCAGGCTGCGAAAGAGGTCTAAGCACGGTCAACTCATAATCTTTGCCGAAGAGCTGAGTTAAATGCTGCGGAGACAAGTGAATGTGACGATTAGATACGCCAACCGGAATCTTTTTGCTCATGGATAACCACCCCTTTTATGATTTTGACGTAATTGAATATAATCGCTGCTGCGGATCGATGAACATCATGCACCTTTCTTGCTCCAATACATAAAATAATATTGAAATTTGCTCGCCCATCGTATGTTTATAAAGCGTACAGACTTCCTTCTCTACCCTCCTCGGTTTAAGGGGGGTTTTTTCTTTGTTTACTTCCTTATGGAAAGATACTTGGTTTCAATGAGGAAATCGGCAAAAATCTCTTCCAATATGGTTGCTACACCCTCTTGATCGTTGGTCGGTGCAATCAGATCTGCTCTCTCCTTTGCTTCTTCACTCCCATTTCCCATGGCTACGCCTAACCCTGCCATCTCTAACATCTCCAGATCATTCCATTCATCTCCGATGGCGATCACTTCACTCAGATCGATCCCGTAGGCAAAAGCTAGTTCGGACATAGCGGTGCCCTTATTGACTTTGGGATTAACTCCTTCAAGCCAATGCCAAGGAGAATAGACAAAATTAAACTTCCCTTTGGTATTCTCAACAAGCCAATGATAGATTTCTTCCTTTTTTTCACGAGTGCGAACGAGGATATTGGTAATCGGTTCAGCAAACCGCTGCTGCGATTGAACCACGATGGGCTGCTTCGGGCGGATTTCCGCAAAGGATTGGGCTAAATCGGGATCGTTTTGCAATACATAGTAGTCGTCAAGACCTTCACATAAGTAATTATCTATTTCGGGACATTTGCGGATAAGCTGGATCAGTTCATCAAGCAGCTCTTCCGGAAGGTGTTTATATGATTCTATTTTCCCCAATTGATGTTGATAAATAACCGTACCATTAAGGGTGACCACCGGAGACTGTAATTGCACATGCTTCATGACATGGCGGGTTGCATAAATTGACCTGCCCGTATTAATCACTACTGGAATGCCATGGCAATCCAAATGTTCAAGCAATTGTTGGGTTCTTGGGGTTACCCGTTTATCTGTGGTCAGCGTGGTGCCATCCAGATCGATAAATACCATCCTATACCTTTTGCTCAACCTTCTCTCCTCCTACCATCCATCTCGCTTATCTCTATATATCTATATAAAAATTATACATTAATCTTTCTTTGCCTTCATCCTTCTTTACGCCTTTTTAATTACTGTTATTTTTTGTTCAATTTCCAACTGATTGGTTTTCTGCTAAACTACTTTTGATAAAACTTTTATAAATAGACGAGGTGCAGATATGGAATGGTATAACTTTGTAATTCCCGTTTTAACTTTAATTATTGGAATCATTCTCGGCTTTTATTTGGGAATTCAAACATTGAAAAAGCAGATGAGCAACTTCAACATGGATGACAATCAACTGCGTGAGATGGCGAAAAAAATGGGGTACAACTTAAATGCAAAACAGCTTCAGCAAATTAAAAATATGCAAAAGAAAATGGGCAGATAAAAATCAGGCTGTCGAATGACAGCCTGATTTTTATCCTATTTTTTAACAGGAATATTTATCTTTTGTCCGATCAGAATGAGATGAGGATTTTTAAGCTTATTATACCGGGCCAATTCTTTCCAATCCAATCCGTAATGGCGAGCAATTTTCCAGAGTACGTCTCCACTTTTCACAATATAAATAATATCTTTTGCAGGAGAGGTTAGGGACGTATCCGGTTTGGCAGTTTCTTGTTGAGCCGGTGGTTGCTCAATCCTTTGCTCTGAACCCGGTGTTGGAATACTGCCCATATCAATGGCAAACTTGGCAAAACCGGTCTCTTTATTGGTATCCACATAGGTTAGGTAAGGCAATTGATCCGCATAAGCTATTGCAAGAGGTGACGTTTCAAAAGTTACTTTTACATCGCCCTTGATGGGTGCCAAGGACCAGTTTTGGTCTGCAGTTGGGTTAATGGTTCCATTTTCACGAATGTAGTCAATGATGATTTGACGGTTTTCATCCGGTGAACTGATGACAATATTTTTGCCGTTGAGGTTCGGGAAGTTTCCGCCACCGCCGGCACGATAGTTATTGGTTGCAACGATAAATTTCTGATTTTTGTCGATCGGTTTTCCATTATAGCGCAATTCTTTAATGCGATGCGCATCTGGATTAACCAGATTTCCTTTTAAATCATATCTGGCCGGTTGAGTAACATCAATCTGATAAGTGACCCCATCAATCACGTCGAAGTTATAAGTGGGGAAACTGTTATTCACCAATTCCTGCTCTTCTTTCTTGTTAGGATCAATCTGGTTAAATTGACCAGCCGACATCTCCAACCATTCCTGCACTTCCGCGCCGGTCACCAGAACCGCATTAAGCGTGTTTGGGTAGATATACAGATCGGCCATATTTTTAACAGCTAACGTACCGGCAGGGATATCGGTGTAGTATGCAGCTCCGCCGCGCCCGCCTGCCTTAAATGGCGCCCCTGCGGATAAAACCGGGATGCCGTCCAGCTCAGTGCCTTGAATATTTTTCTCGACGTACCACTTTTGCGCATTGGTGACGATTTGAATCGACGGATCGTCTTGAATTAACGCAAAATAGCTATTGATCGGTGCAGCCGTTTTGCCTACGGGGCCTCTCACATATTCCAAAGTTCCCTCATGTTCTTCCTTTACAGCCTCGATGATCTCTTGATCGGCATCAACCAATGCCTTTTTATTCGCCTTATCGTAGATGGGAATCACTTGTGACAGCGAATCTTTCACCTTCCATTTCCCATCGACCTTTTCCAATTCCAGGTCGATTATCCCTAAATGGTCACCCCAAAATCCCGGTTCTACTGCAGGAACGCCGTTGATTCTCCCTTTTTCGAGATCGACTCCGGCCAGAGCCAAGTCAATTCCTTGAGGTCCTACAAAATCTTTGCTGGGGAAAACGACATGCGAGTGACCAAAAAGGATGGCATCAATTCCCGGAACCTTGCTTAAAAGATAGGCGGCATTCTCATCATTGCCGGATGCTTCAACAGAACCGAAACCAGAGTGGGGAATGGCGATAATCAGATCTGCCCCCTCTTCCTTCATCTTGGGGATAAATTTGTTTGCCGTTGCGATGATATCTTTGGCAATTACTTTTCCTTCAAGATTTGCTTTGTCCCATTGCATGATTTGTGGAGGAACAAAGCCGATCACGCCAATTTTCAGATTTTGATCCTCTCCGCTCTCATCTTTAAATGTACGATCCAAGATTATGTAAGGTGTAAAGTAATTTTGATCATTATCCGGATTGCCATCTTTATCATCGATATATACATTGGCATTTACATATGGGAAGTTGGAACCTTTAAGACTGCGTTCCAAGAATTCAAGTCCATAATTGAATTCATGGTTGCCAATATTTCCCGCATCGTAGTTTAATAGATTCATCGCTTTATAAACAGGATGGGTTTCGCCCTCTTTTAACGGGTCCACTTTGGCCACATAATCGCCTAACGGATTTCCTTGAATAAGGTCGCCATTGTCAAAGAGGAGACTGTTTTTTGCTTCTTCACGATATTTTTTGATTAAGGTCGCTGTCTTGGCTAAGCCGAATTCATCCGTATAACTGTCTTTGTAGTAATCATAGTTCACAAGGTTTACATGGATATCAGTAGTCTCCATAATTCTCAGCTTTAAAGTTGTACCCTCTGTTGAACTGGCAAGTGCCGGTGCCACAGGTGCAGCAAGCATAGTACAGAGAACCGTAGAAGCCAATGCTTTGCGAAAAAATAATCTGCTCTTCTTCAATATTTCCCCTCCTAGGAATATATCATTTATTCGTACAAGAAAAGTTTAGCAATTTTTAGTCATTTAATCCATAAATTTTAAACCGATTTTCATCCGATCATAAAAAATCTTATTTTTAGTAAATAAGGAAATTTTTCGTTAATTTGTTATTGAGTATTTAAGAGCCTCTGAATATCCCCCTGCCACTTCACATCATCCAAGATAATCTGAAAAGAGATGCGGCGGTTTTGTTGCAGTTCTTCGGGCGAGTTGCCCATTGCAACCGGATGAAATTCCGAATAGCCGGTGGCAGCAAAATACTTTGCATATTCCGGTTTGCCCAGTTCAGGATTATTGGACAGTATCGCCTTCACCACAGCAACAGCGCGATCTGTTGACAGACGCCAGTTGTCATAAGGAATCTTATCGGTATGTCCTTCGATGAGAATGATATAGATATACGACCGGTATTCTTCATTCTCCAAAACCCTCTGGAAGGCCGTAGAGAACTGCCCTAAAATCTTCTTTCCCTCTTCACTCACCTCTGCGCTTGCAGGCGCAAAAAGGATATTCCCTTCCATGGAGAGCGTGTTGTTGGGACCGCGGGAAACCTTCTCCTTTCCCACGATTTTTGTTAATTCAAGTTGCAGTATATCCGTAATCTCTTCTTTCACCCTGCTTACTTTCTCAATCTCCTGATCGATCTTCACCTTCTCATAGGAGTCATAGATGCTTTGAATAAAAGCGATTATCGCTAAAAAAAGCATGACCAAAACAAAAGTGGTCATCATATCGGCGAATGAGGGCCAGTAATGTTCTCTCTCAACGGCGGCTCTCTGGTATCTGCTTCGCACTCTCATCTGCGATACCCCTCATCTCGGCTCCGGCCATTCTCTCCATAAACTTTGTCAACGCGGGAAGATGGATATCTCCCTTCCACAACCTGGGCGTCTATACGCCTCATTGAACTTCTGCCTGTTTCATATATTGCTTCTACCAGTTGCTGAATTTCACTTGAAAATCGGTGGGATTGATGAAATTCCCTTTCCAATAGGTTTCGGACCGCTTCCAGCTCCCTTGTCAGTTCACGGATCTCCCGGCCCGAATCAATGGAATTGCTGCCATACTTCCGTTCACGCTCCTGTGCTTCACTCATCCATGTAGCAAACTCTCTGCGGAATCTTTCTAAGAAGTCGGCGATCAAACGCTCCAAATTCTCTATGCTGCGGGAAAATTCTTCGGCAGATCGAGGAATTGCGGGAAGACGCTCAATCAAGAAGCGCTGCGATTCCATGTTCTTTTGGCCGATTTCCTCTAGCTGCCGGATCAATCTGCTCAGTTCGCTGTAGGATTGATGCAAGCTTTGCAGCATGCCCCGATTATTCTGCTGTACGGATTGATCCATCTTTTGAAAGAGCTGTTCAATTTGTCGCATCAGTTGTTGTTGAATCTCCTGATCCAAGCGGTGCTGCTGCTCTTTCTGCGCCTGCCAATCGCGCCGTACCTCCTCCCACTGCTCCTTTGTGCGCTGCATCAGCTCATGGCCAAATTGTTGTACTAAGGATGCTGAATGACGCGAAGCCTCCTCCATCTGCTTTTGCATTGAGCCCATCTGTTCCAATAGCGACTTTTGCGAGACTGCAATTCCATTCCAGCGTTCGCTGAAGAGTTGAACCATCTTCTCGTTATTTTTCCGTTCATCCTCAACCAGTTGTGTGGAGGAACGAATCAGCGTCTCCAATGAACGGCTGCTGTCCAACGTCTTCTCTGCCAAAGCGTGAATCGACTCATGCAAGCGGTCTACCTGCAAACCTAACCGCTCCATCTGAGAAGCCATATCATGATGATTTTCCATCATCGTACCCACGGTCTTCTCCATCGTTTGGCCGAACTTCACCAGTTGCGCGGAACCATGGTCAAAGTGGCTGACGATTTTCACCTGATTCTCTACCATCTGATTAATCCCGTTCACACTTTGATCGATTCTTCCCGTCATATTTAGAATTGAATCTGCAAAAGCGGCTATGCTGGCATCAAAGCTCTCCTTTAATCGATTGGCCAGTCTCTCCATCAAGTGCTCGAATGAACCTTTTGGTTTTAAATTTTCAACATAGACAAGATAACGGTTATCCAAAAAATCTTCACATTCCGTTAAAAGCTCCGCCTTAAGATGATCGGTGTTCGGGCCCAGCGATCTTCCAAATAGTCCAGAAGTAAATAATGACAGAATAAGCGAAGCTCCTATACCACAGATACTGGTAATAAATGCGATGCTCATCCCATCGAAGGGCTCGCTGATCGCAGAGACAATATGGGTAATGGTAAGTTCACCCTCTATGTTCCCGCTAAATCCTGACAGCACCGATTGCATATTAAATAATGCAGACGTAAGTCCAACAAAGGTTCCTAATAAGCCTAACATCACCATGCTTGCATTTAAAAAGGAAAGAAATCGTTCCCAAATTCCGGCGGCAAGGGGAAAGATACCGAGTAATCGTATCGTGATACGGTTATAATGCCTCTCGATTAAAGCTTGTGAATTGATCTGTTCTATGCCGGCCAACCGCTGATGATGATACTCTTCGATCATCTCTCCGATGAACGGATCACGCGGGGCCCCCTTTTCCCAATCCTGCTCGCGGTCTGCATAATGCCGCAAACTATGTAAAAGTTCCCGAATTCGGCCTGCCAATTGCCAATTGCCAATGAGACCGAGCAAAAGCAAAAAGAGAATCGCTCCCACTATAACTAAAAAAAGAGGATCCATAATCATCTCGCAACCTCACCTCTCGTAAAAGTACTTACTACATGTCTATGAGATGAGACGAGAAAATATGGATTGTCCTCTTTTTCTTAGATGAACATCGCCCTATATTTATCTTTGAATGGTGATCTTCGTTACAAGATTATTATCAATTTCGGCCTTTAACTTATCGCCTAATTGCAGAGATTCAAGCGTTATAGCTTTGCCTTCCGCATCGAAGACTGCCACTTGAGGAGCCAACTTTACCGTAGTAAGTTGATTGTTGGAGAGCAAGGTGATTGATCCAAGGTAATTGTTTTTAGGAAGAGTAATTCCTGCCAAAATGCCCTCGGATACCGTAACTGCGTCGCTATGTTTCTCTTTGATCTCTACAACTTTAACTTTGGAATTAAAGGTTTTCACTTTGACCAGGTCGTTCAGCTCAACATTTTTTAATTCAACGTTTTTCCCGTTTTGCAGCACGACAAAATCTGGGGCAAATTGGAATGCAAGCATGCTTCCATTCTTTTTAATGGTGATATAGCCCGTTTGATTTTGATCAGGAACTTGAATAGCCGCTACCTCTCCTACATTTTCTGCTACCTGGCCCTCAACTTTAATCTCTTTTACCACTTGATTTTCAATTTTTGCTGCAATCTTTTGATTAGCGGCCAAATCGCTGAAATGAAGAGGCAGATCTCCTGATCTTACATATGTCTCGTTATTTACGATATAGGTTGAACTTTGGTTGCCCGCTTTGATCACAATTTCACCCGGTTGAGAAGATGTGGGCATGACAAAAGATTGAATATTACCTTTCACTTCTGTCACATTCACCTTCTTTACGGTTACCTTCTTCACATATTGATCCAAAGTCACGACTTCAAGTTGGCTTCCGATGACTAAATCATGTAGACCAATCTCTTTATTCTCATAGATATAGCGGACATGGCCGGAGAGAGGAAGCGTCACATCTCCTTTAGCTGTTGTTAAAACAATCAATCCCATTTGCGAGTTGCTTGGCGGATAAACTGCCTTGAGCGTTCCCTCCTGCTGTTTTACCGCTCCTTCCATTTTGATCTCGGTAACGATATTATCCTTTACTTGAACGGTTACTCTTTGGTTTACGGCAATATCTGCCAACTCCAATTCCAGTCCTTCTGCTTTCACCTTGGTTTGTGTGGTTAACAGAAAGCTCTTATTCTCATTGCCTACTACGATATTAAGGGAACCGTAGGCAGTATTTGTAGGCAAAACGATGTTTGCAACAGAACCGCTATATTGATCTTGCGGAGCAACAACGTCGCTCTTCAGATCGATCAGCAGAGGTTCTCCATTCTCCTTAAAGATAATGGTGGCTTGATAACCAGGTTTAATCTGCTCTTTTGTTATTAACTTGCCGTTCAGGAAGATATAAGTTCCTTCCGTAATTGTAACGCGTGTTAAATCGCCATTGGTTTTGCGGATCTCCAGTTGATTTCCATCCGGGGAGACAAGATAAACTGTACCTTTGATGCCGGCTACAATATCATCTCGCTCCCAGTCCATACGGTCTAAGAGTGCGGCCATCTCCGCACGGCTGATGGGTCGATTGGGTTGGAAGGTTCCATCCGGATATCCTGTAACCAATCCTTTTTCTACTGCGACGGCTACATAGCCTACTGCCGAGGCAGAGATCGCTTTGGCATCTTTAAATGAGAGTTTGGTATTCATTTTGGCGTTTGCTTCATCTGTAAGCCCCAATGCGCGTACCAACAGGGTAGCCACCCACTCACGCGTAGCCGGTTTCTCCGGTTGGAAGCGGTCCATGTTAGAGTCAAAGAGGCCATTTTCCAGACCGACATAGATATAATTTTCCGCCCAATGATACTTGCGGTCAATCTCTTTTGCATCATCAAAATTTAATTCTACTTCGCCCAGCGATTTGGCCTTCTCTTCAAGGCCCATTAACCTGACGGCAGCAACTACAGCCTCAGCTCTGGTAATCGGCATATTGGGATTAAAATTGCCCTTGGTATCGCCAATAAATACTCCCTTGCCGGCCATTTTGATAATGGCTTTAATCGCCCAATTATCTTCTCTCACATCGTGGAAAAAAGGATAACCGAATCTCTTCACATGTCCCCATTCAAATCGATCATCTTTGCCTTTATACTCTTTTTTGTTGCCCTTATACTCTTCCTTGTTCCCCTTTGCCTCTGCTGCCGGTGCCTGCATAAGGCCAAGGGCCAAACTTAACGCAACCAAAGTTATGCCAAGTCTCTTCACTTTGTTCATCGGAATCTCTCCTTTTCTACAAAATTGCAAGATACCTTGAGAGTGACAGCAGTCTAATCCGCTGCACTCTAATATAAGCTACGGAGCAGAATTCTTTTTTTTGGAGGGGATTTTATCCCATCTTCAAAAAATTTTTACCATTCCGCGGCTCTTGTAAGAGGTCCATTCCAATCTGCTTCCCCATCATTAAAGGGATTGAGTTGATTTTTACGCTCAATTGGAAAGTTCAATGGTTTGCGTTACAATAGCATAAAGGAGGCCCCAATATGGAGGGTAGATGGAGAATGAAGCAGAGCGTGGATCTGGATGTATTGATTATCGGAGGAGGTCCTGCTGGAATTTCTGCAGGGATCTGGTGTAAAAGACTCGGTCTTAACATTATGATCCTTGAAAAAAGAGAAGAACTAGGCGGCCAACTGCATCATGTATACAATGAAATTATTGACTATCCCGGTCTAATCACTGAAAACGGAAAGTCACTCGCAAAGCAATTGCTGCATCATCTGAATCAATTGCATATTCCCTTTAAGACTCAACATAAAGTTATGAAAATCAAAAGAGAAGGATCTCATTATGTCATACAAACCCAAGATTCTGCATTCCTATCCAGAGGCGTTATACTTGCCACCGGAGCAACCGAGCGAAGATTGATGATCCCCGGAGAGAGCGAAATGATTCAACGGGGGGAAACCTATTCAAGCAAAAGGGATTTACATCGGCTTAAGGGAAAGCGAATCATGATTGTGGGCGGAGGGGACCGCGCATTTGAAGGAGTATGCAATCTGGCAGAGCTGGCGGATCAAATCTATCTCGTTCACCGCAGTGAACATTTTCGCGCGCGAAAAGAACTGGTGGATAAGGCCAGACAATTTCATAATGTAAGGTTCCTTACCTCCACCATCTTGGAAGAGATTTACGGCACAGATCATGTGGAATCTGTCAGGCTGTATAATCAGGTAACGGAGGAACGCTCTCTTCAACCGATGGATGCGGTGTTGATCCGTATCGGCGTTCAACCCGCCGATTTTTTGGCGCCTGAAGGGATCAAACGAAGCGATGATGGAAGATTATATACGGATCGCAATGGCAGAACGAACCTTCCTCTCTTTTACGCCATTGGCGACGTAATCAATCATCCCAGCATTTCCAGCATTGCGGTCTGCGCAGGGCAGGGGATGAAAGCGGCGAAAGCGATCATAGAAGATTTTGAAAAAGAGTATGAAGGAGAATAAAGCAGAAAATGGAAAGCTATCAAGATCAACTCGGCAATACGGTGTTTCTCACCTTTAATCCTGCGGAATTTACGGAACCGGGGCATGTCCTTATCCTCCCATTTTATCGAGGCAAGTTGGTCTTTATCCGGCATCGGACAAGAGGCATCGAACTGCCTGGCGGCAAAATGGAACCAGGGGAGACCCCGCTGGCTGCTGCCGTTCGGGAAACCTACGAAGAGACAGGGGCATCACTGACAGAGATTAAGCTGATTGGACAGTATATCGTCGAGATGCCAAGCGGAAGAATGGTAAAGGCGATCTACACAGCGGTGGTGGATCAACTGCACCCCGTTACCTTTACAACGGATACATTGGGACCGGTCATATTTGATGAGCTTCCTGTAGAGATCAAGGATCATCCTGAATTTAGCATCTATATGAAAGACCAGGTATATCCAAGGACTTTATCCTTTTTGGGGCTTATCTGATCTGACGTAATGAACTGCTGATTTGCCTGCATTATAGCCGCTGGAGAAGGCGACGGTAATGTTATAGCCGCCAGTATGCGCATGAACATCCATAACCTCCCCTGCAAAAAAGAGGCCAGCAACAAGCTTGGATTGAAATGTCCTGGGATCGATCTCTTTTATGCTCACGCCTCCCCCGGTAACAAATGCCTCTTCAATAGAAAGCGTCCCAGTAACGGAGAGCGGAAACGCTTTGAGCAGGCGGGTAAAATCCTGCCAGCTTTTTTTGGAAAGATGAGCATAGGTGGTCTCCATCCCAATTCCCGCCTTCTCCAGCAGCAAAGGAATCATCCGTTCAGGGAGATATCCTTTCAGCACATTTTTAACCGCTTTTTTAGGCTCCTTTTCGGCCAATGATAAACTCTCCTCATAGATCTCATCCAATTGCAGATCGGGAAATAAGTCAATTGCCACCGTTAAAGGAGCGCTGCGATCTTTTTTGCGGGCGACCGAAACATAATGTCCCAGCCGCAACACAGCGGGACCTGAAATGCCAAAATGGGTAAAGATCATGTCCCCTCTCTGAACGGTCAAAATTTTACCTTTCTGATCCGCCAATGTCAGTTTGACATCACGCAAAGAAAGCCCCTGTAACACTCTCTCTTTAATCCAGTCTTCATTGGACGTTAGTGGCACTTCTGTTGGGTATAGATCCGTAATGGTGTGACCCAGACTCTTGGCAAAGAGATATCCGTCTCCTGTCGATCCCGTTTTGGGAACGGATTTGCCGCCCGTGGCGATAATGACGGAACGGGAAGAGATTCTCTCCCCGTTGCTGAGAAGAACCCCTTCAATGCTGCCACTCTTGGCAATGACCTGCTGAACAGGGGCATTAAGACGAATCTCGACGCCCATGGAGCGGATATACCGAATCAAGGTTTCGGCTACCGTAACCGCTTTATCGGTAACAGGAAACATTCTTCCGTTATCTTCTTCCTTTAATTTTACACCCAAACTTTCAAAGAGATGGATGATATCCCTGTTGCCAAATTGATGCAGTCCGCTATACATAAATCTGCCATTGCCCGGTATATTTTTGATGATCTCATCGATTTCCTTCGCATTGGTTACATTACAACGGCCTCCGCCTGAGATGATCAGCTTTCGTCCCAATTTTTCTCCCTTTTCCAGCAATAGCACCCGCGCACCTTGTTGGCCTGCTCCTACACATGCCATCAGCCCCGCCGGGCCACCGCCAATAACGATCAGATCATACACTTGTTCGCTCATCTATGAACCCCATTTCATCATCCATTTAAGCCAACAGGATCATTTCCCGCCTAACCATTTTTTAATCTTCCTTCTTGCCTGTTTAAACTTGGGCAACAATACCTCCCAAGCATAGTATAAAGGCTTGTTTAACACATAATCAAACTCGCCGATAAATTCGGTAAATTCACCATTAAACCCCTTTTTAAAGCGGTATAATCCGTACAGATGATGATCCGGCGACAGATCTCCCGAGATCCCTCTGAAATCGTATATCTTGGCGCCTGCTGATTTTGCCCAGCGAATCATCTCCCATTGAATGAGATAATTGGGCATCAGATTACGATAGATATTATCGCTGGCGCCATATAAATACCAGACTTTGTCACCGAAGATCAGATTGATTGCGCCCGAGACAATGATTCCATCTGGATGCCTTTCGCGTTCGCTTTCAAGTTCCTTAAGTTTGCTCTCCAGCTTGGTTATCCGCTCTTTTAGTTCTGATTGTTTATTTTCTCGCTTTTTCATCTGCTCTTCGTTCATTTCATTGATACTGGATTGCTCCAGCTTCATCAGTTCTTTTTCCGCTTTGGCCAGCTCGGCCTTTGCTTCATTCACTGCCTTTTCCAGATTATATTTGGCCAAAAAGAGCTTCATCTGTCCGGATGGCACCAATGTATCATACATCTCTTGAAAATATTTAAGCGGTCTGGTGATAAATCCGTCACGCTCGCCTGTCACCTTCATGATTTCGGCAAAGCGAACCAGATCGTCGCGGCTTCCCTCAATAATTTCAATTCCTTTCCGTTGAGCCAGCCGAATGTTATAACGCGTCTTCTCATGGAAGTTATTAAATATCTCTTCTTCACTTCTCGTAATATCCAAACGAAAACAGAAACGCGGCTGGATCCCGTTAAAATCAAGTTCAAACCCCTTGTGGACAAATCCCAGTTTCTCCAATGCAGGGATTAACCAACTGTTATCCTCACCGCCCTCAATCACCCGGCCTTCAAGATCTCGCTCTTTATGCTTAATGTCCGGATCAATTTTTATAAAAATGGCACCCAGCTTTTTGGCAAAATCGCGGACTCCCTTGGTAAACTCCGCAAGATATTTTTCATTTTTAAAATCGATGACAAATCCTCTCGGAGCATATACAATCGGCTTCTTAATCACAGGCAGGTTGCGTGTGAGCAGCAAAGCAGCAGCCACCAGCTCTCCATTCTCCTCTAACCCGACGCGATGCATCTGCCATTCATGAATGCTCTTAAACTCCCCCCATTCGCTTGACTGAAGAGCATGTCCCTTAGGATGATTCGCGACAAAATGATTATATCTCTCCTTGCTTACCTCTTCGAGAAAGTTCATCTTGATGTTCCTCCTGCTTCATTTTGTATTTTCGTCTCATTGTCTCTTTTACTGCAAGAATGGAAGCAGCTTTGATTTCCACTTCACTGCCGATCTCAATCTCGCGATGTTTGGACACATCAGCCATGATAAAGTGCATGCTTGGTTTGCCGATTAACTGTAAAGGGGTCTTGCCATAATATATATTGGGCAAAGGTTTCATCGAGCGGTAAAGCATGCGCAGCAGATTGATGATTAATTCCTTAATGCCGCTCGCCCTTCTCTCTCTTTCAAAGCCAAAACCCTCATAGATTCCAAATGGAATCACAGCCAGCACCATCTCTTTTTTCGCTTTGAAAGCGGCGCCATAGCCTACATATTGCCCCTTTTCAACTTTCACCAGATCGATGACATGTGCTTTGATCTTTAAGGTTGTTCTCAACCCCAAATTTTTACTGCTCAAACTTTGTCCATATAATGCATTGCCAATGCGAACCATATCATAGCGTGCGGATGGTACATCGATGGCAATCTCGCTGTTGGCCATATGCACAATCGGAATGGTCACATCCAAATGGCGAAATTTGCCCAAGGCTTGCTCAAATACTTGAAGTTGCCTTTGCACCATTTTATAATTTGTTTTCTTTGTAGTTGCAAAATGGGAGTAAACCCCCTCCAACTGCAGATATTTGCATTTGGAATAGATCTCCGTAAACTCTTCAATCTGATCAATCTGAATGCCAAATCGATTCATACCGGTATTAATCTTTAAGTGAAAGGGATGCTTGGTTCCCCTTTCTTCAGCCATTCTCTCCAAATTTATCAAGTCTTGAAAATCGTCAATGGTTGGTGTAATGCCATACTCCAGAACCGTTTCAGGATCAAAATAAGGGCATAAGATCATGATTGGAGCTTTAATGCCATGTTGCCTTAACTCAATCGCCTCTTGTTGATTCCCAACTCCCAGATAACGCACTCTCTTTTCCAGAAATCGAGCCACTTCAACCATGCCATGACCATAAGCATTAGCCTTCACAACAGCCATAATCAGTTGGTTAGGCATCTCTTCCTTTATCTTTTTTAAATTATCTTCGATTGCGTCCAGATCTACTTCTACCCAGACCTGATCTTTTAAATCCCCTGTTTTCATGCCATTCCCTCTTCCTAGTTCAAATATCTCTATACCCGTGACAAAATAACCCACCCGGCTTACGACCGCCCCAAAAAGCGAAGATAAGCTTTGCGCCTGATTGCGATTCCTTTTTGGGGCCCATGCGCTGCGCCGGGCGGGGCAAAGAAAACTCGGCAATTGCCGAGTCGGAGCGTTGAAACCTATTCGATCACGTTGGCTGGTTACCTCCGGCTGATGCCGAATGTCTAACGCTATCCAAGTTTTCTTTGTCCAATCAGGGATTCTGCTTTACGTGCGATAGTTACAGCTTCGTCAAAATTTTGATCTCTAAAACAATTCTCTGCCATCATCAACAAATGTCCGATCTGTGGAATCTGATTGCGATAGATATTTAAGCGGCGGATGATCTCTTCGGCCTCGCGCGCGTTTTCAATGGTCTTGGCAGTAAGCCTTTCGACGTCTGCCACCTGCTCTCTTGCTTGATCAAGTTGCAGCATAATTTTATTTAAACGCAACGGAATCTGATCAAAAAGAACTTCCGTCTCCAATATCGCCCTAAACCCTAACTCGATCATCTCCAGAATATGGTCCTGTTTTCCCGGCAACAGAGAACGATCCAGTTGTTGACGTACAAGGCGAAGCCGATTGCGCAAACTCTTTAATTCTTGCTGTGACTGCTCTTCTTGAATGGAAAGCGATTGGACGCGCTGATGGAACTGAGCTATATTCTCGGAAAACTGACTCACTTTCTCCATCAGCGATTGAGCCATTTGGTGCGCTTCCCCGTAATCATGTTGAGCGTAATGTTTTAAAACAGATTTATAAATATGCTCAATCTCATCCTTCTCTCTTTCAATAAGCGCTACCAGATCAACGATCGGGTCATCATCCAACTGATATTTTCTTGTCAATTTATCATAAGCACGCAAATCGTAATGAAAGACCTCTAAAATCTCCTGGATCCGCTGTTCATATTGTTCCACATGCTCCTTAACCTCTCGACCCTGAGTCTCCTGCTGCTGAATCAGAAATTCTCCATGAGAGATACGTTCGTTAATATTGGCAATAACTTCAGCCAATTCATCTACGCGCCCCTCATCCCATAATGTAATTAAAGAATTCCATTTTCCACGAGCCTCTTTAAGGAGTGAAAGAAGCTCAGCGCTATTCTTTAACTCGCCCCGCTCACTTGCTTTTTTGTACTTCTGCTCCAGCTCTTTCAGGCGGCTTGGGATTCGCTCCTCCATCTCTTGGCTCATTTGATCAATCTGATTCAATTTTTGCTCTATCGTTTGCAGTTCCTGACGGATGCGGTCCAGATGATGAAGATCGATCGAACTTTGCTCTTCTGCCGCAAGCTCCAATTTTAACAATTCCTTCTCTTTGGCCTGAATCACTTCTTTTAGGGAGCTAAGGCTAATGCCAAACTGTACGGATACATGTTCCGCTTTTCTTTTGACCTTATCTAACTCAAAATAGATCTTGTCGATAGATTTTGGCAATTCGACCTTGATTTCAACGAGTTGATGCGCTTCATGATTTAATTGTTCGAGAACATATCTTGCATTCTCAAGCGTATTCTCTATATAGCTGAGAAACTCTTTCACGGCAAAGATGCGGAATTGTTTGAGCAATATATAAGCATCCGTAAAGTCTTCTTCAAGTTCCGGAAAGATGCGATTGCGATAATCATCGTAAGTGGCTTCCAGGTTTGCAAGACGTATCAATACCTCTTCCTGAGAAGTTTTAGCGGCAAAATCAAATTCCACCTCTTGCCAACGGAGTGCCAATTCTTCTTTGATAGCTTCTAATTCACGCAAGCGCTTCTGAAGACGATTTCTTTGTAAAAAGAGGAAGAATGCGATTAGAATCAGGAGAAGGACGATCCAGATTAAGAATGAAAAATTGCCTTTCTTCTCAGTTTTGCTCCTGCCATCCTCCTCTATATTAGAACCAGATTCTGCATCATTGCTTCCTGCTGCACTCGGCTCCTGCTCTTGGTTATTCTCGGCAATCTCGTCATAGATTTCTTGAAGCAAAAATTGGATGCCGCTCAGGTAATCGCCTTGTAAAGCCTGGGGAGTAAAGTATGTATCCATTTTCCCTTGCATCACTTCTGATGTTAAACCCTTCTGCTCCAGTTCCTTTCCGGCCATAGCAGCCATTTCCTGAGTCTCCATAACGAAGAGAACGAGCAGTTGATCATCGGGCAATTGATAGTAATCAAAGAGAGCATGTATATGTTCTTCAATCGGTTTATCGATCTGGTCAAAGATAAATACCTTGGTGGGAAACGGGAGGTTACTTAGATTCTGATTGAACTGATCCACTTCATCGGGAGGCAATTTTTTGCTTTCATCTTGGATCGTCTGATCCTTCCATGCAGGATAATCTTCGGCAAAAACAGCATACTTCCCCGAGATCAGGAACAGTATGCAAAGCAATCCGAAAACAGCTTTATGTATACGAGTATGGATTCTCACCCATAACACCCTTTCCCATCAATTACTACTTTTTCTACACTATTATAACAGACGAACCATGGATGAACAGGGAAAACTTCAATTTTCGACAGGAACTCTTTTCATGATTCATGCGATTTTGTTCAAGGAATCTACTCTATTTTACAAAATTTTTAGCAATTATTCCATAAAAACGTATAAACACCCTGTATCACTTTAAGTAAAAGTAATATCAGGGTGTTCAGATGTTCAGCATATCGTTAGCAAGAAATCGCTATTTCTCGTCTTTATGGACTGCAAGCGCCTTTTTCAGATCTTTGAATGAGGCAGATTTTCCGTACATGAGTACACCGCCGCGATATACTTTGGCAGAAAGGATTGCGGTAAAAATAATCGTGACGATCAATATGCCAATCGAGAGCACAATCTCCCAGACAGCCGGATCGGATAATCCGATGCGCAGGAACATAATCATCGGTGTAAAGACCGGAATAAATGAGGTTACCACAATATAAGAAGCATCCGGTGTGGTCAGTCCGTACATGGAAATTAAGAATCCCGCCACAATGATAAGGGTTAATGGCATAATCATCTGTTGCAGTTCCTCAATCCGCGTCACCAGCGAACCCAGCATGGCTGCAATGGTGGAAAAAAGCAGGTATCCTAGGATAAAGAACAGCACAGCATAGAACACCGTAGAGGAGGGGATATCCGAGAAGTCTACGATCATATCTCCAAGATCGATCGTTTTATTTCCAAATTGTAGCGATATATATCCAACGGCAATAAAAACAGCAAATTGAAAAATCCCCAACAAGGCAGTTCCTACAATCTTGCCGAATAATTGCGCGATCGGATGAACGCTTGAGATGAGAATCTCCATCACCCTTGAGCTCTTTTCTTTGGCTACTTCCATCGCTACGGCGTTCCCAAACATCATCATCGCAAAGTAGAGGGCAAACAATAAGATATAGACAAGTACGGTTGATTGTACGATCTCCTCTTCACTTTTTGCGTTTTTATCTAACGGAATCTTCTCTAATTGCACTTCTTTAAATAGTTGGGCAGCCTGTTGTTCGGTTAAGCCCAAATTTGTCGCCATCAAGCGGAATTGCACCTGGTTCAGGGCTTGTTCCAGTTGGCTTGTCAATTCGGAATTATTTACCTTCATCGCTTTAAATGAGCCTGTCAGACTGCCATCCTGGAGAAGGTCGAGTACAACATAACCCACTACCTTCTTCTCTTCCAGCTCATTCTTGGCGGTTTCCTCATCTGCCAGTTCAATCAGTTGGACTTTCCCCGCAGCATTAGCCCTAATCTGCTGATCAAAAGAGCTATAGAGCTGTTTGGAATGATCAACGACGCCGACATGCTTTACCTTTTCTTTGTCAAATAATGAGATGATATTGGGCAAGTTAAAAACAACGGCAACTAATAAGGCAATGATCACCGTCATGATGATGAACGATTTTTGTTTAACATTTGAGAAAAACGTATGGGAGAGAACAATCCAAAATTTATTCATAGGAGGCACCCACTTTCTCAACGAAGATATCATGGAGCGAAGGCTCTTCAAGCGCAAACTTGGTGATGAAACCTTTATCGGCAATCTCTTTTAGGATCCGTTGTGAGACTTCATCCTCCGCAATTTGAACCTTGTACCCCTGCGCGGTCTTTTTAAGTTTGGTAACTCCATTTTTATCCTGCAGAAAATCTAAATTTGCCTCCGTATGAATCTCAATATTCTTTTTGCCAAATTGCCGCTTAATCTCCCGTAAGCTTCCATGCACAACCGGCCTGCCTTTATGCAGTATGCATAAATGTTCGCAGAACTCTTCGACCTGATCCATGCGATGGCTGGAGAATATGATGGTTGTCCCTTCTTTTGCCACATCGATCACGGCATTTTTTAACAGTTCTACGTTGACAGGATCGAGTCCGCTAAAGGGTTCGTCCAGAAATAACAAACTCGGCTTATGGATCACAGAGGCAATAAACTGGATTTTTTGCTGATTGCCTTTAGAGAGCTCCTCCACTTTTTTATCGAGGTACTCGGGTACATGAAATTTCTCCAACCATTTCTTCAATTCGGTTAAGATTTGCCCTTTCCCCATTCCGCGCAATCGCCCTAGATAAATCAACTGGTCTTTTACGGTCAGTTTTGGGTATAATCCCCTCTCCTCAGGCAGATAACCGATATGATTACTCATATCATAGTTGATCTCCTTGCCATTCCACGTAATTTTACCTTCCGTGGGTGACAATATCCCCAAGATCATACGGATCGTTGTCGTTTTACCTGCCCCATTTGCCCCCAGCAGTCCAAAAATGCGACTCGGGGAGATTTCCAAATTCAGGTCATCCACTGCGGTAAAATTGCCGTATCGCTTGGTCACATGTTCAATTTTTAACGACACTTGTTGATCTCCTTTCTTTAATCACTATACTCCGTAATACGTCATTTTCGGAACAGAGTTTCAATTGGTTAGCCAAAAATTCGAGGAGATTTTTCCTGATTGTTTCAGCCTGATTTCCCTTTTGCAAATGTTTTATCAGAATCCAGTTGCAGGCCGCCCTGCTCAGTTTGCCAACAAAAAAACTGCCAAAACGGCAGTTTTCCTACTGATTTGAGCCAACCATAGCCGGTTGTTTCTCTTGTTGTGTGATAATCCGGTATAACAGCGCGGCGGCCTCAGCTCGCGATACATTCTTGCCAAATCCAAAGAGATTATCCGTTACTCCCTTAATGATACCGTTCGAAGTTAAAGAGCGAATCGCTATAACTGACCAGTGATCAGGGGGAACATCAATAAAAGGAATCTCGTAATCCATTGACTGTACCGATGCGCTCTCCTCTTTCTGTTCCTGCTGTGCATCTGCCGGATTACCTGATGGATCGGGCTGTTCCAATTGCTCCGTACCTTCGGTTGTTTGATTTGCAGAATTTTTAACCGTCTGATTTTCGTCATTCGAATCGGCCGGATTGTTCATTTCCCCAGCAGGCAGAGAATTCTCGCTATCCCCATCGACGCTATCCTTCTCTTCTAGTGTTAGCGCTCGATAAAGGATCGCAGCCATCTCTTCTCTGCTAAGCCCTTTATTCGGTTTAAAAGTTCCATCCGGATAGCCTACGATGATGCCCAATTTCGCTGCATTGCGAATCTCGTTATAGGCCCAGTATTCTTCAGAGAGGTCGGAGAAATGAACTTCATTTTCCGGATTCTCTTGAGATTCATTTCTATCAAGCTTTAATAGATCTTCAAACCCAATCACGCGATCTAATAAAGAGATCAATTCGGCCCGGCTTAAATTTTGTTCAGGTCGAAATAATCGATCCTGGTATCCTTTGATAATCCCCATGTAGGAAAGGGTTACAATCTCCGTCTTTGCCCAGTGGTCACGAATATCAATATAGCGTGGAGGCAGATATTTCATAATTCCCATCGCAATCGCCTCAGCCATTCTCTGTCGATATGCCGGGCTTGCCAGTTTTTCAGCTTCCTCGCGGTTGGACAGAAAAGCTGTTTCTACTAATATACTTGGCACCGTTCCACTGCGGACCACGTAGACATTGCTGGGCTGAATCCCCAAGCTTTTCGTACCCATTTGCGCAGTTATCGCATTTAATACATGGCTGGCCAGCGCCTTGCTCTCATTCGTCCATTTCTTCATCATATCGGTAGCCGGATACAATGAACTCTGATTCCGAACATCATAATACAGCACCAATGTGCCTTGTGTGGTAGGGCCATAGTAGTTGCAGTGTATAGAGACAAACAGATCTGCCTTTTCGCGCGTGGCGACGTCGGCACGTGCTTGCAGGTCCAGATATTTTTGTGAGCTACCCTTATAATCGACCAGTAATTTGTCGGTCTCTCTTGTCATCACAACCTGATAGCCAGCCTTCAATAAAATATCTCTTAGCCGTAGTGCCATATCGAGATTGGCATCTTTTTCTTTTAACCCATTGACTCCGATCGCTCCGGGATCCTTGCCGCCATGTCCGGGGTCAATCACAATTTTAATTGGGTCAGGAATTGCTTTAGCAGCTTCGACAGAATCAGTATGTAGAAGATTTGGTAGAAATAAGATTAGTAGAGTTGCAACCATAAGTACAGAAAAATATCTCTTCACTACTTCTATCCCCTCCCTTTATCAGTCATTCTAACAAAGGAAGGGGAGGATTTTTACTGGTAATAATTACATGTCATTCTAAGCCTGATGTTCCCGGGACCGTGACTTCCTTGCCAAAATCCCGGAAAGTCATCCTCAGTTTCGATATCTCCGTTTGCCGTTCTCCTCCCTCAGTATATTCTGCTTTCTGTATGTAAGTAAGACTGGTCGGAAATTTATATCGGGCATCATAATTAATGATATACTCGCCTGACATGGAGAGTGTATCAGCCATCTCATCAAAGTCTTTCTGGATGGTCTCCTGCACTGCGCTTAACTCATCGATCACTCCCTTTTCTCCCGCTACACCCGTAGACAGAGATTGAAAGCTAACTCCATTTTGGTTGAGATCGGGATTCTTCAAACGATCCCGGATATTTTGGAGAAATTCGTTCTTTAGCTGGTCCGGCTGCAATACCACACGAATGGACTCGATCTTCTTTCCTCCGCCCAGATGGCGTATGCTTTGGGCCATGTTGCCCATCCTTTCAAAGTGGGCCACGGGATTCCAGTGGTTAACCTCATCTTCGATTAAGGGCGAGCGGGCCAATACAGGCTGCCAATCTACTTCATCTGCAAAGCGCATATAGATTTTATTTTCCTTGGCAAAGTAATCCATGTCCTCCATTATCCCATTTTCTTCTTTTGCGGTTGTCAGATTTAAATATAGATCCCGATTTTTAGCCATATGTCCGGTAAACGTGGCTATATTATTTGCATTGAAGTCCTCTCCATTTAACGATGTTGAACCGTCAAATGTAAAACTTTGAGTAGAGAGCGTATCATGCAACTGATTTAAGACATGGTATCCTTCAGCACTGCGATCAAGACTGTTTGATCGGCCACTGCATGCGCCTATTATTAAAATCAAAGCAAATACTAAAAGATAAACGCTTTTTGAACCTTTCATCAAAATAAAACCTCCCTGCGCAAATCTATATAGATAGCCTAACCGCAGAGAGGAATATTATTCTTGTTCTGCAATTCTTACACGGCAAAAATATGGTTGCCGATCACTTTTACGACCTTGCGGCTTAACATCCACTTGCTGTTGTTTGCCTTGGGATTATAGAAATATAAAGCTCCCTTGGTCGGATCTTCGCCCTGCAATACCCGTTCTACAGCCAAGTATGTTTCCTGGCTCGGCTTTACACTGTAAATGTACTTATTTTGGACGGGAGTAAATTGATAATATCCATCCGATCGATCAAAAATAACCTCTTTAATCGAATTGGGAAATTGATTTGATTTTACTCGATTTAAGATTACGGCGCCTACCGCAATCTTTCCCTCCAATGATTCTCCGCTTGCTTCTGCTTCAATAATTTGTGCCAACCAGCGCAATTCCTCATCGGAACTGATGAACTTCTCCATAGAGACCGGAGATTGCGCAGGACTGATTGCAACCGATCGAATGGCTTGATGCCAATCTACTCTCATCCCCAATGTCTCGGCTATAAAACGGACAGGTACATACGTGCGATTATTCAGAACAAAAACGGCTTCTTCTAATTGTATCTCCGCACCATTCACATAAGCAATGTTGGAACCGATATTGAGAAGTATTCGATTCTGATTTAATACAATCTTAACCGAGTGATCTGCCTGATTCCAATTAACGGAAGCTCCCAGAGGCTCCACCACAAAGCGAACGGGCAGATAGACTCTTTGGTTCTTAATCACGCTTGGCGGTGCTCCTTTTACGGTTTCACCATTAATTTTGAGAGAAATTCCTGCAGCTCCTTGGGCTACATTGGTGACCGTCATCATTATGGCAATCATCATGATCGTCACAAGGCGTCGCATTGCTTCCTCCCCTTTCATTTCTTTCCCAATTCTCTGCCTACTTTACCATAGAAAAAGATGGAGGGGAGATGCAAATTCTGGAAAACAAGTTTCGATCATCGATCCATACATTTGAAACAGGTATTCACGAATATCAATTTTCCCCATCAATTCAAACTTTTCTCTCATTTCACCCAATCTAACCACTCAGTCAAATTAGGAAAATTTTGCTGGTTATTTATCGATTTATCCTATACTCTGAAGCGCTTGCTCCAAGTCAGCGATGATATCCTCCACATTCTCCAATCCGACGGAGAGGCGAATTAATCCGTCGCTGATTCCCATTTCTATCCTTTTTTCCCGCGGAATCACGGAATGCGTCATAGAAGCCGGATGCTGTATCAATGTTTCAGTATCGCCGAGACTGACAGCTACCTTTGCCAACTGAACACGATTAAGCATCGCGATCCCGGAAGAGACGCCGCCTTTCACTTCAAAGCTGATCACTCCGCCCCCGGCCTTCATCTGTCTCCTTGCCAACCGATAATCTGGTTGATCTGGCAGAAAGGGATAATACACATGATCGATCAATGGATGTCTGGCTAAATATTCGGCTACTGCCAACCCGTTTTCAGAATGGCGATCCATGCGCAGAGGGAGCGTCTTTATGCCTCTTAACAAAAGCCATGCGTCAAAAGGACCCAGAACGCCGCCAATATCCTTCAATGTGCTCTGTTTAACTTTAGTCATCAGCTCCCGTGGTCCGACGGCTAATCCGGCGATCACATCTCCATGTCCGCCAATATATTTTGTGGCGCTGTGGACCACCACATCGCATCCCCATTCCAGCGGACGTTGCAAATAAGGAGACATAAAGGTATTATCGACTACTACTGTGGCACCTGTTCTTTTGCCCAAGTGGGCCACCTTCTCTAAATCGACTAACCTCATGGTAGGATTGATTGGCGTTTCTACAAAGATCACCTTCGTTTTTGAGGTTATCGCTCTTTCAACCAGATCCCAATCGGAAAAATCAACGAAGCTATGCTGGACGCCAAATTTTTCTTTTAACATTTCCAGAAGCCCATAAGAACAGCCATACAGCCCCTTGGTGGCCAAGATATGGTCACCCGATTCTACCAAAGCGACCAATATGGCGGATATGGCGGCCATGCCTGAACCGAAGGCAGCACCCATCTCCCCGTTTTCCAGATCAGCAATTTTCTCTTCCAATGCTGTTAATGTGGGATTTCCTAAGCGCGAATAGATATAGCCCTCTTCTTCTCCCGCAAAACGTCGTCCTCCTTGCTCCGCACTATCGAACACAAACGTAGATGTCTGATAGATTGGAGGGGTAAGCGAACCTCGATTGCAGGTGGTTTGATAACCGGCGTGAATCGCCCTTGTTTCAAAATGTTTTTTTCTCATCCAATTCCTCTCCAATTTGAAAACGCTTTCATTTTCAAGGTATTAGAAACTCCAAACTACAATGACTCCATTGTATGTTTGAAGCTCCTTATAATCTATTCGCCACAGGGTTTAATTTCCCTCTTTCGTATATGTCCATTTACAAATGATTTTTAGTTCAAACCATCGATTTCCTCTATTCGGTCTGAGCCCCTAATCCTCTCAGGTTATACCTGACCAATGAGTGAAAAGCCTGCATTAAATCACTGGGCTCACCGCGCCTAAGCCATGTGATTAAGACTTCACGAAATGTTCCTACAAATGCGATTGAAGTAATAAACGTATCTTGTTCCGGAAGGAGACCATTTTCTACAGCTTCATCAAGATCCTTCTTTGTCAGAACAACCAATTCGTCTTCAATCTCTGTTAAGATATTGTTAAATAGCGTATTGGCACTTGGTATCTGCACCAGGAGAATCTTGGCCAGATGCTGCTCTTTAATAAAGAGCTTGACGCATGCTTCCATTGAAGCCTTTAGCTTATCTAATGCGTTATTATGTTTGCTTCGTTCTTTCGTGATCGCATTTAATAATTCCGCATACATCTCATCCACGATTGCATTAAAGAGCGCTTCCTTGTTGCGAAAATAAAGATAAAATGTGCCTGTGGCAATCCCTGCTTTCTTGGCAACCGATTTGATCGAAGCGCCGTGATAGCTCTTCTCTGCCAACAGCTCTCTCGCTGCACGAATAATTTTACTGGCGCGTTCATCCAGTTTCTCCTGCACCTTTGCGGTTTTGCGGTATACCATTGCTCCCCTCCTTGTTGCTATCAATGCGGTATTTCCCATATGTAAATAAATTATGAATGCTTATTCATTTCTTAATGAATCTTATCTCTCCCGTGACATATTGTCAAGGAGAGAGAACTTGCAGAATGATGAAGAACAAAATCGCTAACGCGATCTTTTCAGTATGCGACTCTAGCCTAGGATAGTGCTTAATCCTTGGCTTCTTCTCTTTTCATTTTTAAAGTACCGTTGCACTCTGGGCAAAACATCTCAACTTCTTCGCCCTTTTTTAACCCCCATGAGAATTCATCTACGATGAATTCTGG